>Ga0209039_10002777_pt1 | contig 14430 bp, 16 predicted proteins | sample BogFormECP12_OM1_FD_188238 | JGI IMG/M metagenome (GOLD analysis project Ga0209039, IMG submission 188238) | Bog forest soil microbial communities from Calvert Island, British Columbia, Canada - ECP12_OM1 (SPAdes) (version 2) | ecosystem: Environmental > Aquatic > Freshwater > Wetlands > Bog ... | reverse complement strand
CCCTCGTTGCGCTCCAGAACTTCGTGGGCGATCCGGACAAGGGCACGACGGATCGCCGTATCGTCGAGCACCACGCGTTCTTCGCCGGAGCGAGGCGCCGCGGGCTGCTGAGCCGTCGGCCTGGCAGTGGGCGAATCCGGGGGCGTATGGGGGTTCGGCACCGGGACACCTTTGTCCGACTCGCAGGACGGACTTAAAAGGAGGGGAAGCCGCAGTGGATGTCAGAGAAATAGGATAGCCCTTCGACCCGCCGCCAGTCAATCGCGGGGCGATTCGAGAGCCTTAGGTCACCGACGACCCGATCCGGTCCCAGCGCATCCGGTGAAGCAGCAGGTCCCACCAGGTGAAGGGATTCAGCATCGAGAGCCAGCTTCCTTTGAAATCCCAGGACCAGTAGATCACAAACGCGGGGCCCTTGAATTCTGCTTCGCGGACGGTGCCCCAGTAACGACTGTCAAAGGACTGATCGCGGTTGTCACCCATCATGAGGTAACGGCCCGGTTCGACCCGCCACGCCCCGTCTTTTCCGGAATCGTGGGGATCGTGGAGGGTCAGGTGGTCGTGGGCATCGATTTTCTCACGCCGCACCTGAAACGCGAAACCGCGGGGGTCGAGAAAAGTATCGCCGGTGGGCTGCTGCTCGACCGCCTTCCCATTTACGCTCACGACGTCGTCGTGCACTTCGATGACGTCGCCCGGCATTCCCACGATCCGCTTCACGAAACTCTCGGTCGGGAGGTCGGGGCGCATGTCGGCCGGGTAGACACTGCCCGGACCCTCGCCGCGGACGGGATCGCGCGCCACGGTGAAGACCACCACATCCCCTCGTTGCGGCTCGCGCAGACCCGGAAGCCGATAGTCGGTGAAGGGGACCTTGATCCCGTAGATGAATCGATTGACGAAAAGGTGGTCGCCGATGAGCAGCGTCGGAAGCATCGAGCCCGAGGGGATCCGGAAGGGCTCGATCACGCACGCCCGCACGCCGAGCGCGATGACCACCGCGAGCACGAGTGTGCCGACCTGGTCCCAGACGGCGCGCAGCGTGCTGGGGGGCGCCGCCGCCCTGGCTGCGGTCCCGGTCTCGCGCTTGGTCTCGCCCTTCGACGCTGCGCCGCTGCGGTCCGCGGGGGGCGTCACTCATCCCCCAAGCGCAGTGCGGCAAGGAATGCCTCCTGCGGAATCTCGACCGAACCGACGCGCTTCATACGGCGCTTGCCCTCCTTCTGTTTCTCGAGAAGCTTGCGCTTTCGCGTGATGTCACCCCCGTAGCACTTCGCGGTGACGTTCTTGCGCAGCGCTTTGACGTTCGTGCGCGCGATGATCTTGGAGCCAATCGCGGCTTGGATCGCGACGTCGAACATCTGGCGTGGAATGAACTCTTTCAGTTTCGAGGCGAGCTCAGCGCCGCGTTGCTGGGCTTTGTCACGGTGCACGATCAGCGAAAGGGCGTCCACCGGGTCGCCATTCACCAGAATGTCGAGCTTCACGAGGTCCGACGGGTGGTATCCGATGAACTCGTAGTCGAAGGAGCCATAGCCGCGCGTCACGCTCTTCAGCCGATCGTGGAAGTCGACCACGACCTCGTTCAGCGGGAGCTCATAACGAACCTGCACCCGCGTGCCATGCACGGCGAGATCACGCTGCACGCCCCGCCGATCCTGGCAGAGTGCCAGGACGCTTCCCAGGTATTCGGAGGGCACGTGGACGGTGGCCTGAATCACCGGCTCCTCGATCCGCTCGATCTCGGTGACGGCCGGCAGCGCCGCTGGGCTCTCGATCTCCTTCGTCTCACCAGTTGTCTTCACCACGCGGTAGCGCACGGTGGGCGCCGTGGTGATGAGATTTAGGCTGTACTCCCGCTCAAGACGCTCCTGGATGATCTCCGCGTGCAAGAACCCCAAGAACCCACAGCGGAACCCGAACCCGAGAGCCGCGCTCGTTTCTGGCTCGTAGCTGATTGAGGCGTCGTTGAGCCGGAGCTTCTCGAGGGCTCCTTTGAGCGCCTCGTAGTCCTCGGCGTCCACCGGATAGAGGCCGGTGAAGACCATCGGCTTTACTTCGCGGAAGCCCGGCAGTGCCTCGGAAGCGGGACGGCCCGCCTCGGTGACCGTGTCGCCGATGCGGACGTCGGCGAGGGATTTTACGCCGGCGATTACGATCCCCACTTCTCCGACCGAGAGCGAGTCGACCTTGCGCGGGTGTGGATCGATCACGTCAAGCTCCGTGACCTCGTGCTCGTTGCGCATGGCCATGAGGCGAATCCGCATCCCCTTGTGCAGCATCCCGTCGATCACCCGAACCAGCAGCGCGACGCCCACGTAGGGGTCGAACCAGGCGTCAAAGACGAGGGCGCGTACGGGCGCCTGCGCATTGCCCACGGGGGCCGGCACTTTCTCGACAATGCGCTCGAGGAGCTCGGGGATCCCCGTGCCCTCCTTGGCGGAAATGCGCAGCATGTCTTCGCCAGGCAGCCCGATCACTTCTTCGATCTCGTGCGCGACGCGGTCGGGATCTGCCGCGGGAAGGTCGATCTTGTTTAGCACGGGGATGATCTCGAGATTCGCATCCACCGCGAGATACGCATTGGCGAGTGTTTGCGCCTCGATCCCCTGGGAAGCATCCACGACGAGGATTGCCCCCTCACAGGCGTGCAAGGCCCGCGACACTTCGTACGAGAAGTCAACGTGACCCGGTGTGTCGATCAGATTCAGCACATATTCCTCACCGTCTCGCGCCGTCCACCGCATGCGCACGGTCTGGGCCTTGATCGTGATGCCCCGCTCGCGCTCCAGATCCATCTTGTCGAGGAATTGGGCGCGCATCTCCCGGGCGGAGAGGGACTTTGTCGCCTCGAGCAGGCGATCGGCGAGCGTGCTCTTGCCGTGATCGATGTGAGCGATGATGCAAAAATTGCGGATGCGGCGGGGATCGGTCACGCGCTGGCCCTCGCCTCCTTCGAGAGCGCCTCGACGAAGTAGTCGCGCGTTCGCTCGAGACCTTCGTCGACGGAGACCTTGGGCTCCCAGCCGCCGAGCACTCGCTGGGCGAGCCTGATATCGGGGCGGCGCACCTTCGGGTCATCCGGGGGAAGCGGTTTGTGGATGATTTGGCTCTTGCTGCCCGTGATGCGGATGATCTTCTTGGCCATGTCAAGCAGGCTCATTTCGTTTGGGTTTCCGATGTTCACCGGCCCCACGTGATCGCTGTGTAAGAGTCGCACGATGCCCTCTACGAGGTCATCGACGTAGCAGAAGGACCGGGTTTGCGAGCCGTCACCGAACACCGTGATGGCCTCGTTGCGGATGGCCTGGCAGAAGAAGTTTGGAATCGCCCGTCCGTCATTGATCTGCATGCGGGGTCCAAACGTGTTGAAGATGCGCACGATGCGGACATCGACGCCATGGTGGCGGTGGTACGCCATCGTCATGGCCTCAGCAAAGCGCTTCGCTTCATCGTACACACCGCGGACACCGATCGGATTCACGTGACCCCAGTAGGTCTCAGGCTGCGGATTCACTTCAGGGTCCCCATAGCACTCCGACGTACTCGCGATCAGGACGCGCGATTTCTTCGCCTTGGCGAGGCCGAGCACTTTGTGGGTGCCGAGAGAGCCGACCTTCATAATTTGGATCGGGAGGCGCTCGAAATCTGCGGGACTTGCCGGGGACGCGAAGTGAAGAATCGCGTCAAGCTCCCCTGAGACGTAGAGGAAGTTGGTGACGTCGTAGTGCTCAAAGGAGAAGCGGGGGTGGCCGAGCAGGTGCTCGATGTTGTCCATCCTGCCGGTCAGCAGATTGTCAAACACCCGCACTTCACATCCGGCGAGAAGCAGCCGATCGCACAGGTGGGAGCCGATAAAACCCGCGCCGCCTGTGACAAGGACGCGCCGGATACGACGTGAGGAACTCATGCGGACCCTCCGGGAGAGGCAGCCAGTGGGGATGCGTCGGATCCGAGATAGGCGCCGACAGCATCGCGCCATCCCTGCAGGCGCACCCCAATGCGCTCTGCCTTCGTGCAATCCAGGGCCGAATAGACCGGCCGCGGGGCCGGCCGCGGGAACTCGCTCGTCCGTACACGCTCGATCGCGACGTCTGGAAAGCCGCCTTGGTCGAGGCTCTCGCGGGCGACATCCCACCAGGTCGCGACCCCCCGGTTCGCGAGATGATAGAGGCCGCGGGCCCCGACCTCCACCAAGCTCACGATCCCTCTCGCGAGGTCCCCGGCGTAGGTGGGCGAGCCGAACTGGTCATCGACCACACGCAGCGGAGAAGGATCGCGACGCACGCGGCGAGCGGCCGCCTGCTCGATCATGGTGCGCACGAAGTTGCGCCCTGGCCCGAAGACCCAGCTCGTCCGAACCACCAGAAAGGCAGTCGATTCGGCGAGTACCGCCTGCTCACCTTCGAGCTTGGTTTGCCCGTACACAGAGGCGGGAGCCGTCCGATCCGTCTCGGTGTAAGGACGCGTGGCTTTGCCGTCGAAGACGTAGTCGGTCGAGACGTGCACGAGGAGCAGGCCTGCCTCGCGGCAGGCCCGGGCAATGTGCCGGGGGCCGTCTCCGTTCACGCGCCGGGCGAGCTCTCGCTCGCTCTCGCAGCGATCGACAAAGGTAAACGCAGCGGCGTTCAGGAACACATCCGCGCTCCCTGCGGTGCCGCGCACAGCGCGTGCGATCGAATCGGGGTCTCCAAGATCGAGGACCTCTCGCTCGAGGGCCGCCGTGAGCGTGTGCTGGGGCGAAGCGTCCAGGGTGCGCACCATCGAGCGGCCAAGCTGCCCGCTCGCTCCGGAGAGGAGCCAGCGCACCTTAGTGCCCTTCTGCGAGGACCCAGGTTGGGAGCTTGTCGGATGTCTTCAGCTGCTCCGCGAGGCGGTTGGCCTCGGCGCGTGACTCGATCGGACCCACACGCACCCGCCAGCGTGAATCCCGGGGGCCGGTAGCGGGAACCACGACCACGTGCATCCCCTTGCGCCGCAGGTGATCCGCGAGCTTCTCGGCGTCGGCACTTTCCGAGAAGGCACCGACCTGCACGGAGAAGCGCTGTCCCGGTGCCGGGGGAGGCGAGGAAACGGGCGGCGGCACGGGGGGCGCCGCAGGCCGGGCCGATTCCGCTCTAGGAGTTCGAGCGCTTTCGCGCCGCGCGTCGGCGGGCGGCGGGGCGGGGCCGGGCTCCTTCATCGGGCGCGCAGGCGCGGGGGCCGCCTGAGGCGGCGGCTCCCCGGAAGGCGAGGAAGCCGCTGGCGGAGTTGGCGCGGGACTCGCCGCGGGCGCCGGCACCTCTTTCGACTCGCCGGAGAAATGGCGCAACACGAGTTCGGGCTCCTCGCGTGCAGCGCCCACCACGAGCCCGAGTCCGAAACCCAGGATGACGAGCACCAAGCCGCCGAGCAGCGTCACAAGCCATCCCGGCCCCGTGCGATCCCGCTCCTCGCTCACATCTGCTCCGGCGCGGACAGGCCCAAAACGCCAAGACCGTTCGCGAGTACCGTGCGCACCGCCAACACGAGGCCGAGCCGCGCTGCGGTGAGCCCAGGATCGTCCGACAGCACGCGGTGCCTGACGCCGTCCTGCACGTAGGGGTTCCAAAGGCGCGCCAGGTCACGCAGGTAGTACGCCACGTGATGAGGCTCTCGAGATTCGGCGGCACGTGCGACGACGTCAGGGTATTCCCGCAGTTTCTTCAGCAGTGCGAGCTCCTCTTCGAGGACAAGACGCGCCGCATCGATCGCGTCAGGCTCCGGCAGTGCGACACCTCCCTCGCGCGCTTTGCGCTCGATGCCGTGGGTACGGGCGTGCGCATACTGCACATAGTACGCGGGGTTCTTCTTCCAATCCTTGTCCTTGGCGAGCTCCACGTCGAAGTCCAGGTGACCATCTGCCTTGCGCTCGACCATGAAGAAGCGGAAGACGTCGCAACCGACCTCGTCGAGGAGCTCGTCGACGGTGATATAGGTGGCGCGCCGGGTGGACTGCTTCACAGATTCGCCGCCGCGGGTCAGTGTGACGAACTGGTTCATCACGAGCTCGACCGCACTGGGATCGCAACCCAAGGCGCCGATCGCTGCGCGCACGAACGGAAACTGCTCGATGTGATCCGCGCCCTGCACATCGATAACGCGCGAAAAACTTCGGCGGAACTTCTCGCGGTGGTAAGCGATGTCGGGGAGTAGATAGGTCGGTTCACCCGTGCTCTTCACCACGACCCGATCGCGCTCAAGGCCAAGCGCTGTGGCCTTGAGCCAAACCGCTCCGTCCGCCTCGTAGACGAGGCCCTTGGCGCGCAGATCCTTGAGCGTCTCCTCGATCTTTCCGGTCTCATAGAGCGAGGTCTCGTTGTAGTAGACGTCAAAGCGCACCCTGAGTGCGGTCAAGGTGGCATGGATCTCTTCGAAGATGCGCTCCTGGGCAGCGCGTCGGAAGACACCATCGCCCGGCTCGTCGATCAGGGAGTCGCCGTACTGCTCGCGCAGCGAGGCAGCGATCTCAGCGATGTAGTGGCCCTGGTAGCCACCCTTCGGAAAAGCGATGGGCAGGCCGCCGATCTGTGCCGGCCAGTCCGCGTCCGGCTCGGCCAAGAGGTGAGCCGGCGGGTGGGCTGCGCGGCCCAGTTGTTCGAGATAGCGCGCCTTCACCGAATCGCCGAGGACGCGCATCTGGCGTCCGCCGTCGTTGAAGTAGTACTCCCGCGTCACCTGCCAGCCCGTGGCCTCCAGCACGCGCCCGAGCGTGTCCCCGAGTACGGCCTGGCGCCCGTGTCCGAGGGTTAGCGGGCCGGTGGGGTTGGCGGAGACGAACTCCACCTGCACGTGGGCGCCCCGCCCCGCGTTGGAACGACCGAAGCTCGCGCCGGCGCGTAGAATCTCCCGCATCAGCTCGTGCCAGCGTTCGCCGGCAAGCCAGAAATTCACAAAGCCAGGTCCGGCCACGACCGAGCGTGCGACGAGCCCACCCGCGTTGCCCACCGCGGACCGCAGGCGCTCCGCCGCCTCACGGGGCGGCTGGTGGAGGCGCTTGGCGAGCAGGAGCGCCGCGTTGCACGCGAAGTCCCCATGCTCCGCCTGGCGGGGGACGTCGAGCGCGAAAGCCGGAGGCGGCGACGCATCGCCCGCCTCTACAAGAAGTGTGCTCACCGCCGCTTCGATCGCCCTTTGGAGCCGGTCCTTCATGCGCGCGGGAGAATCGCTTGCCCCCGTCGGAGCGTCAAGGAATTCGGGGGGTTCCGCCCTCGGGACGAGGCAGACGCACGACGATCTCGCCAGGCTTCCCAAGCTCAAGGTCCTCTCGAATCGCTCGCTCGGTCGCGAACGGATCGTGTTTCAAGGCGCTGGACTCATCGCGCAGCGCATTGACCTCGCGTCGCAGGTCGTCGATGCGCCCAGCTGACGCCACCAGGTGTGAGCGCAGGCGCAGCCACGCCCGGATGCCCGACGTCTCGTCGAGCATTGCGTAGACCACGGCCAGGGCGATGATCGCCGGAACGAGAAGGAGACGCCTCACCCACCCCCCCTGAGTGGTGCCGTCGAGCGCAGCCTAACGCGCAGCGCGGGCGTCTGACAAGGCAGGCCCATCCGTCTTGGGTCTTGGCTCGTCGCCAAGGAGTTCACGGATCCGATCGACATAGATCTGGGAGTCCCAGTCGCGCGGCCCCACGAAGTGGGCGACCACCTTTCCCTCGCGGTCCAACAGGAACGACTCGGGATAGCGGTAGGTCTGGTAGGCGTGGGAGACCTCATGGGACGGATCGAGCAGGATCGGCAGCGAGAGTCCGAGGCGATCCCGATAGCTCTCGACCTGGCTGCGGTCCTCGTCCACGGAAACCGTCAGCAGGGCGAAGCGTTGGCTGTCGAGGGAGTGGCGCAGACGATCGAGAGCCGGCATTTCTTCTTCGCACGGCTTGCACCAGGTTGCCCAGAAGTGGAGCAATACGACGCGGCCGCGGAGCGTCTCGAGCGCGACGGGCTCGTTGTCGGTAAGAGACTTTAGCGAGAAAAGGGGCGCCGGACGCCCGGGACCAATCGGGTCTGGAGTGCGATCGGCGAAGAGCGCGAACAGAGCCCCCCCTGCCACGGCGATGGCGATCAGCGTGAGTGCGCTGCGGCCCTGCATGAGGTCCGTCCGGCGGAGAGCGCCGGACTTAGCTCGCTTTCTTTTTCGGGGCGCGCTTGCGGGCCGGCTTCTCCGCCGCAGCCGCCTTCTTTTCTGTCTTGGCCTTCGCGGTCTTCGGCTTCTCGCTCCCCGGCTTTGCCTTCGCGCTGCGCTTGCCGCCCTTGCCCTGCGGCTTTTCCGGAGCGGGGCCCACCACCAGCTCGAGGATCGACAGCGGTGCAGCGTCGCCGACCCGGACGCGGTGCTTCACGATTCGCGTATAGCCCCCGGGACGCTCTCGGAAGCGCTCGGCCAAGTCGCCGAACACCTTCGCGGCGACGTCGCGACTGCGGATCACGCGCAGCGCGTGCCGGCGTGCGTGGAGATCGCCCCTTTTCCCGAGGGTGATCATTCGCTCGGCGATGCGGCGGACTTCCTTCGCCTTCGCGTCGGTGGTCTCAATCCGCTCGTGTTCCAGCAGCGAGGTCACCATGTTGCGGAACAGTGCGCTGCGGTGGGCGCTCGTGCGACCGAGCTTTCCGCCGTAGTTCCCGTGGCGCATCGGCTAGGCCTCGCGTTGGCGCGACTCGAGCTCCTTCCGCGATGGGAAGTTCTCGAGCCGCATGCCGAGGGAGAGGCCCATCGACTGGAGCACCTCCTTGATCTCGTTCAGCGACTTTCGCCCGAAGTTCTTCGTCTTCAGCATCTCGGCCTCGCTGCGCTGCACAAGCTCACCGATGTAGCGGATATTCGCGTTCTGCAGGCAGTTGGCCGAACGGACTGAAAGCTCAAGCTCATCGACGGACTTGTACAGGTTCGGATTGGCCGGGGTCGGTTCCTCGTGCATCGGCAGCGTGGCCTCGGTCGGCTCCTCGAAGTTGATGAAGATAGAAAGCTGGTCTTTCATGATCTTCGCCGCGTAGGCGACGGCGTCCGCCGGAGCGATTGCGCCGTCGGTCCAGACCTCGAGATTCAGGCGATCGAAATCCGTCTCACGCCCGACGCGCGCCGGCGTGACCGTATAGTTTACGCGGCGGATCGGTGAGAAGATCGAGTCGATCGGAACCGTCCCGATCGGTGTTTCCTCGGTCTTGTTCTTCTCCGCGAGCACGTAGCCCTTGCCTGTCGCGACGGTGACTTCCATCTCGAGGTCGGCTTCGGCCGCCAACGTTGCGATCTTGTGCTCGGGGTTCAAGATCTCGACCGACGCGTCCTCTGCGGCGAGCTCTCCGGCCGTGAGCACGCCCTCTCCCTTCTTGTGGACGCGCAGCACCTTCGGCCCCTCGGCATTCAGCCGGAGGCGAACCTCCTTCAGGTTCAACACGATGTCCGAGACGTCCTCGAGAACGCCCGGAACGGTCGAAAACTCATGGAGTACGCCGTTGATGCGCACGGTTGTGATAGCTGCGCCCTGGAGCGAAGACAGCAGGACTCGACGGAGCGAATTGCCCAGCGTCTGGCCGAAACCGCGTTCGAGCGGCTCGCACCAGAAGCGGCCGTAGGTCGGGGAGAGCGTCCCCTCTTCGACCTCCAGCCTTCTCGGGTGGATGAGCGCCCGCCAGTTCTTGGCCACAAGGTCTGAGCGCAGAGCTGATTGCTGCATGTGTTGTGTTCCTCTCTGCGCCGGCTAGCGCGAGTAGAGCTCGACGATGAGCTGCTCCTGGATCGGAAGCGTGATCTCATCGCGCACCGGCAGGGCTTTCACCGTGCCCTCGAAACTGTCCTTGTCGATCTCAAGCCAGCTCGGGACGCTGCGCCGTTCGAGCGCCTCGAGCGCACCAGCGATCCTCGTAATCTGACGCGAGCCTTCGGCGAGTGTGATCTTGGTCCCCGCCCGTACCAGCATCGACGGGATGGTGGCCCTGCGCCCGTTCACGAGGAAGTGCCCATGGCGAACGAGCTGCCGCGCTTCGGCGCGGGATGTGGCGAAGCCCAGACGGAACACGACGTTGTCGAGGCGCCGCTCGAGGAGTGAGAGCAAGTTCTCGCCCGTCCTCCCCTTCATGCGGTTCGCCGCACTCATCGTGTTTTCGAACTGCTTCTCGAGCAGCCCGTAGATACGCTTCACCTTCTGCTTTTCGCGCAGCTGCATGCCGTAGTCGGAAAAGCGCGGCCGTGTCTGGCCGTGCTGCCCCGGCGGGTAGTTGCGGCGCTCAATCGCGCATTTCTCGCTGAAGCAACGATCGCCCTTTAGAAAGAGCTTCGTACCCTCGCGGCGGCACAGTCGACAGACGGGTCCGATGTATCGGGCCATGAACGATGCTCTCCTAAACGCGGCGCCGCTTCGGCGGCCTGCAGCCGTTGTGCGGGATCGGGGTCACGTCGCGAATCATCGCAATCTTGAGACCTGCGGCCTGGAGCGCACGAAGGGCGGACTCGCGGCCAGCACCGGGCCCCTTCACGTAGACACCGAGCGAACGCACGCCATGTTCCATTGCCTTCTTGGCGCAGTCCTCGGCCGCCACCTGCGCCGCGAAGGGCGTGGACTTGCGCGACCCCTTAAAGCCCTGCTGACCGGCGCTCGACCACGCGAGCGTATTGCCGCCGACGTCGGTGATCGTGACGACTGTATTGTTGAACGTCGACTGAATGTGTGCGATTCCAGTCTGGACGTTCTTCTTGACCTTCCGCTTGGCACCTTTTTTTTGCATGATCCTACTTCTTGGTCGGCGCCTTCTTCTTGCCGGCCACGGTCTTGCGCGGGCCCTTTCGGGTCCGTGCGTTGGTGTGCGTTCGCTGCCCACGAACCGGCAGGCCGCGGCGGTGGCGCAGACCCCGGTAGCAGCCGATGTCCATCAACAGCTTGATGTTCTGAGCGACCTCGCGGCGCAGGTCGCCCTCCACCTTGTAGTCGCGCTCGATCGTCTCGCGCAGTCGAATGACGTCGCCCTCGGAAAGTTGGTCCGTTCTTGAATCCAGATCGACGTTCGCCTTTTCGCAGATCTTGCGTGCGGAGGTGCGCCCGATCCCGAAGATGTAGGTGAGCGCCACCTCAATGCGCTTGTTCCGCGGCAGGTCGATGCCCGCAATGCGTGCCATTTCCTGCTCCTTATCCTTGGCGCTGCTTGTGCTTCGGGTTCTCGCAGATCACACGCACCACGTTCTTGCGCTTGATCACCCGACACTTGTCGCAGATCTTCCGGACCGACGACCGAACTTTCATGACTACCCCCAAGCCGCGCTCCTCGCGGCGTGCCTTCCTCTCCAGCGTCTCAGTGCGAGCCGGGCACCCGTGTCAGGATCTCCGGCCCGTGGTCGGTGATCAACGCCGTGTGCTCAAAATGCGCCGACAGGGACCCGTCCGCCGTCACCGCGGTCCACTCGTCCTCCAGCATCCGTACCTCGGGTCGCCCTGCGTTCACCATGGGTTCGATGGCAAAGACCATGCCCGGCAGCAGGCGCGGCCCGTGTCCGGGCTCTCCGAAGTTCGGGATCTGCGGCGCCTCGTGCAGTTTGCGCCCGATTCCATGCCCAACGAACTGGCGCACGACGGAGAAGCCTGCGCTTTCCGCGCGCTGCTGCACAGCGTGTCCGATATCCGAGAGTCGCTTCCCTGGCACCATCTGCGCGATCCCCGCGTACAGAGATTCGCGCGTCGTATCCATGAGCTCCTTCGCCTTGGCGTCGACGTTGCCGACCGGGACTGTCACCGCGGAGTCGCCGTGATAGCCGTTTAGGGCAACCCCAAAATCAAGTCCGAGGATGTCTCCTTCCTTGAGCTCGCGCGAACCCGGGATTCCATGCACAATCTCTTCGTTCACCGAAAGACAAATCACCGCAGGGTACTTCGGCAACCCGTGCGGTCCGTAGCCAAGGAATGACGAGTCCACCCGCCGCTCCCGGATGCTCCGCCGCGCGCGCTCATCGATCTCGCGCGTCGTGACACCCGGTCGCACCATCTCCCGCAGCTCGATCAGAATCTCTGCCACGTGCCTGGCCGCCGCGCGCATCGATTCGAGCTCGCGGCGGCTTTTGATCGGGATCGGTCCTGCATCTCCGAGGAAGCCCATCAAGCCGCCAGGGCCTCGTCGATCCGCCGGGCGACCTCCTCCACCGTGCCGAGACCGTCCACCTCGGCGAGGCATCCGCGGCTGCGATAATAGGCAATTAGGGGGGCCGTGCGCTCGCGGTAGACCTCCATGCGCTTGCGGATCGTGGGCTCATCGTCGTCCGTTCGATGCTCGAGCCCGCTCCGCTTGAGGAGGCGGTCCACGAGCTCCTCCTCGTCGACCTGGACCGCCACGCAGCGCTCGAGACGCAGACCGAGCTTCGCGAGCAGGGCATCGAGGGCCTTCGCCTGCTCCAGGGTTCGCGGGAAGCCGTCAAGGATGAAGCCACTTCTCGCATCCGGTTGGGCGAGCCGCTCTTCCACCACGCGGATCACCACAGGGTCCGGCACGAGCTCGCCGCGCTCCATGATCGCCTTGACCTGTCTTCCAAGCTCGGTGCCCGCGGCTTGCGCCGCGCGCAGCATTTCGCCGGTCGAGATTTGCGGGATGCCAAGGCGGGCGACAAGGCGCTGGGCCTGCGTCCCCTTGCCCGCCCCCGGAGGCCCGAGAAAAAGCAGCCGCCGCGCCGAGTTCACCGACCGAGCCTCCCCCGCAGCCGGGTCCCCTTCACGAAGCCCTCGTACTGGCGCGAGACGAGGTGTGATTCGATCTGCCCGATCGTGTCGAGAGCGACGCCGACCACGATGAGGAGGGCTGTACCGCCAAAGTAGAAGGGCACGCCGAAACGTCGAGAGATGATCGTCGGCAGCACGCACACCACAGCGACGTAGATCGCGCCGATCAGGGTGATCCGCGAGAGCACGCGATCGATGTGCTCCGCAGTCTTTTTCCCGGGCCGGATCCCGGGGATATAGCCGCCGAACTTTTTGATGTTCTCGGCCACATCCATCGGATTGATCACGACCGCCGTGTAGAAGTAGGCGAAGAAGATGATGAGGGCGATGTAGAGCGATTCATAGACCAGGCCACCGTACTGCAGGTAGTCCTGGAAGAACTGCTGGACCGCGGGCGAGTGGGTGAACTGCCCGATCGTCAGCGGGAACATGAGGATCGAGGAGGCAAAGATCGGGGGAATGACGCCCGCGGTATTCACGCGCAGCGGGAAATAGCTCATGCCCCCTTGGGTGACGCGGCGTCCCACCACGCGACGGGCGTGCTGGATTGGGATCCGGCGCTGACCTCTCTCGAAGAACACCACGGCACCCGTCACCAGCACGATGAGGCCAGCCAGAACAATCGTTCCGATCAGCGAGAACTGGTCCGTCTTGATGAGCTCCACCAGCTGACCCAGGGCCGACGGGATGCGCACGATGATGCCGGCGAAGATCACGAGCGAGATTCCATTGCCGATCCCGCGCTCCGTGATCTGCTCACCGAGCCACATGATGAAGGCAGTCCCAGAGGCGAGGGTGATCACCGACATCAGCCGGAAAGCCCAACCCGGGTTCAGAACCGCCCCAGGGCCGAACTGCCCGTTCTCGAGAGCGATCGAGATCAAGAGCCCCTGGAAGACCGCGAGGACGATCGTCCCATAGCGGGTCCACTGGGCGATTTTCTTGCGGCCCGATTCACCTTCCTTCTGAATCGCCTCGATCTGCGGAATCACGACGGCGAGGAGCTGGAAGATGATCGACGCACTGATATACGGCATGATGCCGAGCGCAAAAATCGAGAGCTGCTCGAGCGCACCTCCGGAGAAGAGGTTAAAGAGCCCGAAGACCGAGCCCTGCATGTTCCGGAAGAACTCCTGGATCACGTCGGGATTGATGCCGGGTGTCGCGATGTGCGAGCCGACCCGATAGACCCCGAGCATCGCGAGTGTGAAGAGGATCCGCTTCTGCAGCTCCGGGATACGCCCGATATTTTGGATCCCGCCCGTCAAACGACGATCTCCACGGTCCCGCCCGCGAGTTCGATCTTCCGGCGCGCGCCCGCGCTCACGCCGTGAAGGCGCACGCGCAGTCCGTGCGGCGCGTCGCCCTCACCGAGCAGCTTCACGGAAGTGCCCGACCCGCGGATCAGCCCGCGGGCAGCGAGCGCCGCGGCGTCCACCTCCGCCCCCTCGGCAAATCCAGCGAGGGCGGCGACGTTCACGATCTCGACTTTCTTCGGGTGAAGGCTGTGGAAGCCGCGCTTCGGGAGGCGACGTGCGAGGGGCATCTGGCCACCCTCGAACCAGAAAGGGGTCTCGCGGCCCGCTGAGCGCTTGCCCTGGCCCTTGATGCCACGGCCTGAGGTCTTGCGGTGTCCAGAGCCCGGTCCGCGGCCCACCCGCTTGGTGCGATGCCGTGCGCCGGGGCGCGGCTGCAGCCGATCGAGCATCGTCCTAGC
>Ga0209039_10002776_pt1 | contig 14432 bp, 11 predicted proteins | sample BogFormECP12_OM1_FD_188238 | JGI IMG/M metagenome (GOLD analysis project Ga0209039, IMG submission 188238) | Bog forest soil microbial communities from Calvert Island, British Columbia, Canada - ECP12_OM1 (SPAdes) (version 2) | ecosystem: Environmental > Aquatic > Freshwater > Wetlands > Bog ... | reverse complement strand
GTCGACCTGCCCGACCGCATCGTCGGGATCCTGAAGTGTCCCAACCCGAACTGCATCACGAACCAGCCCGAGCCCGTCGAGAGCGAGTTTGACGTCATCGAGCGGCGGCCGGTGGTCCTGACCTGCGCGTACTGCGAGCGGCGCGTGGAGAGCTTCCTCAACCATCTCGCGTAGTCCGGGGGACGCGGGCGTGGACCTCGGGTGGCTCGGCGGGTTCGCCATCGTATTCGGGGTGGTGGGAGGCCTCGAGATCTTCGACCGGACGAGCTTCTCCCTGATGGCGCTGGCCGCGCGATCCCATCCGTTCCAGACCTGGGTCGGTGGGGCTGCGGCATTCGTCGTCACGAGCTCGATCGCGGTGACCCTCGGCTCCGCGCTGGTCGACCTCCTCGGTCCGAGCCGGATCGGGCTGGTGCGGGTCGCCGGGGGGGTGTTCCTGATCGGCTACGCGCTCTGGTTGAACTTTCACCCCGAGTTCGACGACCCGAACCGGGTCCCACGAACGGCCCGCACGGCGGTCATGACGGCGTTCGCGACGATCCTACTGCTCGAGATGGGGGACACCACGATGATCTTCCAGATCGTCTTCGTTTCCAGCTTCGGCTGGTTCGTGGTCCTGGTCGCGGGCGCCCTCGCGCTCATCACGGTCGCGGCGTGGGCCACCTACCTGGGTTCGCGTCTCAGCGCCCGGCTCGAGCCGCGTCTCCTCCACCGGATCGTGGTGTCGGTCCTGATCGTGGTCGGGGCGCTGACGATCGCCTACGGTCTAGCGCCTTCCGCGTTCACCGTGCTCGGGCTTCTGTGACCGGTCTCCCCCGGGAAGCGTCAGAGGAAGTGGACAGCCTCCGTGCTCGCTGTGCGAGGCCCGCCGGTCGAGCTCGCCGACCCAGGTCTCCCAGCCGCGCGGGAGGGCCGCTCGCACCTCCGGTGCGGCCAGCTGCTTCGCCAGCTCCTCGGCATCCTCCGTCCGCTTGAGAGAGTGGGCCAACAGGGTCAGGCGGACGAGGGCTTCGGCCTGGAGGCGCGGGATCGAGTCCCCGCCCGGCTCCTCGGCGACCGCTTCCCAGCGGTCCCGAGCCGCGTCGAGGGAGTCGTTCAGCGCGAACTGCCGACCCTCGAGCATCCAAAGGCGGAGGAGCCCGGGGGAGGGGGGGATGAGGTGCAGGGTCTCCGTGATCGTGCGGGCCCGCGCGAGCGCCGTGTCGACCCCTTTCGCCGTCCTTCGGTTGAGCAGGGTCTCGGCGATCCCGAGTTGGTGGTAGAGCTCGACCGTGGGGAGCTTCGCCCGTTGGACCGAGGGGAGGCTGCGCTCCCTCAGTTCCTTCGACAGGAGGGGCTCCCCGCGCGCCTCCAGAAGGCGGGCCTCCACGTCCTCGGCCAGATAGTCGAGCTCCCAGCGTCGGGCGCGGCCGAGCAAGTTCCGCGCGGCCAGGAGGAACTTTCCCGCGAGCTCCTGCTCCTCCGGTGTCCCGTCGATCCGGGACATGGCGACCGCGAGCATCGCGACCGCCTGCAGGTGACCGTTCGGGAGCTTCCGCGCGAGGCGAGCGGCCCGGTGCGACTCCTCGCGCGCCCTGTCGGGAAAGTTCCGCTCGTAGTGGAACTCCGCGATCATCGCCTCGAAGAGGACCTCGAGCTCGACCATCCCCGCATCGTGGCATCGCTCCGCCAGCTCTAGGAGGGTGGTCGACAGCGACATCCTCGGGCCGACGACCCGCATCGAGAGGATCAGCGGCTCGACCCACTCGGCGAGGGTCCCCGGGGGAAGGTCCGCTCGCAGCGCTCGCTCGAGCCCCTCGCGCAACTCCCCTTCGGCTTCGGTGATACGGCCCGCGGAGAACAGGGCCTCGGCGTGCAGGAGCCGCAGCTCCGGCTCGAGCGGGTCCCGTTCGGTCGGGGGCAAGGAGCCGAGGCAGCCGATCGCGTCCGCGAGCAGTCCCTCGGCCGTGTCGAACGCGGAGAACTCGAGTCCGAGCTCGGCGGCCTCGAGCAGGGTCCTGAGGGCCATCGGGCCCGGGTACCACGCGAGGTAGTGTCGCGCGACCTCGATGCGCCGCGCGAGGTTCGGTTCGTGCGAGAGGGCGGAGAGCGCGTTGGCGATGTCGAGATGCATCTCCTTGCGCTTCGACTCGGGCAACAGGTCGGCCGTGAGCGGAGTCCAGGCGAGATGCGGGATCATCACCTTGCCCTCCTGGACCTTGATCAGTCCTACATTGGTGGCGGGAAGGACGGCCTCGGCGAGCTGCGGGAAGTTGAGGCGCGCGACCCGCGAGAGCACTACCTCGCCGGTCGTGCCTCCGAGGAGCGCGACGTACCCCGCGACCCTCTGGGTGACCGACGGAAGGTCGTCCCAGATCGCCTTCAAGCGGTGCGCCTCTCGTGGGTCGGGAGCGCTCGAGGTGAACCGTACCCAGTCGATGTCGCCCCGGCCCAGGAACGCCTCCTCCCACCCGACGAACCCGGGGACCGTCGTGTCGACAGCGAGGGCGATCAAGAGCGGCCGGAGGCGGGCGCGCTGGGAGAGCGAGACGATGAACTCGCGACTTTCGGTATCGAAGAGTGAGCCGTCCTCGATTAGGATCGCGACCGGGTGGCGACCCTCTCCGCGGAACTCCGGGAGGACCTCCCTCCAGTAGGCCTCCGGGTTGCCCTCGTTCGCCGACCGGCCCCGGACGGGCTGACCGAGGAATGTAGTGTGGGGGCGTTCGGCCCGGCTGCGTCGGCTCCGTCGCGGGAGCCGGTCGGAGATGTACGGGATGACCGGCCCCGCTCCGAGGGGAGCGTCGGCTTCGGTCGGCTCCTCGTCGGCGAGTTCCTCGTCCTCGGCGATGGACGGCCCTGTGACCACCGAGGCGGAGGGCGGACGAAGGCCGTCCAGCCCTCCGTACGGGACCGAGCGGCCGCGGTAGCTCCCCTTGAGCTCGACCACCCGCGCACCCTGGGCTTTGAGGAGCCCTTTCAGCTCTTCGAGGACCGCGGACTTGCCGCTAAGCGGTGGCCCCGCGACGACCAGCGTGCGACCCGAGTTCTCCGCGAGGCCCTGGATGGCGCGGAGAACCGGTGAAGGAGTAGTAGGCACCCGGTACCCCACTTCGTATCCTTCTCGTGAGGATTTAACCCTCTCCCAGCCGACGGGAAGAGAGGACTTCGTTCGAACAGAGAGCGTTTAAGTGGCGGTCCGGGTTCGGGCGCCCGTGCCGCCCTCGATAACGAAGCGCCGCCGCGAGTACCTGAAGAAACCCGTCCACTCCGTGGACGTCACCCGCGCTGGAGGGCTCGGCGGCCTGCTGGAGCAGTTCCAATCCTCTTCGATCCAGGCCCGCAACCTAGGACGCTGCCTCGAGGTCTGGGAGAACGCGCTTCGGGACCCCAAGCGGCCGACGGTCTTCCTGGGCCTCGCGGGGCCGCTCATCGCCGCGGGCCTCCGAAAGGTCCTGCGCGACCTCATCGACTGGGGGATCGTCGACGTGGTGGTCTCCACGGGAGCGGTGCTCTACCAAGATCTCTACCAATCGATCGGGGGCCGTCACTGGATGGGAAGCCCGGACGCGGACGACCTCCGCCTGCGAGAGCTCTACCTCGACCGAATATACGACACGTACGTGGATGAGCTCAAGTTCGAGGAGACCGACCGTGTGATCGGCCGCATCACCGAGGACTTCCCCCGTCGGCCGGCGTCGTCCCGAGAGTATCTCGGCTTCCTCGGATCGCGCTTCCCCGACCCGAACTCGATCCTCGCCACCGCCGCTCGTCGGGGCGTGCCGGTCTTCTCTCCCGCGCTGATCGACAGCTCCATCGGCATCGGGCTGACGTTGCACTATCAGGCGAACCGTCTCCGATCGGACCGCTTCCTTTTGGACGCCGTCCGCGACAACTACGAGCTGGTCCAGATCCTCGGCCACTCGCCCCGGACCGCGGTCATCTACATCGGCGGAGGCACGCCCAAGAACTGGATCAACGACGGGATCGTGATGGCGAACTACGCCTTCGGTCGCGAGGGCGAGGGTCACTTCTATGCCCTGCAGATCACGACCGATGTCCCGCACTGGGGAGGGCTCTCGGGCAGTACGCTCGAAGAGGCCCAATCCTGGGGAAAGATCTCCCGGACCGCAACGCGAGCCGTGGCGCACGTCGAAGCGTCGATCGGTCTCCCGCTCCTCGCCGGCGCCCTGTGGGACCGTCGGAAGCGATGGCAAGGGCGTCCCCGTCTCCGCTTCGACTGGACGGGCGACGAGGTCCAGATCCACAAGGTTCGCAAGTAGGCCCGCCCTCGCCCCCTGCTCGTTGTTTCAGCGGCGAACCGTTTCCACCCCCACCGCACCTAGGGGGTTCCCCGTTCCGAAGCGTGGCGGCCCGGTCCGTGACCCGTGCGGAATCGAAACTTTTACAAGTCAGCAACGCGGTTACGGACCCCGAGGTTCGCCCGGGAAAACGAGCCGGGTTTCTGGGAGGTTCGGAGTCACTCTAAGACCGCGAATCCGTCGCCCGAAAGGCGGTTCGAAGTGGATGGTGGGAAGGCCATCTACGACTGAGAATGGGGTGCGTCTACTCCGCATTTTGTGGAACTGAAGACCGAGCCCGAGAGGGCTTCGACCTCCACAGGAAACTATTCCTGATGCGCATATGCGCGCACCTATGCGGGTGGTATATCCGACCTCAAACTGACGGCAGAAACTGACGGGCATTAAATACCCTGGTCTTCAGGGGCCGGGTCGGAGGTGTGGACCGATCATGGAAGGCTACATGCCTATTCTGCCCTGCGTTCCGCAGGATCAGCTGTAACTGGCCTCGGGGATGCCATCCCCGATTCTCTGGCGTTCCCGTCATGTGCGGGACGCCGCGCGGTGGGTGAGCGCCCGCTTTACGACTCTGGGAAGACCTTGGGCTTGAGCTCTGAGAGGATCCTTTCCTTCAGCCACGGTAGCTGGAGCTGCTCCACCAGTTGGATTGCTGTGTTGTAGTGCTGGATTGCTTTTGCTCTATCGTGCCGGTCAGCGTACGCTTCGGCGAGATACGTATTGGCCAGCACGAGGGAGTCCGAAGGCGGTAGCTTTGCAAGGACCTCCACGCTCCGCTCTCCATGGGCGATTGCGTCCGCAACGAGAGAGGAGGTGGGGTTCCCCATCGCCTGAGCTTGCCGATTCTCCGTTGCACATAGTACCGCCAGGGTGTGGCCCAGCACGAAGTCGTCTCCGAGCCGCTCTGCAAGCCCGGTGGCTTGCTTCGCGTAGCTGACGGCTTCGGCCCATCGCTCGCCCGCGCCAGCCATGGACGCAAGACCGCTGAAGGCATAGGTCAACTGAGCCATGTACCCGAGCGCTTCGGCTTCCGACCGAATCGCCCGCATTTCGACCTCCGCCAGTTGGTCTTGGCCGAGCCGGGCGTACGACCGTGCGCGCACGAACTGCAGATTGAACGCAACATCCATTCGTCCCGCCTGCCGGGCCTCGGGAAGCGCATCTGCGATTAGCCGTAGGGCAACTTCCGGCCCGCTATGGAGTTCTGCCATGCGGGACCACTCCGCGATGCTTTCGAGAGCGAGGTCGCCGGCCCGCACCTTCCGGCAGACATCGAAGGCTTCCTCGTAACCGGATTGGGCCAGTCGGTACTCCCCTCTAGCCTGTGCCAGTCGTGCTTGGGTTAGCATCAGGAAAGCACGGAGCCGACGGCTGACCGGCCCGATGGCCTGTGCGGCCTCGAACGCTTGCTGGGCATCGTCGACCTGGTGCAGGCGAATGTACAGTTCCGCAATCGACAGGAGGCACTCTCCCGTGGTACGTGGATCGCGGCTAGACTCGGAGATCGCGCGTCGAAGCGTCGAGATCGCATCTAAGTACTCAGAGTGGAGGCGCAGCAGGGTCGCTTCCACTTGGAGAACGTGGACCCGAGCGGGGCCATGAGGAAGGACGTTGGAAAGGTGTCTCAAGGAGTTGCGCAGCGGTTCCGAGTAACCCAGCCGGAGCAACAGGGTCTGCTGTTGCGAAAGAAGCTGGGCAGCAGGCTTCCAGAATTCTCCCTCGACCAGATGCAAGAACCGTTCTCGAACGGCATCCGGACGATGGCTCCGGGAGTAGTACAGGGCCAACCGAGAATGGGCCTGCCGCTCGTCCAGGGGCGCCGCACGAGCTAGCAGGGCAGTCTTGACGACCTGCAGGACTTCGACCCGGCCCTGCAGAGTTCGGTGGAGGACCCCCATTCTCTCCAGCTCCCCCAGACGTGCCAGAGGGGGGCCACCGAACTCGCTCGCGAATGCAATCGGGATGGGTTCGTTGGCGAGAGCCACCGGAAGGACCGACCGGATGTCCTCGGGCGAAAGTCGGGCGACGACCGCCGTCGGTAGGGTCGTGGCGTCCGCTTCCACGTCTGGGTTGGACACCGCCAATTCGAGAAGCAGGGGAGAGCCAAGGGTCGCCTGGTAGACCGTCTCGAACCGGTCGGCCAGCCCCCCGCGCCGGTCGGTCAAGTCGTGAGCGGCCACTCGGTCGAGGCCCCCGACGGTCAGGCGATGCGCGGGGACCCCTTCGACTTCGAACGCGGGTTCTCTCTGGCTGACCAGGTAGAACAGATGATCTCCGCGGCGGGCAAGGAAATGAGTGAATGACGCGAGAAACTCCTTCATGTCGGGGCCGGCCATCTGAACATCGTCGATCACGGCTGCCAGTGGTCGGTCTCCTAGGGATCTGGCCACAAGGTCCGCGACCTCCCGAGCCACCGGAGATCGCGGAAGCTGGGTGTAGTACGAGAGCTGCTGCGCACCCAAGCTCGATAGCGCGTGAGTCAGCGCTCCCACGAACTGGCGGGGCGAGCTGGCGGGGCGGACCGAGAACCAGAACGGGATGCGCCCCCGCTTAACGCTCCTGAGGTGGCGGCTGACCAGGGCGGTCTTCCCCATCCCGGGGGGTCCGTCCACGAAGGTAATCCCGCCACCCTCCCGGGCAAAGTCCGCGAGCTGGGTGAGCTCATCCTTTCGTCCCAGGAACGGGTGGGGGGGAGGGGGGATCTCACCCGAAAGGAGGGGCACCTCCCGGGTCTCCCGTCGCAAGCGCGTGCGCCCGGGTTCGGTGATGCGGTACGTGAGCTGTTTGCGGACCCCTTCCCGAACCAGGCCACGGCCCTCGGTCAGGTACCCTTCCCCGACCAGGGTTGCCAAGGGCCGGGACATGGAGCAGGGGTGGTAGCCGAGGGCTTTCGCGAGCTCCCTCTGGCTAATCCCGAACGGGGACTCCTCGGGGGGAGCGTGGGTCTGCACGTAGTCGAGGATCTCGATAGGCAGGTAGGTCTGGGCGCCCATCCTTGCCTTCGATATCTCCCACCGCATACTTAGAGTTATTTTGTACAAAACAGCTCACGACGTTTAAGTATGAAACCCGCCACATGAGTCCTTACCATGACGCGGACCCAGGAGAGCGGTGCCTACCTCGGAGGCATCGGTGTAATGCTCGACCTCTCCGATGTGTGCCCCGCGTGCGGGCAAACGCACGACCGACGCAAGTTCGGTCTGAAGCACCGGCCCCTGCGGGAATGTCCCCGAGTGGTGATGGGTAGTTTCCCCCTCGTGAGCCTGCCGAGCCCGCCCGAGGAGCCGCCGGTCAATGTCCCAATCGCGTCTCGGACCCGGCATTCCGACGTTGCCGTGAGCTTCAACCCGCTTCCCGGGGACTCCCTGACGGTCCCCCGTCCCACCAGCGACCGCACCCGGGGCCGTTCCCTGGGCGTACCTTGGCTCACCCCTCCGGACTTGGGAGAGGTGTTCTGATGCTGCGCACCGAGCGGCCCCGGATGGCAATCGACCAGAGCGGACCCGAACGGTCCCAGCTCAGCTCCCGCCAGCTCCTTCTCGCGGTCGCTCCGCCCCCCCAAGCACACTCGTTCGCCCTCTCGGGTTGGCCCGACTGGCTCCTCCCGACCTACCGATCCGGCGGCCACCGGCTCGAGGTCCGCCTCTTCGAGGACCAGCGGTGATCATCCCCTCCGTCCCCGACCTCACGATGCCCTGACCCCCGCAGAGTGCCCGGCTCTGCGGGGGCCGATTTTTCCCGGCTCGAGGGGACAGGACGGCTGCCCCGTTCCCGTCGTACACGACCAGGGCAAACGAGAGATACCCGAGTCCCGTGGCCGCCTCCTGGGTCACGGAAATGCCAGACTCGAAATGCACGGTCTGCGGAGGACCGCTCGAGACGGGGTTCGTCGCGACGACCAACGGCTCTGGCCTATTCTGGTCGCACCAGTCCACGGCCACCCGGTTCCGCCCGAAGGGGCTCGAGGTCCTCGTCGGTACGGGATTCGGCGGGACGTACTCCGCGAACCTCCCCGGTCAGCGATGCCCCCACTGCCGGACGATCCTCCTATCGCTCCCCGAAGGGAAGCCGTCGCCCTGAAGACCGCTCGCTCTACTGCTCTCCGGCCACCGTGAGGGGCCGCACCAGCACGGGTGGCGAGGAGACCTGTTCTGAGAACGCAGCCGTGGAGCCGACCGCCTCGAGCCGGGTCAACAAGGAGGAGGCCCCTTCGGCCGCGAGCGCGATGCCGCCCACGGTGCCTCCCCGGATCGACTCGGCCAGCTTGCCGTTGCGGATGCGGTAGCCGAGCCGTATCTCCCCCCCAAAGGCCCCGGTGATGGGGTCGGGGGACGACCATCCGATCTGCTGGATCCAGATGCCCTCCCGGGCGGCCTCGACGAGCTCGGTGTCCGTCCCGCCGTCGCCCGGCGCTAGGACGATAGTGGAAGGGGAGACGGACGGGGGTTGCAGGAAGCGGTACCACGTTCGGAACCCCGACGATATCCCACGGAAGGCGTTGCCGGAAGAGTGCGCCTCGAAGGCACCGGCATGCAGCGCGTCGTAGAGGAGCTCCGACACCACCCCATGGTCGAGGAGCGTCCGGCGGCGCTGCGGGACCCCTTCATCGTCGGTCGGCGAGGACGCCGGCGCCCACGGAATTCGACCGTCGTCGTGGATGGTCGCGAGCTCGGCCCCCAGTTTCATGCCGGGTGCGGGTGCCCCCTTCGTCAGCCGGGCCGAACCCGTGAACCTCCCTCCGAAGACGACCGGCAGGATCCCTGCTAGGACCGGGGGAGGCAGAATCACCGCGACATCCCCGGTGGGGGGCGGTCGACCCCGCCGGACATCCTCGGCATAGCGGCACCATTCGGGCACCCGGACGGCCAGCTCGGCGGGCCGGCTTCGGCGGTCCGAGTCGTTCAGCCAGTACTCACCGGGAGGGGGCCCCTCCGGGCCTCCGAATGCCTTCACCCCGACCTCGAGGTCGACGGTGGTGTGGCCGTACCCGGTGCGCAGGCCGGCCGAGTTGCAGATGGAGGTGTTGGAAAGGGTCGCTCGAACGGACCCGAAGCTCAGGGCGAACTGCTTACGGCCCTGGAACGCGGCCCGGAGGGCCGCGACGTACCGCTCCAGGCAGTCTAGGGGGTATTCCCAAAGCCCCCGGTCGAGCACTTCGACAATCCCTCCGGTGGCACCGTGACCCGTCGGGAGTTCGACCCGGCCTGTCGGGAATACCGCGTACCGCGCAGCTCGTTCGGCATCCTGCTCCGCCGCGAGGATGCCCTCCGGGGAAAGGTCGTTCGACGCTTGGAAACCGACCCCGGTCTTCCCATCGGGGCGTGACCGGAACACCCGGATGCCGTACCCCAGAAGCGCGATCGGACCCCGGGTCATCTCGATCTTGTCGCCGTTGAGGTGGATCTCGTAGCGTCGGATCCGCTCGCCGAACACCTCCCACGGCTCCTTGCCGGCGAGCTGGTCGCCCACTCGAAAGGCGACCGCATCTCCCGGACGAGACGCGCTCATGCCCGCCCGACCACCGCGGTCGAAAGCAAGTACGGTCCGCCCGCGGAGTTGGGAAGGAGGTCGGTCCTGCCCTTTCCACAACTGCCCGTGTCGAGCGCGAAGTCCTCCTTCCCGCTCACGCCCCGGATCGAGGTAAGGAACTCGAGGACCCGTCCGGAGAGCGCCATCGAGCTCACGAGGTCGGTGACCTTTCCGTTCTCGATGAGATGGCCCCACCGCGCTTTGATCTGGATCTGACCCCCCTGGGGGTCCTCGATCCCGGCGGCTCCCGACTCGAGCAGGACCCCGTTCCCGGCCTCCTTCACGAGCTCGTCGAACGAGCTCTCCCCCGGCTCGACGTAGGTGTTCGTCATCCGCACGAAGGCCCGGCTGAAGATGTCCGACCGACGGGTGTTGGCCGTAGGAACGGCGCCGAGGGCCGCGGCCGTGTCCCGGTCGTGGAGCGCGCCTGCGAACCGCCCCCGGTCGACCAGCACCGTCCGCTGGGCGGGGTGCCCCTCATCGTCGCAGTAGATCTCGCTCCAAGCCCCCGGGTAGGCCCCGTTGTCGACGATCGTTAGGATCTCGGGGCCTACGACCTGGCCCAAGAGCGGTTGGAGGTAGGAGCGGTTCCTCACGAACTGGTCCGCCTCGGCTCCGTGGCCGAACGATTCGTGCGCGAAGTAGCCGGTCACGCTCGGCGCCAAGAGGACCGTCTGCTTCCCGGCCGGAGGTGCCTTCGCGTGGAGCAGGGCTCGGGCCCCTTCGGCGGTCTTCCGTACCCGCTCTTCGGTGAGCGGGGCGAGAACCTCTCGGCCCCCCACCCCTCCTTGGATGAAGCGGTCGGATTCCGCGTGGCCGCTCTCCATCGCGACCGGGAAGACGGCCCCCCGCACGCGGCAGATCCCCTGAAGGCATCGCGCGGCGACGGAGTTCAGGTAGAGGCGCTCATCCTCGCGCCAACCGACCTGGACCTCGGTCTCGTGGATGTCAGGGACCGCGGTCGCCCAGGAGAAGACGTCCTGGGCCAGTTTGGCCATCTCCTCCTCCCCCATGTCCCTCATCGAGTGCGGCGTCGGAGTGACCTTCTCGAGGCGGGCGGTCGATGAGACCCCGGGGGGACTATCGTTCGCCGGATGGTGGGTCAGGACCCGCTCGATCGCGCTTTCAGCGAACCGCAGCGAGGCGGGGTCGAGGCCCGAGACCACCACCTCGGTCCAACCGGAGCCGGTCCACGCCCGGAACACCGCCCCCCGGATGCGTGGAGGGGCCTGGAAGGTGGTCGTGTGGCCGTCGTAGTGCACGGAAAGTCCCGTGGCCGCCTCGGCGAGCACCTCGATGAACGGACCCCGCTGGGCGAGGCGGGCGACGGTATGGTAGAGGTGACCTTCGGCGTCGGAGAGCTCTCCCATTCCGTTCCCGTCGGAAGAGGTCTCCTATGAATAACAATGCTGCCGGTCCCCTTCGACGCGGCGGACCTCGGTTCCGGTCACGGTCGGGCCGGACCGAGTGGATATAGAGGGGGACGGTGTCGGGCGGTCGTGCCGAGCCGCCCCGCTCCTCGAGAGTTCGGTCTCGTCGGGTTCGACCACGTGGACCTCCGCGTCCGCGACCGGACCAAAGCCAAGCGGTTCTTCGTCGAACAGCTGGGAATGGACGAGATTGGGGAAGGCCCCGATTCCACCTTCCTGCTCTTCGGGGACCAGGTCCTCGGGCTCCGGGACGCGAAGGAGGGGGAGACCCTCGGGGGCGTCGACCACATCGCCCTCCGGGTGAGCGAGTGGACCGGCCTAAGGAGCCGGGTGGGGCGGGCCCGGGTCGTCATCACGGGCGAGAAGGAGCGCGAGGACTCGCGTTCGCTCTTCTTACGGGGTCCCGAAGGGATGCGGATCGAGCTCGTCTGGCGTCCGGACCCCCATAGCCATGCCTGCTCCCACGCCCAGGTGCCCGCAGCGCCCGTCCCCGACCCCGAAGAGTGAGCCCCCTGCCGGGGGACCTGCCTACGGCCGGCCGAGCGGAGTGAGCTGCCCCCGGGCGGGGACCGGCGTGAGCCAGTCGTCGTACGCAGGGGCCTCTCCCTTCAGAGCTCGGAAGAAGACTTCCATGATGTCGTGGGTGATCGGTCCAGGGGTCTTGGTTCCGATCGGGTAGTGCCCAATCTCCTTGATCGGGGCGATCTCGGCGTACGTCCCGCTGAAGAACGCCTCGTCCGAGGAGAGGAGCTCGTTCACGGAGAGCTGCTTCTGGACGACCGGGATCCCGAGGTCGGTCGCGATGCGGATCACCGAGTCCCGGGTGATCCCGAGCAGGATGTCGGACTCGAGGCCCGGAGTATAGAGCGTCCCGTGGCGGACCATGAAGATGTTTTCCCCCGTCCCCTCGGCCACGAACCCCCGAGAGTCGAGCAGGATCGCCTCTTCGTAGCCGTCTTTGGTCGCGTCAGCACCGGCGAGGTACCCGTTGAGGTAGTTCCCCGAGGCCTTAGCGAAGGACGGGAGGGCCTCCGAGGGGGGCTTACGGAACGGGGAGATCTTCGCGCGTATCCCCAGTTCCGCGCCTTCTCCGAGGTAGCTCTTAGCAGGGATCGCCGCGATCGCGAGCGAGACCTTGCCTTTGAGGTTCTTGACGCCGAGCGCAGGCTCGCCTCGATAGACTAACGGCCGGATGTACGAAGGCAGGGTCTCGTTCGCTGCCTGGGTCTCCAGGATCGCCTGTTCGATCTCAGGGGCCGTGTAGGGGAGGGGCATGTGGTAGAACTTCGCGGAGCCGAGAAGGCGTTCCACGTGTTCCTTGAGGCGGAAGACCGCCGGTCCCCGCGAGGTGGAGTAAGCCTTGATCCCCTCGAAGACCCCCACCCCGTAGTGGAGCGTGTGGCTCAGCACGTGGACCTGGGCGTGGGCGAAGTCGACGAGCTTCCCGTCCATCCAGATCCACTTCCCGCTCGCTGCCATCATGCTCGCACCGCTCCAGAGAATCTGAAGAGGGCGCATCGTAAAAGTCCTCCCTCTTCCGAACTGACCCGCGCGCTCCATCTGTCCACTTTCCGATAGCAACGGGGTCGAAGGGGACTACCCTGGGCCCGACCGATCCGACGAACCGCCCAGATTCCATGCACTCCAGCCATCTCAGTTGGGCGTCTACCCACCGTAATCCTGGGGTCTCCCGAGAGCGGTTCGAGTTCACCCTGCGGTTCCGGACCCTGCGAGATCATCCCAAGTTTCGGCGATTCCAAACAGAATGTGCATATGTATATGCATATGTGGATATTATCATGTTCGGGGCCCTGGTGGCCACTCGCGTGGCGATCCTGCCAACCCGCCTACCATGGTGGCGCGTCACCCGACCTTCCCGGCCTTTAGGGAACGCGTGCGTGAGCCGCAGCTCTATCCCAGCATCGCCCTATGCCTTAGTTGTGAATGATTGTTACGTATGTATCAATATCCCGGAACGTGTTATTATTACTGGAGGACCTCTCCCGGGCCTCGCAGCGGGGTTCACTTCGGCACGACGATGCCCTTCAGCGTCAACGTTCTTAACGGTGGAGTCGATGCCCGTTTCCAGGTCTTGAGATGCCGAACACTAAGGTGGGCAGGTTGATCGCGGCCGTGATTATCCTGGTGGGAGCGGTGTTGCTGATCGCCGCGGTTTTCATGCCGTGGTATGCCGAACAAGCCTCGGCGACCGTTTCCGGGCAATCGATTACGATAACCCGAAATGCCTACGTAGGACTGCCGTCCTCGAACGGGACGCTTCAGTACACGTGCAGCGGCCTTCCCTCTGAGATTTCTTGCCTCTCTCAAACCTCCTACAGTAGTGTCGATTCCAATAACACGGGCAACATCGCGGAAGCGGTCTATTTCATGGCCATCGCGGGGTTCGTTCTAGGGCTCATCGGCGGGATCATCGGCCTGATGTCCCGCGGCAATCCTCGCAGGGCCACCCCGGCATTCGCACTCGCGGTCGTCGCGATGATCCTCGCGATCGCCGCCGTGGGAGTGTTCGCCGTGGCATTGCCGGGAGCTATCTCTAGTGACACGCCGGGCCACACGGGTAGTGGACCATGGTCCTCGTTCATCGGATCCTCGAACGGTTCGACCTTCGGAGTCCCGGTTTCGGGAACGGTCACGTGGGGCCCCGCCATCGGCTGGTACCTCGCCCTTGCGGGCTTTGTCGTGATGCTGATAGGCATCATCCTGATCCTGCGGTATCGCAAGGATCCCCCTGCACCGGCGCCTACAACGATGCCAGCCCCCGCGGGCGCCCCCGCCGCGGCCCCGCCTCCGGCCTCCTAGGGCTGGAAAGGGTCTAAGGCCCAACCCCTTCCTACTTCTCTATTGATGCAAACGGGGTCCAAGCGACGCCCGAATCTGGCCGTATAACTCGTGTTATACGCCGCTCCGTCAGAGAAACCCCCGGATTGGGCGATGTCGCTTGTTCCCTATCAACCATGAAGCCTTGTACAGTCATGGTAATAACGTACTTCTCGTTCTCCAGTATTTGATACAGTGAATGTGAGTGTTCCGGCGGTGATCAGCCTTCTGGACGGTTCGGGAGCCGAGAATCGCTCCGGAGGGCCTTTACGACGTTCTCCGTCTGGAGTCCACCCGCTGAGTAGTCTTGAATATGACTGTAACACGTGGCAGACAC
>Ga0209039_10002775_pt1 | contig 14438 bp, 13 predicted proteins | sample BogFormECP12_OM1_FD_188238 | JGI IMG/M metagenome (GOLD analysis project Ga0209039, IMG submission 188238) | Bog forest soil microbial communities from Calvert Island, British Columbia, Canada - ECP12_OM1 (SPAdes) (version 2) | ecosystem: Environmental > Aquatic > Freshwater > Wetlands > Bog ... | reverse complement strand
CGCGCGCTGCCTTGTTCGTTGGGGCCACGAACCGAAAGATTTCTAGAGCTGATAATAAGTTCCTGTCCGGTATGAAAAGCGGACCAGTTCCGTACGAATGGCCGGTTTACCACATCAAAATGCGGCCTGTCAAGAAGCTTTTTTCAGGAAACTTTTTCAGGAGTGTCCTAAATCGGCTGCGACCCGGAATTCCGAGCAACACCCACCACGGGGACACCCTTCGGCTACGCTCAGGGCAGGCTCCGACACGGAGGAAGGCTTTTTCCTAGGCTTATTGCGGGATCGCAGCCGATTCCTAAGGGACAAAATCATGAACTCGCTTTTCTCTTTGACTCCGTGCCTCCGTGGTGAGGTTCTGGTTTGTGAACACCCCCCCGGAACTCGCCGTTGAATTTAGGAGACTACCTTTTTTTCAGGCTGCGGTGGGGATGACTCTGGCAACAGCTCGTGCGCATAACGAAGTTTGGTCAGGAATAAACGTCAGCGGAGTGAAAGACGCCGAATTCCCGGAGAGCAAAGAATGATTGAGGCGGGCGAGGCTCGAGATGGGACGCGCAACTCCGCGGAAGAGCAGTCCTTCGAGGGCCGCCGCCAAAGCTACGTGCAGGGACACCACTCGCCGATTTAGGCTGAACGGACTCCGCGGAAACGAATGCAAGTTGCGCAAACAACCAGTGACAAGAAAAACTGATCGAACGGATCAATAGAATTAATTTGACAGCACTTGCGTCATCGGTGCTCACTGTCAAACTGCATCGCATCTGGAACGTCGCAGTTCCGGTGGGGCCCTGGAGTTTCTCCGCTCCGTGCCGTAATATTTAACTATCACTCAAGAGAAACGAGGGGCTATGAGTACCATAGAACAGGAAGTTCCCGCACTTAGTTTGTTTCCTCCCTTGCAGCCGCCTCGCCGATACCTGTTCGGACCGGGACCCAGCATGGTGCATCCGAGGGTCTATGAGGCACTGTCGAAACCGATCGTCGGGCACCTCGACCCATACTTCATCCAGGTGATGGGAGACGTTCAGCAATTGCTTAAAACCGCCTTCGGAACCAACGACGGCGCCACACTAGTGATTTCCGGCACCGGCAGCGCGGGCATGGAAGCTGCGGTTGCGAACTTTGCGGAGCCCGGAGCCAAACTCGCGGTGTTCGCAAACGGGTATTTCTCCGATCGGCTCACGGAGATGGCGAAGCGCCACGGCGCCGACGTCGTACGCTTGGAGAAGCTTTGGGGTGAGACCTTCACGAACGATGAAGCGAGAGAGTTCATCCGTCGCGAAAAGCCCAAGATTGTGGCTTATGTTCACGCCGAGACATCGACTGGAGCGTTGCAATCGGGCCAGGCGATCTGTGCCGCCGCTCATGATGCTGGCGCTCTGGCGATCGCGGATTGCGTGACCTCGCTCGGCGGAGTGCCGGTGGAGTTCGACCAAACCGGTATCGATGTCGGATACAGTTGCACGCAAAAAGGACTGAGCTGTCCACCGGGGCTATCGCCAATGGCCATGTCGCCGCGGGCCATGGACTGGCTGCGCGCTCGAACTTCTCCGGCGCGCAGTTGGTATTTTGACCTCAAGCTGATCCATGACTATTCCACCGTTTCGCACCGCTATCACCACACGGCGCCGATTTCCATGTTTTACGCACTGCGCGAGGCGCTGCTGGTGATCGCCGAGGAAGGAATCGAGAACCGCTGGGAGCGGCATCGCCGTTGCCATAAGTTGTTTGTCCAGGGCATCGAAGCGATGGGGCTGCGCCTGCACGTTCCCGAACAGCATCGGATTGCCACCCTGAACACGGTGTGCGTTCCAAAAGGTGTTGACGAGGCGAAAGTGCGCAGACGCCTATTGGACGAAGCAGGCATTGAGATCGCCGGCGGTTTCGGTCCGCTCGCGGGTAAAGTCTTCCGCATTGGCGTCATGGGACCGTTGGCTACCGAGGAGAATGTGCAGCTTTTTGTGAAAGAGTTTAGCAAGGCGCTGAACGCCGAGGGCTACTCGATTTGAATTCATCAGATGGTTCGCTGCGTGCGGGATGACAGGCCGGCAGAGTGCGGCCCCATTCCTTATGGTTTCACGAACCACAGAGAAAATCTGCCCCTCATGAAGGGGCCCGCGCCAAGGCGATAACGAATGACTCTGAAGTCGGTCGACACACTTCTTGACGTTTTACATTTCGCAGACAGCCACACGGCGGTTATCGTTCCCGAGCTTGGAATCCGTGTCACCTACGATTCGCTCCGCCAGCAGGTCCTGACCATGGCGAACGCGTTGGCCTCCGCCGGCATTCGCCGTGGCGATGCGGTAGCGATCGCGCTGCCGAATGGATTGCCTGCGATTGTGAGCTTTCTGGCGGCCTCCATTGCCGGAACCGCAGCCCCTTTGAACCTAGCGTACCCGTATGAGGAATTTCTTTTTTTTCTCGGGGACACGAATGCGCGCATATTGCTTTGCCCCCCGGTCGGCGGAGAATTCGCGCGCAGCGCAGCCGCGGACCGCAAGATCCCAGTGTTCTCGGTGGAAATGAGCGACCAGGGCAACGTTGAGCTAGTGGGTGCTGCCACCGGTGTTTCCGCAACCGAGCCCACGGCTGACGACATTGCCCTGGTCCTGCACACCAGCGGAAGCACGGGGCGGCCGAAGCGTGTTCCCTTGCGGCATTTCAACCTCGCGGTCTCGTCGGCGAATATCGCGAACACCTACGCGCTTTCCGAGGAAGATGTTTCGCTGTGCATCATGCCGCTGTTCCACGTTCATGGGTTGATTGCCTCCACCATGGCAACATTGCTCTCCGGGGGGACCGTGGTTGTTCCCACCAAATTCAACGCGCTTTCTTTCTGGCGGACGGTTCGAGAACATCGCGTGACCTGGTATTCGGGAGTGCCCACCATGCATCAGCTTCTGCTGGCCCGAACGCACCACAAACCCGCAGAAGCTGTCTCTCTGCGCTTCATCCGCTCCTGCAGCGCGCCCTTGTCGCCAGAACTCATTCACAAGATCGAGGGGCTGTTCGGCGTGCCCTTCGTCGAAGCCTACGGGATGACCGAAGCGGCCCACCAGATGACCTCGAATCCTTTGCCCCCGCGACATCGGAAGCCAGGTTCAGTGGGTGTGGGCGCCGGGCTGCGCATCAGCATCATGGACAAGGAGGGCAATCACCTCGGCACCGACCAGCGGGGCGAAGTCGCCATTCAGGGAGCCAACGTGTTTCGTGGATATGAAAACAATCCCGAAGCCAACGCTCGCGCTTTTGTGAATGGATGGTTTCGTACCGGCGACGAAGGGATGCTCGACGCAGACTGCTATTTGCATTTGACGGGCCGGATCAAAGACATCATCATCCGCGGGGGCGAAAACATCGCGCCTCACGAAGTCGATGAGATTTTGCTGCGGCATCCCGCAGTCGCGGCGGCGGTCGCGTTTGGCTGCGTGCATCCCACCCTGGGTGAAGAAGTGGCTGCCGCCGTGGTCTTGCACGAACCCCATGGGGCCACCGAATCGGCACTCATCAAGCACTGCCGCGACTTGCTGGCAGAATACAAATGTCCGAAGAAGATTTATCTGGTAAAAAGTATTCCAACCACCGCGACGGGAAAAATTCGCCGACGCGTAGTCGCCGCCGCGCTCGTGGATGACCAACTATGAGGTTCCTGATCGCGGGGGCGGGCGCCATCGGAGCCTACATCGGTGCACGCTTGGCGCGGGCCGGGTTCGAGGTCACGCTTTTCGCGCGGGGGCCGCATCTTCGCGCCATGCAGGAGCACGGCGTGCAGGTAAGAAGCAGCGAGGGAGATTTTGTGGCGCGGCCGAGCATCGCCAGTTCCCTCGAAGAAGTGGGACCGGTGGACGTTGTCTTTCTTGGGGTGAAGGCGCACGGCCTGCCGCAGCTTGCGCCGCAGCTAAGGCCGGTGCTGGGGCCGGAGACCACTGTGGTCAGCACGCAGAATGGAATTCCATGGTGGTACTTCCAGGGTTTCGGCGGTGATTGGGAAGGATTGCGCCTGGAGCGGGTCGATCCCGGCGGTGTGATTTCCTCGGCCATCGAAGCGCATAAGGTGGTCGGGTCCATCGTTTACTTTTCGACCGAGATTCCCTCACCCGGCGTGATTCAACACATCGAGGGCAACCGCATTTCTCTCGGTGAACCGGACGGCTCGCGCTCCGATCGTTGCCGCCGAATTGCCGAGGCGCTCATCGCCTCCGGCTTGCGCTGCCCGGTCACCACTCGCATCCGGCACGAGATTTGGGTCAAGGTTCTGGGCAACGCGTCCTTCAACCCGGTCAGCGCCCTGACCCGCGCCACGCTGGTGCAGATGGTACGCGATCCGGGAGTTTGTTCGGTGATCCGCAACATCATGCAGGAAGTGGAAGCGGTCTCCCGCAAGTTGGGCATGGAGTTGCCCGTTTCCATCGAGCAGCGAATAGGCGGCGCGGAAAAAGTTGGGGAGCACAAAACTTCCATGCTGCAAGATCTCGAAGCGGGCCGGCCGATGGAACTGGAAGCACTGGTGGGCGCGGTCGTGGAGTTGGGCGAGCAGGTAGGGCTCTCTATGCCCTACACGCGAACCGTGTACAGTTGCACGAAGCTACTGGCGGAGTGTGCAGCTAGGCAACAACCAAAATGAGCGGACGACCAGACGCTCTCGCCCGGCAGCGCCCTGGACTGCGGGGCCAGCTTCCATCGCCTTTTTTCAGCGCTTAACAAAAATGTTTGCCAGGGACTTGACAACGGGGGTATACTCCGTTGGTCTCTGGTCCACTTATCGGACCACTCGCCTATGGCAGCACCGGTCAAATCCGACTTCGAGGTTGTCCGCAGGAACAAGGTCTACGAAGAAGTCGCCAAGCAGATCGAACGTTTGATTCTAAACAAACTGAAACCCGGTGACAAACTGCCCTCGGAACGGGAACTGGCGGAGATGCTGCGAGTGAGCCGCAGTTCCATTCGAGATGCGATTCGAGGCCTGGAACTGATGGGGTTGGTGGAACCGCGTCAGGGCGCTGGGACCATCGTTCGCGAACTATCCACCGAGTCATTGGTCAATCCTTTTGCCAACGCGCTGATGCGCCGGCAGGAGATGGTCAGCGAGCTTCTGGATTTTCGCAAGATGCTTGAACCGCCGTTGGCGGCGCGCGCCGCCACGCACGCTTCTCCCGACGAAATCTCAGAGATGGAAGAGATTCTGCAACGGCAAGAAGCAAAGCTGTCTCATGACGAAACCTGCATCGACGAGGACGCGGAATTCCACTACAACGTTGCTCTGGCTTCCGGTAACAGTGTCGTGCTGAAGGTGCTCGACATTCTCATGGACCTGCTGCGGGATACGCGCGAACGCTCGTTGCAGGTGAGAGGGCGCGCGCAAAAGTCGCTCGCCGGCCACCGCCGGATCCTGGCTGCGATCAAGCGCCACGATGCCGAGGCTGCAAAGGCGGCTATGCGGCGGCACATTGAAGACGTCGAAGAGATCGTACTTAACAAGTTCTAACCAACGGAGGGTTTTCGCCATGGGCCGGTTATTCGCGATTGAGATTATCTATCGAGGAATATTTCAAAAAACTCTGGCCACGAGAATCAGTCGGGCGATCGTGCTCGCGGCTCATCACGAGGGCAAGATGGGTATTTCTTTTGGCCGCTACGGGGACAGCCCCGAGCGCAACGGCATTCCGGCGAAGAACTTCGCGATCGTGGCTACCGACGAACAGACCCTCCAGGATGGAATGGCGAAGTACCAGCCCAAAGAAGTCGATGTCACGATTTGTGTAGATGACACGCTGTGCAAGGGCGTGGAGTCGTGGGCCTGGTACGGTCTCCAACCCGTCAATCGCCTGCTGAAGCCCGGAGCCACCCTGATCGTGACCTCCCGCGAAGGCCCCGAAGCCATCATCGCCATGGCCCACCGCAAGGAGACCCCTTATCAATTGGCGATTCTTAAGGGTACGGTCAGCTTTTCAGGTCTGTGGGTGTACAAGGACGATCACACGGACGTGCGCATCCTCGGTGCGATTGCCAAGGTCCTGCCCGATCTGTTCAGCTTGGAGTCAGTCCAAAAAGCGATTGTCTCCGAGTGGAAAGATGAACTCAAGGCCACGTCCGCGGCCAAGTCCTACGAGCGCACCACCAGCATCACGGTGCGGCCTGACCAGGGTAATCCTGAAACGCCTTACGCGTTTGATTTGCCCAAGTGGCATGAAATGGGAGAAGGCGTCGCCATTCCCAGCATTCGCGCCGGAGGGAACATGGAAGATCCGGTCAGCCACGCCCACGGTGGATTCCAGCCCGATCGCAATCCCACCTTTAAGAAATTCAGCACGAGAACCATGAGGCCGGTTGTGAATTTCGATACCTGCATCAAATGCACGCTGTGCTGGCTGCAATGCCCGGACTCATGTTTCGATGTGACTCCGGAAGGATTGTACGACGCGAATATGCAGGCCTGCTGCGGATGTGGCGTGTGCGAGGCGGTCTGCCCGGTCAAGGAATGCGTCACCATGGTGAATGAGACGGAATTCAGTGACAACAGCAGCCAGTGGGAAGACTGGCGGAAGGACAAAGACGGTTACAAGGTCTGGCTGGAAGACAAAATCAAATCGCACCCGCAACGGTCGCACGGGTTCCGTTATCGCGGGCAATATGAAGAGCAGATTCCGGAGATGCTCGAAATCGCACGCGAAAAGTAATTGTCGGTTTAGAGCATCGCTTTACGAGGAGAGTCCGTCATGGCAGTCGCCACAGTAATCGAGGAGCAGGGCAAGACAGAGGAAACCGCTCTAATCACCGGCAGCGAAGCCATCGCAGTCGCTTGCAAGCTGGCGGATGTTGACGTAATCACGGCTTATCCCATTCGTCCCTACGACACCGTCATGCAGTACGTGTGCAAGCTGGTGGCTAACGGAGAAATGGACTGCGAGTATATCGTCGCGGAAGGCGAACACTCGCAGTTTGAAATCGTGAAGCACGCTTCTGCCTGCGGAGCACGTGTGTTTTGCGGCTCCAGCGGTGTCGGCTGGATGTATGCCATGGAATGTCTGACGGTAACTCCCGCTCTGCGCATTCCCATGATCGCCATGGTCGGGAACCGGGCGTTGGATGATCCGGGGGCCTTCGGCGTGGAGCACAACGACGCGCTGGCGGTCCGCGATCTGGGCTGGCAATTGGTTTGGGTGGACAATGCGCAAGAGGCGCTGGACACAGCCCTGATCGCTTATCGAGTGGCGGAGGACCGGCGTATCTTCCTGCCCTGCGCCATCAGTTGCGATGGCGCGTTTCTGACGCACTCGCAGGCGCTGGTCCAAATCCCGTCGCAAGAGAAGGTGAACAAATTCCTGCCGCCCTACGACCGCGGTAACCTGCTGCTCCATCCCGACAATCCCATCAGTGTGGCGCCCCAGGCCAATGAAGACTGGGTCATGGAAATTCGCCGCCAGAACTACGCGGCCATGGAGCGGTCTTATGGCGTGATCAAGGAAGCCTACGCCGATTTCGAGCGCATCTTTGGACGCTCCTATGGCAATCCGTTCTTCGAAGAGTACATGACCGACGATGCGGATATCGTTCTGATAGGAATGGGAACGCTCTCGATCTCGGTGAAGGTAGCAATCCGGCAGATGCGCAAGGAAGGTAAGCGAGTGGGCTTTGTGCGCATGCGCTGGTTCCGGCCGTTTGCCGCCGAAGACTTGGCGAAGTCGCTGCAACGTTTTGCGGCGATCGGGGTCATCGATCGCGACTACTCTTTCGGCTCGCCCTATCTCGGAGGCGTGCTGGCGGGCGAGGTTCGCCACGCACTGTATCCGGGACCCGGCAAGAAGCCGCCGGTGGTGGATTTTATTTGCGGTCTCGGTGGGCGCGAAGTCACCGTGCCGGATGTGGAGAAGATGGCCGAGTCTGTTTACAACGCTGCGGATGGCAAAGCGCAGCCGTTAACCCAATGGATCGGATTGCGAGAGTAATCCGTTTTTGCTGATGGGCCCTGGACCTCAGAGAGGATAAGGAATTATGGCTACCTACGTACAGATCGATCCGACGCAGAAGTTAGATCCCTTCAAGGCGGTTAAGAAGATCCCGCTGGAGGAGTTCTTTACCTCCGGCCACCGCACCTGCCAGGGTTGTGAATCGGCGCTGGTGATGAAGATGATGGCCAAGGCCGCCGGCCCCAGAACCATCGTACTGGGCAGCACCGGATGCATGTATGTGGCGAACACCACGTATTACAGCACCTCGTGGGTGCTCCCCTGGATGCACACCCAACTGGGGAGCAGCGGATCGGCCGCGCTGGGAACCGCCGCCGCTCTGAAATCGCTCATGCGCAAGGGAAAAATGAAGAAGGAACCCATCAATGTGATCGCCTTCTGCGGCGATGGCGGCGGGGCAGACATGGGTATAGGGGCGATCTCGGCGACCCTCACTCATCCCGATTACAACTGCCTCATTCTGATGTATGACAACGAATCCTACGCCAATACCGATATTCAACTATCGGGCAGCACACCGTGGGGCGCCAACACCACGTTCAGTACGCCCGGCAAAGTGAAAAGAATTATGCATCGCCGCTGGAAGAAGAACATGGCGGGTATGATGGCGGCCGGCCACCCCAGTTGCAGGTATGTTGCCACCATATGCATGTCCTACGGCCTGGCGGGAATGAATTCCATACGCAAAGCACTGGCGATCGGCGGTCCCACCTTCATTCACTCTCTCGATCCCTGCCCCAAGGGCTGGGATTACGATCCCTACCTCTCGCACGAGATGGGTGAACTGGCGGTGAATACGGGAGTTTGGCCGCTCTATGAAGTTGAAGACGGTGTGTTGAAGCTGACCGGCAGGACGCAGCAAATCGCCGCCAAGAAAATCCCGCGGCAGCCGGTACGAGATTACTTACTAAAGCAAGGAAGATTCGCGCACTTTACCAAAGATGATATCGATTACTTCCAAAGTAAAGTCGATGAGATGTGGGGAAAGTGGCTGATTCCCGGTGTGATCCCGTTCCGGACAGAAGTGGAGGCCGACGCCCCGCCCGCTTAGAGACCGGGGAATTGTCCAGGGATTCGTCGTAACTGGTTTCTTCCTTCTTCCTGGCCAGGCCACCGGTGGAATGGACTCCACCAAACTGGAAAGAGAAAGAGCGAAGATCAAAGCCAAAGTGAACCCTTCGGACAGGCTCACCCCTTAGACGTCACGCAAGTCGTCGATGTCACGCAGGAGCTGGCTGAGAATCCTTTGATAGACGTCAGTGCCGAATTGATCGGCTTCGAATTTCAGGACGGCACTCGCGTCGCGCCCTTCGTGGTCCTGCGCAGCGATTTCGTGGCGGTTCTCGAATCCGATCGCGGCAGTCCCAGGCAATTGACGAGTGAAAGAACGAAAACGCCGAGCAATAGCGCCGGGGATTTGCTCCCCGACGAATCTACTAAGCCGCATCTAACAAGTAATAACGAGGGTTGATCATGAGTTACAAGGAACTCACTGTTTGGACGCGCGGCATCATTATGGACAAAGAGGGCCGCGACATCGTCAATTCCATCTCCGCTGCCGCCCGCCTCGAGGGCAAGTTCGCGCAGGCGATGGAGAACTACGTGGACAATCCCGATCGCACCAACGCCCCGACACGCAAGTACTGTCGGGTAAGCGACGGCGTGATCGAGCACGAACTCACCTACGAAAACGAGCAGCCCAACATCGTCGTGCTGGTCGAGGGGACGATGGTCAAGGGTTGGGATTACATGCGCGGGATGCCGCCGGGCGGAACGCTGGTGATCAACACGCACTATACCCCGGAGTACATGATTCGTTTCGTGCCGGGCGCGGAGCGGCTGGCCCAACTCGTCTGTGTGGATGCCGCTCACCTGGCCGACCACAAATGGCTCTACTACCGGCTGGGCGAGCTCGGCCTCGACCGGCTTTCGACCGAGGGCGCCGCCGAGCGCAACAAAATGGTCGCACCCGATATCGCCGCTCCGCTGATTGCCGCCGTGGTCAAGACTACGGGCATCGTCAAGATGGAATCGATTGAACCGATGATCGCGAACAAGCGGGCATTCGAAATGGCACTCGACAATTTGCACATCATGCCGCTGAACCCAGTGGCTGCGTAGGAAGGAACATTTAAGGAAGGAACATTAAGGAACTTATGTCGACGAAAGGCACACGCATCCCCGACCGGCTCAAGATCCCGTTCGCCGGCATCACCCCCGCGCCCTCGCAGGAAAAGGGACAGGACCTGTTCCCCACCGGCAACTGGCGCTCCATCCGGCCCGTGTACCGAGACAAGTTGCCGCCCTGCAACAACGCTTGCGGAACCAACGAAAAGATCCAGGGCTATCTCGACCTGGTGAAGCGCGGCAAGTATGTGGACGCCTACGCGCTGATCAAGGAAGACATGCCCTTCCCGTCGGTCACCGGCCGGGTGTGCTACCACCCGTGCGAGCAGGCGTGCAACCGCGGAAAGTACGATGAAGCCATCTCGATTCGCGCGGTCGAGCGGTTTCTTGGCGATCTTGGACAGGCACTGATCCACGACGTGGTCAAGGCCGGCAAGCCCAACGGCAAGAAAGTCGCCGTGGTCGGGTCGGGTCCCGCCGGGCACAGCGCCGCATATCAGCTTGCGCGCCTGGGCTACAAAGTCACGATCCTGGAGAAGTCGCCGAAAGCAGGTGGACTCAACCGCGGCGGCATTCCGGACTGGGTGCTCCCACAAGACGTGCTCGATCGCGAGATCGAGCGCCTGGTCGAGCTCGGGGTGACGATCAAGACCAACGTTGAAGTCGGAAAAGACGTCACCTGGAACGAGTTAAAAAAGAACTACGACGCCTGCGTGCTGGCTGTCGGCCTCACCGAGCCCAACAGCGTGCGTGCCAAGGGCGAGAACAAGGAGGGCGTGCTTTACGGACTCCCGTTCCTGCGCGATATCGGCATGGGCACCTCCAAGGTCAAGCTGGGGGCTCGGGTCGCGGTGATCGGCGGCGGCAACACCGCCATCGACTGCGCCCGCGAAGCGCTGCGGCAAGGCGCCGTGGAAGTGACCATGATCACGGTGGAAGCCAACCCCCAGGAGATGCCGGCCGTGCCGGAAGATCTGCACGACATGCTCGAAGAAGGGGTGGAACTGGTGCACGGGCGGGCGATGACGGCGGTGCTGGGCAAGGACAGGGTCGAGGCTCTGGAGCTGCATCGGGCGCGGTTCTCCGGGGCCATCAACGCCTCGCCGATCACGGTGAATCGCGAGACCCCGGCCGAGCGCTTCCACGTCGATAACGTGATCATCGCGGTGGGACAGCGGGCGGCGCTGGGATGGTTGCCGGACGAGTTCAAGAGCGAGCGTGGCACGATCAAGATCGACCGCTTCGGACGTCTCGGCGACACCCACTTTTTTGCGGCCGGCGACGTAGTGCAACTGGGCTCGGGTCAGCCGCTGATGGTGGTGAATGCAGTGGGCGACGGAAAGCGCGTTGCCTTCAATCTGGACAAGGTGCTGCGCGGGGAGCAGTTGGAGCCGCGGACGATTCCCGTGGACGTCATCTTCGACTTGAACCGCATGAACATGACGTATTTCCCGCACTTCCCGCGCGTCCACCAGGCGCTGCTGGCTCCGGCAAGCCGGCGCAAGACGCAGGAGGAAGTGATTCAGGCTTTCTCGGAAGAGCAGGCGGTGGAGGAGGCCGCCCGGTGTTTCAGTTGCGGCACGTGCAACGCTTGCGACAACTGTTACCTGGTGTGTCCCGAGCCTTGCATCGCGCGTCCGTCGCGCTCCAACGGACTCTATAAGATTCTGGTGGACTACTGCAAAGGTTGCCGGGTGTGCATCGAGGAGTGTCCGACGGGCTGCCTGGAGGGCGTGCCCGAACTTGACTTCGATACCGGCGTCGTGCGCATGGACACGGCCTTCGCCATCTCGCCGGGGCTGCACGGACGGCAGGCGGAAGAGCTGAGGAATCTGGCGGAACGACCGGCAAAGAACATTTAGAAATCGGAGTGAATCATGGCAACGGTTACCGAAGGAAAGAAGAGAATGGTGCGGATCAACGGCTGCGTCGCCTCGGCGCAGGCCGCCAAGTACGCCGACGTCGATGTGATCGCGGCTTACCCCATCCGGCCTTACACGGCAACGATGATGGCGCTGGCGCAAATGGTGGCCAATGGAGAACTCGACGCCGAGTACATCGTGGCCGACAGCGAGCACTCGCAATTGAGCATCGCGCACGGCGCGGCGTCAAGCGGCGCGCGCGTTTTCACCGGGAGCTCGGGAGTCGGCGTGCAGTTCGCCTACGAGTTGTATTCGCCGATCTCGGGCAGCCGCATGCCGGTGCAGATGATGATCGCCGACCGCACCCTCGATCCGCCCGGCGATTTCGGTTCCGAGCATACCGACGCGCTCTCGACGCGGGACATGGGGTGGCTCATGGGCTGGTCGTGCGACGCCCAGGAAGCCTTCGACAATCACCTGATGGCGTATCGCATCGGTGAGGACCCGCGCGTGCTATTGCCGCAGATGGTGTGCCAGGATGGTTTCTTCGTCTCGCACATCACCGGTGACGTCGAATTGCCCGACTCCGGCCAGATGAAGGAATTCCTGCCGCCCTACAAGCATCCCTACCCACTGGATCCGCGGCATCCCGTGTCGCACGGCCCGCAGATCATGCCCGAGCAGGGCCCGCCGCTGCAGTTGGAGCGCGCGCGCGCCATGGAAGATTCGATGGCGGTCATTGAGCAGGTGCACGACGAGTTTGCGAACATCTTCGGGCGACGATACGACCCTTGGGTCGAAGAGTTCATGACCGATGACGCCGACGTCGTATTTTTCCTACAGGGCGCCCACGCGGTGACGGCGCGATACGCCATTCGCCACCTGCGCGATCAGGGCGTGAAGGTCGGTCTGGTACGGCTGCGTACCATCCGGCCTTACCCGACCGATCGGGTGCAGGAGGTCCTCAGTAAGTTCAAAGTGGTGGGCGTGATCGAGACCAACCTGGGACTCGGCAGCGTGAGCAGCGGCGGCGTTCTGTATGCCGAGGTCGCCGCGGCTCTCTACGAAAGCCGGCAGCGCCCGCTCGTGCTCTCGTTCATGGCGGGCATGGGCGGCGAGGCCATCGTGCTCAAGGAATTCTACTGGATGACGCAGAAAATGACGGAAGCGCAGAAACGCGGGAAAATCGAAAAACGCACGCATTGGGTCGGATTCGAAGAGTAAGAAATCTTGTGGTGGAGAGCCGGGCGAGACGCCGGTTCTTCATAATCGAAAACTCCCGCCGAGAAGCCGGCGGGACGCCGGCGCTACAGGAGGAACTGATATGGCAACAATTGAAGTTCAGCGGCAGTTGCTGCCGATTCTCGGCAGCCCGAATCAGGGGGCGCGTTTTTACAACCCTGAATTACCGTCGTCCGAGCCCTTCGTCCCCGGCCACCGCACGTGTGCCGGCTGCGGGCCTTCCATCCAGTACCGGATGACGACCAAAGCGGCGGGCGACAATACCATCCTGGTCGGACCGACAGGCTGCATGTATGTCGCGAACAGTTCGTATTTGTGTACGCCCTACAATGTGCCCTGGGCGCACACGCAGATTGGCAGCGCGGGCAGTTTCACCGCGGGCATCGCCGCCGCCTATGAAGCCATGATCCGAAAGGGCAAGTGGAAGGGCGCCTTTCCGAACATTATCTGCGAGGCGGGCGACGGCAGCGCATCCGACATCGGCCTGGCCTCGATTTCAGGCGCGCTCTATCGCAATCACGACTGCCTGATTATCTGCTACGACAACGAGCAGTACGCCAACACCGGCATCCAGGCGTCGTCGCGCACGCCCTATGGCGGAATGACGACCTTCTCCCCTCCCGGCCCGCTGGTTCCGGAGGCGAAGAAGCTGTACCCCAAGGACCTCGCCCGCATGATGGCGGCTGGCCATCCCCACTGCTATGTGGCGACCGCCAGCGTGGGCTACCCCATCGACTTGATGAATAAGGTTCGCAAGGGACTCAACCACAAGGGCGCGGCGTATCTGATGATCTATACCCCCTGCCAGAAGGGCTTCGTGTACGAGACGCCGCGGTCCATCGATCTTGGGCGGCTGGTCGTAGAATGCGGGCTTTACCCGATGTGGGAGTGGAGCCCCGAGAAGCGTGCCTATGATTACAGCTTCCGCCCGCAGAACATGCGGCCTGTGTCGGAGTACCTGAAATTGCAAGGGCGCTTCGGCCACCTCCACGCCGAGCACATCGCCAATTTGCAGAAGTTTGCCAACGATCAATGGCGAATGATGGGTGTCGAGCTGCCTGAGGCCTTGCTCCAGGCCGCGGATGCGAAAAACCTGGTCAATATGGCGGCTGCGGAAGAGGCCGTGACGGTGGCAGACACTCTATGACTATCAAAGCAACTCATCCACATGCGCCTGCCGCTCCCGAAGCGCAGGAAAGCTATATCGTCAGCGAAGGCAAGAAGCGCGCGGCGACGC
>Ga0209039_10002774_pt1 | contig 14439 bp, 11 predicted proteins | sample BogFormECP12_OM1_FD_188238 | JGI IMG/M metagenome (GOLD analysis project Ga0209039, IMG submission 188238) | Bog forest soil microbial communities from Calvert Island, British Columbia, Canada - ECP12_OM1 (SPAdes) (version 2) | ecosystem: Environmental > Aquatic > Freshwater > Wetlands > Bog ... | reverse complement strand
GGAGTGATTGGCAGGGTGACGAACAAAGCCGAGCAAAGCCAACTCAATAAGGCAAGTCGTATCAATGGATTATGCTGAAATCGAGGAAAACAAAGCCACGGAGAACAATCACCGTTAAATCAGCCGGCTGCGGCGATTTTAGGGCCGTTTTGGGCAAATTGCTACCAACGACGTGGTGCTCTACTTTGCCGATTCGGGCGGTTGGGATGGCAATCAAGAAGTCGAGACCCGAAGGTCGGAAAATTGAGAGTCAAGAGAAGGCAAGAATCGCTGGTTCTTGCTTGTTCTTACTCCTGACTTTCGACTTTCGACTCTCGACTTCTTCTAGGAAATCAGCCCGACTTCTGATATACCTTGGCGCTCGGCCCGGCAACAGGATTATGGAAGCGCCTCTCATCATCCGCAGAAAGCGCGATGGCTTGGCTTTGAGCCGTGACGACATCTTCACGTTTGTCGAGCGCTACATGCGGGGCGAGATTCCGGACTACCAGTTCTCGGCGCTGCTCATGGCCATCTACTTCCGTGGCCTCGATGCGCGCGAGACGGCCGACCTCACCGAGGCCATGATGCGCTCAGGCCAGGTGCTGGACCTCTCCGAGTTCCCGCAGGCCAAAGTCGACAAGCACTCCACCGGCGGGGTGGGTGACAAGACCTCGCTGATTGTGGGGCCCGTGGCAGCGGCAGGCGGGCTGATGGTGCCGATGATCTCCGGCCGCGGCCTCGGCCACACCGGCGGCACGCTCGACAAACTGGAGTCGATCCCCGGCTTCAACACGCGCCTGAGCCTCGATGAATTCCGCCGCGTGCTGGGCGCCTGCGGCATGGGGTTGATCGGCCAGACCGACGATCTGGCCCCCGCCGACCGCCGGCTCTACGCCCTGCGCGACGTGACGGCCACCGTGGAGTCGATCCCTCTGATCTGTGCGTCTATCCTGAGCAAGAAAATCGCCGAGGGGATCGACGGGCTGGTGCTCGACGTCAAGACCGGCTCCGGCGCGTTTATGAAAACACTGGAGGACTCGCGCGCTCTCGCCGAACGGATGGTAGCCATCGGCACCGCGTGCGGAAAACGCGTAAAGGCTATCGTCACCGACATGAGCCAGCCGCTCGGGTGCGCGGTGGGAAACGCCCTGGAAGTGATCGAGTGCATCGAAGCGCTGAAGGGACGCGGCCCCCGCGACCTGATGGACGTTTCGCGCGAACTCACCGCCCATATGTTCGTGGTCGGTGGGGTCGAGACTTCGCTTGAAGCCGCCCGCGCGCGGTTCGATGCTATTCTGGGCAGCGGCCAGGGGTTGGAGAAGTTCGCCCAGTCGATTCGAGAGCAAGGTGGCAACCCGCGCGTGGTGGAGGACTATTCCCTTTTCGCGGCCGCGCAGTTCGAGGACGCCGTGGTGGCTCCGGAAGAGGGTCACCTTGCGGCGCTGGAGGCCGAGACGATGGGACGAGCCTCCATGGTGCTCGGGGCGGGCCGCGAACGGCTGGACTCGGTGATCGATCCGGCCGTGGGACTGGTCTTTGAGAAAAAGGTCGGCGATCCGGTGGCGGCGGGCGAACGAGTCTGCGTGATTTACTCGAACGATCGGTCACGCGTCGCGCGGGTACGCGAGATGATCCGGGCAGCCATGCGAATCTCGCCCGAACCAGTATCCGTGCCCGCGCTCATCGTCGAGGAGATTTCTGAACCGGGCAGACGGTAGACGGCAGGCAAAGGGTAGATGGTAGACGGTATGAGGAATAAGGGGGAAGAAAGAGTCCCGGGGCAGACGGTGGACGGCACAAGGATGAGGTCTTCCCTGTATACCGTCTACTGTCTACCGTCTACCCGAGACCGTACTGATCCGCGAGACCTAATATGTTGACTCGACTGGTTCCTCTTCTCGGCATGATCGCCATACTCAGTGTGGCCTACCTTCTCTCCAAGAACCGGCGGGCCATAAGCTGGCGCATTGTGGGCTGGGGGCTCGGCCTCCAGCTTGTGGTGGCGCTCTTCGTTCTGCGCACGAATATCGGCTACATACTTCTCGACAAAGCGTCGCAAGGCGCCGTGTGGCTGCTCAACTTTTCTTTCGAGGGCTCAAAGTTCGTCTTCGGGCCGACGCTGGGCGACCCCAAGGGCAGCATGGGCTTGATCTTCGCCTTCCAAGTCCTGCCCATGATCATTTTCATCGCGTGCTTCTTCTCGATTCTTTACTACCTGCGGGTTCTGCCGACCCTGGTGCTGCTGATGGGCAAGGCGATGCACTGGCTGATGCGCACCAGCGGCGCTGAGTCGCTGGAAGTGGCGGCCAGCATCCTGATGGGCCAGACCGAGGCCCCTCTCGTGATTCGTCCTTACCTGGAAAGCCTCACCGAGTCCGAGTTGATGACCGTCATGACGGCCGGCATGGCGCACATCTCCGGTTCGGTGCTGGGCGCGTACATCCTGTTTGGTGCCGAGCCGCGGCACCTCCTGACCGCGGTGGTGATGACCGCCCCCGGCACCATTCTCCTATCGAAAATGCTGATCCCGGAAACGGGCCGCCCCGTTACAGCGGGCGAAGTGAAGATGACGATGGAGAAGCGCGACATCAACCTGCTGGACGCTGCTTCGCACGGCGTGGGCGACGGACTGTTTCTGGCACTCAACGTTGGAGCCATGCTCATCGCCTTCTACGCGCTCATTTACCTGTGCAACGGAATCCTGGCGGCAGCCCACAGCCCCGCCACGTTGCAGCAGATTCTCGGATACCTGCTGGCGCCCGTGGCTTGGCTCATCGGCGTACCCTGGCAGGACGCGGTGAAGGTGGGCAGCTTGATGGGCACCAAAGTGGTGTTGAACGAGTTCGTCGCGTTCACTCAACTCGGCCCGCTCAAGGGACAGATCGCGGCGCGATCGTTTACCATCGCCACCTACGCGCTCTGCGGCTTTGCTAACTTCTCGTCGATCGGAATCCAGATCGGCGGCATCGGGTCACTGGCTCCCGGGCGCAAGCAGGACCTGGCCCGGCTGGGTTTTCGCGCTTTGCTGGCGGGTACACTGGCCAATTACTTGTCGGCCGCCATCGCGGGACTCTTGTTGGCTTAACGAGGTAGACGCAGATGGCAGATGGTAGACGGCAGGCAAAGGGTAGACAGTAGACGGTATGAGGAATAAGGGGAAGAAGAGCTCCGGGCACATGGTGGACGGCATGAGGATGAGGTCTTCCCTGTCTACCGTCTTCTGTCGACCGTCTACCTGAGAGCGTCTACCGTCTACCTCTGACAGCAGTGCTAAAATGGAGATGTCACAACTGCGCGAGCGGCTCGATGAGGTGATTTTTATGGGGTTGATGGGGGTTACCATTCCGATTCCTGAGTGCCAGCAGGCGGTCCGGCTGCCGGCCGGAACCGTGAACTGGAGCGAGGACGAGTTTTTCCATTTCTGCCAGATCAATCGCGATCTGCGGATCGAACGCACGGCGAAGGGAGAAATCATCATCATGTCGCCCGCCTCAGGTTACTCCGGTTTTCAAAGCGGGCAGGCGTTTGCCCAGTTGAATGCTTGGGCGATAAAAGACGGAAACGGAGCAGCTTTTGACTCCAGCACGGGGTTTCTGCTTCCGACTGGCGGTATGCGTGCGCCGGACGCCGCCTGGGTACGCCTGTCGCGCCTCCGAAAACTGAGCCGCCGTGAAAAACAGCAATTCCTTCCCTTATGCCCTGATTTCGCGATTGAAGTGGCCTCGCCCTCGGATCGCGCGGCCGATCTTACCGAGAAGATGGAGGAGTACCGGACGGCAGGCCTGCCGCTAGGGTGGCTGATTCTGCCGGCGACGAAGCAGGTGGAGGTACACACCGCTGCCGGCGTGGACGTTCTTGCCTCGCCCGAGAGGGTGACCGCTGACCCGGTCCTTCCTGGTTTCACGCTGGAACTGGGGCCGATTTGGGATCCACCCTTTTAGACGGTAGACGGTATACGGTAGACATATGTCCTCGATAACTCGTCGACTACCTGGCTACGCGGAGGCGCAAAAAGCTCTCCATTACATCAACAGCCAGACATCGCTGCGGCCGCGAGTCGGCTTGATTCTAGGCTCGGGACTCGGCGACGTGGCTCACTCGCTCGAGGGCGATACGCCGATCCCTTACCAGTCGATTCCTCACTTTCCCCGCTCCACCGTGGTTGGACACGCGGGTGAATTGCATGTGGGCGCCTGGAAGGGCGTGCCGGTGGCGATCCTTGCCGGGCGGATGCACCTTTATGAAGGATACGCTCCGGCGGAAGTGGTTTTTCCCACGCGTGTCCTGGCGCTGGCTGGAATCGAGATCCTGGTGGTCACCTGCGCTGCCGGTGGAATCGCGCCCAAGGCCACGCCCGGAAGCTTCATGCTTCTTTCCGATCACCTGAACCTTCAAGGTCAGAATCCGCTGGTGGGAGCGCACGACCAGCGTTGGGGCGAGCGCTTCATCGACATGAGCGTCCCCTACGACCCGGACTTGCGGCGACAGGCAAGTGATATAGCCTCGGAACTGAAGCTGAAATGCAGTGAGGGAGTTTATGCTGCGCTGCTCGGCCCCAGCTTCGAAACGCCGGCGGAAATCAGGGCGCTGAAACAGTGGGGAGCGGGCGCAGTGGGAATGTCCACCGTGCCGGAGGTGATCACCGCCCGGCAGATGAGCATCCGCGTGCTCGGCGTCGCCACCATTACCAATCGCGCCGCCGGATTAAGCGCCCAGCCCCTGAGCCACCACGAAGTGCTGGAGATGGGAAAGACCACCTCGCAGAATTTGATCCGGTTTCTCGACGCCCTGTTACCGCGACTGGGAGGAATCGGGAACAGGCAATAGGGAATAGGGAATAGGGAATAGGGAACAGAAGGGAGACCTCAGTGCCTTCTCCGGAGCAGCTTGGTGGCGACGTTGCGCAGGGCGGTCGCCATGTTCTTATCGACTTCCACTTCCTTCAGATCTTTTGCATTCAATCGAATCATCAACGGCAGGCTGATATCAAGCGGGACGTGGGGGTTCCTGACCAGCGCCCGAACCACTCCGTAAGACTTCATGAAGGTCTGGCTCTTGGCAATGATGCGGAAAACGTCTTCCGCGAGGTCGGTCATGGAAGCGTAGAGCTCAACCTCGGATTCGGTGGCCTTGGGAGAGGAGGCGACGGCTCGGGATATCAGCCTATTCTGGTCGCGAATCAGGATGAGCCGCTCTTCCCGCGAACCGAGCGTTGCCAGGTGTAGCTTCTGAGCGATCGTCAGCTTGCCGATTCGCTGGAGAAGAGTCTGCCGGGGCGCGGCGTCCTCCGGCTCGGCAGCCGGCGAAGATGCGTCCTCGATCTTCTCCGCAGCGGCAGGCGAATCGGGTGGAGACGCCCCTGATTCCGGGTCGCCGAGCGGAGACTCATCGTCAAGTTGCATGGCAATAAGATCGTCTCAGTTGGATGCCGGATGCTTCAAGCTATCGCGAGTGAGGTGGACCTTCTTCACGTCGCCGCGCCGCCCCAGGGGCCCCAGGGTCTCGCCGTTTAGGGTCAGGACGATTCCCTCCGCATTGCCGGTGGTCAGATCGAAGTACTTCTTGGCCTTGAAGGTCTCGATCTCGTCCTGCTTCAACACGTGCTGGAAGACGGTCTTGCCGTCTGCCCCGAGATCCACCCACGAGCGCTCTGTGGCCGCCACCTGAAGCACCAGGTCGGTTTCGGCACCGGTAAACTCAACCCCTTCCGGCGCGGCGTTTGTGGCGGCGGCATTCTGGGTACCGGAGGTGTGCGTCGGTGAACCAAGCGCCGGCGGCGGTGAGCTACTGGAGGCGTTCGGCGCTGAACTTGGGGGATTCGCTTTGTTTTCCGGCGACGGGTTGGGCGGAGAAACGCCCTCGGAGCCGGTGACGGCTTGGGGGCCTGGCGGCGCGACGGTCGGTGCCGGCGCGGGAGCGGGCTGCTTCTGCCCTGCCGAGGGGGCTGCCTGCGCCGCACTCTGGGGTGCGCCGGCAGTCCTTTGGGAGTACCGGAACAGCAGGTAACCGCCAGTCAGCATGGCTGCCGCCAGAAGCAAGCCGATCCAGGTGCCGGCTCGCGACTCGCGGGTCGGTCGGGCAGAGGTCAAGCGGCTGAGGTCGAAGTCACGGCCGGGGTGGGCGAAGGATTGATACTCGTTCATCACTTTCTCTTCGTCCAGGCCCAGGTAACGCGCGAAGGCGCGGATGAAGTTCCGCGTGTAGATGCCTCCCGGTAGCTTTCCCAGATCGTCCGCTTCGATCGCTTGCAGGAAGTGGATGCTGATCTTGGTATGGGCGGAGATTTCCTCCAGCGTGATGCCACGCATCTCTCTTTCGCGACGCAGACCCTCACCGAAGGACGCCATCCACGCTTTCCCCAGCCCCTGTCTTCAGGCGATGCAACCCTACGACATCATATGAACTCGCCGCTCAAGGTGTCAAACGGTTGTTGTCCTGGCCGAAGGTGTCCGGCCCGCGGTCCGTCGTTCGCAGTCGGAGACGGTTAGTACTCAGCGATAGGCTCCAGCGATCAGACTTCAGCAAGCCAATCTCTCGCGGCAGTCTGATTGGTACCACTGGGTGCTGATCGTTGAAAGTTGCGCCCCGCTGGGCAACCCGCCACGGACGGCAGGCGGCCAGACGGCAGTGCGAGCTTGCTTCCGCCCTTCCACTCGTGTTAGGTTGGAGCGCGTCGGTTCTACGGCTGTCCGGCATTTTACCGGCCCGGCCGTTTTCGATGGGAGGCAGCATGTCGCTTGAGGCGCTGGGAATGATTGAAACCAAGGGCTTGGTGGGGTCGATTGAGGCCGCCGACGCCATGGTGAAGGCCGCGAACGTGGTTCTGGTGGGCAAGGAGTACATCGGCGCCGGATACGTGACGGTGATGGTGCGGGGCGACGTAGGAGCCGTTAAAGCCGCGACCGACGCCGGAGCCGCCGCTGCCCGCCGCGTGGGCGAACTGGTAAGCGTACACGTGATCCCGCGTCCCCACAGCGAGGTGGAGAAGATCCTCCCCGGGGGCGCGATGAGTGGGAAGCCCAAAACTAGTGACAAGTGACGAGTGACCAGTGACCAGAAGAGGATTAGGGATGACGAACGCTGAGTGATGAACGGCCCGTTGGTTCTTGCCTCCGACCTTCGTTCATCATCCCGTATTCAGCACTTGCTTCTCTTCGGCTTTTTTCACTCGTCACTCGACACTTGTCACTCGTCACTGTTCTATGGACCGCGACCTCGAATCCATCCAGGAAGCTCGCCGGCTGGTTGAAAAGGCCGCCGAGGCCCAGAAGGTCCTCGACCATTTTTCCCAGGAACAGACTGACCACGTAGTGGCCGCGATGGCGGAGGCCGCGCGCCACAACGCCGACGCGCTGGCGCGCTTAGCGGTAGAAGAAACCACTTACGGCGTGGTCGCGGACAAGATCGAGAAGACCCTCTTCAGCGCTCGAGACGTTTACGCGGCCATCAAGGACCTCAAAACGACCGGCGTGATTCGCGAGGACGCCGAGAACGGCGTGGTGGAGATTGCCGTTCCCGTGGGAGTGGTGGCCGCGATCATTCCCTGCACCAATCCCACCTCCACCGCAGTTTTCAAGGCGCTCATCGCCCTCAAAGCTCGTAACGCCGTGGTCATGAGCCCCCACCCCTCCGCCGTCAAGTGCATTCGCGAGACGGTGCGGGTGATGGCGGAGGCCGCGCTCAGTGGGGGTGCGCCCGAGGGCTGCGTCTCCTGCATCAGCACGCCCACCATGGAGGCCACCGAAGAGTTGATGCGCCACCGTTCCACGGCCATCATCCTCGCCACCGGTGGCGCGGGTCTGGTGCGCGCCGCGTACAGCTCCGGCAAGCCGGCGCTCGGCGTGGGACCCGGCAACGTTCCCGCTTACGTACACTGTTCGGCCAAGATCCCGAAGGCCGTGGCCGACATCCTTACTGGCAAGACCTTTGACAATGGAACTATCTGCTCCTCGGAGCAGCACATCGTCGCCGATCAGGCGATCGCGGGCGAGGTTCGGGCCGAGGTCGAACGCCAGGGTGGGTACTTCCTGAATCGGGACCAAGCCGCCGCCGTGGCCGGTGTCTTGATTAGTTCCAGCTTTCGGGTCAACTCAAAAATGGTGGGTCAGTCGGTGGATCGTATCGCCAGGGAAGCAGGTATCTCGATTCCACCCGGCACGCGCGCCCTGGTGGCTCCGCTCGATGGCGTCGGCCGCCAGTACCCGCTTTCTGCGGAAAAGCTATCGCCGGTGCTCTCGTTCTATGTCGTCAAGGACTGGCACGAAGGGCTGGACCTTTGCACGCGCCTGCTCCACTTCGGCGGTACCGGTCACACCATGTCCATGCACGCCACCGACGATCGGGTAGTGCGCGAGATGGCGCTGGCGCTCCCGGCGTTTCGACTGGTGGTGAACTCGCCCGCGACGCTCGGGTCCATCGGCTACACCACGCGGCTATTTCCCTCCATGTCGCTCGGCTGCGGCACGCCGGGCGGGAACATCACCTCCGACAACATTTCGCCCATGCACCTCGTCAACCTCAAGCGCCTGGCTTACGAGCGCCGCCCGGTGAATCGGGAGACGGGTGAAGCGCTGCCGCGTCCGGCACGCGAGGCGACCGTCAGTGCTCCGATTGCGGCCACGAGTGGAGTCGTTAAGCCGATTTTCGCCTCGGGCTCGCTTCCTCTGCCAGCGGTCACCTCAACCGTGACCCAAGGCGTCCTCCCTGCCCCGGACCGGGAGGCGATCGGGCGCATCGTGGAGCGCTTCCTGGCCGCCAAGCAAACGGCGAACGGAACCCGCCCGGAACTAAGCCAAGGAGCGCTCGCGCACAACCCGGCGCCCACTTCGGTGGTTAGCACCACGGCCAATCTCGTCAGCGCCGGTGCCGATCCCCGTCCCGCGCCAAAGGCCGAGCGTGCCGTCGAGGGCAAGAACACTAGTCCTATTCCGGCGACCGCGCAGCCCCGTCCGGTCGATTTTGTAAGTGAGGACGACGTCCGGCAAGCAATCAAGAAGGGGGAAAGAATCTACGTCGGGCCACGCACCATCATCACGCCCTCGGCCCGCGACTTGGCAGATCCACGGGAGGTGTTTGTTGTAGTGAAGTAGCCCAGGAATGATGAATTATGAATGATGAATGCTGAACGGAGAAAAGGCGTCTCCTCTTCTGCTCACCCGTTCATCCCAATTCAGCACTCTTCGTCTTCTGGTCTTCTCTCGAATTCATCATTCAGAACTGAACGACACACGCCCCACCACTTCTCGTAGCGTGACGATGCCAAGGAGGAAAAGCGTGACCATCAGCAGAACGTCCCAGCCCGACGTCGAGACCACCGCCGCGACCACGTAGCCCTGCACCACCAACTGTAAGCCGACCCTGTCGCTCCTGCCACGCTTTGCGTCCCTGTGCATACCACGCCCCACCCACGACGGAAGTTTCGCCCCGTGATGAAGATGGGCAAGGCATCTGCCAGATCACCTCTGGCGGCGAGCCGCTAAACGACGCTGCGTCAATTAGAAAGAGATCTGCTATCAAACGCGGTGCTGTCTCTGGAGATACCTCACCGCAAACGGCTGCACATATTTGCCCGAAGTTTACCCGGATGTTGATGCCGGCTTTAGTACTGAATTCAAGGTGCCGCCCCTTCGCTCCGCTCAGGGCAAGCTGTAAAGGGCGCCGCTACGAAAACCGCTCGAGACGGGGTTTTTCAGCCACCCTGCTAAACTAAGGCACCAGTGCGCATTGGTTCAACTGGCGATCCAGGCAGTCCAGGTTTTCGCGGTAGAGTTTGGTCTTGGGATCGAGTCGCTGGGCACTCTTGATCTCGGCCACGCCTTGCGCCACCTGATGGAGTCCGATGAGGGAAACGCCCAGTCCGTTGTGGGCGCGGGCGTAGTCGGGCATGAGCTGCACCGAGCGCCCGAAAGCGCCCGAAGCCGGCCCCGGCTGGCCTTTGGCCAGATATAAGAAGCCCATTTGAAAGTAGGCTAGTGGGAGGTCCGGCTGTTTCCTGATCAGCTTCTGGAACTCCGCCAGCGACTCATCGAACCGGCGGTCGAAGCGGAGGGCGAGGGCATAGTTGAACTGGGCCGCCTGGTCGTCGGGATTCATGCGCAGCGCCTGGCGCAGCTTCGCCAGCGCCGCCTTGAATTGGCCCTTCTCCAGCAGGTTCGCTCCCTCGTTGCTGTAAGTCTTGGCGACCGTGATGTTCTTCTCCTTGGCGCCCAGCTTCTCGGAAAGCTGCAGCTCGTGGTTCCCCTCTTCGGTCTGGCCGGCTTTTCTCAAGGCCTGGCCCAGCATGTAATGAGCCGAGCTATCCTGGGGGTCCAGTTTCACGGCTTTGCGCAGTTCGACAATGGCCTCCTCCATCCGGTTCTGCTCCCGCAGCGACCGGCCCAAGCTCCGGTGGCACTCTCCCGAGGAAGGGTTGAGCTCCACGGCGTGCCGCAGCTCCCCCTCGGCCCGGGCGGGATCGCCCAGCTTCAGGTAGAGATTGCCGACGTCCAGATAGAGCAGCGCGTTCTTGGGGTCGAGCTTGAGGCCGCTGCGGAGGGTCTCCTCCGAAAGCTTGAAGTCTCCGTTGGCGTAATACAGCTCTCCCAGCTCCGGGTAGAGGGCCGGCTGGCGGGAGTTCAGGCGCAGCGACTCCTGGTACTCCTGGATCGCCTCCTTGCGGTGTTGCTGCTTGTTGAAGAGCCGGGCGAGCGACCGGTGCGTATCGGCGCTTTTGGGATCCATCCTCAGTGCCGCGCGCAGCTCCCTTTCCGCCCCTTTGGTATCGCCGGCTTCCTCCAACATGTCGCCGTAATCGCGCCGCATGGTCACGTTCTTAGGGTCTAGGCTACAGGCGATGGCGATCTCGGCCGAAGCTTCGTGGGGCCGGCCGATGCGGACCAGGGCCTGCGCCAGATCGTTGTGCACCTCGGCGCTTGCGGGGCGCAGGTCGCGCGCCCGCTCGAAGTAAGGAACCGCGTCCGAAAACTTTCCCCCCTTGCATAAAACCACGCCCAGATCGACCAGAGCGTCGACGTTCCTGGGATCAGCCTCCAGCGCCTGTTGAAACTGGATCGCCGCCTCTTCGGTGCGGCCGAGCTGCATCAGCCTGACACCCTCATCGCACAGGCGCTGCGACCGATAGGCGTTCGTGATTTGGAACAGTCCCAGAGCGGCAAAGAAGATCAAGACGTAGGGCATAGACTTAAGAGGGAGTCGGGAGTAGGCAGTAGGCGACAACCGTCTTTGCCTACTCCCCACTCCCGACTCCCCAGGTCAAGAAGGCTGCGCTCAGTCATGCCGCGCCGTGCGCTCCGACAGGTTGTTTCTTACGCCTTGACCGGACACGGGGAGTCTCCTGGGTCTCCTCAGTGGGGGGCGCCTTAACGGGTTTTATAGGGAGGTCCATCAGCGATTTCCGAGCTATCACGAGATTCCACACACTCCTTGCGGTCACTTCGTCCCACGATGCGCGCGCCTCTTTCAGTGCCGCCTCGAGGCGCTCGCCGCTGGCTTTGCCGCCAGACTCCATCTGCTCGACGGCCAGATCCAGGAGCTTCTTTTGGGCATCGATGTATTTCTCGACGCCTTTCCGCGCCAGTTGCGTCAAGACCTTGGGCCGGTCCTCAGCGGGCTTGCGGCCCTGCTTACCTGGTTTGGTGGCGGCGGTCACCTCGCGGGCTGCCAATTCGAGGAACTTATTCTCGGCTTCGACGAAGGCCTCGATAGCCCGTTGCGCCAGTCGGGCCACGCTCGCGCCAGGCCTCAGTCCCTTGCCTTCTCGATAAGATTCGGTCAGCGCATGGGTCTGCTCGGCAGCCGCATCCAGCAAGCGTTTTTGCATGTCGACGAGCGTGTCGACGGTATGGCGTGCCACGTCGGCCACGGCACCGGCAACTGCGGGAAGGCGCTTCCCTTCCTTCACTACATCGGCTACCAGTGCGGTCTCGCCAGCAGCCAAGCTCAGCAGGATCTTCCCTGCAGCCGTGAAGTTCTCCACCGCCTTGTCAGCGACTTTGGCGATGGTGGCGCCCGCACCGGTACGGGCTTTGCTCAGGCGCTCCCGAGCCATTCCCGTGACCAGATCATTCTGCCGGGCGGTCAGATCCAACAGAATCTTCTGGGCGGCGACAAAACTCTCGACGCCTTGACGAGCCCAACCCGCCAGTTCGCTTACTGGCGAGAAGGATTTCGATGACTCTCTTTTTTTGGCGGCCATACTTGATTCCCCTTTCGCATCACGATATACTGCATCGCAGTATCCAACTTGAGTGTACGACCGGCCGCGCATAGAGTCAAGATCAAAAATCCGATCAAAATCGGATTTGTTTTTGGTATCTTGGGGCGACGAGAGCAAGCCCAATCCTCATCAAGAAATACACCTCTCCTGAATGACTGCCGACCGTTGTTTCCGTGACCGACTGGTGAGTGGTCGAACCAGTGGCTTACCTCGGTGACAGTTATTGGGAACCGGCGTGCAGGGCGGTTTGGGGAGCGGCCAAAACCGGACTCGGCCTTGGTTCAGCCGGCTTCGCCACGCCGGCGGGTTGCAGGCGATCCCTCAGCAACTGCTCCCCGCGTGCGAACAGCTCCTCCTTGGAGATCTTGCCGGCATCGACATCGGCCAAGATCGATCTCTGGGCTGCGTAGTCTTTGTTCACGATACCCGCTTTGCTTTGCAGCATCCGCCACGCTTTGCGACGCTCGACGCAGAACAGGACAAGCTGCCGCGAAATCGCCCGGTAGTCGACGTCTCCTTTTGCGCCGTGGACTTTGATGTAGACGCCGAAGTCGGGGACGTAGGAGCGGTGTTCGGGAAGCACGTAGCGGCGATACACCACATCCTGCTGCGTAATGCGGACGAGCATGTTTTCCAGCGGGATCAGCTTGTCCGCCTGATCCTTTTTGATCTTCTTGAAGTGGTTGCGGAATCTGGCCTCGGTAAGGCACCAGTGGGCGACGGTATAGCGCGAAACCACTTCCGTGTCCCTCGCCTTTGACTCGTACCAATCCTTATCGAGCGAGGGATTGCCCTTGAGATCGAGCGTTTCCGGATAGGTTTCGCCGAGCCGCGGATTGAAGACGAACTCCGGCGCGCCCCGCGAGTCGCGCACGCGCTGGGCCTGGATGAGCGCCATGTCGTCGCCCACGCCGTGCTCCGGCTGGCAGGTGGTGAAGCACTGCAGGAATGCCGTTCCGCGATACTCGAGGCCATCGAGAATCGCCCGCAACAACTTGGGTGGGTTCGCAATGGAGACCTGCGCGACGAACGGAGATCCGTGCCCCGCCAGGAACGTCTCGGCGACGGTCTTCTTTTCGGTGGTCTTCCCCTGTGTCGCCGTTCCGAACACATTCATGTCGTTGCCACCCAGCATGGGCGTCGAATCGGAGTTTTGTCCTCCGGTGTTGGAGTAAACCTGGGTGTCGAGCATGACTACCTTCACGTTGGGGCGATTCTGGAGCATCACCTTCGACGTGTTCTGATAGCCGATGTCGCCCATGCCGCCGTCGCCACCGACCGCCCACACCTTGGGCAGCTCGAGGACCTCGCGATCGGTCATGAGCGTGTCGCTAAAATGCGCGTACTCGTAGTACTCGCGCGGCGTGATGACGTCCTTTTCGCGACCGAGCAGCGCATCGGCAAGCCGCTCGGGGATGACGGAGCGACGGCCGTGATCGACGATGAAGCTCTCGCCCATCAGCCAGCCGACGGTGACTCCGTCCTGGAAAAGCGAGTTCATCCAGGGATAAGGATGGGGGTTGTTCGGTGGAGTCGAGCCGTAGACCGTGTTGCAGCCCGTATGCGCGGCCATCGCCATCACGCACATGCCGTTGGCAAGCCGGCCGTCGATCGCCTGGAGATCCTTGTCGTTGAAGGCCTCCTGCCGCATGACGCTGGTGAGGGCGTCCACGACTGCCTGGTCGGAGATGGGGCCGTCATGAGCAATTCGCGCCTTGGTGTCCCGGTCGTCCTCGCCGCCCAGTCCCATGATCAAATGAGCCACGGCTTGCCGCAGCAGGTCGTACTCTTCCGGGTTTCTCTCTTTGAGCGAAACCAGCTTCCCAACTCCCGCCTTGTCGAGCTCGGCTGCTTTAGCTCGCAGCCGGTCGGCTTTAGCGTGGTAGATCGGCCTCATGTAGGCTTCGGTGACGGCAGCGATGGAGTGCAGCACGCTCTTCTCGCCGCAGCCTGCGCAGGCGCCATCGCCGCTGACCAAGGCGTCGTAGTTGTGCCGGACCATCAGCATGTTGCGCAGCGTGGCAGTCTTGGAATCCTGCGGCCGCTCATCGTAGTAGAGGCCCAGGTATTTCTGCGGCGTATCCGGCAGGAGATTCACGAAGCCCGTGCCCGTCTCGTGGTCGGCGTTGACCTCCTCAGTCTCGTCGACCATCTTCAGGGCCTCGTGCTCGCCGCATGCGGTCACGCAGGCAGCGCAGCCTTTACATAAGTCGGAGACGAAGATCGAGAAGATCCCGCCGGCG
>Ga0209039_10002773_pt1 | contig 14440 bp, 10 predicted proteins | sample BogFormECP12_OM1_FD_188238 | JGI IMG/M metagenome (GOLD analysis project Ga0209039, IMG submission 188238) | Bog forest soil microbial communities from Calvert Island, British Columbia, Canada - ECP12_OM1 (SPAdes) (version 2) | ecosystem: Environmental > Aquatic > Freshwater > Wetlands > Bog ... | reverse complement strand
GCACGTCCTGCCCGCCGGGCCCTCCAGCCGCCGTTGTGCCGACCTCATCGGCGCCCATCTGAAGCACATCCTGGCGCAAGCCGAACCCGAGTACGACCTCGTCATCGTAGATGCGCCTCCCGTTCTCGGCTTTCCCGAACCCTTGCAAATGGCCGCGGCCGTGGACGGCGTCGTGATGGTGGCCGTGGCCGGGGAAACCAATCGCAAGGCCATCGACCTGGCCTTGTCCACGCTGCGGCGGGTGCGGGCGAATGTCCTGGGCCTGGTGTTGAACGAAATCACTTCCCAGACCAGCGATGGCTACTATCACCACGGCTAACACGGCAAATGTTACAAATATCGCCGGGCGGGGCAGGAAGGACTCGCTTGACAGCGCCTGATACCATCACGTTCCCCGAATCGGCTGGGAATCCGGAGCCGCCCGCGACCGCCGCATTCCGCCGTCCATCGAGTCTGCTACGGAATACCGGCTGGAGTGCCATAGCGACCGTCGCGTTGCTGGCCAGCCGCTTCGTGACAAACATCGCAGTAGCCCGCCTCCTCGGACCCAAGGGAACGGGCATTGTGGCTTATGACTTGTGGCTCGTTGACATCGGCACGGCTCTTGCAGGTCTGGGTTTGAACTTTACTGCAACACGATTCGTCGCAGATCTGTACGGCCAGGCCCGACCCGCAGAAGCCCGAGCCATCACCACCTGGCTGCACCGGCGGTACTGCGCCATCACTGGGTTCTCAGCGATCTTCCTCATCTTGATACAGCCCGTTTTCGGACACAAGATCGCGCCTCACTCGATGGCGATCGGACTCTATTTCTTACTGCAGGCGCTTTCAGTATTCTATCTTGCGTACCTCGCCGGCAGGCAGCAGTTTCACCAGATTGCGCGTCTGAACGCACTATCCGGGCTGCTATTGGTCGTGGCGACGGCAATCGGTGGGCATTTTGGAGGTGCTTTTGGCGTGCTCCTCGGCTACGCCGCGGCGGCCGTTCCCGGCGCCTCACTTAGCCTCGCACTGCTTTACGGAACCAAGCCAGATGTGCGTCCGGATAGAGAGATCCGGCGGCGATGCGTAAAGTACGCCGTGTCTACTTGGATTGCAACGTTGTTATCGCTGCTGGTGTGGTCCCGGTTGGAAATTGCCTTCCTGCAACGGTATTGGGCGTCGGAATCCATCGCCATGTTTACGGTGGGCCTCACGCTCTCGAGCCTGGCCACCCAAGGACCGCTACTGCTCACCGGCCCGTTGCTGCCCCACTTCGCGCAACGTGTCGGGGAACAGGACCGGAAAGGGATTGTGTCTGTTTACGGCAGCGGTACGCTTCTCCTGGCTGCCACGCTATTTCCCTTGTGCATAGGCTTGGCCTCCATCACGCCTATCGTGCTGCCGTTGCTGTATGGCAATGCGTTTCGCGCCGCCGTCCCCACAGCCATGGTGCTGATCGCGTTTTCGGCTCTGAGTTTTGCCAATGTTGGATCCGCTCTCCTTTATGCAAGGGAACGATCCGGGTTCATAGCGCTATCTGGAGCCCTCGGCGCCGCACTATCGATCGCTAGCGGTTTCATAATCATACCCCGCTGGGGTCCATGGGGGGCCGCGTGGTCCAGAGCAATTGTGCAGACCAGCATGATTGCTCTAAGTGTCTGGTACATTTCGAAGCGGCTGGCATGCCCGGTCCCGTTTCGGGCCATCGGCAAGGTGCTCGGCGCGGCGCTTGCCGCTGCCGGCATCAGTTATTCCATCGGACGAGTGATCGCGGATGTTCGAGGTGTCTTGCTCGCAGTTCCGGCTGCTGCAATCAGCTACCTGGTGTGCATAAAGTATGGCCGGGTATTTCAGGAAGCGGATCTGGCAATGGCGCTCCGGGTTGCCGACAGGCTGCCGCGGCGCATGGGCCAAGGACTCAGCACCGGTCTCACCTGGCTTTCCGGGCATTACGAGTCAATCGGAGGCCGGCTATGAAGCTCGCTTACCTCCATGGCGGTTGAGCGGCCTCAGTAGGAGCCTGTAATGAAAGCAATTCCTTTTCTCCTCACACTTGCAATCTGCGGTTGGGGCCAGCCACCTCGTTTGAGGGGCCCGGGCCAGGTGCTTGATCTCATTAGCGTCAAGGACTACAAAGCGTCCGGTGACGGCGTGACCGACGATACCGTTCCGATCCAAAACGCGATCAATGCGCTAATCCGCCGAGGCGGGGGCACGCTCACATTTCCTCCTGGAATTTATAACCTTGCAACTGTCACCGCGGACGCCTACGGTACCCATGCGCTACTCATCGACGGCGGTTTACACGTAAGGCTAATTGGTTATGGCGCGACTCTGAAATACCAAGGCTCTGACAACTTTGCTCGCGCTCTGGAGATTCGTGGGACGGGCAAGTCGAACATTGAGGGTCTGGCAATCGCGAGCGCCAATCCGGGTGTAGGCACTGGGATCTCCTTGCGCAGGCCGACGGTTTCTTACCACCAGCCCGTGGCAGACAATGACTTTCGGGATTTGTCCATCGACGGCTTTAACCTGGGCCTGGAGGTCGGCACTGCGGAGGGGAACCAGGTCAGCGAAAATGTAATTCAGAACATACACTTCACCAATAATCGCCTCCATCTTCTTCAGTCCGGTGCCAGCACTTTCAACATCACGTATATCAACCCCTCATTCACGGGTGGATCTATACCAAACCAGGTCTTTATCGACTTGGAATCTGGAACAGCGACATTCATTCGTCCTACGCTCGAAGCCCACAATGGAACAATCGGAATTGTGACCGGCACCGGCTATGTCGGTCCGGCAAGTTTCCAGGGTCTGTACTCCGAAATTACCGGGGATAGCACGCTTGTTTTGAAAGTACTTGGATCGGGCTCCTTCATTTCCATTCGCGATTCCCAAATCAGCATGTTTGACAGTACCGGGACCGCTGACGCTCCCATCGTGAAATTCGACTTATCCGTCGCGGCTGGCGGCTCGGTGATTCTCGAAGGGACTAACCTAAGTAACCCGGATGGCGGATATAAGGCACTTAAACTGCCGGCTGTGGCGGGACCAATTATCACTCGGATCGAGGGTTATTGGTCCCCTCAAATCCTTTACTCCGGACCGCTGGTCCCCAGGGTCGTTACAGTCTCGGGAACGGGAATCGGGGTCGGGGCAAATGGCTATAGCGCCAGTGGCAACACCGGCATGTCGGTTACAAATGTCGTCAGCGGCCGGGACGGAAATAGCTGCACGATGACATTCACCGGCGGTCTGCTGACCGCGAGCACCTGTCATTGACCTGCCACCGTCGGGAATGTCATCTGCAAAACGCCAACCCGATGGTCCTTTGTGCCTAATCCTCCTGCGAGGCTGTTATAGGTTGTGGCGATCCGGTAGTTTTCCGAAGTTGTTGACGCGCCACCGCGGCCGGGCAAGATCCGGCTGGTGCGCGCGAGGCGGGCAAAGTGGATAAGCTTCAGTTTATCGTCGCGCTAATCGGCGTCGGCGGTGTCTGTATATTTACGGCACTGGCTCTCGCCCGGAGGCGCGACTTCTCACTCCGGGTATCAGTTGGGCTTGCCACTGGCACGCTTGCGGCATACACTCTGCCGCCGGCCTTCTGTGCGGCTTGGCTCGGCAGCTACACCGTTCTGAATTTTGGCTTTCCAATCCACGACTGGACGTTGGGTCTGGTTTTGGAGGCCTCTCTGATGGCGGTCACCCTGGTTGTGGTAATTCGGGCCGCTGGCCACCGCTTCTGGATATCGGAACATATCCAGCAACTCTTACGGCCCCGAGAAGATGATTGGAGGCTACTGCTAGTGCTGTATGGCCTGTGCAAGGCGCTGGAGATAGCTCTTAGCGGCCCGTGGGTGGCGTGGAGATATGAAGCAGCGGTGGTTAATCCCATGCACGGGGAAGTAATCTACGGAGTCGGAGTGTATTTCTTTGTGCTGCACAACCTCTCGATTCCGATACTGCTCGTTTTGCTGTTTGCGCGGTTGGAACGGCCGCCAAGTCCGTTTGTCCGAATTGCGCGAGTCGTGCTGGGAATCGTGTTTCTTGCGCCATACGCGCTGATGAGCGCCGTCCACGGCGCAAGGGGTTTTATCCTCCAACTGGCAATTATGCTGTTCCTCATTCTCGTATACAACCAGGTGAGGAGTGGTGGTCGCCGTCGATTCCCCATGCTTGGCCTCTGTGTGCTGGTGGTGACTTTGGGGTTTCTCACAGTGGCGAGTCCCGCATTTGTCGCCTTCCGACTGGCAGCGGTAGAAATGCCGCAGATGACCGATCTGGATCGGCTCGCCACATTTTGGTCGTACGTGACTCGGGCCCCCAGCGATGGCCAGGACATTGAGTCCACTCTCTCACGACTCGATACCGCACAGGACGCGGGCATTCTCGCGCAGTTTGCTCGTGATAGCGGCCAATATGCGGGGCTCCAGCCGTTCTTGGGAGCGATTCTCTCATGGGTGCCTAGGTACTTCTGGCCGGAAAAGCCTTTGGCCACCAGCATCGACGACTCGCTTTCTGGAACGCCACCGTACATAACGGGCGCACTCCGCGGTATTTGGGGCGGGACGGCAAGCATTGGCGCCAGCGGCATCGCCTTTTGGCAGATGGGATGGCTCGGCGTGCTAATCACTGCAATCGGAAACGCCATGGTTATCCTTCTCATCGTGCGTCCGTGCCTGCGAGCGGGGGCCTTCGGCTTAGCGGTGTTCCTGATCATGGGGCGGCAGACGTTCTTTTCCATGGTGAGTCCCTTGGATGTGTGGATCATGATCATCCTGAAGACTCTGCTCCCCCTCCTCGTTTTGGCTGCATTGTACAGGATGGCGTTGGCCCGCCCCTTTGCTGCGCGACAAGCACGGGCTTCGTGTCCGGTAAACTCCCAAGGCCGGCTATCAACGTCGTCTTGACACATATGCGACTCCCTATCAGCGTGGTCATTCCCACATTTAACCGGCAAGCCCTGCTAGTTGCCGTCTTGCCTTCCTACAGTCAGCAGCAGTGCTCGGAAATCATTATTGTGGACGATCACAGCACGCCCCCGCTGGATGAGACGCTCTGCCGCGCGTGCTCTCCCAGTTCGAACATTAGGGTCATTCGCAATACACAGCGATTGCAGCAGCCGGGGTCGCGAATGGCTGGAACCGCGGCGGCAACGGAGCCTTACATCCTTTTCGGCGAGGATGATGTGTTCCTGGAGCCGGGCTTTGCCGAGTCGCTGTTATCGTACCTGCAATCCGGAGAATTCGATATGGTGGCTCCGCGGCGAATCACAATTCGCAGCCACCCCGCAAATCTGGCTCCGATCCCGCGAGGGGCGGAGGCCTCGACCGCGGCCCAGATCGTGGACTTAGGTGATTTCACAATCGCCACCAAGGCACGTCCCATACGACCGCTGCCGGTGCCGTTTCTGCATTCAAACGCGCTCATGCAGCGTGCGGCGGTAAACGCGGTGCGATTCGACTCACATTACTCGGGCAATGCCTTCCGGGAGGAAACCGACTTCTATTTGCGCGCCGGCCTTGCAGGTTACCGGATGGCCTATGTGCCCGGCCCGGCGGCTCTACACTACAAAGGCACAGAGGCGGTTTATGGAGGGCAGCACAGACCCGGCCTCTTATCGCTGCTATGGTACGAGTACCACACTGCCAGGAACAACCACTATTTCCTTAAGAGGTTTGCGGAACATCCAGAATTCAACCCGTATTGTAATCGTCCATTGTGGCGAACCGCTGGAATGATGGCCCGGAGGGCCGCGCACTATCCAGCCAGACTACTGGGCGAGACGCACAGTGGCCGGAAAGTGCGGAGCATAGTGATACGTCGTGGCCGTGAGGCGCAATGACCATCCTGTTCGTTACGGATCGTCCTCCTTATCCGCCGGTTGACGGAGTGGCCGTAAAGACCTTTAGCCTGATGCGGTCGTTAAGTAAGCGTCATACCGTCCTGCTGCTGTCCTTTTGCGCTGGCGGCGCACAGACCAGCGACCAACTGACCGTGCTAAGGAAGTTCTGTGCCGCCGTCACATTTGTTCCGCTTCCGCCTCCAACGCGAAGGTCCTTGGTGACCGGTGTTCAAAGAGTCGTAATGCCGTACACTTGCTACACTGCGCCCTACCAAAGCGAGGAATTCGGTATAGCCCTCCAAAGGCTCTGCTCGGAGCGACCGGTCGAAGTAATACACTTCGACATGATTTATACGGCGTCCTATCTGAAGTATGCGCCACGAAACTGTGCGTGCATTGCCTCGATTAACGACAGCATGACACTGGGATTCGCCAATGAAGCGCTTCGCGACGCTTCGTTGCCGCGGTTAAGAAAGCTCTCAACTGCCCGCTATCAGTCTGATGGAGCGCTATGTTTACCGCGGGTTCGACGCGGTCCACGTGGTCGCCCGAGAGGATCTGCGCGTATTGCGCACGCTCGGCGCCAATCCGAACGTTGTTGTGATTCCGAACGGCGTAGACACGGAGTATTTCGCCCCGGCCGGTGCGCCTGTTCGGACGGATGCCTTCCGGATTGGCTACCTGGCCGACTTTAGCGGCGTGGCGGCGTTCTATGCCAAGTGGTTTATCCGGAATGTGTTTCACGCAGTCCTCAAAGACATACCAGCCGCGAAGCTTTCACTCATTGGGAGGACGCCGCTCTCGCCCGTTCAGGACCAGATGAGAGAGCCGGGAGTGGAGTGGACAGGCACCGTGGCCGATGTGCGGCCACACATCCAGAGGTGCGCAGTCATGGTGAGTCCTGTTATGAAGACGTGCGGGTTCCTGAATAAGATTGCCATCGGTATGGCCTCGGGCAAGGCCGTGGTCGGTTGGAAGTACAACTTCAACGCGTTCGAGCACGCACGAGATCGGGAACACTACATCGGCGTCGGCACCGCCAAGGAATTCGCCCGGACACTGACAGAAGCTCTAACAGGGAAGATTGACATCCATCGGATCGGCGACGGTGCGTGCCGACTGGTGCGGGAAAAGTACAGTTGGGAAAGCGTCGCCAGCCAGATGGAAATTATGTACCGCGGCCTTCGCATCGACGGTTCCAATCGTGCGAACACGAACGGTGTGAGAGTTTATGCACATTGGAATTGACGCGACATATCGTCTGCATGGAGGAGGGTCGCTGCATTTGCGCGAGCTCCTGCGCGCGTGGAAGGCGCTCGGGACGTCGGAATGCCACGAGATCGTCGTGTTTACCCGGCAGGATGCTGCACGGGAAATATCATCCTGGGCCGATGACCGCGTGAAGATACGTCCAATCCCGAGGAATGGCCCAAGCGTCGCAGGGAGGCTTCTATGGGAACAGGCTGTCTTGCCATCTGTGTGCGTGAAGCTGAAACTCGATGTTCTGTTCTGCCCTGGAAATATCGCCCCGTTGTATTCACGAATTCCGGTGGTCGTGATGCTGCAGAACGCCGCGCCGTTTTGTCCGTCAGTCACGTGGAGATCCGAGGGCCTGAGCCGGTGGCTTAAGTTCCGGTGCCGCGGAGTGATGATGTCGTGGGCCGCGCGGCGGGCGACCAGGTGCATATTCATATCGCGGTGGTTTAGAGAGGTCTTCGAAGAGCGCGGGTATGTGGTTCCCGCCGGCAATCCGGTCATTTATCTCGGACGGGAGAAAGGTCGTGGGGACGCTGGTGACCACGCGCTGGTCGGACGGTTGCGGTCAACGCGCGGTATTCTGTGCGTGTCTCACCTGTATCCGTACAAGAATATCTGCGCCCTTGTCGAGGGGTATGCGCTTCAGCGGAACGTGCTTGAAGCAGGCGGACTTAAGCTCTACATAGTCGGCAAAAGCGTTTCTCGTCGCGAGGACCGGCGAATCAGGGCGGCCATCGCACGCAATCGGCTCGAGGGGTGCATCGAATTAACGGGCGCCGTGCCCCAGGAAGCCGTGGCGCAGCTTATGGCCAATGCGGAGTTCTTCGTATTTCAGAGCACTTGTGAGAATTGCCCGAGCACATTGATAGAGGCTCTGGCGGCCGGTGTCCCTATAGCCTGTTCTGAAGTTGGAGTGATGGCTGAAATCGCGTCTGATGCAGCAGTGTTTTTTGATCCGTTCGATCCCGCCTCGATTGGACGGGCGCTTAAGGCCTTGGCGACCGATGCGGATCTTCGGGCTAGCTTACGAAAGAAGGCGCTCGCTCGGAGTTCGGAGTTTCCCACCTGGATCGAAGTGGCGCAAGCCACGCTCAATGTCCTGGAAGAAGCAGCCACGGCCCGAGTGAGGAAGAACGGCGCCAGCACACGCCTTGACTCCAACGCTATCGCGGGTAACGGCCCGCTCATACGGGTATGACCGCGACAACTAATATGAAACCTGGGCCCCTACTTTCTCTCGGTGTTGTTTTCACCCTGATCGTGATCCTCGGCTGGTGGCTCGGGATCCCCAAAGTCGTCTTCAATTCGGAGTTCTATATCCAGGTTGCAACGGGCCACGGCGAATCTGTTGTGAGACCGTTCTCCACCAGGGTCCTTCACCCCTGGCTTGCGGGCGCGCTGGTTCGATCCGGACTCGGCGTGGAGGCGGCGTTTACTGCTGTATCGGTTGGCGCAATGGCGCTGTTACTCCTGTCGGTCGCGTTCACGGTCCGCTGGCTTGGCGCAGAGCGCACGACCTGGCCAGTGATCCTGTTTTGCCCCTTGCTCCTGGAGTACTTTCGGACAGCGTACATGCCCGACTTCTTTCATGCGGCGCTCCTCGGCGTGCTCTTCCTGGCGCTGTTTCGGGCTAAACCACTGGTCCTGCCAATCCTTCTGGCTCTGGATCTCTGCAGGGAGTCTACCGTTCTGGTGGCGCTCGTTCTGGTAGTTTATTTCGCGTGGCGTCGGGAATACGGATACGCTTCCGGGACGGTCATCGCCACGATGCTCGGGATGGTGCTGGTGGGGCTGTTTGCTCCCGCGGGAAGCCAGAATATGCACCACTTCTCGACCGGGTCCTATATTGCGCTCAAGAGCGTCTGGAACTTCCTTTCCAACTGGCTGGGCCTGCGGCTGTGGCAGCCGGCGTTTGCCTTGCAGCCTGTGTCTCCCTGGGGTTGCCCGAATCCTCTGCTGACTGCGCGGTTGCCGGGTTTTTCTTCTCCCTTGGTGGTTTGCGATTGGCATCCGGAGACGATCGTCGAGACATGGACGAATTTCTTCGGGGTGATGTCGCTCTCCTGCGCGTTTCTTGCGGCGGGATGGCGGACCTTGTACGCAGGACGCAATGAGCTGCGTTGTCAGGTCGCGCTGGCGATTGGTATGTACGGTCTGCTGGCGGGGGTCGTTGGTACGTTCACGGGAACGGCGACTTATCGGCTGGTGGGCTATGGTTGGCCGCTGCTTTGGATTGCGGTGCCGGTGCTGTTTCTGATGGTGTTTCGGGATGCCAACCCGACGTGGCTTTGGTTGCATTGGGGAGGGCAGTGGGCGTGGGTTTTGGTATCCCGGGCCGGGACTGGGTGGAAGGTTTTGTTTTGCCTGGGGATGATCGGGTTGAATGTCTGGGCCTGGCGGCGGTTGCGGGTGGTGGCGCGCAACCCCGAAGTGGCCCTGTCCGACGCTCAGGAGATTGCAGAGATGGTGACGCAAAAGTGAGTCGCGTTGTGGTCGCACAGACGGCCCCCAGAGCTGAAGCGCCGTCGCACGGGCCGGCGGAGCTCGCGAACCTGGACTTTCTGCGGGCCGTAGCCGTGTGCCTGGTGTTCCTCAACCATCTGGGGCCGCCGCTTGGGATTCCCGGCGTGGCGGCTTTAGGACACCTGGGGGTTCTGCTGTTTTTTGTGCATACTGCCCTGGTGCTGATGATGTCGATGGAGCGGCTGCGGCTGGATGGGTGGCGGCTCTACCGCACGTTCATGATCCGTCGCATTTTTCGGATTTACCCGCTGAGCATCCTGGCGCTATTTCTGCTGGCGGTGGTTCCCCTGGTTACGCAGGCGTGGGGATTCCAGTTTGGCTGGCCGGGTTGGGAAGTATTCGTAAGCAACGTCGCCCTGGTGCAGAACATGACGGGAAGCGCCTCGACGCTGGGCGTGCTTTGGTCGCTGCCGTTTGAAGTGCAGATGTATGCGTTGCTGCCCCTGCTGTTTCTGTGGCTGCAGCAGGCCGGGGGCGTGCGGGCGGCTCGTTGGGGCTGGTTGGCGGCGGCCGGGGTGGCTTTGGCCGAGTATTGGATTCGCGGCGCTCCCAACATTGAAACCGGGCTGCTGACACGGTATTTCCCTTGCTTTCTTGGAGGGCTGCTGGCCTGGCAGAGTCTGAAGGTTTCGCGGAGCCGCTGGCCGGGGTGGCTTTGGCCGGTCTGCGTGGTGAGCTTGGTTGCGGGGTACCGGGTGCTGTGGTTGTTGCGGGATTTCGGCCCTGGAGTCCTGGTGGGGCGAGTGCGGCCTTCAACCACTCAAGTTGTTATGTGGTGGCCGGGGTGGGCTGAGGTGCTGGTGGAAGGGGCGTTTTGCGCCTTGGTGGGGCTGGCGATTCCTTGGTTCCGGGAGATCCGGTGGGGCTGGCTCAAGACCGCCAGCAAGTTGGTGGCGCACTATTCGTACGGGATCTATTTAAGCCATTCGGTGGCAATCTGGCTTTGCTTTGCATATTGGCCAACGCGGTGGGCTGGCCTGAACCTGCTTGGGAGCGTGGTCCTGACCGGCACGGTTTCGGTGGCTACGTATCACTTGCTGGAGCAGCCCGGAATTGAGTTGGGCAAGCGGGTGGCGGAGCGTTGGGGAGAAGGTTCGCTTGAAGTGGTGGTGGCCTCGGGGGACTAGTCGTGTCTCGTCTCCTGACCGGAATAGGCTGTCCCACTTCGGATCAATTATGCTCCAGGTACTACAGAATCTCCGTGATGGGCGCACATCGGCGGCAGAAGTGCCCTGCCCCGGCGGCAGCCGGGAACACTTCGCCGTGCGGACGCGCGCGAGCTTGATCTCGGCGGGGACCGAGCGCATGCTCCTCGAGTTCGGCCAGGCCGGCTGGATTGACAAAGCCCGCCAGCAGCCCAATAAGGTGCGAATGGTGCTGGACAAAGTGCGGGCCGACGGGGTGCTGGCAACGATCGAGTCGGTGCGCGCCAAGCTGGATCAACTGATTCCGCTCGGTTATTCAAACGCCGGAACGGTGATCGGGACCGGCGAGCGTGTGGCGTCGAACGGGCCGCACGCAGAGGTCGTGCGCGTGCCGAAGAACCTGTGCGCGCGCATCCCGGACGGGGTTGGCGATGACGCCGCGGCATTCACGGTGGTCGGGGCCATTGCCCTACAAGGGATCCGCCTGGCCCAGCCGTCACTGGGCGAGACCTTCGCGGTCAGCGGCGTGGGGCTCATCGGCCTGATTGCGCTGCAGTTGCTGCGGGCGCACGGCTGCCGGGTGATCGCGATGGATTTCGATCCGTTCCGGCTGGAGTTGGCGCGGCGGTTTGGCGCGGAGACGGTGGACTTGGCGCGGGGCCAGGATCCGGTTGCGGCGGCGGGGGCGGCCACTCAAGGACGCGGCGTGGATGGCGTCATTATCGCCGCGGCTACCCGGAGCAATGAGCCGGTCCACTCGGCCGCGCTGATGTGCCGCAAGCGCGGGCGCATCGTGCTGGTGGGGGTGACTGGCCTCGAGCTTTCGCGCGACGATTTCTATAAGAAGGAGCTGAGCTTTCAGGTGTCCTGCTCGTATGGGCCAGGAAGGTACGATGCGGCGTACGAGGAGGGCGGTCACGATTACCCGGCGGGGTACGTGAGATGGACCGCGCAGCGGAATTTTGAGGCGGTGCTGCGAATGATGGAAGAAGGCAAGCTCGAAGTCGCGCCGCTGATCACGCATCGGTTTCCGTTCCGCCAGGCCGAAAAGGCCTATGAGCTGATTTTGAGCCAGGAACCGCATTTGGGCGTGCTGTTGGAGTACGCGGCGAGGTCCGAAGAGGCTCCTTTAACCAGGACCATCCGCATCGGCGCGCCTGCAAAGCAAGCCAAGCCCACTGGCCAGCCGTCGGTGGCCCTGATTGGCGCCGGGCAGCATTCGCTCAGGATGCTGCTTCCCGCGATCCGCGAATCCGGAGCCCGCCTCATCACGGTCGCCGATAATACAGGCGTCCCGGCGGCTTACGCTGCCCGGAAATTCGGATTCGGCGCAGCCACCACGGATACCGCCGCGGTGCTCGCCGATCCCGCTGTGGACACCATCTTCGTCGCCACGCGGCACGACAGCCACGCGCGGCTGGTTTGCGAAGCGCTGAAAGCCGGCAAGAACGTTTTTGTCGAAAAACCGCTGGCCATCGACCCTGCGGGGCTGGAGGAGATCGAGGCTGTGTGCGCAGCGCTGCCCCAGGTTCCTCTGCTGATGGTGGGCTTCAACCGCCGGTTCGCGCCGCACATCGTGAAGTTGCAGGAACTGCTGAAAGGCGCCCGCGAGCCAAAGGCCCTGATCATGACGGTGAATGCCGGGGCCATCCCCGCGGATCACTGGACTCAGGACCCCGAGCGGGGCGGCGGGCGGATTATCGGCGAGGCGTGCCATTTCATCGACCTGCTGCGGTTCCTGGCCGGTTCAGCAATTGCGTCGAGCGGCGCCACGCGGCTGAGTCGGGATACGGTTACGATTGCGCTGGCTTTCGCCGACGGTTCTACCGGCGCGGTGCATTACCTGGCGAATGGGCACAGGTCCTTCCCCAAAGAGCGCCTGGAGGTGTTCTGCGGCGGCAGGATTTTGCAGTTGGACAACTTCCGGACGCTCAGGGGCTATGGCTGGCGCGGATTCCGGAAGATGAGCCTCTGGCGGCAAGACAAGGGGAACGCCGCGTGCGTGGGCGCATTTGTGCAAGCGGTGCGGGAAGGCAAGCCTTCGCCGATTCCGTTTGTGGAATTGGTGGAAGTGGCCCGAGTTACGCTGCAAGCGGCTGGTGGGGAAAGGCCGGCGGGCTGATGGGAATCTTCAGACGTGGCGTATCCAACGGTAGGCTTCTTTGCGGTCGCCGACGAACTCGAAGTCAACCAGGCGTTCATGGCTGTAAACGGAATAGACCAGGCGGTAATCGCGGCCGAGGCGGACGGAGAAACGGTTTGCCCTCCCCTGAAGCTTCTTGCCCTGATTAGGGTTCGATAACACATCGTGGATGGCTTGGACGGCTTTTTGCCGGATCTGGGCACGGAGGGCGAGCAGGTCCTTTTCGAACGAACTGGCGTAGCTACCGTTCCAGTTCATGCCCGAGCCGGTCGAGAAGCTTCTTGAGCGGATGGCGCCGCTCTTTCAGCCTGGCGTCGCAGAGGGCGTTAAGAGCCTGGTCTTCGGTTGCGATGGCGGTCTTGCGGGCGCGGCGGTAGACCTTGTCAACGGAGGAAGAGGCGTTGCTGCGAGCAGACACCTGGGTAGTGACGCGGGCTTTCATGACCAGCTTGATTTTATCACGGGACTTGTGCTGAAAGAGCTGCGGACGGTGCGGCGCCTGAGGCCGGTGCAGATCGTCAACCGGTTTACACGGCGACTGCCGCGGGCGCCGAGGTTTCCAAAGCCGGCGGCGCGCGCGCGAGTAGGGTATTGGGTGGAATCGGTGGCGTATGAGCCGGTATCGCTGACGGTCCCGTCGCGGTTAAGGGACTACACGGTGCACTATCACCCCAGGACTGAGGCGGAACTGGTGGAGCGGTGGATCAGGGAGAACCCGGCCGGAAGGGGAGCCGGGTGGGACCCGTATCCGCTCTCGCGACGGATTGTGAACTGGATCAAGTGGGTGATGGGCGGCGGGTTGGCGACCCGCGGCGTGTTTGAAAGCCTGGCCGCCCAAGCGGACTATCTCTCCCGAACGGTGGAATACCATCTGCTGGCCAACCACCTGTTCGCCAACGCGAAAGCAATGGTGTTCGCAGGGTGCTTCTTCGAAGGCGGGGCGTGGCTAGGCGAGGGTCTGCGGTTGCTGGAGCGGGAGATCCCGGAGCAGATCCTGGCGGATGGAGGCCACTTCGAGCGCAGCCCCATGTACCACTCGCTGATCCTCGAAGATGTGCTGGACCTCCTGAACCTTCGCCGCGCTTATCCCGGCCTGCTGCCCGACTGGTCGCCGGTGGCCGGGCGGATGTTGGGTTGGCTGAATCGGATGTCGCACCCGGACGGACAGATCTCGTTCTTCAACGATTCCGCGTTTGGCGTGGCGCCCGAGCCGAGCCTTCTCTTTGATTATGCGGCGCGCCTGGGAATCCAGCCGATCAACACGCATCCGGCCCCGAGCGGGTACATCCGGCTTGAGAATGACGCAACCGTTATCCTCTTCGACGCCGGGCCTGTCGGCCCCGACTACCAGCCTGGCCACGCTCACGCCGACACATTATCGTTTGAACTGTCGCATCGGGGGCAACGCTTGCTGGTCAACTCCGGAATCTCAACCTACGAGTGCGGAGCCGAGCGGCAATGGCAGCGCGGAACGGCGGCGCACAACACCGTGCGCGTGGATGGCTGCGACCAGTCGGAAGTGTGGAGCGCATTCAGGGTGGC
>Ga0209039_10002771_pt1 | contig 14442 bp, 9 predicted proteins | sample BogFormECP12_OM1_FD_188238 | JGI IMG/M metagenome (GOLD analysis project Ga0209039, IMG submission 188238) | Bog forest soil microbial communities from Calvert Island, British Columbia, Canada - ECP12_OM1 (SPAdes) (version 2) | ecosystem: Environmental > Aquatic > Freshwater > Wetlands > Bog ... | reverse complement strand
ATCCTCGAAAGCGATTCGAACGTAAAGACTTTGTTTGCAGAGAATTACGGAATTAGATGCCCTCGGCAGAACCACTTTCGCAGTAAACTACCGTTAGGCCCCGCAAAAGAACAAGCAGGGTGATATTTATGGTCTGCAGAACCGCGGAGTAGTGCGCTGCGCGCCCAACTCCGCGCTACTTCCCTCCGATCTGGCGCAGCCATTCGGTGGCGAAAGCACGGGCGGCCTGCACCGGTTCCCTGCCCGCGCGGTAACAGAGCTTCCACTCGCTGGACTTGGCTTCGTATTGCGGGTCGGCGAAACGCATTTTGCCGCCACCGCCGGGAACCAATTTGGCGTCAAAAGCAATGTCCTGGCTCCAATCGAGGAAATGATGGAGTTGGGCGGCAATCATCAACCGGGGGTCGGAGGGATATTTTTTCTCGAACTTGGCCAATCGATCTTGATACTCTTTTTGGTCGGAAATACTGGTCTGCGCGTAACTCTGCTTCAGCATCGCCGCCATTTGGGGATCTTTAGCCGTCCTCTCCACGCTTGCCTCCATTTGTTTGACGGCGTCGGCCATTTGCTTTTGCATATCCGGAGACATCTTGGCGACGTTGGCTTTCAATTCCTCCAGACCCTTGCGCTGCTGGGCCAGTAACTTGGCGTATTGCTCATCCGGGCTGCCTTTTGACGCGGGGGGAGCGGGCCTGGCGGACTCGCGCTGCTTGTCGTAATCGGCCTTAAACGCGGCGGATTCTGAATAGGTTTTCACCCAGCCCAGGGCGTTTTTGACAAACGCCGCCTGAACCGCCGGCGAAGCAGCCTTAAAGGATTTCTTGTCGGGATAGACAGGAATGGTCCCATTCACCAGGGAATAGACGATTCGCTCCTTCAATTCATTCTCTTTCAAGCCAAAATCTGCCAGGGAACTTTGGGCAAGGACAGTAGCGGCCCAGGCTCCAAGCATGACAAGGCAGAATGAAAGAAAAAGATTCGCTCGTAGTCGCATAATTCCTCCGGAAGGTAGTGGAAGTAATGGTGGAAGAGAGCATAGGACAAATCGCATGCCGAGTCGAGAAGAATTCAGTTCTGTGGCATTTAGGCGCCGGCGGCAAATGGGTGTATAACATTAAGTCTTCGAGGAAACGATGGAACGGAACATTCAGCTCAACTGGGAAATGATCACGCAACAAGCCCGCCGACGAAGGAAGGAGCGAGGCATGACCCAGCATGACCTTGCAGCCCTTGCCAAGGTAAGTCGATCCACCGTGGTGCGATTTGAATTGAGCAGCGGGGACATACAGCTCTCGTCGGCACTGCGAATCCTCAGCGTTCTGGATATGGTGGAACGCAAGCAGGAAGGAAATCTGCTTCTCCGGAGAGATGCCCGCGCGTTAGATGGCCCTATCGTCGTCATGTTTGCCCCGCACACGGGCCCACCGGGTGCAATGGAACCGAAACGCTTCGGTAGCCTCCAGGACCTTTCCCTGTTCCTCAAGGAACTGAACATCGATCCTGCGGCCCGGAGACTTGCGGTCGCGGACCTGGAGCGGACCGAAACCGCCACAATTCCCAATATCCTCCTGACCATGGGCGAGCTTCACGAGCACTGGCCCGATCAATTCCCTTAGAAATCGCGTGGGGTGGCCGTTTCTAAGTTTGGGTTCCCAAGAGTATAATTCGCGGCGATGTTGCGATAATGGTGCGCCGGCGGGAAGGCGGGGCCATTTTCGTTTACTAAGTTAATCAGGAGCACTCGAATGAAAGTTATGAGCAGCAAACAAGCTCTCAGAGTTGGGAAGTGGGTTTTGAATATCAGCCTGATGGCCATGGCATTGTCTGTGCCCTTTATTGGCGTGTTTGACGGCGTGCAGGCAAAGGCGCAGACAGCCGAACAGGCGGCGGAGATCGTCAAGTCTCTCAGTGGCGGCTCCCAGGCGGTCGTCGCGCGGCTGACCGCGCTCAACCGTCTTTCGGCAGATGAATGGCGATTTCATGCGGGCGACCTGGCCCATGGTGAATCGCCGGATCTGGACGACTCATCGTGGCAGTTGGTGAAGCCGCGCATGGAAGCGCCGCAGGATGCGGTGTGGTTCCGGCGGTGGATCGAAGTCCCCCAAAATCTGAATGGCTACGACCTGACGGGGGCGCGGATATGGTTCAGCTTCTCCGCCGACGCCAATGGCCCCATGCCGGAGATTATCTATTTTAGCGGGCGGCGCGTGGCGATGGGCGATGACCTGGAACCGATTGTGCTCTTCGACAAGGCGAAGCCCGGCGACAAGGTGCTGGTGGCTGTCAAGCTGCTGCACACGGTGGACAAGAAGACATTTGCCGGGACGGACCTGAAGATCGATTTCGCCGAGAACCGGCCCAATCCCGAGGATTTGAGGCTGGAGATTCTGTCCACGGCGTTGTTGATTCCTGGCTTCTCCAAGGATGCGGCAGCGGACACGGCGACGTTGGAGAAGGCCATTGGCGAGGTCGATCTGGCGGCGCTGGACGCGAAGGATCAGGCGAAGTTTGATGCGTCGCTGAAGCAGGCTCAAGCAACCATCGAAGGCCTGAAGCCGATGCTCCAGCAAATGACCCTGCACTTGACCGGAAACTCGCACATCGACGCGGCATGGCTGTGGCCTTGGACCGAGACGGTGGACGTCGTCAAAAGAACTTTCGGCACCGCGTTGCAATTGATGAATGAATATCCGGATTACACATTTACCCAGTCGGCGGCGCAGTACAACGCCTGGATGGCGGACAAGTATCCCCAGATGAACGAGGAGATCAAGCAGCGCATCAAGGAAGGGCGCTGGGAAATTGTGGGTGGCATGTGGGTGGAACCGGATCTGAATATGCCTGACGGCGAGTCGCAGGTTCGGTCACTGCTGGTGGGCAAGCGGTGGTTCCAAAAAGCCTACGGTGTGGATGTGCGGATCGGCTGGAACCCGGATTCCTTTGGATACACCTGGCAACTACCCCAGATCTACAAGAAATCCGGCATGGACTACTTTGTAACCCAGAAGATGGCATGGAACGACACCAATCAGCTTCCCTTCAAGCTGTTCTGGTGGGAGTCGCCGGACGGCAGCAAGGTGCTGGCGTATTTCCCGCATGATTATGCCAATGACAATCTGAACCCGGTGCGTCTCTCCGCCGATCTGGCCACCGCGCACAACCAGGCTCCGGGCATGACGGAGATGATGGACCTTTATGGTATCGGTGATCACGGCGGCGGGCCGACGCGGGCGACTCTGGATGAGGGCGTGCGCTGGATGCAACCGGACAAGGTGATGCCCAAAATGCAGTTCGGGACCGCGCAGAGCTACTTCACGGGGATCGAGAGCAAGCTGGCGGCGGATTCGCCGGTGTGGGATTACAGCTCGATTGCTCAAGGGTACAAGGCGCCGGCAGTTCCCCCCGACGGTAAGGTGGCGATTCCGACGTGGAAGAGCGAGATGTATTTCGAGTACCACCGCGGGGTGATGACCACGCAGGCCAACCACAAGCGCAACATGCGGGAGAGCGAAGTATGGACGCTCGATGCCGAGAAATACGCATCGCTGGCGTGGCTGGAAGGCAAGCGGTATCCGGCCGATGAGCTGACGGAGGCGTGGAAGAAAATTACCTTCAATGATTTCCATGACCTGGGGGCAGGTTCAGGAATCGGAATCATCTATAAGGAAGCCCAGCAGGATTACGACCAGGTGCGCTGGGCGACGAATGAGATTTCGCAAAAGGCTCTGAAGACGCTGGCGGCCGGCGTCAACACCCAGGTGGCAGGCGGCGTACCCGTGGTGGTCTTTAACCCTCTGGCCTGGGAGCGCTCCGGGGTGGTACGGGTTGACGTGCAGATGCCGGCGCCCGCCGCGGGCGGCGTGACCGTGCTGGATGCGGCCAATCGCGTGGCGCCCTCCAAGGTCTTGGAGAGCGACGCGGAAACTAACAGCTACCGGCTGCTGGTAGCGGTCCGGAACGTGCCGTCACTGGGTTATAAGGTGCTGCACATCGTCCCGGGCACGAGGCCGTTCTCGAGCGATCTGAAGGCGGAAGGGCTGACGATCGAGAATTCCGCGCTGAAGGTCGTGGTGGACAAGCAAACCGGATGCATCACCAGCCTCTACGACAAGAAGACGAAGTTCGAGACGCTGACGCCGGGCGCGTGCGGCAATCAGTTGCAGACTTTCAAGGATCTGCCGAAAGAATACGACGCGTGGAACATTGATCCCGGCACGCTCGATCATTTCACGCCGATTGAGAACGCGGATTCGGTCGAGCTGCTCGACAAAGGGCCGCTGCGTGCTGCGATTCGCGTGACGCGCACCTGGCAGAAATCGAAGTTCGTGCAGGACATTACGCTCGATGCGGGCGCGGACCAGGTGGATGTGGCGAATAACATCGACTGGCATGAGACGCATGTGCTGCTGAAAGCCGCGTTTCCGCTCGCTGCGACCAGCGACAAGGCGACCTATGAGGTTCCTTATGGCAGCATTCAGCGGGCGACGACGCGCAACAATAGCTGGGAAAAAGCGCAGTTCGAAGTGCCGGCGTTGCGCTGGGCCGACCTGGGCGACGGACAACATGGCTTCAGTCTCTTGAATGAATCGAAGTATGGCTACGACGATAAAGACCATGTGCTGCGCATCTCGTTGCTGCGTTCGCCGACCTGGCCTGATCCCGAGGCCGACCGCGGGCGCCATCACTTCCGTTACGCTCTGTATCCGCACGGCGGCGACTGGAGGCAGGCGCTGACGGTGCGGCACGGGTACGAATACAACTACAAACTCCAGGCGATGCAGGTGGAAGCGCATACCGGCAGCCTGCCGGCGGAGCATTCGTATATTACCGTGAAGCCGGAAAATGTGGTGCTGACGGCCCTCAAGAAGGCCGAGGACGATAACGGCCTTATCTTCCGGGTATATGAATGGGGCGGAAAATCGGGCGACGTCGAAATCCATGTGCCCAAGGGGGCGACCGGAGCCACCCTCACCAACCTGATGGAAAAGCCGGAGGGAGCGGCGTTGAAGATTGCGGACGATACGGTTACCGCGCCCATTCATCCGTACGAAATCCTGACGGTGCAGGTGAACTATCCCTCGAAGCGGTAGGAATCTCGCTCTGAGTATATTCATCGCAGATTCCCATGAGCCTCGGGCTCGCCACTGTGAATGAAAATGCGCGAAGCGCCTTGGATTGCGGCGGCTCGACGCCGCCTTGGAATAAGGCCGGGGGAGAGGACCAAGGCGGCGTCGAGCCGCCGCAATCCAAGGCGCCTTCGGCAACGTTGATTCTCATGACAGCGCGAGATTCTTCCTTAAGAAAACTTCATGCACTCCAACTCACCAGCCGATTAGAGGATTGAACGCCGAGGCCGGTGGTAAGGCCGCGGTCATCGCGGGCGTCGGCCGGTGGGGAGGTTTGCATGGAAGTCATCATCCAGATTGCCTTTATGTTCTTCTTCATTCAGTTTGTGGTGGTTATGACCATCATGAGCGTGGCACTGCTCTTGGCACGGGCGGAGGTGCCGACGCTGGGCCGCGAGTTCGGGCACAACGCCCTCAGGCAAGGTTTCGCATTTGCGATCCACCTGCCGAGTCGCGTCCTCCGTTCCGTGGTACGCCTGTTGCATTCGATGCATTTGCGTAGCGTCCACTAATGTTGCGCAAAGTGTAGCTCCGCCTTTCACTTTTACCCTTTGAGCTATAATTAAGTAGATCGAGGGCTGGCGGATGAGACTCATCCCCGAAATGCGCAGAGGCGTAGTCTTTAGAGGGCTCGCTTGGTCGGCGACCACCGTGGCCATGGCGCTACTTTGGGCTCAGACCCCTGTCCAGCCGGCGCTTGCAGTATCCTACCAATCTACTGCCCCCGTGGCGCCCAACTCGGCAGACCAGAAGCCCAGCGAACCCGGCGTTTGGCATCACTTCGACGAGAGCCAGCCCGTGCCCTCCGCAGAAACTCGCCCATCCGGCGTTTGGCGCCACTTTGGGGAGGGAGGTAACCCGCCGCCATCCTCCCATGAAACCCCGACCTGGCGAAGCTTGGGATTGAAGCGCAGCCGTGAGATGGAACAATTAATGTATGAGTTGGTCAACCGAGATCGGGCTGACCCCGCGAACACACCTGAAACCCACGGTCGAGCGTTGCCCCTTCGGTGGAACGACAGGCTGGCGGCGGTGGCGCGAGCGCATTCTCTCGACATGCTGAATCAAGGGTACTTTGCCCACGAAGACCCGCAGGGAAGATCCGTGGCCGCGCGAGTAAAGGCCGCCGGAATGGAGTGGCAAGCGGTGGGCGAAAACATCGCCATGTCCGGCAGCGTCGCCCGCGCCGAAGCCGCGTTCATGAATGAGCCGCGATTCAATAAGAATCATCGGGCCAACATCTTGAACCCGGACTTCACCGAGGTCGGCATCGGGATCGCGCCAAGACCGGGCGGCGGGTTTTACATCACGCAAGACTTCTACACAGGTCTGCCGCACCCCGGGGCCACCTCGGCCCTCCCTGCAGGGAAGCCGTGAAATAATCCCGGGACGATCAAAAACCCTTCACGCCAAGGCGCAAAGCCGCAGAGGCGCAAAGCCCGCCTTTTCCCCACCCTTGTCGCGCGGGGGCGTCGCGGGTAAGATAGGCGCGAGAAAATAAGATCGTGATGGACTCATAAGGGCGGTGTTATGAAGATTTACTTTCACGGGATGCTTTTCTTCCTGTCGGCGTGTCTCTTGCCGATACCCGCAAGGGCACAGCGACTCGGAACGCCCAGCCCTACCACCGGCATTTCTGATAGTTTGGTACAACCAAGCCGGCCCGTGGCGGGAACGACAAACGCTGCTCTGGGCGATCCCGCGGGCGGCGCCACGGCGATAGTGTCGCCCCCTGTTGCCGCGGGTTCCGGAATCATTCTTACCGATGCCGGTCTGGTTGAGGGCGCCGTGAGCAGCGATTCGAAGGTACACATTTTCAAAGGCATTTCCTTCGCGGCGCCACCCGTCGGCGCTTTGCGCTGGAAAGCTCCCCAACCCGTGGGGAAGTGGGGTGGAGTCCACAAAGCGACCGAGTTTGGGGCGCGCTGCATGCAAGCCCGCATTTACGACGACATGGTGTTCCGCGACAACGGGCCCAGCGAAGACTGCTTGTACCTGAACGTGTGGACGCCCTCGACGCTCGTGCAAGCGCGTCTGCCAGTCATGGTGTGGATCTATGGGGGAGGTTTCTCCGCTGGCTCGGCTTCCGAACCGCGCCAGGACGGTGAGAACCTGGCAAAAAAGGGCGTGGTGGTGGTGAGTTTTAATTACCGTCTCGGGATGTTTGGTTTCCTCTCCCACCCTGAACTTTCCCGGGAGTCTGGCCATAGCGCCTCGGGCAATTACGGGCTATGGGATCAGGTTGCAGCCCTCGAATGGGTGCGAAGAAACATCGCCGCATTCGGTGGTGACGCTGAGAACGTGACGATCTTCGGCGAGTCGGCCGGATCCTTCTCTGTCAGCGCCCTCATGGCATCGCCGCTGGCGCAGGACTTGTTCCAAAAGGCGATCGGCGAGAGCGGCGCCTTCTTCGGCAACACCCTCCCGGTACAACCCCTCGCCTTGGCGGAAGAAGCGGACCAGAAATTTGCGGAATCGCTGGGGGCGCATTCCCTCGAGGCGCTCCGAGCCCTGCCCGCAGAGGCGCTTCTCAAGGCTGCCTCGAAAGCGGAGGATATCCGATTTCGGCCGATCGTCGACGGCTATTTCCTGCCGGATTACGTGCGTTCGATCTTCGCGAGCGGAAGGCAAAGCCAAATTCCGTTGCTCGCGGGCTGGAATGGGGATGAGGGTGACTTTCATGACATCTTCAAGGGAGCAGACCCGACGGCGGCAAACTTTATCACGCGCGCCCACGCCTTATTCGGTGACAAGGCCGACGCATTTCTGAAACTCTACCCGGCAGGGACTGACGATCAGGCCAAGCGCTCTGCGCAAGATCTCGCCGGAGATCAGTTTATCGCCTACTCCACCTGGAAGTGGATCGAATTGCAGGCTGCAACTGGCAATTCTCGCGTCTTCCGGTACGAATTCGATGATGCACTACCGGCGGCGAAGGACAGCACCGCTCCTTCGCGAGGCGCCTACCATTCAGCGGAAATTGAGTTCGTTTTTGAGGCGCTGGCCTCGAAAAACCTCCCTTGGCGGCCCGAGGACGAGAAGCTGTCTGATCTCATGTCTTCCTTCTGGACCAACTTCGCCAAGACCGGGGACCCGAACGGTCCGGGACTGCCGCAGTGGCCGGCCTACAGCAGTGGGGGCAAGTTCGAGGTTATGCACCTTAGCGCCAGCCCACATCCGGTTCCGGACGAGCACCGAGGCAGATATGAATTCCTTGACGCGCTGCCTCCCCATCCATAAAGCGTAGGGCTTTCGGTTTCGGTGCTAGAATACGCGGCAATTCTGGCGGAGACGAATCTGTGGGTCTTTTGGGCGTAATGATCGCGGCGGGTCTGGTCTACGCGTTGGTGCGCGTCCGCGGAGCCCGGCGGATGGCCGAAGAGAATCGAGCGAGCTGGCACGGGCTCGCCGCGCGTATCCACATCCTTGAAACACAACTTCAGGAATTTCGAGGTCGTTTGAAGGAGCAGAGCGACGCTTTGGAGCAAGCGCTCCTCGAACTGCGAAAAGCCCCGGCGGTTCGCGAGATTTCAACGCCAACCGTGCCCGCTCCGCCTGAGCCGATCAAGCCTTCGGTTGAAGCGGCAGGGGCAGAAGCGCCATTCATCAAACTGCCCCGCCCCGCGGCCACGCTTACACCCTCTGCGCCGGCGCTCACCGCACCTCCAGCGGCGGTAATTGCCAAACCCACCGTACCGCCTGCTACCCCTGTACCTTCCGCGGCGCCACCGGCGAAGGTGCCTGCTCCCGTCACAGTTCCACCGCCGCTCACTCCGATTCCAGCACCGGTCGCAATTCCCAAACCCGCTGCACCGCCTGCCATCACTGCACCTTCCGCTCTGCTGCCGATCGAGAATCCGCCCGCGCTTGCGCCTGCACCCGTCACTGGTCGACCAGCGCCCGCGCCGCCCGTTGCGCCTCCGCAGATTGAATTGTTGCGTGCGCAAAAGCCTTCTTCTCGCGAGACTGCCAAGCGTGTACTGAACATGGAAGAAGTTCTCGGCACCGATTGGCTCAACAAGCTCGGCATGAGCATCCTGGTGATTGGTGTCGCGCTCTTTCTGGCATACGAAATGCGCGAACTGGGCCCGGCGGGAAAGGTGCTGGTGGGGTACGTCGTGAGCGGCGCCTTTTTGGGCGCCGGCATCTTCTACGAGCGCCGTGAGCGCTATCGCCTGCTGGCCCGGGTGGCGATTGGCGGCGGTTGGGCCCTCGCCTTCTTTACTACCTATGCGATGTATCACGTCGCGCCGGCGCGAGTATTGAACTCACAGGTTCTCGATTTGGTTTTGCTGTTGGCCGTCGCCGCCGCGATGGTTGTGCACACCTTGCGGTACAACTCGCAGGTCGTCACCGGCCTGGCTCTCCTCCTCGGCTTCATCACCGTCACCATCAGCAAGGACAATGTCTACAGCCTTTCCGCGGGGGCCATTCTGGCGCTCGCGCTCGTCATCATCGTGCAGCGGCGACGATGGTACGAACTCGAAATCTGCGGCATTCTCGCCAGCTACTTCAACCACTACTATTGGCTGCGGCCCATCATCGAACCCATGGGTGAGCATCATCATCCTTTCCCGGAGTTCATGCCGAGCGCCGCGCTGCTGATCTTCTACTGGCTGGTGTTCCGTGGTTCCTATTTGCTGCGCCGCATACCTGCCCCCGTAGGGCCGAACGGCGTTCGGCCGGCGCCGCAGGGGGAAGAGAATGTTTCCACCGTCGCCGCGCTGCTCAACACCTTCCTGCTTCTCGGTTTGATGAAGTACCAATCCGTGCATCCGCAATGGGCCTTCCGATTCCTCTTGGCGCTCGGTGCAGTGGAATTCACGCTCGGACAATTGCCCATCGCGCGCCGCCGGCGCGCCGCGTTCGTGGTTCTCAGTGTGGTCGGCGCCACCCTGATGGTGGTGGCGATTCCGTTCAAATTCTCGGGCGAGACGCTGCCTATCCTGTGGCTGGCGGAAGCGGAAGCGCTGTTTCTGGCCGGAGTATTCCTGGATGAAATTGTCTTCTGCCGCCTTGGCTTGCTGGCGAGTATGCTCGTCGCCTTTCAGTTGGACCGCTTCGCCTTGTACCAGATCTTCGACTCCCAGTGGAAGGGATTCCACGGCGGCGAACGGATCCGCGGCATCACGGAATTCGTCGCCACCACCCTGGTTTTCTATGGCGACTCCCATTGGCTGGCGCGCCGCTCCCGGGTCCTGATGGAATCGCGCTTCGAGGCAGCGCTGCTGGGCTTGCTTTCTTACGTGGCCGGCATTACCGCGGTAATTGGCATCTGGTGGCTCGCACCGGAGGCGTGGGTGGCCGTGGGTCTCGCCGCCTTGGGCCTCGCGCTGATGGTGTTGGCGTCGCGGACCCACATCGGGGAATTCGTCTATCAGGCCCACGCGGCGGCCTTCCTGTCGTTTCTCCGCATCCTGGTGGTGAACTTGGGGGACCAGAGCATTCACCACCATCTCATGCTCCGGCTCGTGACCGTGGGCCTGGCGGCGGTCATGATCTTCGCCTGTGCATACTGGTCAAGTCTCGCGCGAACCGACACCGTGCCTTACGCTTCCTCCGGCCATACCTGGAGCGCATCTTTGCTGGTGGGGCTGCTCGCCTGGTACGAAATGGAGCCGACGAGTGCGGCGCAGGCGTGGTTGCTTCTGGCGCTGGCGCTGCTTTTGATCGGCCGCGCCCACCGCCTGCCGTATCTGCGCTGGCAGGCCTACCTGGCGTTTGCATTCAGCTTCATGCAGTTGAACTTCTTTGCCTTGCAGCAGATCTTTGACCCTCAGTGGAAGGGATTCCACGGCGTCGAGCTGATTCGCGGCATCATGGAGTTCTCCGCCACGATACTGATTTTCTACAGCGCCGCCCATTCGTTGGGGCGCCGCTCCCCGGCCTTGGCAGAATCGCGCTTCGAGGCCTTGATTCTTAGCTTGCTTTCCTATGCCGCCGGCGCGACCGCAGTGATCGGCATCTGGTGGCTGGCGCCGGAGGCGTGGGTGGCCGTGGGGTTTGCCGCGTTGGGGCTCACGCTGATGGTGCTGGGTTCACGGACAGACATCCGGGAATTCGTCTATCAGGCCCACGTGGTGGCCGTCCTGGCGTTTCTCCGCGTCCTGGTGGTGAACCTGGGTGAGCAGAACATTCACCAACACCTCCAGGTCCGGCTGGTGACGGTGGGGTTGACGGCCGCCCTGCTTTACGCCAGTGCGCACTGGTCAGGTCTGCTGCGAACGGCCTCCGTGCGATATGCTTCCTCGGGCCATACCTGGACCGCGTCGTTGCTGGTCGGGCTGCTTGCCTGGTACGAACTGGAACCGCTGAGCGTGGCGCCGGCCTGGACGCTCCTGGGCCTGGCGCTATTTGAAATCGGCCGCGCCCGCCGCCTGCCGCAATTGCGCTTGCAGGCGTACCTGGCGTTTGTGTTCAGCTTCATGCGCCTTTTCTTTGTGAACTTCAACGCCGCGGGACTGCCGGGTGAGTTGAGCCCGCGGTTCTATACCACCGTGCCTCTGGCGCTCGCTTTCTTCTATGTGTACGGCGTGCTGGATACCTCCAGTGACGCGGCCCTTGCCCCTGACCGGCGCTGGAAGGCGGCGGAGATGCTCTGTTTCCTGGGTACCTTTACGCTGGCGGGATGGGCGCGTTTCGAATTGGAACCCGACTGGGTGGTGGCGGCGTGGGCGGCAATGATCTGGGCCCTGGTGGCCATTGCCTGGCGTTATCAAAAGAGGATTTTTCTGCACCAGGGATTGTTGCTGGGCGCGGCGGTCCTGGTACGCAGTACCCTGCACAACTTCTACCAGCGGAGTTATTTCCCCGCGCCCCGCTGGCAGAGCCGCAGCCTTACCGTGGGTGTAACCATAGCGTTGCTCTTCGCCGCACTGCCCTTTGCCTTCAAATTGCGGCGTTCGCCGGAGAAAAATCTCGTCAAACCCGGCCTGTGGAGGCGAGTATTCAAGGCGTTTGAGCGCCGCCCGGAGCAGATGTTCTTTTTCATTCCCTTCTTTCTGCTCACGGTTCTTCTGGCGCTGGAAGTGCCCAAGGGCATGGTGACGGTGGCTTGGGGAATGGAAGCGGTGGCGATTTTCCTCCTGGCGCTCGCGGTCGGCCAGCGCAGCTATCGTCTTTCCGGCCTGGGGCTGTTATTGGTTTGCGTGGGCAAGATTGTGGTGATCGACGTTTGGGACCTGCACCCCCGCGACCGCTACTTGACGTTCATCGTGCTGGGAGCCGCGTTGCTGGGAGTCTCGTTCCTCTACACACGTTATCGTGAGGCCATACGGCAGTATCTCTAGGGATTAGGGATTGGGGGTTAGGGATTAGGGGTTAACGGTGGGCTGTCGGCTGTGGGTTGTTGCCTGAAGACTGAGAACTGAAAACTGAGAACTTATTTCATGAAACGCTGGACTGCCTTCGCCATTGTCGTGACCTTCGGAATCGCTGCGCTGGTGTGGTCGGAGCGGCATCCCGTGGAGGTGCGCGTCACCCCTGCTTCGCTCCTCTATTTCATCGCCGACTCGGAGCGGGAGCTGAGCCGGCTGCCGATGGCGGCCACCCGTCTCTCCGACCAGGAAGAAATCGACATTGGCAACCAAATGGCGGCGAATACTTACCTCGATCGCCTCAGCCCTGGCCTGACCCCTGAGCAGAAGCAGCAGAACCAGATAGTGGAAGATTACGTCAACCGCGTTGGGGCCAAGGTGGCGGCAAGGGCCCATCGCAAGCTGCCCTACAAGTTTCACTACATTCTAAATATGGATTTTGTGAATGCTTTCGCGCTGCCCGGGGGGCATGTTTACATTGGCGCCGGCTTGGTGGCGCTGATGGACAGCGAAGACGAATTGGCAGCGATCCTCGGCCACGAGGTCGAGCACATTGACCACTACCATTGCGCGGAGCGTGTGCAAACGGAACAGCGCCTGCGGAAGATCCCCCTGGGCGAATTGGTGGCGATTCCCGCAGTGCTTTTTGAAGCTGGATACAACAAGGACCAGGAACTCGAAGCCGATCGCGAAGGCACTCAACTGGCCGTGTGGGCAGGGTATTCACCCCTAGGCGCTGAGCGCATGTTCGAAACCTTCGACCGCCTTTATCAAGAATACGTGCGGCGCGCGCAATCGCCAGAAGAAGAGCTCTCGACGGTGGCGATTCAAACCATCGAAGGTTATTTCCGCTCGCACCCGCTGCCTTCCGAACGCATCGAGCAAATTCGCAAGCTGATCGCTGATCAACATTGGGATTTGAAACACGAACGCGATTTGGAAGTCGCATATATCTTTTGGACAGAGCGCGCGCAACGGGCTTATGAAGCCGGACACTACAAAGAGGCGGCGGGTTGGGCAAAACGCTCACTGGATGTGAATCCGGATCAGCCGCTCGCTCTCCTGGCGCTCGGCAACGCGCAATTTGCGCAGGCGAATTTTTCCGACGCGGCGTCGGTCTTCGGCAAGGCCCTGGAAAGGACGCCGGATGACGACGAGCTTGTGGCAGTCTACGGTGACGCATTGGCAGCACGCCACACGCCCGCCCCGTCGCTCCAGGAATTCGAAGCCCTGCTGGCCAAACACCCGGGGTTAAGATGGCGATTGGCGGCGGGCGTTGAGCTGGCAGGACTGACCCTCGCGGCGCGCGGTGAAGTAGCGTCTGAGGCGGTGGTGGCTCCCCTGAAGGCGGGCCCCAACGCCGACCTGCCCCCCGAACTGCGGGGCCGATTGGGCTGGTGGTATTACCGAACAGGGAAAGTTGAGCGTGCCGCTGAGCTGCTGACCGGCGCGGTACGGGAGCTCCCCGCGCATGCAAAAATGCAGCTTCAACTCGGTTGGGCGCTGGTGGAACAGCACAATCTGGAAGGCGCAATACCGTGCTTCGAATCCGCCACTCCTCGGTACCCCTCTTCCGAGCATAAATCGCCGACTCAACGCCGACGGCTTCTCAACGAGAGGCGTATGGGCCTGGCCGTAGCGGAATGGCAAGCGCAACAATTCGATCGTGCCGTGGGCGAGTTCGCCGGCGCATCATCTTCACAATCGGAATGGCTCAATCTCCAATGGGTGGGAGCTCTCTACTCGCCGGGAGTCGCCAAGGCCATCGAAGAGTTGAAAGCGGAGCAGAAAAAGCGCCACCCCATTCCCTCAGCCCTATTCCCCACACCCTACGGACACCCGGTAGTAAGAATAGATAGATAAGAATCTTCCGCTGGATTTGCCTCATGACGAGCTCGGCTATCTAGCGGTAGTTTACTGCGAACACGCCAAAAAGAGCGGGATGTGGTTGATTTCTCATTGAGTTGCCATGAGACGGCTGTATTACCCACGTGGGGTAC
>Ga0209039_10002770_pt1 | contig 14459 bp, 12 predicted proteins | sample BogFormECP12_OM1_FD_188238 | JGI IMG/M metagenome (GOLD analysis project Ga0209039, IMG submission 188238) | Bog forest soil microbial communities from Calvert Island, British Columbia, Canada - ECP12_OM1 (SPAdes) (version 2) | ecosystem: Environmental > Aquatic > Freshwater > Wetlands > Bog ... | reverse complement strand
CGCATGGATATTGATCGCGAGGCACATCCCGGAAAATATCTTGCCAGAAGCGTGCAGAATCCTGTGACATAGGTACTAACATGGTATGCCTTCGTGGAGAAGAGAGTGACCGGGCAGCGGCTGTTGAACGGCGGATCGAGATAGATGAGGTCCACCGACTCGTCGCGCACGTAGCGGCGCAGCACGTCGAGGTTGTCCCCGTAGAAAAGTTTGTTGTCGGCCACTGTGCGCGATTCTAGCGCATGGGGCCAATCCGTAGAAGCTGTCTAGAAAGAGTCTCGCGATTCAGTGACAGGCTTCAGGTTTGTCATCACGAGCGGAGCGAGGGATCTGCTGTTTGCCTTTACCGGCGGAAAGCAAATTCCTCGCCCGCTGCTGTGGGCCCGTAATGACAATCCTCAAATGTGGTTGGCTCGTTTCACGTAAACGCGTTACCGTCTTCCGCGATCTATTATCCTGCGCGCTTGTAGATGGTCTTCCCTTCCTTGATGGTTTCGACGACCTTGATGTCTTTGATCGCCATGGGATCCACTGTCGGCGGACTCTTGTCGAGTATCACCAGGCCGGCCAGCTTACGGTCTTCGATCGAGCCCTTGGAATTTTCCTGGCCATATTGGTAGGCAGCGTTGATTGTGATAGCTTTCAGCGCTTCCATTGGGGTGATACGCTGGTCCGGTCCGATGAGCACGCCGCCGCGTGAGATGCGATTGACCGCCGTCCAGATCACGAACATCTGGTCGAGCGGCGCGACGACGAAGTCGGTGTGGTTGGTGGGGCGCAACCCCTTGTCAATGGCGGCGCGCATCGGACTTTCGAAGAAGGCCTGTTCTTTGCCGCGGTTCTTTATGTGCGTGTCGCCAAAGTAAAAGGTGTGTTCGGTGTAGAACGACGGCGTCATCTTCGAAGTTGCGATCATTACACCCGAATCGGTCCCAACCTCCCCCGAAGGTCAGAACACGGTCCGGTGGTTTGTTTTTACAGTGAATCGATACATGCTAACCGTACGCTCAAGATATAGCTATTCAAAACTGTGCGCAATCGAAAGAAGGCAGTGTTGTCAGGCACATTCGGCCTGCTGAGCTGATCGCCGGGTGCCCGGATTCGCGCCGGCTTTTTGGCGCTAACATGGGAGCGCCTGACGCTCGCGAATCGAGCGTTATTGTTCGACCGCCGCTCGGCGGCTTGGGGCACTCCCCGGCACATGGCGACTGCCATTCCCGAAATGGGCTGCACGAGCACTCCAATGACATGCCCTTCGAGATGGCTATGTGACGTTCATCGAGTTTTAATAATATTTCGGGAAGTTGCCGCCTTTGTTCAACATGCGGACGGAAATCACACCAGCACGTGAGCTATGTCACAGCCTCACGGTGCCTAATAGACCAGAATCATAGCCAGCAAGGGAGCGAATCTCAGAGCCCACGCTTCCTGGGAGGCGGTAATGTCCGAAGATAAGCGCGACGTGCTGGAAGTCCTACGCTACGAGCTCAACTTCATCGAACAGGGGGGCTATGGAAATTGGTATAGCACGCCTTGGGGCCCGGCTTCCATTTTCCAGGATTCGCTGACCTGCCCCAACCATGGGGACCCGACGCGTCCCCACGCCTGCCACGAATGCCTGCTGTACGATTTCGTGCCCGAGCAGTACCGTAACGAAGATGTTCCGTGCCATCACATTCCCTTGAATAAACAGGGAGATAACATCGCCCAGCCGCCACAGTCCGAAGAAGAGCTGCGGGAGAACGTAAAGCATTGGCTCAAGCGCACCATTGCGCGCATCGAAGCCGACCGGGCGAAGGAAAATAACGGCTCTGTCACGCAGGAAGTAACCGGAGCAGGTGCCCACCGATCAGTTCCGAAATGAAACAACTTCGACAATAAAAAGGCTTACCTCACGTTATTGTCGTTCGGATGCGGGTAAAATTCCGACCGAGACACTGATTCTGGGAGTTCGAGATGACACGGGCATTCGCTTCCCTCAACCCTCAAGAAGCACTTCACGTCGCCATCTTTATCGAAGAACGGAATGCCGAGATCTATCACCGTTTCGCGGAGATGTTTAACGAGTTCCACGATACCGAGTCTATAGAGATCGCCAGCGTGTTCTGGGACATGGCCGTGGAAGAAAAGCGGCATAGCGGGATTTTGCAGGAACGCTACCAGGCGATCTATGGCAATGCCAGTTGCTCACTCACCGAAGAAGATCTGCAGGATATTATCGAAGTCCCCAGGCTGGAAGACGGAGACGTGTTCGCAGCCGCTCACGGATCACAGAACAGCGCGCGCGAGCGGGCCCTTCGGGTCGCAATGGCTGCCGAAACGAGCGCCCACAACTTTTACTCAAAGCTGGTGGAGCAGTCGCAAGACGGACCACTGCGCCGCCTCTACACCGAGCTCTCGATCATGGAAGACGGACACGTGGGTTACCTGCAAAGAATGCTGGCGGAGGCCACCACGGGCACCGACAAGAGTGTGCAGTGAGATGACCATTCGCCGCTAGTGTTTGAGTGCCGCTGTAGTTCCTACGGTTTCCTCAAATCCGGAAACGACTTGAACTCCACGGTCTTTTCGCTGGCCCGATCGTTGCCCTTCGCATCGAAGGCGTGGAGCGTCAATTTGCCGTGAATTACATGGTAGCCCTCCTCAGCCGGCTTCTTGCCAGGGACTACACTCACCGTGCCGTCGAGCTCGTAGCACACAGCGTGGACCGTCTTGGTTTTGAAGTACAGGTGGTCGCCTTCAAGGGATGCCTTATCGAAGAATTGATCGATGAACTCTCCCTTATCGCTGTCGGTGTCGCCGAAGCGTGAGATGAACCCCGAGAGCTTTCCATCCTCGACGGTAAGTTGAACGAACTCGCCTTCCTTGAGAAATGTGTACATGCCCGACGGATCGTTGGAGTTGGCGGGAGGGGCCGTCTGCGCAGAAGCAATCGCCGGCTGGGTTGCAATCACCAGCAAAAGACTTCCCACAACCACCGCCGTCGCTATAAGTTTCCGAATCATATTTACCCCGGCAATACCTATCATTTCATGCTGGGTCACAATGCGGAAGCCGGGAAGCGAATATCTTCAACGATGTGGCGCCGCATTCTGATGACGGCCGCGAATTCAGGATGGAAGATGCGGCTTTTCGCTATAATCCATCTACGCGTACCACGGTAGGGGAGGATGTCGGAAGTAACGGCCGCGCAACCTCAGCACGATCCCGCATGGCAAGAAGCGCCGGCTCTGCATTACGAACTGGAGCCGTGGGCCCGTGTTTTCTTTCGTAACCTCACCGATTTTCTCTTGCGCCGCGAGCCTCTGCCGCTGGACACTACATCGCAGCCAGTTCCCGTCCCGCCAGAGACTTTCATTCGCACCGGCCTGGGGCTGCGGCATTTTCTGGAGTCCTACGGATACCACATTGCACTCATTGGCCTGATCTATTTCTTCTCGACCTCGTCCCTGTTCAACCAGCCGGTACAGTTGCAGTCGCCGTTTGAGAACACGACGGTCGAGCACTATCCGCTAAGCGAGTATTTGCCGCCGATCAACACCGGGCCGCGAGGCGAAGCCAGACCGCGCAAAGGCGCACCCAAACTGGCGAAGCAGGAGATCCTGTCGGTCCCGCCTAATCCCGACAACAGCCACCAGACGATCGTGACGCCCCCAAAGATGAAACTGGATCACGACGTACCGCTACCGAATATCGTGGCCTGGACGGCGATCCCGGGGCAGCCGATTGCCGCTTCGTCACGCCAGTTGTCGCAGCTCAAGATGCCGCAGTTTGCCCAGCAAGTGGTCGAGCCGACGGCCGATATTTCCAAGTTGAAATCGAAGACGCAGATGCCCGTGGTCGCGCAACAAACCGTCGTCGAACCCACCGCGGATTTGTCGAAGATGAAATCCAAACTGCAGATGCCGGCCATGGCGCAGCCGTCGGTGGTCGAGCCCGCATTGACTCCAGACCAGTTGAAGCTGAAGCGCGGTGAGATCAACATGGCGCAAATGACACCGCAGGTGGATGCGCCGAAGCTGCCAGTGCCGCCGCAGCGCGCCGGCGGTGTCGGCGACAGTGCAGGAGCGGACAGCGCCGGTAAAGGCGTTCCTTCGCAGCCCAGTATCCAAGGGCTGCAGTCATCGAAGGGACAGGGCCAAATCATAGCGCTGAGCCTCAATCCCGCCGACGTGCGCGGGCCGGTTGAAGTGCCCTCAGGAAACCGCAGCGGCGAATTTCACGCGTCGCCGGGAGGAAAACCCGACGCCCCCGGAACGCCCAACATCACGGGAACTCCGGGCGCCACCAACGGCGGAGCCGGCGGCGGCAAGGGCAATGGCTCCGGCAACGGGAATGGTAATGGCAACGCTCCTGCAGGCATATCAGTGGGCGCTCCGCCGCCCGGGGCAGCGACCACCGCGGTGACTGGGACGCTAACGAAATCGCTCGGTGATGCCCAGGCAGAGGAGCGTAAGAAACTCATTGCCGCCGCCATGCGGCCCTCGGTACCCAGCGTCAGCCGTCCGCCGGTCGCGCCGCCTCCCACAACGTCAGACAGCGATGAAGATGCCCTGGAGCGGCAGGTGTTTGGCCCCAAGAAGTACTACTCACTGGTGCTCAACATGCCCAACCTCACCTCGGCGACAGGAAGCTGGATTGTGCGCTTCGCCGAGTTGAAACAGTCCGACAACAAGGTGGCGATTGGGGCCCCGGTGGCCGTTTCGAAGGTCGATCCTGCGTACCCGGCGGAAGCCATGCGCGACAACGTGGAGGGCACGGTCACGCTCTACGCCGTGATTCACACCGACGGCACGGTGAGCGGCATCAAGGTGCTGAACAGCGTCGATCCCCGCTTGGATGAAGCCGCCATGCGCGCGCTCTCGCGCTGGCAGTTCCGCCCCGGCACCAAGAACGGCGATCCGGTGGAGTTGGAAGCAGTGGTAATGATTCCCTTCCGGAAGCACCACGTAAGGTAATGGGTCAATCCCCGACACTTGAAAAGATCCGTGTCCAAGCAAGCGCGGCTTGGACGGAGCACCCTAAGGAATCACGGGTAAGTTCCATGTGTCGCTCGCCCGGGGCCACCGCCAATTCCGTGAGACTGCCCGCGGCAAGCGGGTAAATCAAGACTTGAAACCTTCGCGGTCATCGCAGACTGCGCACGAGGACGGGCCACGTCGGAAGAGCTGGTATACACAAACGCCTGGTTTGGCCCGCTCTTGTGTACGATCACCACCAACGTGCGGTCGAGCGTCTTCCTCGCGAGAAGCACTGAAGAGAAACAGCTTGCTTCCCGAAGTGAAGGAGCGCACAATTGCTAATCGCTGGGACTGCATGGAACTCCCAGTCTAATCCAGGACGATCATAGCGGCGGTTTGCAGTTCCACAAGAGTCACAGCCTTCGATGCTGCGGTAGAAGCTATGATTAGTTAATCCGGTACGGCATAGACGCAAATTCAGGATCCTGACATCAGTACTCCAAGGGAGCATCCCATGATGAATTTATGCGGCCTAGCCAGACTCGCCTGCTTCGCGATCCTGGTCTCGACTATTTCGCTTAGCCAGCCACCTTCTACGCCTCAGCCCAAGGGAGACGGTATCACGGACGATACCGCCGCGATTAACGCACTTTTGAACGCAGCCGCAGGATCGTGTGCCACGGTTCAGCTCAACTGCACACAGGCAAATAAGTACAAAGTGTCGAGCTCTATCCTGGTTCCGGAATGTGTGAAATTCGTGGGAGCCTGCGGTGGCATCCCCGACGAAGGCAGCGCCGTGACCGTGGGCACAACCCTCGTGTGGGCGTCCAGTAGTCCCGGTCCGGTCGTTTATTTTCACGACGCTCCCGGCGCCTCACTTTCTAGAATAAGCGTAGACTGCCAAAACGTAGCCAACGCGATTGGTATCCAATACGACTCCGACGACAAGCCGGCTAGCTCTTTCATAAATATTGACACGCTGATGATAAAGGGCTGTCACCAGAGCATTGTGTTTGGTCTGCCAGACTCCACGCCGAAGGTTTCCGTGGCGCAATGCGCAAGCAACGGTATTCAACTTGGCTGTTATGAAGCGGACCAATTCAAATTGGAGAGATATAGAATTCTAGGCAATCTATCTGACCCGACCGGAGAAGGAATCCACATTAACTCCGCGAACGCAGCTCAGGGGTCGCTGATTTCAAACGGCAATATTCAGGGAGTGAACATTGCCATCCACGTCATAATGACGAATGGTGGCTTAGTGATCCAAAGCTCCAATATGGGCTCGATAGTCGGTACCAGCCCGACATTTCTGGTAATCGAGCCTAATGTTGCGGTCTCACCGACGCTCATTAACGACGAAGTAGAAGGAACCGGCATCACCGCGGTTGTCGATCATGGCTGCAATCCGTTGGGGACCCCGGGAAACCCGGTGTGGCTCTATAACGCGTGGAATAGCCACCCGATCATAGTGGATGGCTGCGAGAACGTCACAAGCATCAGCAACCTGTCGAATAACGCTACAGTAACCAATGGCGCTGCCCACATACTGTCGCTTAACGAATCCGGCTGGACGATTGGAGGCACAGCCACGTTGAAGAACCTGACGGATATGTTCTCGGGAACAGCGACTTTCGGGGACAGTTTAATTGATCATAACGTGATTGCTGCATTGGGCCCATCGTGCCCTGGATTCCCGTCTGGCGTTCTATCTGGAGATTTGGTTGCGTGTGAGGGAAGCCATTCCGGGCGGTTATACCTCGGCGGAGATTTGATGCTATTCAACAATGGCGACGGCACGCTGGATACCGAGGGCCTGATGAGGATCCAAACCGGGCTGTACCAGGATGGAAGCGGGCTAAAGCACCAAACGGTGAGCACGGGAAGCATCGCTGCAGGTAGTAAGGCTACTCTGGCTCTGACATGGACAACCCCGTTTGCTGACGTAAATTATCAGGCTATCTGTACCGTGCAAGACAATACTGGATCTCTTCAATCAGTAAGCACGTCGCTACCAGCTCCGAATCAAGTCACGGTCTTCGTCAAGAACAATGACACGTCGAACGCACACACGGGTTCCCTAGCCTGCATTGCCATTCACAACTGATCAAGGGAGTTATCCTTTGGCAAAATGCCATCAGACCGGGCGCCCACTCAAGCTACCATTGTACATTGCTTGGGCGGGAATTTTCTCTGTCGCTCCAGCAGCGTCAGGATACCGCGGGTGGCCGGCCAAGCACGCTTACGTGAAAAGAACGATCACTGCGCCGTACTAGCTGAGAAAAGTTCACGCCAGTCCCAGCAACTTCGCCGTCAAGCTCATGCTTTGGGGAAACCGGATGTTGCGGTCGTACCATGCCGCTGCGTTGCAGGCCACGCTGTTGAGATAGTCCGTCTGGTCGATCACTTGCTGGTAGCGCTCTTCAATTCGAGCGGCCACCACCTCGGGAGAATCCCTGTCGATATCGGTATCGACGCTGACGTAGTGGAAGTCTGCCTTCAGTTCCTCATGAAACTGATTGCGAACCTTCGGCCGTAACACGCACGTTCCCACAGCGAAGGACTCGACGTCGCGGTGGCAGAAATCTCCGAAGCCCGGAAGCGACAAAGCTACCCGGTGCGAAGCGAGTTCGTAAAGGTACTCTTCATACGATACCCTCGTCTGATCAGGATTCAGCACCTTTTGGTGCTGCAGGATTTCGACCACCGGCCTTCTTTCGTCCCATAGCTGTCCTCGAAAGTACAGCTGGCTTAGCTTGCGTTCGCAGCCCCGCAGCTTTGTCTGCTGCTCCTGCTGGCTGGGCCACTTGTCATCGAAGTAGGTCCAGGGACGCACGATCCGCGAACGGAACCCGCGAACATCGCTGGACCTGTGTTGACACTTCAGGATTCCGCGACAGCGCAGATCCCACCGGAAAAAATGCAGGTCCCAAGGTCTGGTCCAGTCGTGGCAGTCGAGTGCCCAGTACAGCTTCGTGCGATCATTCTGCAGGATGGCCAGTGAATCGCGAATTGTGACAGCATGGGTAAGAAGACGTAGATTCCGAACTCCGAACGTAGACCGGTTTTCGATCCGAACGTGGACTCCTTGGCCCCGTAGGTGCTCTGCCATCAAGGTGAACACCGTCTGCCGCCAGTCATTTTCCCGGTCTTGGCGAATGAGGGTGTAACGGTCCAGCAGTTTGCACCGCATCGTTGCGGAATCCTTTAACCGTCAAACTATAACGGGCGGGTAGCCCGACCGACAATTTCCGTTACCGAAAATCTAACGGCGGGTGCCCCGCTCAAGCCAGTTTTGCTTGGGCGGGGATTTTTCTTTCTCCAATCGAAAACCACCACTCAAGCAAAAGAACCTTGGGTGGGGCACCCCTGAACGGTTACTCCACTACAATCCTGCACTACTCCACGCCGCTAGCCTTGCGGGCTTTTTCGAATTCGTCGCCCGACTTCCAGCCAACTTCATTCGCCTGGTTCGCGGCTTGCCACCCCAAGGCAACTCCGAAACGCGCCATCACGGCGTCGGTACGAAAATCCATGTCGGGATGGTACTCGTCGCTGGGATGGTGATAATCCTTGGCGACGAAATCGCGCGACTTTTGCAGTCCCCACTGACGGTCGTGTCCCTGATAGAGGTCACCCGGCCCAATCGAAAATGCGGGCACACCCACACGCGCGAAGCTGAAATGATCGGAGCGGTAATAGTGCCCGGCGTTGGGATTGGGATCAGGTACGATCGCCAGTCCAAACGCCTTGGCCGTGCTCTCCACTGTGGGATAGAAGGTGGTGCGCTCGGCGCCGGAGACAGTCACTTCTTGCGGAACGCCCAGCGGCGGCACGTCATCATAATTCAGGTCGAGTGAAATTCGTTTGGCGGCCAGCGGTGGATTTTTGCCGAAGTACTCGGAGCCACGCAGACCCTGCTCTTCCGCGGTCACCGACACGAAGTACATCGACCGCTTTGGCCGCACTTTGGCCTCGCTGTAAGCGCGCGCGATCTCCAACAGAATGCCCACACCGGTGGCGTTGTCCTGCGCGCCGTTATAGATGTTGTCTCCCGGCATGCCGGGTACGATTCCGAGGTGGTCGTAGTGCGCGCTGTACATGACGCCCTGGTCCTTCAACGTGGGGTCGGAACCCGGCAGCTCGGCAATCACGTTGTTGGAGTCGACGGAGCGCACTTTGCTGACAATATGCGCTTTGAGCGTCGCGGGAAGCGCCTCAGCCTTGAAACCGGGCTTAGCCGCCGCAGCCATCATGTCGTCAAGGTCCTTGCCGCAGTCCTGCACCAGCTTGCGCGCGATGTCGAGTTGCACCCACGAGGCGATCTTCAGTTTGGGAGCGGGATCGTTACGCAGATACGACCGCTCGCCCGACCAGGAATTTCGCACCACCTCCCAACCATAGCTGGCCATGTCGGTCTTGTGGATGAGTAGTACTCCGGCTGCGCCCATGCGTGCCGACTGTTCGAACTTGTAGGTCCAGCGCCCGTAGTAGGTGAGCGCCTTGCCATTGAAAAACTTCGCGTCGTCCGACGGAGGCTCGTTCACCATCATGAGCAGCACCTTGCCCTTGACGTCAACGTCCTTGTAGTCGTGCCAATTAAACTCGGGGGCGTCGATGCCGTAGCCCATCCAGACAATGGGCGCGTCGATGGTGGTGGAGGTCTCGCCGGTTTCGTCCATGGCGACGATGTCTTCACGATTGCGCAGCGCGATGGGATCGCCTTTGGCGGGAAGCAGCGAATAGGTGCTGCTGCTCTCCGTAATGATGCCGACCATCGGAACTTTCTGCAGGTAGGCGCCGCTGTCGCCGGCCGGCTTCAAGCCGTAAAGCTCGAACTGCGTGGCGATATATTCGGCGGCAATGTCTCCGCCACGCTGTCCCGTGCCGCGGCCTTCCAGCAGGTCGTGGGCGAGAAACTTGACATGCGCGCGAATTTTCTCCGAGTCGATCGAGGCCATCGCCTGCTCGGCAGCAGGAGGCAGCGCGGCGACTTTCGGGACCGCGGGCATCGCATTAGTTGCCGCGGGAGCTGCGTTGTTGGCCTGCGCGACAAGAAGGCCAGAGGTCAACGCGATAAGCAGCGCGATAGAAATTGGTTTCAGCATGAATGGTCTCCGGACAACGATTGGAACTCAAAGCAAAGCCTTGATTGTACGTGAAACACAAGACGACGAAATCGATTCCGGATAGAGGGTTTAGGCTTGCTGGATCCGCGGACCGCGGATCAGTTCTTGGACTCTCAACCAGCGCGGAAAGCCGGAACATCTTCCCCGGCGCGCCAGAAAGCAGGAGGTTTCTGGTGGCGCAGGGCGGCGAGCTTGGCGTTCACTTCGTCCACGTCGGCCTTCGACCATCCCACGGAAGACACCTCGATTTTGCCACCGGGAGCGATGTAGAACAGCGTTGGAACGTTGGTGAGGCCGTAGGCGTTGGAGACGGCGTAGTGGTGGCTGTCGTCATCAATGGCTAGCGGGAAATTGACCCCGTATTCGTGACGGAAGTCGGCAGTCTTTCGCAAACTGTCCTGCGAAACGCCGAGCATGGTAACGTCGGTGCCCTGGTTGGCGTGAAACAAGCGCTCATACAACGGAAACGCGTATTGGCACACCGGGCAACTAACCTTGAAAAAAGCCAGCACGACAGGGCCGCGCTGCAGCAGTTCTTTCAGAGAGACCTGGTGGCCCTCAAGTGTGGGCAGGGCAAAATCAGGCGCAAGAGTGCCGACTTCTAATGCGGCCATTCAGCAAAACCTCCAATTAATTCTTGTTCTCTTTAGATTCCATTCCAGGGTCCGTGGACTCAGGCACCATCTTGCGCAGGACCTTGCGCGCAAGTCCGGTGAGTGCCAGCTTCTGCCATTGTTTGCGAGTGAACCAGCGCGCTCGGCCGTTAAGTTCGCGGACGAGCTCCGCGGGAGCTTGCAACACAGACACTTCGTAATCCGTGTCGGTGATGGAGTGGCGAAACTTCGCCAACACTTCATGGCCGGGATTCGCTGCGTTCGTCTCAGGTAGTTCCCACATCCCCGCCATCCGTGCGACGTCGGCCGCGCGCTGCACCAATAGCACCGAATCTCCTTTGCGCGCGAGGCTGCAGTGAAGCTGCTTGTGCTGGCGCGGAGGTTGCGGCTTGAGTGTGTCAGCTCCGCGTGATTGACACCACGTATTCAACGGGCAGAGCAGGCATTGCGGAGCGCGCGGCGTGCAGACAGTTGCCCCGAGTTCCATCATGGCCTGGTTGAAGTCGCCCGGGCGGACGCGATCGAGCAACGCTTCCGCACGCTGCCATGCAGACTCCCTTCCCTCAACGCGACCGAAGACACGCTCGAGCACGCGTTCTACATTGCCATCAACTACGGCCGCCGGCTCGCCGAAGGCAATACTCGCGATGGCAGCCGCGGTGTAGCGGCCAATGCCCGGCAGTTCACGCCATGCTTCCGCGGTTCGCGGAAATTCCCCGTTGCGCTCACGTGCAATAACCTTTGCAGCCTGATGCAGGCGGCGCGCCCGATGGTAGTAGCCGAGGCCGCTCCACAGGGCGAGTACGGATTGTTCGCGCGCCGCGGCTAACGCCTTCACCCTGGGGAAACGCTGCAGGAAGCGCGCGTAATGGTCCAGCACGGCGGCCACGCGGGTCTGTTGCAGCATGATCTCCGACACCCATACGCGGTAAGGTTCAGCATCGCGCCTCCATGGCAGGTCGCGACGATGCGCGTCGTACCAGCCGAGAAGCGAGCGGCGAAGCGCACGGAGATCGCGGGGAGAGAGCGGGAGCATCAGAGGAATCATTGTAACGAGGTCGTCTCCCACCCTGTCGCCAAAAGCAGGCGACAGAATGGGGCACCCAGTTTCTTACTTTGTTGCGGACGTCTCGGCATGCCGAACGAAGAACTGTTCCTTGTCCACATTCGCCGGAACGGCCACGTCGAAGAAGCCGACCATCATCTCTTCATAGGTCTGGCCGCCCCACATCACCGACTTGTTGGGATCGGGATTGTAGGGATTGTCCTCGGAGTTGTCGTACCATGCGACCGCTTGTAATCGCGTTCCGGCCTTCAGCAACCGCGGCTCGGCCAACCGATAGCTGAGCTGCCAGTGAAAGTGGTAGTTCACCCGCAACAGGGTTTCAACCCTGCCGTCGGCATGAATGATGTTGTACTCGAAGCGTTTGCCACGCAGGTGCATGTGCGGGAAGAAGCTGAGGAGCGTGGCGTCGTTGGGCATGGTGCCTTGCACTTCGACCCGATAGTCGTCGGTGCGCGGAGGAATGATGAACGTATGGTTGGTGAGCTGCAACGTCAGCACGCGCTGTTTCGGCGTCTGCTTGGCGAACACCATGCCGACGCTGGTCTGGTCGGTCCCCGCCGTGCCGTTGGCTGTGTAATGCATCTGGAAAACCAGGTCAGAGCCGGCGGGGATAAACTTCGCGACTCCATCGGGCCAGCGATCGGGCTCGCTCCCCGGCGCATAAACCAGGAGCATGTCGGTCGTGGTCTCGTGCGCTTCGGCGCGCAACTTAGGATCAGAGAAACTCGACGGTGTAAATGGGACCCCGACGGGTGCAGCGCGTAGCCAGGTGGAATTTGGCGGCCGCACATACACCACACAGTGATGGACGTACTGCGGGCTCGACGGATGAATCTGGACAAACTGTACCCACTTGTCTTCGCTGAATTCGGTGGGAACGATCTCGTACGTGTACTCCACGTCGCCGTGCGCGGGGATGGCCACAGGCACCGGCATCTGGACGATGTTTTCAGGCTGCGGAATGTTCCAGATCCCGGCCCACTCCTTTGGCGGCGGCGCATCCTGCGGCGAGCCAGCGGGAGCGCCGTTATCCACCCAATCCGAAATTAGTTTGATTTGCTGCGGAGTAAGCGATGGATCGTTGGAGAACTTGCCATAGCGCGGGTCGGCGAACCACGGCGGCATCTGTTTGGAAACCACGGCTTGCTTGATCGCCGCAGCCGAGTTTTTCGCGTTCTGAAAACTCACCAGCGGCATGGGCGCTATCCCTCCCGGGCGATGGCACACCTGGCACCGTTCCTGCAAGATCGGCAAAACGTCGGTGTAAAAAGTTGGCTTACTTGGTTTCGGCGGCGGGACGGGCGAGCTTCGAGCGGAAGTTAGCAGCAACAGGAATGCGGCGAGGGCAGCGAAAACGGTAGCGGCTTGAGAAGATTCCCAGCGATTGCTACGGCTCGTCAATTGTCAGTTGTCCCAGCTCTAGTGATTATGTTCCGGAGACTCTTCTTCTTGAACCGCGTGGCGGCGCAACAGTTGCGCGAGATTCTGGGAAAATGCGGAACGCGGCAGGACCATGTCGCAGCCGGCTTCCGTCGCTTTCATTTTCAGCTCGCCCTGCACGTGAGAGACAAAGCCGATGATGTTGGTTTCCTTTTTCAGCTTACTCTTGAGTTTGGGGATCACGGTGAGCGGCTTGGCGGCGACGTTATTCAGGTCAACGATAATCAGTGTCGGCTTGTCGTTGCCGTTCTGTCCCATGCGCTCGTAAACGTCCTTGTCGGTCTTGACGAATTCGACCTTGACGTTCATCTTCCGCGACGTCTCCTGGATCTTTGCCACAAAAAACAGGTCATCCACAAAAGCATAGATTCGTGCGGGTGCGTCGCTGGCAACCTTCAGCGGCTCAGGTTCGGGCGGCAGGAACTCTTTGCCGAACGTCTGGTTGGTGTGACCGCGTACCGACTTGTGCGTGTTACCGTCCTGGTCACCCATCGCCGCACGGTAGCTGTGATCCATGGGAGCGGAGTAGATGCCTCCGCCAATCGGTTCGCGTTGGCTGGGATGGCCGCCTGTCTTGCGTCCCGGAGGACGTTTCTTGCCAAACCGACGGGGATTCTGGTTGCGGCCGGGGCCTTGACCTTGGCCCTGATTCTGCCCGTGGACAGTACCCTGACCCGGTCCAGGGACTCGTCCATGTTGTGGTGCTGCGCCGTGCGCTGCAGGTCCCCGGCGGCCGCGCCGCCGTCTACGTCCCTTCCCACCGGGCTGTCCGCCGGAAGGAGGATTCGATCCTTGATTCATGTTGCTCTCTTAGTTACGTTCGCTTTCCCGCGGGTCGCGGGGCTCCCACATTTGCAAACCGCGCTTGCTGGCCGTGCGCTCACAATCCTGCCTGCAACATCAGCGCGTCCGCGATTGGAATCGTCTTTGAAATCGAATCAGTTACGTCCGTCTGGCGCTCGGAACCCACGGCGCGAGGAACGCCAGCACGGGAAGTGCGGCGATTGGAGGACGTCCCTATCGTACCCAGCTTTGCCGTTAAAACGCAAGCGGCAAAAGCTGTTAATAGTTTGAGTACTCACTTTCGTCAACCCGGGAATAACCACACCGGATCGCATTGAAAAATCGCAAATACCAACCGACACGGGGAATCGGCTTGCGATTATGACTAACTCTGGGGCCTGAGTTGGCGAAGGATCTCGCCGCTGTGCACAGACTGCACCAACTCCTCGAATTGTACCAATAAAGT
>Ga0209039_10002769_pt1 | contig 14462 bp, 13 predicted proteins | sample BogFormECP12_OM1_FD_188238 | JGI IMG/M metagenome (GOLD analysis project Ga0209039, IMG submission 188238) | Bog forest soil microbial communities from Calvert Island, British Columbia, Canada - ECP12_OM1 (SPAdes) (version 2) | ecosystem: Environmental > Aquatic > Freshwater > Wetlands > Bog ... | reverse complement strand
ATGAATGACAACTCCACATACCCCGAGCAGATGCGTCACCCGGGTGGTGTGCTCCGCCGGTCTGGCGAAGCCAGCCCCTGGCCCCTGTCCCCTGGCCCCTGGCCCCCGGCCCCCGGCCCCTGGCCCCCGGCCCCCGGTTCCTGGCCCCCCGCCCTTCGGCGGGCACCACCTGCCGGTGCCGTGCGGTTGACGGGCCTTTCAGCACGGTGTTAACCTGTTCTGCTAGATAAGATTGTCACCGGTTTCTCCTCATAAATCATGGATGATACGCTGCAAGCCCTGGGCGGAATACTGCTGAAAGCGGTGCCCACATTTCTGCTCGTAGTCCTGCTCCACTTCTATCTGAAGGGCGTCTTTTTCAACCCGTTGCGGAAGGTGTTGCGCCAGCGGTATGAGGCCACCGAAGGGGCCCGCAAGCTGGCCGCCGAGAGCCTGGAGCGCGCCGCCGCCAAGACCGCCGAATACGAGGCCGCCATGCGCGCCGCGCGCACGGGAATCTACCAGGCGCAGGAACAGGCGCACAAGCGGCTGCAGGAAGCTGAGTTGGCGGAACTTACAGCGGCCCGGCGGCGCGCCGAAGCGGCCGTCGAGGAGGCCAAGGCCCTGCTCGCCGGCGACGTGGAGGCAGCCAAGGCCGGACTGGCGCGCGATAGCGAGTTGCTGGCCAACCAGATTGCGGAATCCATCCTGAGGGGCCGCGCCGCATGAAGCGCTTCGCCACTCTGGCTTTGGTGGTTTGCTTCACGGCCGCCCCCATCTTCGCCGAAGACAAGGAAGACGGCAGCCTGCAAGTCTGGAAGTGGGCCAATTTCCTGGTGCTGGCGGGCGCCCTGGGCTACCTGATTGGCAAGAAGGGCGGGCCGTTCTTCGCCGCGCGGTCGGTGAAGATCCGCAAGGACATCATGGACGCCGGCGAGGCGCGCCAGGAAGCTGAAACGCGCGCGGCCGATGTGGACCGGCGGCTGGCCAACCTGGAGGCCGAGATCGCTGCGCTGCGGGCCGAATCGGGGAAGGAAGAAGAGGCGGAAACCGGGCGCTTCGGGCGCCACACGGCGGCGGAAATCGCCAAGACCCAGGCGCATGCCGAACAGGAAATTGCGGCCGCCGGCAAAGCCGCCCGCCTGGAATTGAAGCGCTACTGCGCGGAGCTGGCAGTGGGCCTCGCGGAGCAAAAGATCCGCGCCCGCATGACGCCGGAAACGCAGGACGCATTGGTGCGCGGTTTTGTCCGCGATCTGAAATGACACTCACCGCCGTAGCCACCAGATACGCCAACGCGCTCGCGGATGTAGTCGCCGCCGGCGGGTCTCCGCTCAGCCCGCGGGATGCCATCTCGGAGCTGCGCGCTTTTGAGGCGGCATTCGCGGCTTCCACCGAATTGCAGAACGCGCTGATCACCCCGGCGGTGCCGGCCGGCCGCAAAAGGGCGGTGGTGGGACGCATCGCGGAGATCCTGAAGCTCTCGCGCATCTCGCGGAATTTTCTCTACGTTCTCATCGATCACCGCCGCATCGCCGCGCTTTCCGGCATTCTCGACAGCTTCGAGCTGATCGTGGATGAGCGCCTGGGCTTCGCCCGCGCGGAAGTCGCCGCGGCGCGCGAAATGGCCGAGCCGCAGCGCGCCGCGCTGGCCTCCGTGTTGGAGCGCCTGACGGGCAGGCGTCTTCGCATGCGGTTTACAGTGGATGAGCGGCTGATCGGCGGCGTAGTGGCGCGGATCGGTTCCACGGTTTACGACGGTTCGGTGCGCGGGCAACTGGCGTCTCTGGGACGCCGCCTGGGCGCCGAAAGCTAATCGAAAGGAATTATGGCTCAAATTCGAGCGGACGAAATCACCAGTATTCTCCGCCAGGAGATTGAAAACTACGAGCGGGCCATCGACGTTTCGGAGGTCGGCTCGGTGATCTCCGTGGGCGACGGCATCGCCCGAATCCATGGCCTGGAAAAGGTCATGGCGGGCGAACTGATCGAATTCCCGCACGACGTGGCCGGTATAGCCATGAACCTGGAGGAAGACCAGGTCGGCTCGGTGCTGCTGGGCGACTACACGGAAATCAAGGAAGGCGACGAAGTGCGCCGCACGCGCCGCATCATGTCGGTCCCGGTCGGGGAGGCGCTGATCGGGCGCGTGGTGGACGCGCTGGGCCGGCCCATCGACGACAAAGGCCCCATCCTCACCACCGAGTTCAACACCGTCGAGCGCCAGGCGCCGGGCGTGGTGGCGCGGCGGCCGGTGAAAGAGCCCATGCAGACCGGCATCAAGGCCATCGACGCCATGATTCCCATCGGGCGCGGCCAACGCGAGCTGATCATCGGCGATCGCCAGACCGGCAAGACCGCCATCGCGCTCGACACCATCATCAACCAGAAGGGCGGCGACGTAATTTGCATCTACGTGGCCATCGGGCAGAAGCGCTCCACCGTGGCCCAGGTGGTGAAGACGCTGGAAGATCACGGCGCCATGGAATACAGCATCGTGGTGTGCGCGTCGGCCTCGGACCCGGCCCCCATGCAGTACATCGCGCCCTTCGCCGGCTGCGCCATGGGCGAGTATTTCCGCGACCGCGGCCGGCACGCCCTGTGCATCTACGACGACCTTTCCAAGCACGCCGCTTCCTATCGTGAAATCTCGCTCCTGCTGCGCCGCCCGCCGGGGCGCGAGGCCTACCCCGGCGACGTGTTCTACCTGCACAGCCGGCTGCTGGAGCGCGCCGCCAAGCTGAACGACGAAAACGGCGGCGGTTCGCTGACCGCGCTGCCGTTCATCGAAACCCAGGCCGGCGACGTTTCCGCCTACATCCCCACCAATGTCATTTCCATCACTGACGGGCAGATTTACCTGGAAGCCGATTTGTTCAACTCCAACGTGCGGCCGGCCATCAACGTGGGCATCTCCGTGAGCCGCGTGGGCGGCAACGCCCAGATCAAGGCCATGAAGCAGATTGCGGGCCGCCTGCGCCTGGACCTGGCGCAATACCGCGAGCTGGCGGCCTTCGCGCAGTTCGGCTCCGATCTGGACAAGGCCTCGCTGGCGCAGCTCAACCGCGGCCGGCACATGGTGGAGATTCTCAAGCAGGGCCAGTACCAACCGTTGCCGGTGGAAAAGCAAATTGCGATCATCTTCGCCGGAACCAACGGCTACCTGGATGAATTGCCGATCGAGCAGTGCGGGAAATTCGAAGCCGAGCTGTACCGCTTCGTGGACAACGCGCACCGCGGGCTGTGGGAGGAAATCCGGACCAGGAAAGTTCTGGACGACGCCCTGCGCGAAAAGTTGAAGGATATCATCGAGGAGTTTAGAGACCGCTTTATGGCCGGCCCAGAGGGCGCCCCGACCGCGGTACCGGCACATGCCTAGCCTCATCGACATCCGGCGGCGCATCCGCTCGGTCAAGAACACGCAGCAGATCACCAAGGCCATGAAAATGGTCTCGGCGGCCAAGCTGCGGCGCGCGCAGGACCGGGTGATTGCCGCGCGCCCTTACGCCGCCCTGCTGCGCAAGATGCTGACGGACGTGGCCGCGGCGGCAACCGCCGAGGCGGAGGATGCGGCGGTCGATAACCCGCTGCTGGCCGAGCGCCCGGTCGAGCGCATCCTGCTGGTGCTGGTTACCGGCGACAAAGGGCTTGCCGGGGCCTTCAACACCAATCTCATCAAAGGCGCGCAGCGGTTCTTCGTGGAGCACGGCGGGGCCTCCGTGACGCTGGAGCTGATTGGCCGCAAGGGGCGCGATTTCTTCCGCAAACGCGGCGCCGCCATATCGGGCGAGCACATCGGTCTGGCCGCCAAGGTCGCTTATAGAGACACGGCGGCCATCGCGCGCCAAGCCATCGAGATGTTCCGCAACGGCGAGACGGACGCGGTCTACCTGCTCTACAACGAGTTCAAGAGCGTGGTATCGCAGAAGCTCACGCTGGCGCGCGTGCTGCCGCTCGAGATGCCGGAGCAATCGGCTCCCGTGGATTATATTCTGGAGCAGCCGGCGGCCGAAATTCTCGACGAGCTGCTGCCCAAGTGCGTGGAAATGGAATTCTACCGCGCGCTGCTGGAATCTGCCGCCGCCGAACATGCCGCGCGCATGACCGCCATGGAGGCGGCCACCTCCAACGCCGCCGACATGATCGACAGGCTGACATTGTATATGAACCGCGTGCGCCAGGCCAGCATCACCAAGGAAATCATCGAGGTGGTGAGCGGCGCGGCGGCCGCGGAATAAGGATCTTATGGCAACGACTGACGCGACTCTGATCGGCAAGGTGGTCCAGGTGGCCGGACCGGCCGTGGACTGCGAGTTCCCCGAGGGCCACATCCCCCTGGTCTACACCGCCATCCGCATCACCAGCGAGGGATTCGAAGGACCCACCCCCATCGATATCATTTGCGAGGTGGAGCAGCACATCGGCGAAGGGCGGGTGCGCACCATCGCGCTCCAGCCCACCGAGGGCCTGGTGCGCGGCATGAAGGCCGTCAGCCTGGGGCATCCGGTGATGGTGCCCGTCGGCAAGGAGACGCTGGGCCGCGTGCTCAACGTCATCGGCGAGCCGGTGGACAACATGGGCCCGGTGACCACCAAGCTGAAGTACCCCATTCACCGCCCGTCGCCCTCGTTTGAAGACCAGTCGACGCGCCTGGAAATGTTCGAGACCGGCATCAAGGTGATCGACCTGCTGGAACCCTACCTGCGCGGTGGCAAAATCGGGCTGTTCGGCGGTGCCGGCGTGGGCAAGACCGTCATCATCATGGAGCTGATCAACAACATCGCCCAGAAGCACGGCGGCATATCGGTCTTCTCCGGTGTGGGCGAGCGCACGCGTGAAGGCAACGACCTGTGGCTCGACATGCAGGAATCGGGTGTCATCGATCCGCACGACTGGACCAAGTCCAAGTGCGCCCTGATCTACGGCCAGATGACCGAGCCGCCCGGAGCGCGCCTGCGGGTGGGCCTCACCGGCCTCACCGTGGCCGAGTATTTTCGCGACGAGGAACACCAGGACGTGCTGCTGTTCATCGACAACATTTTCCGTTTCACGCAAGCCGGCTCGGAGGTCTCGGCGCTGCTGGGCCGCATGCCCTCGGCGGTGGGATACCAGCCCAACCTGGCCACTGAAATGGGCGAGCTGCAGGAGCGCATCACCTCCACCAAGAACGGCTCCATCACCTCGGTGCAGGCGATTTACGTGCCCGCCGACGATTACACCGACCCCGCCCCCGCCACCGCCTTCGCGCACCTGGACGCCACCACCAACCTCTCGCGCGCCATCTCCGAGCTGGGCATCTATCCGGCCGTGGACCCGCTCGCCTCCACCTCGCGCATTCTCGATCCGCGCGTGATCGGCGACGACCACTACAACACCGCGTCGGCCGTGAAAAGCGTTCTCCAGCGCTACAAAGACCTGCAGGACATTATCGCCATTCTGGGCATCGACGAACTTTCCGACGAAGACAAGCTGACCGTGGCGCGCGCCCGCAAGATTCAGAAATTCCTTTCGCAGCCCTTCTACGTGGCCGAGCAGTTCACCGGGGTGCAGGGCCGCTACGTGAAGCTGGCCGACACCATCCGCGGCTTCCGCGAGATTGTGGACGGCAAGCACGACGACATTCCCGAGCAGGCGTTCTACATGATGGGCACCATCGACGAAGTGCTGGAGAGCGCCGAGGCGCTGAAGAAGGTCTGACCATGCCGGACTCTCTCGAACTGGAAGTGGCCACGCCTGAGCGCCTGTTGGTGCGCGAACAGGCGACCGAAGTTCAGGTGCCCGCCAAGAACGGCTACCTGGGGATTCTGCCCGGCCACGCGGCCCTGTTGAGCCAGTTGGGAAGCGGTGTGCTGGATTATGTCGCGGGCGGCGAGCGGCGGTACCTGGCCGTGGCCGGCGGATTCCTGGAAGTGCTGCCCGGCCATGTGCGCGTGCTGGCGGATGTGGCGGAGCGCGCCGAGGATATCGACGCGGCCCGCGCCCGGGTGGCTCTCCAGCGCGCCCAGGAACAGATCGGCGGCTATGACCCGGCCGTCGCGCTGGCGGCCATGGAACGCGCGCAATCGCGAATTGCGGCGGCGGAACGGAAGTAAATGTCGTGGTTCACAGTCCGGGTACCCGCCTCGAGCGCCAATCTCGGGCCGGGGTTCGACTCTCTGGGGCTGGCTCTGGGTGTGTACCTGACGTGCCGCTTCCGGCCGAGCGCCACTCTCGCCATCCGGGTCGAGGGGCGCGATGCCGCCGGCATTCCGACGGGTCCCGACAACCTGATCTGGCAGACGGCGGTGACCGTGGCGCGCAACCACGGCGCCGAGATGCCCGCCATCGAGTTGCTCATCCAAAATGATATCCCGCTCGGCAAGGGGATGGGGTCGAGCGCGGCGGCGCTGACCACCGGGGTCATCATCGCCGACCAGTTGTTGGACCTGCGTTGGAAGCCGCTGCGCATCCTGGACGAAGCCGCGCGCCTGGAAGGCCACCCGGATAACGTGGCGCCCTGCGCGCTGGGCTCGATTGTGGCCAGTGCCATCGATTCCGGCGGCGTAACGCGGGCCGTCCGCCTGGACCTGCCGCAGCGATTCGGCCTCGCCGTGGTGGTGCCGGATTTCGACCTGCCGACGGTAAAGGCGCGGGCCGTGCTGCCCTCCAGCTACAGCCGCGAAGACGCCGTCTTCAACGTGCAGCGCGCGTCGCTGCTGATTGCGGCCCTGGCGGCGGGCGCCACCAACGCATTTCCGGCCGCGCTGGAGGACCGCTTTCACCAGCCCTACCGCGAGGCGCTGGTGCCCGGCCTGCACGAGATCCTGAAACTGCGCGCGCCCGGCCTGCTGGGATGCGCGCTAAGCGGCGCGGGCCCCTCGATCCTGGTTTTCTTCGAGCGCGGCTACGAGAGCGTCTGCGACCTGGTGCGCCAGATCTTCCTCCTGCACGGCCACGAATCGGAGACCCTGTTCACGGGCATAGCCGAGCACGGGTTTGAGGTGATCGAAGAGGCGGAGTGAGCCGGGCGGCCGGATCACGCGAGCACGAGAGAAACACCGCCATGCTCCTTGCGGGTCGGCCTCACCGTGATCTCAACATCCTGCCCAAGGGCGGTCAAGAAGTCCATCAGGCGTTCGACGGAGAAGTTGCCGGACCGCCCGCGCATCAGACCGGAAACGTGGGGCTGTTTGATGCCCAGTATCTCGCCAGCCGCGGCCTGCGTGAGTCCTCGATCCTTGATAAGCCGGTAAATCTGAAGAGTGAGGCGGGCCTTGAGTTGTTCGCGCTCTGGATTGGGAAAGCCGAGGTCGGCAAAGACGTTGCCGCTACCCTCCTCGACCCGGATACTGTTGTTCTTCTTCATCTCAGTTCTGCCTTTCTCTGTAGTCCCGCTCTGCCGCGGCGAGCCGTCGCGTTGTACCGGCCTGGGGAAGGTCTTTAGATCCCTCCTGGACGATCCAATCCAGCGAACCGGCTTCAGTGCGCGCCCCACGAATACCAGTATACATCTTTATGTATATTGTCCGGGACATTAGGCGCCCGGTCGCGTGAGAGCGCTGCGCTCTACCTGTCCTGCTGAGCGCGCTTCCCGGCCCGCCGTTGTAGACTTGGTGATGTCCATGTCGGATGCCTTCGTAACTCTGTTGTGGGTGCAAGTAGGCGGTGCGATCTGGCTCGCGTTTATCCTGCAATTGGTTTATCTGCGCGTCTATCGCGAGCCGTTTCTCCGTTTCTGGTCGCTTTCCTTCGCGGTGCTGGGACTGGCCCTGGCCTTGCAACTGGCGATGAGGCTCCCCTCCTCCGGGGAACTCATCACATCGCCCATCCCGTACCTGCTCGGAATGCCCCAGTTTCCCCTGATCATACTGGCGGCCCTCAGCGTGAAGCCGCCCGTCCCCAGCCAGCGCCGGCAGATGCTTCTGCTGGCCGGAATCCTGGCAGGATTGGTCGTCCTGTGTCTGGTGACCGTCAGGATGTCCCCCGGTCCCGTGAAAATGGCGCGAAGCCTCAGATTCGAGAGGCAAGTGCTGGGCGCGGTGGCCAGCGTTTGGTTCACCGGCGCGTTCTGGCGGAAGCACTATCTCGCCCGTACGGCAGGCGGCCGGGTGACGGCCTTGTTCAGCGCCCTCTACACCCTTTACTACGTGGTATACGCTTTCGCCTCCTTGGGTTTTCCCCCGTACCTGTCCGGATATCCCCTCATGATTGGCGCCATCGCCACCATTCTGCCGTTTGGGGTCGCCGCCGGCATGATTGTGGTAGCTTCCCAGGCGCTGGTTGCCACCACCAATAGCTTGCGGGCCAGCGAGGAACGCTATCGCACCCTGGTGGAGGCCACGCCGGACGGGATTGTCGCCACCGATTCGTCGGGAACCATCCTGACGTGCAATCGCCGCGCGGCTGAAATCCACGGATTCGCCAACGCCGCCGAACTGATCGGAGCGAATGCCGCGATGCTGATCGCGCCCGCCGATCGGGATCGTGTCCACGTTGAGGCCCTCGCCACCATCGAGCAAGGCCGGCCCACCAGTCTCGAATGCCAGATTCTGCTGCGTGACGGGTCGGAGCGGTCCGCCCAACTGACAGCGGCGCCCTTGCGCGCGGGCAACGGCGCAGTCGCCGGGACCGTCGCCATCGTGCACGATGTCACCGAGCGCAAGGAAGCCGACCGCGCACTGCGCCGCGCGCGCGAGTTCTCCGCCAATGTGATCGACGCCATTCCCGGCATCTTTTTCGTGCTCGACCGCCAGGGCAAGTTCGTGAGATGGAACAGGAACCTGGAGAATCTGATCGGTCTTCCGCGCGGGCGGGTCTCTCAAGCCGACGTGTTCCTCCGAACCCACCCCGACGATCGCCAACGGGTGGTGGACGCCATCGAGGCCGTCTTCGCCAACGGAAGCGCCGAGATCGAAGCCCGCGGCTTTCAGGGCCACAGCCAGGAATTGCGCCATTTCTACCTGTCTGGCCGGCGGATGGAATTGGACGGCGTGGCCTACCTGGTCGGGTTTGGAATCGACATCACGGAACGCAAGCAGGCCGAGGCCGCTCGCGCGCGTTTGGAATCGCAACTGCTCCAGTCGCAGAGACTCGAAAGTATCGGGAGACTTGCCGGCGGCGTGGCCCACGACTTCAACAACCATCTCACCGTAATCAATGGCTGTTGCGACCTGCTGCTCTCGCATATGGCCGCGGACGATCCTAACCGCGAGAGCGTGATCGATGCGCGCCGTGCCGGCGAGGGCGCCGCGACGCTGACCCGCCAGTTGCTCGCATTCGGCCGCAAACAACTCCTCTCGCCGATCCCCGTGTCGCTGAACCAGATCGTCTCCTCCATGGAGACCATGCTCCACCGCCTGGTTCCGGAGAACATCGAAATCGCTACCGTGCTCGCCCCCGGCCTCGGCGCGGCCATGGCCGACACCGGACAGATCGAGCAGGTTCTGATGAACCTCGTTACCAACGCTCGGGATGCCATGCCGAATGGGGGAAAGATCCTGATTGAGACGGCCAACGTTCGCCTGGAGTCCGCTGCCGGGGAAGGCGATCGGGTCGTCGCGCCTGGCGCCTACGTTACCCTCGCCGTCACCGATACAGGGGTTGGCATGGATGAAGATACGCGTGCGCTGATCTTCGAACCGTTTTTCACCACCAAGGAACTCGGGCAGGGAACCGGTCTCGGTTTGGCGATGGTCTACGGCATCGTCAAGCAGAGCGGGGGCGCCATCGCGGTCCGCAGCCAACCCGGCGCGGGGTCGGCCTTTACGGTGTACTTCCCTCGCGTCCATGCCGAACCCGCGCAAGTATTCTCTGCCCCCGTCGTGGAACGCTCTCGATCCGGACGGGGCGCCATTCTGCTGGTTGAGGATCAGGAAACTGTCCGCGGTCTGCTGGCGCGCGTCCTGCAGGCGTCCGGCTATCGGGTCATCGAGGCAGCCAGCGGTCCGCAGGCATTGGCCTTGCCGGATTCGCAGGTGCGTTCCATCGATCTGCTCATCACCGACGTGGTGATGCCCGGGATGTCCGGCGGTGAACTAGCGACGCGTTTGACCGCGCGCCGGGAGGGCCTTCGCGTCCTGTTCATCTCCGGCTATGCGCCGAATGCGATTGTCGAGCAGGGCATTCTCGAGCCCGGCGCGGCGTTCCTCCAGAAACCATTCAGCTCCGCGCAAATCGCCGCCAGGATCGACGAGATTCTTTCGGCCAACTGAATGCGCGCCGGAAAGCCGGAGGTCCATCGCCTAGCCAGCGCAAACCCGATTCCGCCCGCCGCCGAGAACCGCCACAAGTCCGGCCAATACGTCGACCGCCGCTGGGTCCCCGGACGCCGACTGAACGGCGACGAGACGCCCGGCTGGAGTACGCGCCACGAGAGCGAGGCGTGCCTCGGCCCTACAAGGGCGCGGTGTAGGCGCCGGGCATGCCCGGCCCGAAGCGTTGAGAAACAAACTGGACGGTAATAGATCCCACACCAGGTCCGGCTTATTTTGGACTCGGCCGTGCAGTCAAAACCCTCACCTCGGTGATGTAATAGTAGCTGTCACTCGCCACGACTACGGTGGCTTGCAGGCGGTCGCCAACGTGGAGCTTTTGATACTCGGCATGGGGCCTCACGGCATACGGCATGGTCATGGGTCCCACCCAGTCGCCGATCTTGCCATGGGCGATGTAGGCCCTTTCGGTGGGCTGGTCGAGATACGTGACCACTCCTTCCATGGCGTAGCGTCTGGGCCGGTCCTTGCGGCAGCCCGCAAGCGCGGCCGCCAGCATCAGTACGGTGGTGCGTCTGGTCATCACTCTATCAACCACCCCTACGGCTGGAAGGAGAGTAGCATACATCGGAGAAGTTAAACAATGTCCCGCATCAAACTACTATGGGGTTGCTGGTACGATCAATCACACTTTAATCGGAAGCGCGCCAGCTTGATTCCGCGCAAGGTGTGTTCAGTTCGATTCCTGTATAATCGTCCTACGCATGCACCCTGCCCCCGTTCACACCGCCGCGGGCAAGCCGCCAGAGCTGGTTAGCCTGATTTATGAAGCCGCGGCGGATGCTTCGCTCTGGCCAGCGTTTCTGGGTGCTTACGCCGAGGCCGTGAGGGGCCGGCGCGCCGCTCTGGTGTTGAGCACCGGGCACGGCACCGGAGCCGCGCCGTTCCACTGGTCCATTTGGCCCGATGAGGATCTGCGTTTGCGCAATGATCGGCGCATCGCGGAAGATTGGTGCCGAACCGTTGGAGAGGGCCAGCCGGAGGGTTCGATGCGGGCGATTGACTTGGAGCAGTCCCCCGCTTGCCCCGAGTTTCATGCGCCGCGGGAAGTCCGCTACGGGATTGCCGGGGTTTTTCTCCGGACGGCAGATGCGCCGTCGATGATCGTTGCCCTGCGCGCGGAACAGGATGGCCCCTTCGGCGAGCGAGCGTTCGCGATTCTGCGCCCCTTGATGCCGCATCTCCGGCGAGCCGCCCTGCTCCAGAGAGAGGTGACCTCACTGCGAGCGCGGCTGGCGGCGTTTACCAGCTATCTGGACCGCTCCCCGCTTCCATTCCTCCTGACCGATGCGCGCGGCCGCGTCCTCTATGCCAATGCCGCCGCACACCAGATCGCCGGCGGGAAGGACGGTATTACCATCACGTCGGGCCAACTCTCCGTCATGTCTCCCAGAAACCGGGCCGCGTTTGGCAAAGCCATCGAGGAGGCCGCCACCGGCCGAGGCCGGCCGCTCTGCCGCATCGAGGTGGAACGGCCTACACCCGACAAGGCTCCCTATCGTCTGCTGCTGATGCCAGTCCCGGCCGCCGCCGGCTTATTCCAACCCACGGCCGCTGTTCTGATCGTCGATACCGAAGCCAGGCCGGAGTTGGATCACGAGGTTCTGGGTGAGCTGTTCTTCCTGACGCCGGCCGAAGCGCGCGTGACGGCCAAACTCGGCGTCGGACACAGCGCGGAAGAAATCGCCGAGGAGACAGGCGTTTCTCTCGAAACCGTGCGCACTCACATCCGGCGCGTCTTGTCCAAGACCGGAACCGGGCGCCAGGGCGAGCTGATCTCGCTGGTTCTGCGCACAGCCCCCTTCCGCCGTCTCTGAACAACTTCACAATTTCTTGGGGGAAAGTTGCGCTAGAACAAACACGGGCGCAGTTTTTTCGTCATTTATGACAAAATTGGTCGCATATACCCAGTTTTGGGGACGCACCGACACCGCACGACAATTTACACTCACACCAATAGTGAGTTTGGGCCTCAACGAGGAGAGAATATTTGTATTTCAGACGGAGAAGGGGATTGTCTATGAAAACGCAGCAAAGTAAGAAGCGGATGGTAAAAAGGTTGCTGGTGCTGTCTTCGGCACTGGCGTTGGCTGGCGTGTTGCTGGCGGCGGTGATTGTCGAACAGACGCCGGGAGTTCCAAGCGTCTTCAACTCGACGGAATCGGCGTTCCAGCAGCAGACTCACTTTCTGGTCTTTCCGGAAAGCAAGGTTAGCGAGAACGCCAAAAGCGCGACGGCGTACTACAACGCCATTGACCCGACTTCAAGCAACCGAGACTTTAAGCAATGGCTAAAGAACGCGGGGTTCATCAGTGACGTTAGCCAATGGCATGCATCGGGGAAGCAATTGATTGCTTGTAACCAGCCAGGGTGCGATCTCCCTGCCGGGACGTACGGCGATAACATCATCAATACGGATTCGCACGCCATCGTGGTGAACGCGGCGGACCTGGGTTTTGTGCGCAGCCAGTTCATTCGGTGCGTCCCCAGTTGCTCGGCGGCTAACCCAACCATCTACACCTACTTGGAGAACTACCCGGTCAACCCCTTTGCGGCATCCGGAAATGGTGGTTCCGGGTTCCCGTTCAAGAGCGGGTATCCGACTCAGGCGGAGGCTACCGCGTCGATTGCCTCCGCGGTGAACCGCCCTCTGGGCGCTCTTCCGGGTTGCGACCCGAGCAAAACCGATACCGCCTTTGGTTGCAAGATCTCGCGCATTGCCGACGTCGCTTTTGTATGGGGGCCTCCGCCGACTAGTCCCACGTCGTCAAGCAGGTACGGGCAGATTTATGCCTTCATCTTCAACGAGAGCAACCCCTTGAACATTACCGAGACCATTTCCTCGCCTACCGCGGGGGCTTCCCCCAACCCGGCTACAGGTCTTCTGGAACCCTTCAATGCGGGCGACCCATTCGCGCCTAACCTCGATTTCATCGGAAACAAGCAGAATCCCGGCGTTTGCCTGATTTGCCATGGTGGTGGACCGTCGAACCTGACCAGCACCGGGGCGTATCCAAACCAAGGCAAGATCGACGGATTCAGGTTCTTGCCGCTGGATGTCAGGAATCTCATCTACAGTTCGGATACTGGGACTGAATCCACATCCCGGGCCAGCCAGGAGGCCCAGATGAAGGAGTACAACAAGGCTGTGCTGTTGACCATACCGACCGGGACTTCAGGCGGGCGTGTAGCGCACATCAGAGAGGTCATCACCGGCTGGTACGCGGGTTTCCCGGGCGACACGACGATGTCGGGTGCGACTCAAAACTCCGACTTTCTCCCGGTCGGTTGGCGTGAACCTCTACATGGTGGTACCGCGCCTGCGGGTTCGGAAAATCTCTATGCAAAAGTTATCTCGCCGGCCTGCCGGTCCTGCCACTTTAACCGCGAGTTGAGTCTGGATTTCGGGACGGCCGCCGACTTCATGTCCCATGCTAGCGATGTTGGAGAACTGGCGCTGCTACCCCTATGCACAGCCAACAATCCGCCCAAGGGCTTCAGGCCGATGCCGCTGGCACACCTGACGTTACAGAGGTTCTGGCAGGCGAATACCAACGTGGAAACTCTGCCTTCGGGACAACCCCCGCTGACGCTCTTCCAAACGGGTGAGTTGCTTGCAAACTACTTAGGATACGGCGGGACGGCAAACTTCTGTAGTGTTAACAATAATTAAGTCGGCACTCGGCTGCGGTTTAGCCTGAGGTTTGCTGCGACGAGCCTGAACTTCCAACGCCCGCGGGCGAAGGAGGTTCAGGCTCGTTGACTGTTTATGGCCCAACTCGCATCGAAGATCCTGATTTTTCGGGAACAGGCATCGCCGGCACTGCTGTGAGACAAGGGGGGTGAATGACGGCTTCAAACAGATTTCCCGTTGGGTTCCTCGCCTTCCTGGCGCTCTCGGCGCCTTGTTTCTCACAGGGGAGGGTAGACGAGTTCCTGGGCGTCCAGAACTGGCACGGCAACGTCACAATCACGGGGACCGGGTCGGGCAGTACTTCGGGCGGCATCTTCTCCGATATTTGGCAATACGGCCTCACGTCCAAGGTCAGCTTTCAGCTCGACACTTACAACGCGAACATTCAAGGCTGGCAAGGAAGCTATTCGGGCACGACCAATATCAACGCCAGCGACGTGGCCACCTTCAGCGGCTGCAAGCAGACGTCGACGCAGCTTTACCAGGGCACGATTCCCCCCAACAGCCCATTCACGATGACGCTGCAGGGGACCAACCAG
>Ga0209039_10002768_pt1 | contig 14463 bp, 16 predicted proteins | sample BogFormECP12_OM1_FD_188238 | JGI IMG/M metagenome (GOLD analysis project Ga0209039, IMG submission 188238) | Bog forest soil microbial communities from Calvert Island, British Columbia, Canada - ECP12_OM1 (SPAdes) (version 2) | ecosystem: Environmental > Aquatic > Freshwater > Wetlands > Bog ... | reverse complement strand
TCCCTCCAGGGGAGAGGGGTGTAACATTTCCCCGCCCTTGAGGGGAGGGGATGAAGGGGAGGGTGATGTATGTGGCTTTACTAATGACCGCATTAGTAAGTGTGAAGTCAAGTGTTAAGGCGAAATTCTAGGCACCAGTGACCCATGTTTAGCGATCACCGTCTAAAGCGAGTGTTTTGGCTCACACACTGGACACTTAACACTTAACACCGATCTCAGTAAGGCTGTGTCGCCGGCTCCTTGATTAACCCGGTCTCTTTCATCGATTTCTCCAGAGAAACCCAGAGTTCTTTCAGGTGCCGGTCATAATCTTTGCTGTTGTAATAAGCAGGGATGAGGTTGAGCTTTTCACAGACCGACTTGAACTGGGGTGTCTCCATCCCTTTCGTGAACGCGGTCTCCAGCTTTGTCACGATGTCAGGAGAAAGGCCGGCAGGACCGAAGACAGAAAAGACGGTTTCATTCACAAAATCATATCCCTGTTCTCTGAACGTGGGGATATTAGGAAAAGCAGCAGACCGCTTGTACTCATGCGTGCCGAGGACACGGAACTGGCCTGCCTGTGCGAACGGCACCCATTCAGGCCCTACGGAGCCCGCATCCAGGTGTCCGCCAAGCACCGCGGTCATTGCCGGTGCGCTCCCCGTGTATGGCACATGCACCCACTTTATGCCCTCCTTATAGGCAAGGTATTCCATAGCGTGGTGAGGCGCAGTGCCGACGCCGGGGGTACCGTACTTTATTTTTCCGGGATTCTTCTTTGCGTACTCGATAAACTCTTTCATCGTCTTCCAGGGGGCATCGGTTCTTACAACAAGTCCCGAATTGAAGGCGCCAACATAAGCCATAATGGGCGTGAAACTCCTGAGCGGTTTATACGTGACTTTCTGCAGCTGGGGAGTCCGCACAATGCCGGTGCTCCCTGCCTGGCAGATCGTGTATCCATCGGGCTTTGCATTGGCCACGTTTGCGAGTCCCAGCGTGCCGCCTCCACCACCTTTGTTGTCCATGATGATCGGCTGGCCCAGATACTTCTCGGCTCCCACCACTAGACCGCGGAAACTCATGTCCGAGCTGCCGCCGGGCGCGTACGAAATGAAGGCCGTAATCGGTTTGTCGGGGTATTCAGCACGTGCCGGAGATGGCGCACAAAAAGCAGATGCAATAAGAAGCGCGAAGCTCAATAACGTTATTAGCTCGTTGCGCCGTTTCATGGCTTTCCTCCCTTGAGGAGTGCGTGTTGAGTGTTATGTGCTAAGCGTTAAGCGCAAAACCTCTTACGTGTTACGAGTTACATGTTAACTGCTCAACGGCACGTCTCGTCTCTTTTTCTTCAGCCTGTAACTCGCAACACGTAACAAGTCCCTTGCTTGTAACGGTCCTATTTCAGTTTCAGCAGCTTTCTCGCGTTGCCCTCGTAGATCGCTTTCCGTTCAGCGTCCGATATCTCCAGCTGATCGATGATATCGATCGTCCAGCGGATGTAGGCCGAGCCTTTTTCGGGGTCGAACGGCGAGTCGGAAGCGAAGAGCACTTTGTCTGCGCCAAAGAAGTTGAGGCCGCAGATTGTTGCCGATTTAGATCCGAAAACCGCGGAGTCCGCGTAGAACATATGGAAATAGTCGATCGGCCGTTTTTTCAGCTTCTTGAGAAGAAGCGAGTAATCCTCGTCCGACGTACGGGTACCGAGCTGGTCCCAGCCCGGCCCAACACGACCCTCAAAGTAAGGGATCATTGCACCCAGGTGGTGCGTAATGATCTTGAGGTTGGGATGTTTATCGAAAAGTCCTGCAAATACCAGATGAGCCATGGCAACGCTGGTCTCATAAGGCCATCCGAACGTCCACCAGATCTCGTAGTGACTCTTCTTCTCGCCTTTGTAGTCAGGAAAGTCGGCACCACGGGCAGGATGTAACCAGATGGGCAGATCGAGCTCGGCCATCAGGTCGAAGAGCGGCATCGTCTCCGGCTTATCCAGAGGGCGGCCCAGTACGTTACTGAATATCTGCACACCGACCGCACCTAAATCCTTTACCGCACGCCGCGCTTCGGCAAGCAAGCCCGCAGGGTCGTTCATAGGCAGAGACGCGATAAATCCGGGAAAACGGTCAGGGTAACGCCGGACCAGGTCCGCCATTCCATCGTTGGCTATTTTAGCCATTTCCGTGGCAAGGGGCGGAGCACCGTACACTTCGATGGGCGGTGCACCGAGACACAGAATCTGCACGTAGTCGCCGAATTTGTCCATGATACGAAACCGCTCGTTGAGGTCAACGATACATGGAATAGCGCGCACACGCTTGTGCATATCCTTCCCGCCGGGCAACACTTCAACCATCTTGTCAAAATACGCCTTGGGAAAGATGTGGTTAAAAATATCGATCTTCATGCAATCTCCTTTCACGTGATAGTCCAAAGTCCCCGCCGGAACCCGGTTCGACCCTTATCCGATTGTCAGACAATTGGGACAGCCCTATTCTGCTATAGCTTTCTCAACTCTGTCAAGCGAATTGTTGAGCGCGAAAGTGGCGCTCAACGACCGCAGCCTACGGCCGCTTGAGGACTATCAGGCCTAATGCCTGATTCGAGGACCGGAAGCTTGCGCTCCCTTAAGGAGCGTCGCCTCCAGCTACTTGAGGTAATTGCCTCAAGGCCGAAGGCCGCTCCTCAAGCGAAGCGGTCCTCAAGGCCCTTAAGGGCCGCTCCTCAAGCCGGCTTGCCGGCGATCATTGTTTTAAAGGTGCCGTCTGGGTTACTATTTTCCGTGGCCTCAACCGAGCAGTATAGAACATTCCTCGTGACATGCTATGCTGAGCCTGTGCCAGCTTCGGAGCTCGTGGAGAAGATGCTCAGATCCAGCGCTCTTGAGCATGAAGGGCGTGTCGGGATCCGGATTTTCGACGTAGCAGGCAAGAAACTGGCCTGCAGAAAATACGCTCATGGAGGCTTGTTCAGGGCCTTTACACGGGATGTCTTTTTTTCTGCCAGGCGGAATGCTCAGGAAGCAGAGGTAATGCTTTTCCTGAAGCGGAGCGGCTTTCCTGTTGTCACGCCTTTTGCCACAATCACAGAACTGGGAACGCTCAGAAAGAGGCTGTACCTCTGTACGCTTTTCGAAGAGGCGGCGACGAACCTGCTCGAATATCTGAAGCGGTCAGGGAAAAAGGCCAGGCTGCGGGTTGCGAAAAGGTTCGGCGAACTGCTGTGGGAGCTCGAGAAGACGGGAATCTACCATCCGGACCTCCACCTCAGGAATGTGGTGCTTACTCCTGACGGGAGCATGCTCTTTCTTGATTTCGACAGGGCCTCCAAAAAATTGATCGGGCAGAGGGATGCAGAATCAATGCTATGGAGGCTGGCCCGTTACGTAGACAAGATGCAAAAACAGGGAGAACTGCGGGTGGATGAGCGAGAGAAAATGCTTTGCCTGAGAACGTACGAACGCCTCTCCAAACGGCGCATCATCGAAAGCATGCAGAAGCAGATGCGAAGAAAAACCTGGCTGCACAGAGCGGGCTGGTTTTTCGAATCAATGCTTTACGGATCGCCTTCCTGAGACAACGCCAGGTCAGCAATAAAACGTACCCCTGAAGAGAGAGACCAGAAGATGGATAGACCTGCAATGGAGCACAGCCAACACAGAGCCGTAATACTCGTCCTCGCCGCCCTGTCAGCCCTGGGGCCATTTTCGGTCGATATGTATCTGCCCGGCTTTCCCGCGATTGCTGCAGGCCTGAAGACAAATATCGCCCACGTCGCGCTTTCGCTCACGAGCTACTTCATCGGGATGTCCGTTGGACAGCTGGCTTATGGCCCGGTGATGGACCGCTATGGGCGAAGGAGACCGCTGATCGTCGGACTCGTTATGTACGTTGTGGCTGCTCTGGGCTGTGCTTTTTCACCATCCATATACTTTCTGATCGCACTTCGCCTATTTCAGGCACTGGGCGGCTGCGTCGGCCTGGCAGGAAGCAGAGCGGTGGTACGCGATCTCTTTTCCGCGAACGAGATAGCGCGCGTGCTTTCCATGCTGATGATGGTCTTCGGCATTGCGCCGATCGTTGCTCCGACGATAGGCGGCCTGGTGGTAGCTACACTCGGCTGGCGATTTATTTTTCTAATCCTTGCGGGGATTGCCGCACTCATTCTTCTGGCGGTGAACAGGTTCCTTCCGGAGAGCAAGGGTGCTGATAGTTCCATCTCGCTGTATCCGAAAAGCGTTCTGCTCGAATATCTCAATGTTTACAGAGAACCTACTTTTTTAAGACACACGCTGGCGAGCGCCGCTGCAATGGCCGGTTTTTTTTCCTACATTGCAGGCTCACCCTTCGTCTATATGAAGCTGTTCGGCCTTTCAGAAACACAATTTGCGTGGATGTACGGGACAAACGTGCTTGGCTTGATTATTGCCAGCCAGATCAACAGGGTTTGGCTGAGGAGGCGCAGCGCTGCCGAGGTGTTGTTCATGGCCAACGCGGCTCAAGTCTTTGTCGCGCTGATGCTCGTGACCGGCGTCCACTTCAGGCTCATCGGCACCATCGCGACCATTGGCCTCATTTTCTCCTACCTCTTCTTCTTCGGATTTGTCAGCCCGAATGCCGTGGCACTGGCGTTGCAGCCGTTCGCTAGGAATGCAGGGAGCGCTGCCGCGCTCATCGGAAGCATTCAGATGGTCGCGGCAGCCTCCTCATCGGGACTGGTAAGTTACCTGCATAACGGCACAGCCCTGCCGATGCTCTCGCTGATGGCCGGTTGCGCGAGCGTCTGCCTGGTGCTCCTCTCTGTTGGTTCCGATCATTCACGCGAACCGGGCTAAACCGCCAGATACCCATCAGGATCAAGGCAAGTCGCGAGCATTACCATGTTAATGTCGCGATGCTCGGTCCAGCTTGCTGCTTTTTGATGTTCCGGCTCAAGCCAGAACCTCTCGATAACATCTGCGACCGATTCATATTCTTTCAAGGAATCCATGGGCTCTTTCAGCTCACCTTCCTTAGCGAATGTCTGCTGATTTCCTTCAACAAGCCCGCGCAACGGTTCCGCGGCCTTCAAGCCGATCGACAATCCCAGTTCCCGGAACGCAAGGCGCGAGTCCGCGGGAAGGCCTAACCCATCTTCCCCGCCAAATGCTTCGAGGCCCGCAAGGGAAGATTCCAGTAACGTTACAAGCAGGCCTGTCCCAGTGAAATAGCCTTTTGTCATTAGTTGGGCTACTCTGAAGGTATCGGACAGCAGACCGCCGATACCGAGGGGATCATCGGTAGCCCAGCTTCTCCCCTTGCACATACCTGCCATGTCAGCAATCTCAGCACTCAAGTCTCCTCTTGACGGTTGGCTATCTTCCGCGGCTGTTGCTTGAACCTGGGTATACGTGATCAATCCGTCGAGAGGGTCATGCAACCCCATTGACCGCACAAGAGGATGCGATAGATCGATGCTCATCTTCCAGTACATGCGCTTATTCCCGCCGGAGGAGGGTGTGTAGACAAAAGCCGCGTGGGCCGTCTTGGCGAGTTCCAGAGCCCACCTATTGTACGTGAAATCTCCGGTGACCCTCGTGACGCAATTGAGGGCGTGCATCCACTTGGTCAGGTAATGATAATATTGGCCGTCCCGATCCCATTCCATGCGTTCGTTAAGGGGATCCTTCGGTTTCCGTTCCTTCAACTTTTTGCCTATCCTCAACCCGCCTACAGTGGGATGGAGCTCTCCCTCGCGCTCATCGAGCCCGCTGAGCGAACCGGTGCGGGAGTCGTCGGGCCGGTGCCTTCCGAGCACGTTGTGCACCTGACTCACGAGTTGCAGGGCCAGGTCCTTGAATTTCACTTCTCCGGTTTGCCTGTAAAGTCCTAAGAAGTTACAAACCGCGAAAGCGTCGGTCCACAGGTAGCGCCGGGGCGAGCCGCTCACCGGCGACAATCCGGTCAGAGATGCAAACTCCGTCATAACTCTCCCGGAGAGTACTATCGCTTTCTCTAGCGTCATGACGATTAGCTTAACATAGCGCGGAGGGTAAATCTTCCCACTACCTGGCCGTTGTGAGAAGACAGTTGGGCGATCTCCAGCTCCAGTGCGAAGCCGCGCGGAAACAATGAGGTCACAATAGGGCGCCAACAGCACCGTGAGTCGCACCCGGCCTGCTGCGCAATTTCTCCAGGTAATAATCCCATTGCATCCCTAACTGGGCAGCGGTGTAATTATTGGCAGCCATTTTTTTTGCCTCACCGGGCGACATCCCGCTTGGCTTCCCGAATAAGTTTGCGAGGAGATGATCCTTTGCTGCCTGCTCAAAATGCATTGCCAGGATGACTGCCTCTTCGATCGAGTTTCCCGCGGTCGTAATTCCGTGGTTCTTCATCAGCACGACCGGCTTATCGCCGAACAATTCAGCAAGCTCTGCCCCCATTTCTTTTGTCTGGATGAGACCTGCGGAGGGGTGGAAGGGAATCTTCCCGACAAATCTCGCACCATGCTGGCTGACGATAGTAACCTTTCCCTTGAACACGGAAGAGAGAAGAATCGAATAGTAGGGATGGACATGAACAACACTGGCCACATCCCTCCTTCTCCGATATATCTCAAGATGCAGAAATCGTTCCGAATGCATCTTCCCATGGCCCTCCTTAAGATTCCCGTCCGGATCGACCCCCTGGAGCTCCTCTGCCTTCACGCTCTCAAAACCTACGCCCCAGGGCTTGATGTACATTAGGCCATCTTCACCGCGGGCGGTCACGTGCCCGCGACTCGAATCCTCTGCGAGGCCTTCCATGTGAAGTATCTTGTGGGCCTGTTCTAATCTGACTCTCAACGCTTCGTTCATTGATGCACCCCCCTCTATACATTCTCGATGTTGTCGGAATCTTCGGCGGCTTCAACCATTATCAGGAATAGCTTATGTACTATATACAACATTAACCTTTTTGACAATATCAAGCGTGATGTCATATGGATTTCAATTGTTATACCTGACTTGTATTGATTGTACTGCCGATAGCGCGTGGCTGATCGAGCCTGCTCCCTCGAAACTATTCCCATGGTAACTAAATTGTTTTATAATGTCTATGAAGCAACCAGTAGGAACAAAAAGGATTTCTGCGGGAGGAATCATACGTGAGAATCGGAGCTTTCGAATTGACTGAGCCTATCCCTGAATTAAATGAGCCTTATGCACTTGCGATCCTTCGGCCCTGGATAGACGTAAATAGCGTCGGAACTCTGGTTCTGAACGAGTTGGAGACTCAATTCGAGGCTAAGGATTTGGCAAGACTCGCCAGGCCCGGCCATTTCTTCGATTTTACCCGGTATCGCCCCACGCTTATTCACGAGGAGGGCATTCGCAAAGTATCAGTTCCCAATGTGACTGTTCGCTACGGGAGAAGAGAAGGAGAAAATGACCTTCTCTTTCTTCACCTTCTTGAACCCCATTCTCTTTCCGAAACTTACGTTGACTCGGTTTTAAAGCTTCTAAAAAAATTCAAAGCGAAGAAATATATTCTTCTGGGAAGCATGTACGACGTGGTTCCACACACCAGGCCTTTGATCGTCAACGGAGGGGCAATTGGTGCAGGAGCTTTCCAGGATTTAAAGAAGTCAGGAGCCCTGCCAAGCACCTACGAGGGACCGACGACCATCACCTTTCTGATTACGCAAAAGGCAGCCGACCTGGGCATAGAAACCATCTCGTTTATCGTCTCCTTGCCTCAGTATGCTGTGCTGGAGGAAGATTATCTGGGAAAGGTAAGCCTGATGGAAATATTGAATCTGCTTTACAACATCCCCATCGACAAGAGAGATTTTGAGAGGGCTCTCGAGCAGCGCACGCTTATCAGCAAGAGGGTGGATGCAACCCCGGCATTGAAGAGTCTCCTTCCTCAACTTGAGGCATTGCATGAAGAGCGGATTAAATCAAGGGAAGGGGATGCGATGCCTAAACTGACTTCAGAGATGGAAGAGCTCCTGTGGAAGACGATGGGAAAGGATTTGGGGAAAGCATAAGGCTGACACCGGGGCCGGCTTGCTAGACGTAGCAATAAAGAAGCTTGATATATTGGGTCTATAAACAACCTCATATGGGCAAAAAGACCAAGATACTCGTGGTTGACGACGATCCTGATCTGCTCTCACTCACGAGTGAGATCTTGAGAAGAGCGGGCTACGAGGTCCTGGCGGCCTCAACCGGGAAGGAATGCATCCAAACAGTGCGAACAGATCGTCCTGACCTGGTTTTGCTGGATGTGGTCCTTCCCGATGAGACAGGAGTTCAGGTATGCAGGCAGATCAAGGAAGACCAGCAGTTACGCGCTACACTTGTAATCCTCATATCTGGAGTCCGGGTCTCATCCGACTATCAGGCAGACGCGCTGAATGTTGGGGCAGATGGGTACATCGTCAAACCAATCTCCAACAAAGAGCTCATTGCGCGCGTCCAGGCTATGGAACGTATCAAACAGGCAGAGGAGGCGCTTCAGGCTTCCGAGCTTCGCTACCGCAGACTTTTTGAAACCGCTCAGCACGGCATCCTTATCCTTGACGGCGACACCGCGCAGATAGACGACGTGAACCCATTCCTGATTGAGATGCTCGGCTATACCCATGAAGAACTCATGGGAAAGAAACTCTGGGAGATCGGGCTCTTCAAAGACGTGGGGGCAGGCAAAGCTGCTTTCAGGGAATTGCAGGATAAGGGGTTTTTTCGTTACAAGGATCTGGAGCTTGAGACAAAATTTGGAACGGAGATTGTCGTAGAGTGCGTCAGCAACGTCCATGATGTGGAGAGCAAGAAGGTCATTCAGTGTAACATCCGCGACGTCACCGACAGGAAACGGCTTGAGGAGACACTCCACAGTTTGTCACTGGTTGATGACCTCACGGGCCTCTATAACAGGCGCGGCTTTTTTGCTCTCTCTGAGCAACAGCTAAAAATAGCGGAGAGGACGAAGCAGGACGTTCTCATCTTCTTTGTTGATCTGGATAACTTGAAGCAGATCAATGATGTATTAGGCCACCAGGAGGGCGATAACGCGCTCGTGGAGGCTGCATCGGTCCTGAGAGAAACATTCAGGAAATCGGATATCGTCGGGCGCTTAGGGGGGGACGAGTTTGCAGTCCTCGCCATAGATGCTACGCGTAAAACAGAAAGCATGCTTATCGATCGTCTCCATAAAACCCTTAACGCTGTTAATCGGGGTGCGCTTCGAAAGTACAACCTTTCCCTGAGCACAGGCGTCGCACGCTATGACCCTGACAGTCCCTCCTCTCTTGATGAACTCATCGCCCGTGCCGATGCGTTGATGTATGAAAAGAAACGAACCAAACAGCGCGGCACTGGCGACTAATCCCTCCCTAGAAATACATGCCGTCCGCCTTAGTACGGTTGTGTTGCCGGTTCCTTTATGACCCCCGCCTCTTTGAACACCCTCTCGGCTCTCGGCCAGAGCTCCTTCAGGTACCGGTCGTAATCCTTGGCGTTGTAATAGGCCTTCGTGCAGTCCAGCTTTTCGATAGTCGCCTTGAACTCAGGCGCCTCCATGGCCTTGGTGAAGGCTGTTTCCAGCTTTTTCAGCACATCGGGCGCAAGCCCTGCCGGGGCGAAGAGGGCAAAGATGGTCTCCTTCACAAAGTCGTATCCCAGCTCCTTCAGCGTGGGAACGTCGGGAAACTCGGGCGACCTCGTGGCCCCGTGCGTCGCGAGCACCCGTACCTGGCCCTGTTGGGCAAACTGCGCGAACTCGGCTCCGGCCGAGCAGGCGTCGACGTGGCCGCCCACCAGCGCCATCCTCGCCTGGGCTGTTCCCTTGTACGGGATGTGCACCCATTTTATCTTCTCCTTGGCCGCAATATACTCCATGGCCACGTGCATGCCCGTACCTACGCCCGAGGAGCTGTATTTGATCCTCCCCGGGTTTTTCTTCGCGTAGTCGATGAACTCCCGGGCCGTTTTCCACGGAGAGTCGGGCCGTACAATCAAGGCTGTATTAGCGGCGAGGGCAATGCCGATAATTGGGGTGAAGCTCGTCAGGGGCTTGAAGGTCACCTTCTGGACCAACGGAGTATACACAACGCTATCGCTGGGTGCGCAGCAGATCGTGTAGCCGTCCGGTTTGGCATTTGCCAGAAGCGCAAGAGCCACCGTGCCTCCGGCGCCGGCCCTGTTCTCGGGCGCGATCCGTTGCCCGAGTTCTTTCTCGGCGCTCATTGCGATCATTCGGGCGATAATATCTGTGCCGCTGCCGGGATCAAATGCAATGAGCATCGTGACCGGCTTTTCGGGAAACTCCGCGCGGGCGGCACAGGCCAAGAGGAGCACGGCAAGCGGCACGGTCACAAGTAAAAAAGACACGATCTTTACCAGAGAACTCTTTTTCATTGTCTTCATATGCCCCCTTTTTTCTAACTATCGTATGCTCGTGCCCTGACGTCTGTCAACGATTACTTACTGAGTTTCCTGATCCTCGCCACGATATCGGAACAACCCATGACCGGCATCGAATCTGGATCCTGCCCTCCTCGATCATCACTGCTCAGGAGGGTCCTCCAAGAAATGTCTCCAAGAAATATCGTTGACAATTTCCAGACTAAATGTCACACTGGCGAACATGCGCGCAATATTGCCAAAGGATGTGCAAATGGAACCGGATCACGAGAGAGAAATCAGACAACTCATTTCTGAATTTGATTGCCCTAAGAATTTCATATGCTACAAATCGGGATTCAGTAATCTCTGTAAAGCGGAAGATATAGGATTAGAACCGTATCTTGAGTGTTTTGACGAGAGTTCAAAAGAATGCGCGTTTCTGTTGTCTTACGCAAATGTACGTTTCTGTGATTGTCCGCTTCGCTTGTATATCGCTAAGAAATTGAAGAAGTGACCTCCGGCATTACGTCACATAATTATTACGCGTAATAGTTGGTTCAGATCCATGTCTCGTGGGTGGACGAGGTACTCCTCTCCTTCCTTAGTCTGTAGTCTTCACTCCCTTGAACAGAGCCACATAACCCCTTTCATTGTGGGCGCGATGGGGTTTACGCAATAAGTCTGGCCATGAACCGGATACCCGAGTGGAGCTGGGGCGGCATATAGTCGTCTCAACCCGGTCCGCTTGACCGAATTGCATAGGTATTGTAACTGGATGACAAGGCTTAATACCGAAGCACTAATTATTTGCTTGACAGAATCCACCCTTCTGCTACAATCGACACAACGGGCAAAGACTCGACGACGTCTACATCATTGCGCCGTAAACGGTGTCATAGAGAGACAAGAGCTTTTATTATTGCGCCACGCAGGATGGTGTAGCATGATATCCAGACTCTTTATTCTCTTCATGTCATTAACGACTCTCTATCTTGCCGGATGCTCCTGCAAGCCCCTGCTGCATTACTCTTTAGACACACCTCCGCTGACCCTGACGCCTGCATCTCTGGCAAACAGCGAGGATGGAAGAGGCCGTTTCAGGGAGATCTATTGTGCCGTTCAACGTGGCCACGGAGCCACGCTGCCCTATAATCGTCCCTGTGACGAAGTGGTTGTACATCTGCAGGGCGAACCGCAGCCGACGGGAAATGCTGTCTGGCTAGGAGCGGCAAGGCTCAAACTCCGTATTCTTGTCGTATCCGGCATTTACAGCGAGTGTATCAACCACATAACCAACGCTTACTCCTATGCGCTAAAACACCTCGAGCTATACGGCTACCGAACAGGTGACCTTCGCGTGAGCGGCCGGTCAAGCAGCACTTACAACGCAAGTCAGATCAGAGATGCACTCGTGGCAATGGATCTGCTACCCGACGAAAAAGTGGTGCTCGTCGGCTATTCGAAGGGAGCCCCGGACATCCTGGAGGCCGTTGTTGCGTATCCGGAGATTCGGCAGAGTCTGGCGGCAGTGGTGTCCGTGGCCGGCGCTGTTGGCGGGTCTCCGTTGGCCGAAATGATTGAACAGCCTTACCAAAAACTTCTCAGCAGGCTTCCCGATTCCGAGTGCCCTCCGGGAGTGGGAGACCCGCTTGAGAGCCTGAAACGCTCAACACGCCAGATGTGGCTATCGCGTAACCCGCTTCCTCAGTCGGTTAAGTATTTCTCGCTTTCTACCTTTGCGGGAGAAGATGATATTTCTGCAATCCTCAGACCAACCTACGATCTCCTGGCCCTGATCGATCCACGCAATGACAGCCAGCTGATCTACTACGACCAGATCATTCCCGGGGCAACGCTTCTTGGCTACGTGAAAGCCGACCACTGGGCGGTCGCCACGCCATTCTCCCAGGACGTACCCCTGCTCTCGTCCACCTTGCTCGACAAGAACGAATTCCCCCGCGAAGTCCTTCTGGAAGCAGTCATTCGGTTTGTAGAAGAAAAGCTTCTGTCTCCATAGTAAAAAACGCTTGGTTACTCCCAAAAGTGGGGAGAACAAAATCCGGCCCCGTACAAAACTGGGGCAGTGGGTTGTGGTCACAGATATCAGAAAGCTGAGCAAAGGATACCCACTCCCGTCTCACTTGCTGCCCAATATATCTTGCGTGTGGACTTGGTTGGATGTTGTAGGATTGGTGGCCTCGAAAGCTTTCGCTTCCATAGAAACACTGGACGCCGACGATCAAAGAAAATATAATAGATACGAGGCAGAATGAGTCCGACGATTCTCAGAGAAAAGGGCTATCGCTTCTTTTTCTTTTCGCGGGAGGAATCTCGACCGCACGTTCATGCCGCATGTCCTGATGGCGAGGCGAAGTACTGGCTGGAACCACATCTTGAGCTGGCAAAGAACTATAACCTATCGAGAACTCAGCTGAAGGAAATAGAAAGCATTGTTGAGGTGCATTATGAAGAGTTCAGGCGCGCTTGGCAAGAACACCTCAGTAGTTGAGGTTACCCATATCTCCGGCAACGGTGTGTGGCTTCTTGCCCGAAATAGAGAATTGTTCATGTCTTATGAGGATTTCCCATGGTTCAAGGATGCCCCTGTGGGAAAAATCCTGAATGTACAAGAACCCCGCACGGATCACTTCCATTGGCCGGACCTGGACATAGATCTCACGGCCGAAATAATAGAACATCCGGAACGATTCCCTCTGAAGGCAAAATGACGTTAGGCAAGTCTAGCCGATGTGAAACGCTCTCTCCTTGCCTGCCATGTTAGCCGCATAAAGGAGTTTTCCTGTTCCTGTTCAGCATATCCTGTGGCCATACGCCCGAGCCTCCACTGGCGGCCTTCGCTTAAATTCAGAGGATAGCTTTAATCCCCTTGCGGCGGATCACATTCAGCAGCACGAGCGCCGCGCCTGTCGGATGCTTTTCGCCGCGTTCTAATTGCGACACGTACCCAGCCGTTATGTTGAGATAGTGGGCAAAAACCGCTTGGCTCATGTGCGCTCGTTCGCGCATCGTGCGAATGTCCTTGCCGGTTAGCGATTTGCCTTCGACTCTCTCCTTCACACCAAGGTGACGCATGGTTACTTTTGTGTAGGCCTTCTCGTCCAGAAGCCCTACCTGCCGCATGTCCTTGGCCGTCTCAAGCATCGCTTGTGCCAGCCGGCCCGGCTTCTTATTTTTCTTCGCCATAATTTACCTCCTGTAAAAATCCCTCCTCAATCGCGTCTTTAAGACGCTTTTCGTCCGCCTCAAGCCATCCCGCCGCTATCTCTCTCAGTGTTGCCAGTTCATCCTCCTCGATGTTCTCGCGCTCGTTCTTCGCGAACCCGTAAAGGAACACCGACCGGTCACCAAAGCGGTAAGCGATCAGCAGGCGGTACCCACCTGAACGGCCTTACCCCGTCCGTGCGACCCTTTGCTTGATAACGCCCCCGCCCAAATCGGCATCCACAATCCCGCGTTCCGCGCGTTCAATAGCGCCGCACAGACTATGATCCCCGATCCGTTCCCGCCGGGCATAGCGTACGAACCACTTCGTTTTGAAAACCCGCACGTCTCACCCTAATACTATAAACTATAGCACTATGAGTTATATATGTCAACTTTTTTTCACCTTCTTTCGCAAGGGCTTAATTCACTCGGCAACGCTGCCTGATACGGGCGAGGCGGTATGGGAATGCGAGGTCACGATACGGCACATGCACGGCGAAGAGGTCGTGGACTGGGGAGTCCGCTTCAACCTGAGAGCATCCGACCGATCGCTCGTAAACGGTTCCATCATGTGCGTGGGTGCTGGGTAGAAGGGTTTGACGGCATGCGCAAGCGGATATCCGGAGTGGTCTGCCAGATAGCGACAGGAAAAAGCTATTCAGCGCAAGAAATAACGCCCCAAAAGCCATACTCACTGTGGTTTCAGATTTCACGGTGTCAGATTTTGCCTTTTCAGATTTCACACACTTTTCAGATCACTTTTCAGATTTCGCTTTTCAGATTTCGCTGTTACCGCAAAATGATAATGTCCTATTTCTGCAAAGTAGAAATGTCCTATTCCGGGAATGCTACACTGCTTCTTTTTCAAAGGAGGCAGGATGGCG
>Ga0209039_10002767_pt1 | contig 14473 bp, 12 predicted proteins | sample BogFormECP12_OM1_FD_188238 | JGI IMG/M metagenome (GOLD analysis project Ga0209039, IMG submission 188238) | Bog forest soil microbial communities from Calvert Island, British Columbia, Canada - ECP12_OM1 (SPAdes) (version 2) | ecosystem: Environmental > Aquatic > Freshwater > Wetlands > Bog ... | reverse complement strand
GAAACGTGCAGTTGATATTCTCCACAAGCACGTTAGTCACGGTAAACGCATCCTTACCAGTACATGAAACATTAATGTTCACTGCCGAACCGCCCCCATACCACCCATACGGAGCCCCCAGAGTCAGCTCCCCCCCATTCCTCACAGAGGAATACGGCAATTCTCCCATGAATGCCAACATTTCTACACAAAGGCCACCTACAACCACAACTACAATAACTATGACTGAAGCCGCCAAAAGACCAAAAGCCCTCCTGTTTTCAACCAGCTTCATGTTCCTCTTCAACTCTCCCCCAAAAGGTCAGGATACGGTTAACACTAACCCCCACCGAAAAAAGAAAAAGAAACATGAATCTTAACAGTTGTGTACATTGAATCAAAATCTCTAATACAACAATAACACGAACAAAACCACAGTTCTTCAATACCAATTATGTGCACACGGTGTCACTAAAGAAGCATTATTAAGTCGCAACCACCCCGAATAAGCCAAAACCAAAGCTGATTCAAATGACCAGAAAAGTGTTATTTGTATGCGGCTGGAGCATCGACAGAAGCCCCGCAGCTGAAGACCTGCTCAAAGACAAAGAAGGATACGAAGCCAAATCTGCAGGCGTAAAACCAGGAGCAAGAAACAAAGTCTCCAAAGAACTCACTGACTGGGCAGAAATAATATTTGTCATGGAACAAGAACACAAAGAAGCCCTCAAACTAATCAACCCCCGAGCCACCAAAAAAATCATAGTTCTAAACATACAGGACGACTACAAGAGAGGCGACCCAAGACTCAGAAAAATCCTAGAAGAGAAACTCTCAAAACACATACAAATCTAACAACGAAACACGACAGCCATTCTACGATGTGTATGAATGATCATGTTTCCATTTCATCGATTGACCCATCTGTTATGTAGGGCAATCTGCGTTTCTTGTTTTCAACTGTCCTTTCGAAATCGATGTCCTGCATATTCCTTATGAAGGTTATGACCTCCCTGAACTTGCCTGGCAAATATATCGTCTCTTTTCCAGGGCCACGAAGAGTAAACCCGGTTCTTGCCTCAACAGAAAACGCAACTGCCGCAGCAAGAATTGGAGCCACTGTGACCAGAAATAGGAACAAATTCAAAAATGAGGATTGTATGAGCCCACTACTTGTCAGGGAATTCAGCAGGTCGTTAGTCATCGCGATTAAAGGTTTAGGAAGAATTGCTGTTGCGAAGAATCCAACGTAGAGCAAGAATGAAATGATCGAGCCCTCTATGAGCGTTTTCCACGGGTATCTTCTCGTATGCTCGATTGAAGTGACATTTGTATATGGGATTTCAATGACCCTTCTTGAGATGACGCCTCTCCTGATGAATAGTCTTCGTCCCGTGGCCACAACTCCCCAACTTCCTGAGGACCAACTCTTCAACACATTCTCTGGCTCGGCTATCGTCGCCCGAACTTCCTGAGGAATCGCAGTTAAACCTCTCTCTTTAATCAACTCATCCGTCAGAACATCATCAAGCTGTTCAGTCAGCTTTGAAACAGTCAAATCGGCCGTTCTCTTCTTGGCGTTCACGGACATATCGTTCCATAAAGATTCGTTGTCACACAGTTTAGTAACGGCTGCTGCCGAACCTTTCACATCATCCGGCCCATTCACATGGATGCCTTCCAAACCATCGCGGATAAGCCAGGCTTGTCCCTCAACTCCCGAAGTGATCACCGGAACCCCCGAATGCATGAATTCCAACTGCGCTAAGCCAAGAGCCTCTGAACGACTCAAAAGAATGTTAACACGAGAAGTCTCAATGAGAAGCATTTTCTGTCTTTGACTAATCTCTCCCAAATAGGTCACGTTTCGAAGGCTTCTTGCGACTTCAATGACCCTGTTAGCATAAGGTGACTGGCCTTTTCCAGCAACAACAAAATGTATGTCCTCTCGATCCTTCAACATTTCAGCCACATGCAGCACTGCCAGCGGATTCTTCCGTTCTTCAAGGCTGCCCAAATAGGCAACTATCTTCTTATCTCCGCCAATCTTGGCCTCTTCCAGAAAGCCCTCAACGCTTTCAGTGCCCGTTGCCGAATACTCCTCGAATTCTTCATCATCAACTCCCCCTGGATAGAGAAAGCACTTGTCGGATTTTGCGCCCATTTTCACTTTGGCTTCTTTCTCCAAAGGCGTCACAACTAAAATCAGGTTAGCAGTCGAAAATATCTGTGGAAGCGTAAGTCTGTTCCAAGCGACTCTGAAGGATCTCTCGGTCAAAGAGTACCTCTTAGGGGTCGGCTCCTGAAAATGAGACATATGACAGAGCACGAGCGGATCTCGGTACCCACCTACCATCTTCATGTAACGCCGCCACTCAATAAACCGGGCAGTCTCTTCCGGACCATTCCACAGCGTACTATGCGTAATCAAGACATCCAAATGAAAACTATCTACAATCCTCTCTAAGACCGAGATGAAATCCCTGAAGTTTATCCGACGAGGAGGCCACCTTGCAATATAACTGTCGACCCTTATCACAGGAATGCCCACCTCACGGTCCTGCTCCGTATACGTGAAGCCGCCAGGCTTGGTCAGACTCCCAGAAGAAACCAGAACGCCATCATGATAATTGCCAGTAATCAGAAAAGCCTCGTGACCCAATTTGACGAATTCCCGCACCATTCTCTGCGCCACAAGCTCCTGCCCCTTGCTCGCACTAGTCTGATACATTATAACGCCGATTCGTTTCTTCAACAACTCAACAACACTCCCGACCAAGACGAACGGACCCAATAGAGTTGATATCAATCATAGGAAAATCGCTGGTGAATCTCAAGCCATGTGCAACGAGGCTTCGGAGGAAAATGGGAACATTCTCAAATGTTACAAAATAATCACATTCGAGACTGCTCAATCGAGTTTCACTATGGATTACGCCTATGCTAATGTTGGATATCCTGAACGCTGAGTTATCTGTCACCGAATCCCCCAGATACATGACGCCAGCTTTCACTGCCAGTTCGCTTAGCATATTCTGCAGCGCCTTGCCTTTGTCTGGCGCAAACGGATATACGTCACAGAACGGTTGATTCTCATACTTGAAGACCCTCAGACCTAACAGTTCACAGTAATCTAAAACACGGTCGGCTTCGTCAATTGCCTTCTCAGAATTCTTTGCTCGTCGCCAATCTATGCAAAACGCAACCGTACGTCCTTCAGAATCTTGTTTTTCCTCAATTTCCATTCCAATTGCCGTTAAATGTAGACGCACGCAGTTGAGGGCTTGAGAAACAGCGGACCACGTAGATTCGAGAGATTCATTTCTCAAAATTCTCCCGCCGACACGCATTTCCAGCCCGCCTATCGCGGACCACGCCTTCGCGAAAGGCGTTCTCGATGTTATGAACTGTAAATCCTTCGTGGTTATGATGGATACAGGTATGGACTTGCTAATTTGCTGGAGCACGACACGTGTTTCAAGCGGAACACTGGATTCACTTCTTGCCACATGAATCGGACTTATCGTTCCATCGTAATCCATCACCAAACATCTCACACTCATCCGTTGATAAGCCCCCTCATGTCGTCCGCTCTTGGCTAGAGAATTCACGTTCAACCTCACTGACCTAGACACGCATTGTCCCTTGTCCATTTTCGTCCTTCGGCATTTCCCCCAGAACCAAACAGAAACGCTTTGCCTTCGAGCCCATTTGTTTGTCAGCCAGTCCACATATTTAACAATTGTTGACCAGCGCACTGAACCAATTACTCAACGTTGCTAAGAACATGAGCGAAACAAGGTTCACAAAAGCGCAAGCCTTATTCTTCATGCGATTTCTTTTCTTTTTGACTTCAAATGCGACGCGGAGCCTCGTCGTCTGAAAGACGATTCTAGATTTGCAAAAGGCCCAAGAGTATAAAGAAGGATGTTTGGCCACTTGAGGAGGGTTGAGGGATGAGATCTATTAACGCGAAGTACGACGTGAAATATATCCCAATCAGCATACATATGATTCCAAGTATTATGAGGACAAGCCCACGGTTTCCCTGCTCATGCTTCCATACGTAGGCTTCCAAGATTATTGCTGCAGCGCCAAAGATTTCAGGCACGATTAGTAGGCTTAGGAAAGCACACAAAATCCCAATCGAAGAATACAATCCGACACGAACTCTCTCCTGAGGATTGATCGGAGTCGACTGCGGCAAGGCTGGTTCATTGCTCAAATGTGCACTCTCAGGCATAGATGGAAAACATTCTTCTTTGTCAGTCGATTTCACCCGACACGACGTTACATATCTCGTCACTATTTAACCTTAAGCGCCGCAAGAATGATACGGTTGAAACCACCAATATCCATTACTCCTTAAACATTGCGTACGTTCAAAAGAGGTTGATTTCGACTGGAGAAACTGACCAAGGTCGAGTTCACAAATCTGGACAAGGTAATGTACCCTGAAGCAAAAATCACGAAGGCCCAAGTAATTCAACACTACATTAAGATGGCACCCAGAATGCTTGAAATCCTCAGGAACAGACCCGTAGTCTTGACTAGGTTTCCCAACGGCGTCGAAAAGGAAGGATTCTTCGAAAAAGACAGGCCTATGGGCACGCCATCATGGGTGAAAACCTTCAAAACATACTCCGAAACAGCCAAACGCACCGTCAACTACGTAATATGCAACGACCTCGATACACTCGTGTGGCTCGCCAATCTCGCAGCTCTGGAGTTGCATATAATGCTCTCCCAAACAGACGCGCCTGAAAAACCCGACTTCCTCTTCTTCGATATCGACCCACAAGCACCCGCAAGCACAGACGAAGTCGTCCACGTAGCCTTGGCATTGAAGGAAGTTCTTGATGAACTAAAGCTCAAATCCTACGTGAAGACCTCTGGAAAAAGAGGACTACACATCCTTGTCCCAATAGCTCGTGACTACTCGTTCAGTCAAACAAGAGAATACGTTCACCAAATCGGAAAACACTTGGCCCAACACTCAGCAATCATCATTTCAGAGTTCTCCAGAGAAAAAAAGCCTGGAACAATCTATATCGACTACTTGCAGAATTCCTATGGACGAACCATGGTGTGTCCTTACAGCCTCAGAGCCACGCCTCAAGCAACCGTCTCGTTCCCGTTGGAGTGGAACATGGTTAAGAAAGGGTTAAAGCCGGAAGAATTCACCTTGTTTACTGTTGCAAAGTCTGAAGCCAACCCTTGGAAGGGGATACTCGAAGACAAGCAGAAACTTGAATAAGTGTGATTATTGATGTCAGAAATGGAGACGAAAATATCGAAGAGATCGTTCTGGAGCGGAGCCGTAACCATCGGATTGGTCAACGTGCCAGTCAAACTCTACACGATGACTTATGACAAGGCTTTTTCTTTCAGATTCCTCCACAAACAAGATGGTCAACCTCTAAAATATGAGAGAATAGACCCTAAAGACAATAGCGCCGTGCCATGGGAAGACACCGTACGAGGCTACGAAGTAAGCAAGGGACACTTCATAGTATTCCAGAAAAGCGAACTTGACGCGGTGAGACCACAGTCAACCCGAAAAGTCTCAATAGATAAATTCATTGATTTCTTCTCAATCGACCCAATATATTTCGAAAAATCCTACATACTCGCGCCTGATAAGAGCCAAGAAGCCTACAGCCTACTCTTCACGGCCCTGCGGAAGCTCCAGAAGGCCGGAGTCGGAAGAATCACCCTCAAAACCAAAGAATACCCCGTTCTACTACACGCGTACAAAGGCGCCTTGGTCTTAACGACGCTCAGATACGCAGACGAAATTTCTGATCCAAGCAGCTTCGAGGAACTGAAGGGACTCAAAGAACCCAATAAGAAGGAACTGGATCTCGCCGTAAAAATAGTGAACGATTTATCAGGTGAATTCGACATAAACGAGTACGAAGACACCTACGCAAAGAGAATTCGAGAATTGATAAAGAAAAAAGTAAAAGGCGAACCAATAATCGCTGAAAAACCCGTCAAAGAAGAGGAAGCAAAAGGGCTAATGGTATCTCTGCAAGAAACCCTCAACCAGCTGAAAAAACAATGAACCACTATTACAGACCTATGCTAGCCCAGCAAGCAGAAAAACCCTTCACGTCAAAAGATTGGATATTCGAAGTCAAATGGGACGGGATAAGAGCCATCAGCTACGCGAACAATGAAATCAGCATTCGAAGCAGAAACAACGTAGAATTGAAGCACAATTTTCCGGAACTCGCAGAACTCAAGAACCTGACAAGTAAAACAGTGGTCGACGGAGAAATAGTCGTTATGAAACAGCGAAAACCCGACTTCCAAGCCCTCTCCGAACGAACCAAAACCACCTCCGCAGAAAACATCAAATACTTATCACAAACATATCCCGCAACCTACATTCTATTTGACATCCTAGAAAAGGACGGAAAACCCCTCCTGAACCTACCGCTCAACGAGCGAAAGAAACTTCTGCAAGAATATGTGAAGGAAGGAAACCGCGTCATATTATCCGCTTACGTGGAAGAACAGGGCGAAACATACTACAGGGCAGCATTGGCAAAGGGCATGGAAGGCATAATGGCCAAGAAAAAAAACAGCTATTACGAGCCAGGCACTCGAAGCAGCGACTGGCTGAAAATCAAACCCCTCCTCACCTGCGACTGCGTCGTATTCGGATACACAATCGGCAAAGGAGTCAGAAAACAAACCTTCGGAGCCCTAATCCTGGGCCTATACGACAAAACCGGCCCTGTTTACGTGGGCAAAGTCGGAACTGGCTTCACACAGAAAAACATTGAATCAATGCTGAAAACCTTCAAGGCCCTCCGAGTCGAACAAAAAAGCTTGGAGAAAGTCGACGCTCCAGAAGAAATCGTGTGGTTGAAACCTGAAATCGTTTGCCAAGTGGCCTACCAAAACGTCACAAACGATGGAAGACTCCGGATGCCCAGATTCCTAGACATCAGATACGACAAAACCCCTTCAGAATGCACATTGAGCCAGATAATCCGCTCAAGCCTGCAGCCCTATATAGCAAAAAGAGATTTCAACACCACACCCGAACCATCTGCCATTTCTACGAGCCCTGCCAGTGGAGGACAAGCATTTGTGGTTCAAGAGCATCACGCCCGAAGACTCCACTACGACTTGCGTCTTGAAAAAGATGGCGTGCTAAAAAGCTGGGCAGTCCCCAAAGGGATACCAGAGCAACCTGGCGACAAGAGACTGGCCGTTGAAACAGAAGATCATCCATTGGAATACCGAAGTTTCGAAGGCACCATACCAGAAGGACACTACGGTGCGGGCACAGTGAAAATATTTGACGACGGAACCTACGAAATGAAAGTTTGGAACGAAAACATGATTGAATTCACCTTGAACGGACACAGACTGCACGGAAGATACGTCCTCGCAAGATTCAAGAAAGCAGGGGAAAAACAGTGGCTGCTCCTGAAAGCGAAAGAACAACCGTAGCCAAAGCGCATATAGGCACGATGGGCTGGAGCTATACGTTCTGGATAGGAAATTTCTATCCTTCAGAATTGAAATCCAAAGCTTTTCTGGCTGAATACGCCAAGCATTTTGACACGGTCGAACTTGACAACACCTTCTACAGAATCCCCTCATCAAACACCGTTAAAGCATGGAAAGAGCAGACACCAGAAAGTTTTCTGTTCTCAGCCAAATTTCCCAGAATCATTACCCATGTCAAAATGCTTCGGTCCTGCGAAACAGAGACAGACATTTTCATTAGCCGAATGGTACAATTGCAGAATAAGCTTGGACCATTACTACTCCAGTTCCCCAGCACTTTCGGCTCCAAACAATTCTTGCTACTGCAAGATTTCCTGCCAATCCTCCCCAAAGGCTACCGCTACGCCGTCGAAGTGAGAAACAAAACAATTGACAAAGAAAGACTACTCCGACTTCTGAGAGATAATGGTGTATCGCTTGTTCATGTCACCCTACCCATTCTTCAGGAAGAGTTGACAGCGGAATTCGTTTACATGAGGCTCGAAGGCGATAGAAAAAAAGTGGATGGGACCTTGGGAAAAACCGAGGTTGACAGAACCGAAGACATTTCAAAGTGGGCTTCTCAAATCACTGACATTTTGAACCAAAAAATGGAGGTATTCGCTTACTTCAGCAAGTTCTATTCAGGCTTCCCTCCGAGTGATGCCCAACAAATTCTAGACTATTTGCGTATCGAAAAGCCTTCTTAATGATACGAAGACTCCATGTCTTTGAGAGACTGTCGGGGAGAAACATTTGGAGCACAGGACGATATAGGTTGTCTACCATTCTGCAGTAAAGCGCGCGCCGTTTAAATCCCCATGCAAATACTTCAACTGCAGAGTAGCAACTGAAAAATAGGGTGCAACGTCAAAAAAACAGCTGTTGGTATTTCTATTAGTCGCCTGAGAGCAGACGGCCCGTCGCCGCATCCAAGCTGATAGTGCGTTTTGCTTTTTTCGTTTTAAATTGCACCTTAAGGTTCCATGCGGGCAACAAAACCAGTTCTGCAGAGTCTGGTTTGACGCCTATCTTCAATTCTAACGTTTGACAAGCTTTTTCTTGGCTCAGTTTCATCGTGGGCAACTTGTCGATTTCGCCTGGCATTTTGGACACGAATATGAAATGTTTGTCCGTATCTAGGTTTCTCAGCTTCTGATACCTGCTTGGAACCAGTTTGAGAAATACTATCTCATTTTTCTCTAGAGAGATTAAGTCGCCTGTCTCTGCACTCATATAGTACGTGCAGGTTTCCTCCTTTTTGATAAGGAGCGATCGTGTTTCTTTTTTTCCCTTCAGTCTCCAGATGGGTACGTAACGGACCTCAGCATCGTAAACTTCCTCGTCTTTACGAAACATGCCGCCTTTGAGAAGCGAACTTACCTTTTTCACAGCCTCCACCTGAGTAAGTACGGGCTGTATCATCAGGATTTCTCCGCTAATGCCTCTGGATGGATCCAGGTTGAATTCTGAAAGCCAATAAACTGTTTTTCGGTCAGCCTTGTTTCGGCCCCTCTTGACTATTCCTGCCTTGACGAGACTTGTCAGTATCTTGTCTGAGTCCACCTGGGTTATCTTCAAATCTTCGGCAACTGATTCTGCTGGAACCGCTTTCCCTTCTGAGCGGAGAAAACGCTGAACCCGTTCTTCCAAAGTCTTGGACGGTTCAAAATGAGCGGCGCTGGTCCATTTCTTCACAACTGTTGCCTGCATATTTTTCTCAAAAAACGCTTTTGATTCTGCAGGCACATATTGTGCCAAGTCTTTCTCGTCCAGCGTCAAATGTTTGCTGACTAACCATCGAACGTTGAAGTCCACTACGTCTTTGTAAGTATCTGGAGACAACAACAGGAATTCGCCTGTTCGTAGGCTAGGGAGTTTTTGTAAGACGGCATCGGCATGTGCAGGGTCGATGGACTGGATGATTTTCTGGACTCTCGAGATATCCTGTGTCGTCATCATGCGGCCTAGGCACCATGAGTTGACCTGGGCCAAAGCTTTGTAGTCTATGTCCGTTATGTTCTGCGTAGCCGCCACGAGCCCCACACCGTACTTTCGCGCCTGTTTAAACAGAAGCGTGTAAGCGTTCTTCGGAGGCGGATTCCTAGGGTAAGGGGGAATGTAGGGTGAGATTTCATCAACGTAGAAAAGCATCTGCAAATCGTTCGACGGGTTCTTCAGCATCCAACAATAAAGTTCCTTAAGCAACGTTGCAAGAAAGAACTGCTTGTCGTTCTCAGACGTCAAAGTGTTAAGATAAATGATGTTCAGCGGCACTTTGCCATCGCTTTTATCCATGAAGAGACCGATGTCGATTTGAACTCCCATCTGAAACATCAGCGCTGAAGTCCCCACAGTCAGAAACCGTAGCTTCCGAGCAATCTCTTCCGGCTCCTTCTTGGCCGCCAACCCTTTCAGAACCGCCGTTACATCCGAGGGAGGGTTCAGAACGATGTCGGCAAGCTGGCCCATATCGCTGATTCTCTGACGTTGCTGCCACATGTATTCAAGAATCGTGAAAATGTAGGCCTTCGCACTTTTTCCAGCGTCACCGTTCAAATCGTAACCAAGGAAACCCGTCAAAGAATCCGCAGTGAGATCAATGGCCTGCACTGCTTCCTCGCTTGGAACCTCGTGCGAGGGAGACTTGAAAGGATTAACACTTATTGGAATGGCTCGATTGCTGGCAGGGGTAAAAATAGCTATCCGCGCCCTGCTGAAGAATTCCTCCTGCACTTCAACAGACGTACCGTGCCTAGTCAATTCTTCAGGGTCACCCTTAACCCCCAAGGAGGAAATGTCGCCTTGCGGATCAACTATGATAACAGGAATATTGTGCCGTACAGCCTCTTCGATTACGCATTTGCACAGGACTGTCTTACCTGAACCGCTTCCTCCAAGAGCCATCAAATGCCGCTTAAACGCCCGGACAGGCAAAACAACAGCTGAATCATCCGCCACATTTCTGCCCAAGAACAAAGAAACCTCGGCACCCATCTGCGAACGATCCTCACCTGCTTCCCTGCTCAATCTCAACTCCTCTCAAAACAACGAACACAAACGACCTGGGCACCTTCTATTTGACTCCTACCCATTTAACAATTACCTTGAAAAAGCGAACACGTCAATGCCCCCAAAATTGTGCAGGCACAGAGCCGTGCATGTTTAATCTTGACTCCAAAGCATTTGAAAGCTTTCTCTAAGCTAACCATAAAGCCAGTAAGAAGCCCAATAAGAAGGCGAGTGAAGAGTAGGGCAGCACATTAAGGATTCCGCGTCCAACATCGTAAATCTTGGGCAAGAACTGCATGGCCTGAGAGAAAAGGCCGCTGTAAGTCAGGCTCAGAACGCCTGTCGCTACGAGAATGACGACGAGGGCGACAACAAACACGACAAGTTTCAACACTCTCTTGACGACAGCGCCCACCAACAAACCGATTATGAAGGGCACGACAATTGGAACTACCCAAGCGATTTCAGGCGGAATCGACATTGTCTCACCTGACCCTCCATTTGCTCTTGAAGTAAACATCCCTCAACTAATAATAAAAGATTCCTACCCTCCAAGGCCGCACCCCCGCTTCTTCCGAGCAGCGCAGAAAGATTTATGAAAACACGATTTCATTACGAATGCGGAACAGGGCACGCGCGCTTAGGATAACCAGATTGGAAAAAACTAGCGGATACGCAATCCTTCGGACAAAGCAAAGCTGCGAAGATCCCTGATCTCCAGAAGATTAGAATAATTCAGAAGGTGGCGCATATATCACGTCGAAAGTGACAGAATTCGAGGTTCTAACGTGGAACAGGACTTATAACTTGCTTCTCAGACTAGCCAGGAAGATTCTTAGAAGCGGTTTCACACCTGACATCATAGTCGGTGTATCGAGGGGAGGCTGGGTTCCTGCCCGAGTACTCTGCGACTTACTGAGCGCACCTGTTCTGGCAAACATCGGAATCGAATTCTACACAGGCATAGGCGAAACCAAACCTTCACCAAGGCTGACTCAGCCGCTTTCAACAACCGTTACGGGCAAAAAAGTGCTTTTGGTCGACGAGGTTGCAGACACTGGACAAACACTGAAGTTGGCAATAGAACAAATTTTGAAAGAAAGTGCGAAGGAAGTGAGAACGGTAACGATGTACACCAAACCAAGAAGCGCCATCAGACCAGACTATCAGGGAAAGAAAACGTCGTTCTGGATAGTGTTTCCTTGGGAAACAAAAGAAACCATTCAAGCAGTCACGAAGGACTCGAAATGGAGACAAAGAAAAGAGCTAACCGATCTTGAACATGCACGGCTGTCTGCAAGGCAAACTCAAAGATTTCTAAACAAAATCCTCACAGAGAGCTATCAAAAAAAACAATCACAGATAATTCCTTGAAGCTGTAGTCTGAACGTCACAAGTCTTTAATACAAAGAACTTAGAAAAGATGTTGTTTAGGAGAAAAAGCACATTGTTTAAGCGTTGGTTATTAGCAGATATTTTAATGTTTGCAATTGCGTTTAGCTTCACAGCTCAAATATGCGTCTTCAGCGCAACGACGAAACGGAATGCCGTGGGGATAGTCTACGGCGCTGACGGTCCAATCGCAGGGGTTTACATATCAGCTGAAGGAGACAACGGCTCAGGAACCGCCGTAACCAGTAGTTCTGGACAGTACACCATGACCATGGGCTTACAAACGGGAACCTACAACTTGACCACCTTTGCTTACGGGTACATTGACGACGAAGTAGACTCTATAAGCGTAACAGCTGGCCAAACCACACCGAACGTAAACTTTGATTTACAGCTTTCCGGCGGAATCTCAGGGACAGTCACCGACGCCGCGAACCAAAACCCAATCAAAGGCACTGACATCTATGCGGAACTTTCAAATGGAACAGGAACCGTCGGATTTTTAGGCACCACAGGGTCTGATGGCAAATATCTCATAGCGACAAACCTGCCCACAGGAACGTATAACGTTTCGATTTTGCTGGCACCAGACGGATATATCACTAATATGACGACGGCAAACGTCGTTGCGGGAGTTGAGACCAAAAATGTGAACCTTGCCCTGGCAGAGTCAGGAATCATCTCGGGAAAGGTAGCGGAACCAGACGGTACAGGTCTTTCCGGCATTGAAGTCTTCGCTTCCTCAAGCAGCGGCGGATCTTACTTTGGTTATAACACAACTGATGCTTCAGGCAACTACAGGATAGCCACAGGTCTGGGAACGGACAACTACACAGTGGACGCCGATGGCGATGGAAACTACAGCGCGTATGGAGGCATCATGAGCCCCACTGAAGTTTCTGTTACCGCTGGCCAAGAGATAAGTGGCATAAATATCGAATTAACCCCTGTTACGACGCCTCCGACTCCTTCTGGAACGATAGCTGGCCGCATCACCGACCAAAATGGCAACCCGATTAAATTCGCATCGGTCGAGGCCACTGGGATCAACGGCACGGGTTCAGGCGATACCGACAGCAACGGCTACTACAACATCTCAAGTGGATTACGAACAGGAAACGACTACAACGTCAGTGCCACAGCATCAGGCTATTATGATTCATATTATCCAACTCTCGTCTCCGTCACAGTCGGCCAAACCACATCCAACATCAATATCCAAATGACTGCACTGCCAGCAAAAAGCTACGGAACCATCACTGGCACCGTTACAGGAGCTTCAAACCCGATTACAATAGTTCCAGAGTTTCAGTACCCATTGATGGCAATGCTTTCTTTGACACTTGTAGCTGCGGTAGCAGGCAAAATGATGCTGAAGACGAAACGCTACAAGAACGCCAACAACGCCCCATAAAGTCTCTCCTTTTTTTATCAAGAATCCTTTTGCATCGAACATGTGACCTTATGCCCCTTATTACCGTCCAAAAACGGTCTCTTCCCTAAATTCTTCGAAGAACACCTGCCTCAAAACATAGCTTCTTTTCAATTGGAAGCTAGGCAGGCTCTTTTTTCACTTCAGGTTCTCGCAAGGACCCGGAGCAGTCGATTAGAGGAGAAAGGAGAGGTGAAAGAGCACGCTCAACTTCTCCGGGCCTCTACGAGTTTCTTTGGAGGTAATGGGCCTTGCAGATTTTTCTCAACCTCCAATCACACCTAGCGTCGATAAGCTATTAAGCAGTTTTTCAGAATTTGGTCATAATCCGTTCCAAATCTGTTCCATATTCAGATTCATCCCACGAAACCCGGCACCTGTTCAGTCAATGTAGTGGGAAGCAGCTTTATCCTTCCATAAAGCTTGTGCGTATCATCGTCGCTATCAAGCAGCTCCATTATTTCGGAGCAGTGATACAGAAACTTCAATCCCCTTGCAGTCGTCTTGAAAACTACCTTCTTATTCACCAACGACTCGTCAAGCAGCCCAGTTCCCACCATGAGTTTGAGGTAACCATTCAACATCAAATAACTCAGCCCCGCCTTCCACATGATATTACTCTTCAACTCTCCACTACGCGACATCTCCAGAACCTCCGCGATTATTGCCACCCGATCCCTTTCCCGCTTCCGCAATCTCATAACCATCTTCTCCCATCAAAGAAATAGAGTAGGCAGCAACGAACATAATTCTATGTTTTTGTACGTCCGTACAAAACCATTGAACAGCCATGTTTCACGTCAAGGACAGCCATCAGAAAGCATAATTCGCAGCATATCCAAAGACAATATGGAGAATCTTTCTTGAAGAAACGGGTGCAACCCCACATAATGTGCGGCGTCGGCGACGTTGGCAAATACGCGCTAATCTCAGGAGACCCAGAAAGAATCAAAAAAATCGCAAGCTTCTTCAACGAAGCAAAGAAAGTGGCCGACTACAGAGGCTTTATAACCTACACTGGCGAACTGGAGGGCACAAAAGTCTCTGCATGTTCAACGGGAATCGGATGCCCATCAGCCGCCATAGTTGTCGAAGAGCTTGCTAACATCGGAGCCGACACGTTCATCCGAGTCGGAACCGCAGGTAGCC
>Ga0209039_10002766_pt1 | contig 14473 bp, 17 predicted proteins | sample BogFormECP12_OM1_FD_188238 | JGI IMG/M metagenome (GOLD analysis project Ga0209039, IMG submission 188238) | Bog forest soil microbial communities from Calvert Island, British Columbia, Canada - ECP12_OM1 (SPAdes) (version 2) | ecosystem: Environmental > Aquatic > Freshwater > Wetlands > Bog ... | reverse complement strand
AACAGCAATCTTGGTCTCGCTCACGATGATTCTCCTTGCCGCCCTGCTCTGTAATTATGGCCGCGGTAAGTGTCTCATCATTATTGGCACAGAGGGAAGAGGCATAGGCATCGCCGCGTTCATCATTGCCGCCAAGATGGTGCTCAGCATCCCGAGCGACCGTCTGTTTGATATACGGCTCCTCGCTGAGGTATGGCGTCGAGCTTGCACGGAAGCGTAATCTTTTCTAGTTGACATGAAACGCCCCCCTTTATTTCTGAATGGCAACGCCTCGATCAGACCGCCGCCAATCTCGCGCCTCAGGAGCTTACCGTCCCGTAGCTTTCAATAGCCGCCGAGCTTCGAATTCAGCGGCGCGTAAGGTCTCCCCGGCAGCTCCACGCTGTCGGTGCTCCGGTCGCCCCCCAGCGCCGTCGATGCAGTCACTGATTCGCGTTGTCGCACTCGCATATTCCCCGCGCATAGTAAGCCCTCTGTTCTCAACGGACGCACGAAGGCTATCGAGAACGAGCGATGCCTTCTGGGGCAAAACGGGACAGGGAACTCTTTCACTTTTTTCGGAGCCTCCTTCGGCACGGATTCGGGCATGGTGCGTGCGGCGGACCAGTTGACAGCGCTATTCTCGCTCTGTTCAAATGTCTGCGGGTCACGCCAAATTGCGTCATGTGACGACATCTCGGCGGACCGTGTGTCTAGACAAGCCATGACAGGACAGCGTCCAGGCAGGGCGGTCGGGTGGAAGGAGATCGCCGCCTACCTTCGCGCCTCTGAACGAACGGCGCAACGCTGGCAGCGTGAGCTGGGGCTGCCTGTTCATCGGGCGGGCGGCAGCAAGGGATACTCCGTATTTGCCTACACGTCGGAGCTTGACGAATGGCTTAGGCATCAAGAAGCTAGCCCGGCTCCTGACACTCCAGCACAGGGCGAGCCATCGACCTCACCGAAAACGCCCAAATCGCGCCTGGTAGCTTTCGGACGCCAGCCGCGGCGATTATGGGTGATTGGCGGAGTTCTTCTGGTAGCTGCCGTCCTCGCCGTGATTGCTCTCCGACATTATGGCGGCGAAGACGTCGGAGCAATCGGCTTCTCTGGGCAGCAGCTTTTGGCTTCGGCCACCGGCAGGGTGGTCTGGTCATACGATTTCGGACAGTCGTTGAGGGAACTGCAGCCGGGCGAAACGGCATTTAAATTCCAGATTCAGGATGTGTACGGCAAGCGAGGCAAAGAGGTTATCGTCGCTGCGCCGCTGTTGCGAGACGATCGAGGAGACCTTTCTACCGACGCGCTTTATTGCTTTTCGTCGCGCGGCGGGAAAGTCATGTGGCGGCATAGCTTTGACACAAGAATCCGTTTTGGAGGTGAATCCTGTGGGCCACGGTGGGAAATCCCCCGGTTGATCCTCACGGGCCACGGCGCCACTCGTTTTATCTGGTGCACGATTTGTAGTTACCCCACTTCGGTGTCGGTGGTGGAAAAGGTTGGAGATGGCGGTCACTCCATAGCCTGGTTCGCCAACTACGGACACCTGCGGGCTCTAAACGAGGTGCGAACCTCCAAGGGCGTTTACTTGCTGGCGGGCGGAATCAACAACGAGTGCAATTGCGGCGCTCTGGCGGTCCTGAAAGAAACCGAACCCTCCGGCCGGTCCCCGCAAACAGGTCCGCTATTCGAATGCGAAGGTTGCCCAACGGGGCAGCCTTACCGGTACTACCTCTTCCCCCGATCCGAGGTCAATCTGGCTGCCGGAACGGCGTACAACGGAGTCGCGAATATCCTGATCAATGGGGAACACGCGCAAGCGATGACTTCCGAGGGCCCGGGTCCGGGCCTCGCGGATTGGGCACTATACGATTTTTCGGAAGAGTTCGTGCCTCGCGGCGTGTCCTTGAGTGATAATTATTGGGAAGATCACCGCAGGCTTAGCGCCGAAGGCAAGATCAAGCACCCGCTAGACGATTGCCCCGAACGTCTCAAAGGACAGACTGTCCGTACATGGAATCCGCAGGAGGGTTGGAAAGACGTCACGTTGCCACCCATCGCATCGAATGGGGACAGGTAAGCCTTGGTGGGAACCTTACGCTTGATCCATAGCCGCGCCGTCCGCCCAAATAGCCGCTCTTTCGACCTGCGAGACAAAGCGCAAGAAATGACTGCCCTGCTGAATGCGCTCCAAACTGGGCACGTAGCGGGCGAGGCAACGGGCCGACGCGGGAAGTGACGGCAGGGGCGCGCAGTCAAATGCGGGTTGCGCGCTAAACGGCGTGATCCTGGCACTGATACCTTGGCGCTGAGAATTGAGCGGAGGCCTTCTGCTTGTAGTCGTTGCGTTTTTGATAGCAGTGGCGTATGTGATCTGGGCGCCGCCGGGACTGCCTGTCCCCAGCCGCGTGATCACGACCGTCGCTCTCACCGGGCCGCCGTTCGTGGCCGGGATTCTATTCCTGAGGCACCACCGGGGTGTTGACGGCCGGACCGGCGACCGACTCCAACGCTGAGGGTGGCTCTTGAATCGGACCGCTGTCTTCTCGTTTCGCAGTCCGCCGGCGACGAGATCCACTTGGACGCATCGTCACCCGTAGAATAGACGCCGTCGCTGGCGCCGGCGTCGCCCGAATCCTCAAAGCGTTATTTACCATTATCGGCCAACCCAGGGCCTCTTCCGCCGGTAAACGTTGCTCCGGCGAACTGCTCAGCCCAGTTCTGGGGTGCCTTGGCCGGCAAGTGTACATATTCCACAACGATCTGGACAATCTCGTGGGAGTCGTCCTCAAGCGGTAGAGGGTCTGAGCTGTCGGGCGCGCCGGCACGTCCAACGTATCGGACCACCACTCGCAGCGGCTTTTTCACCAGCCGGTGTGTTTCGAGCTTCTTGAGCCGCCTCTGGAGATTCCTCATGTTCGTGCATTCCTGGCGTCCATCAGCAGATCTCCGCGCCACTCTCCCGCAAGTACCTCTCCAATTCTTTCGCATTTACCCGCTCTGGTCGGATCGTCGTCTCGGAAAGTGGCCAGAAGCCTAGTGGCGAGCTTCATCGTGCGGCTCAGCGTGGCTCGCGGCTCCCCCAATCGCCGGTTCTTCGCCATTGGTCGATTCTCTGCAAGATGCCTTGCTTTTAAAGCAGATCGGAGTGATCGATGTGGTGACCGCGCAGAGCGTGGCACCAAGGAGAACGATCATGACGACGTTTACGATTGACAATGACAACAACATCACGGCGTTTGGCTCTGCAGAAGAAGCCGCCGCCGCAACCACCACTCCCTTCGATTCTTTCGCCAGCCAGAAGGAACTGGCGAAACTGGCCGCCAGTTGGCCGGCGGAGCGCCTGGTGGCCATCTGGAACAGCCTGCCGGGCGTGACCTCCGTGAAAGGTTTTAAGAGCGCCAAAGCCGCGGTCGGCCGCATCTGGGAGCGCATCGGGAAGCTGGGCGAGCCGGAGAAGCCGAAGGCGGACAAGCCGGAGCCGAAAGCGAAACACAAGGCCAAAGGTGGCGCACAGGCGGCCAAGGGCGCGCCCGTCAAGGGCAGGGCGGCTAAGAAGGCCCCCGCCGCCAAGAACGCGCCCAGGGCCAAAAGGGCCGCCAAGGCGCAGAGAACCGCCGGGCCGCGCGAAGGCAGCAAAACGGCTCAGGTGGTCGCCATGCTCCAGCGGAAGAACGGTGCCACACAGGCTGAGATCATGGACAAGATGGGATGGCAAGGGCACACCGTCCGCGGGTTCATGGCCGGGGCGATGAAGAAGGCCGGATACCAGGTCGAGTCCTTCAAGCCGGAGGGCGGCGAGCGGACCTACCGCATCCGCCAGTAGCATTTGAATTCGACCCATTTCGCCCGCCCGGCTCCGGCTTGGCGGGCTTTCCTGCTTCTGTGCCCGACTTCCTTCTTGAGTCAGCCGCGGTTCCGTCGACCAGCCCTCCAACCCACGGCACTACGTGGCCGTTAGAGGCACCCCTTTGCGTGGCCCCTGCCTTGATGGCTAGTGACGACGCCGTCGCCGCCGGGAGCGGTTGCCCGGCCGGAACTACTGCAAGATGGCGCGTCTTACCCCTTCCAGCCCGATCGGAGCTTGGGCCGGTTAATTCATTCCATCCGGCCCGGCACTTCAGCCAGAAAAACGTCGCCGCCGGCGGGTTGCCTGCCACCGCCATCTGGTAGGCCTTGTTTGCCACCGCTGCGTTAGCTCTATTCGCTGCCGTGTCGAGTTCGACAGCGAAGTGCTCGCGCATGGTCTTCGGGTCTATCCCCGCGGTCCCTAGGCAGGTCGCGATCTGCTCCTGCGTGAAGCCGGTGGCAGCCATCGATCTGACCGTGTTGAGGTCGGCTTCTGTCGGCTTGTACTTTGGACGTCCCCCTGGCATTTCCTTTTTTATACGCGGGAATAACTCAGCGCGCCTCCCTGTGCTTCTTCCTTCGGTTGCCCTGGATCTCTAGCCGTCTCAGAGACTTGACGCGTTCGAAAGTTGAGCCGTCGCCCTCCAGCGTGGCTGATTTTCCCGTGAGGTTCTGCCAGCGCTGCACGATTACATCAACGTACTTCGGGTCGAGCTCGATGCCGATACAAACGCGCTCGGTCAGTTCCGCCGCCGCCAGAGTGGTGCCACTACCCAAAAACGGATCGTAGACCAGTTCGCCACGCTTGAGATGGTTCAGGATCGGGCGCCGCATCAGTTCGACCGGCTTCTGCGTCGGGTGGTCGAACTTCTCCTCGTCAGACCCACCCATGATGAACTTCGGCGAGGGTGAACCCCAGACCGTCGTATTGTCGCCGGCCTTTCCGAACCACGGGGCATTCTTCTTTCTGACAAACCAACAAGGCTCGTGAGCGAACCAATAGGGTGTTCGTGTGAGAACAGCCCTGCCCTTGTTCCAGATAATTTGCTGGTGGTGCAGAAATCCTATTCGCAGCAATCCGTCCAGAACCTCCCGGGTGAACTTCGAAGCGTGCCAGACGTACGCAACCTGCAAACTCGGCACCAGTTCGAAGGCCTCGGACCAGTCGGCCCGGGTGTCTCCGGAGATGGTCGTTTCGGTGTGACCTGCGGTCCGGTGCTTCCTCGGCTGGGCAGGCCCGCAGCCGTTCAGCCCGGCCCGATCTCGCCATTCGGAATCCAGTGCAATCCCATAGGGTGGATCGGTGACCATCAACAGCGGCTTGCGCGCGCCCAGGAGCCGTGCTACGGCTTGCGGGTTGGTGGCGTCCCCGCACAATACTCGGTGCGGCCCGGGGAGCCACAGGTCGCCCGGCCGCGTTACCGGGACCTCGGGAACCGGGGGCACTTGGTCTTCAGCCGGATTCACCGATAGTGTGAACTGGTCGATCTCGGGTGGGTCGAATGCGGTCAAGCTCAGATCAAAGTTCATTGCCTTCAGCTCCAGGAACTCCGCGCCCAGCAGTTCCAAGTCCCAGGTTGCCCAGGACACCGATCGGTTCACCATGAGCCGGAAGGCCTTCACCTGCGCATCGGTCCACTCGTCGCAGAAAATTACGGGGATTCTCGTGGTATCGCCGCCGGGCCACGACCCAGCTTGGAGCGCACCCTTCAGACGCAAATGACCGTCCACCACTTCCCCGTCGCTGCGCGCGAGCACCGGGACCTTGAAGCCAAATTCCATGATGCTGGCGCACATCCGATCGACCGCGGCGTCGTTCTTCCTCGGGTTGCGGGCGTAAAAGACAAACTTGTCGATTGGCCAGAATTGGATTTCCATTGTCTGCGGCGATCTGATCATTCTGCCCCCTAAATAACAGTTCGCGATTTCAGTCGTCAACAGACGAGTTTGGAGAGTGAAGCTCGCCGAGTTCGTGCAGTCGTCAAAACGTGGCGTTGCGGGGCATTCTGAGTATTGTGAGGATTGTGAGAAGCGTGGTAGCGTTTGCGCCCATCCGGCAGCCGAATGTCGGGTTTTGGGTTGGAAATGTCGGGTCCGTGTCGGGTTTCTTGGAAGAACCCGACATCAGTTTTGCAAACAGAATCATTCGCTTAGGTCGAAAATGTCGGGTTTTTCTAGCAGGAGAGAGGCGCCAGGAACTTGAGCAGTTTTTTTCGTGTGCTCGGGAGGCCGTGGGGCCGGCGTCCATTTTGGACTCCACTTGGACTCCAAAACGAGATTCTGAGAGGATCTGCTTTCTGTAACTCTTTGAGGAATTTTGGTCGGGCCGCCGAGATTTGAACTCGGGACCTCTTGCACCCCAAGCAAGCGCGCTAGCCAGGCTGCGCCACGGCCCGAACACTCTATTCTACACGGTTTCAATCGCCCAGGATGTCCAAAGCCGTTTGCATCTCTCCCCGCGTGTGCAAATCGCCTTTGCGCGTGGCCGCGGCGATCCCTGCGCGGTACATCGCGCGCGCTTCTTCCAAGCGCCCCAACCGTTCCAGCGTCTGGCCGCCGTGAAAATAGCCCACCGAATAATCCGGGTTCACGGCGAGCAGCGCGTGGAATTCCGCCAGGGCCGCCTCCAGGTTGTTCGCATTCCGATACTCCATCGCCAGGCCATAGCGCAGAAAGCTATCGGCGGGGCGCTGCGCCACCATGCCCTTGAGGATGTCCAAACGAGTGCTCGCCATGTCTCGTGCTACTATACCTCCGAAATGGCTTGCCCGTATTTCGACCCCGTACGGCCACGCACCATTGCCTTCGGTGCGCGGGGCGCGATGTTGCCGCTGGGCGACGATTGGGTGGGTCTCTGCCAAGCCACAAACGGCGAACCGTGGGAGCCCGATCAAGCCTCGCTCGCGCCGCTCTGCAACCTGGGCTATGCCCGGGGATCCTGCCCGCGCTTCCCTGCGGATGAAAAGGACCGAGGGCCCGACGCCGTTCGCTTCACCATCTCGCGCGACGACGGCTGCTCAGTCGAGATCTGCTACGTGGTCGAGCGCGACCACCATCCGTTCGCGCACGGGGGCCTCGAATTCTCGCGCGCGGCTGCGGCCTTCATCGCGCCGCCGGCGGCGGAAACCCTGCACCGCCAGGCGCGCGCTTACGTGACCAGTTATTTGCGGCGAAAAGCCGAAGCGGCGGGGAGTTGAGCCGCATCAGAAAGACAGCACGATGGAAGGCAAAACGGTCAAGGAATCCGTCTCCGAGTATCTGGAGTTGGCGCTGCCCAATGACGCCAATGCCCACGGCAATGTCCTGGGCGGAAAGGTGATGCACCTGGTGGATGTCGCGGGGGCCATGGCCGCGATGCGCCACGGGCGGCGGGCAGTGGTTACCGCCTCCGTCGACAGCCTCCTCTTTCACCACCCTGTGCACATTTCGGAGTTGATGATTCTGCGCTCCTCGGTCAACCGCGTGTTCCGCACGTCGATGGAGGTGGGTGTCAGGGTGGAGACCGAGAATCTCATGACCGGCAAACGATTGCATACCTGCTCGGCCTACCTGACGTTCGTGGCGCTGGACAAGGAGGGTAGAACCGCGGCGATTCCCCCAGTGATTCCAGAAACCGAAGACGAGCAACGGCGCTTCCGTGAGGCGGGAGAACGAAGGGAATACCGGTTAGCCTTGCGCAACCGGGTGAGGGCTGATCGCGACGCCTGAAGCCAGGCTCATCACACCGGCTCAGGACTCTTTGTACATGTATTTGATGCTGGGCTTGTAGAGCAGCAGGTTGGGGCCTTCGGAGCGATTGACCTTGAGGCAGCACTTGTCGTACCACTCAATGACCCCATGCAGCGTTTCGCCGTCGCGGAGGACAAAAACCATCGGGGTCTTGGCCTGCATCTGCTTGACGTAATAAAAGTTCTCCGCATTGGTCTGGTCCGGCGGCACAGGCTTCTTTTGCGCGGCGGGGGCTCTGCGCGGCGGCGTGATCTGCTCCTTGATCTCGTTGAGAGACGGACGAATGAGTTTACGATTAAGGGCTTCCACGGGACCCCATCCTTTTGAAAGAGAATATGATTGGCCGTCGCGTCTTGCGGGACGGCCTTAGTTGGATCCAAATGTCCGACTTGAACCCATAAATAGCACAATGGATGCGCCGCCGCAACGTCCAGCGGCGAGTGTAGCCGGTTTCACAACCAGCCGTGCGTCAGCGCCTTGAGCCGCCTCTTGAAGCGCTGCATAAAAGTCTCCGATGGCGCAGACGCGGTCTGCGCCATCGGGGTCCCTGACGGAGGCGTCGCACCAAATTCCCACGTTTGAGGCGTTTCGCAGGCGCGGTCGGCGGCGAACCGGATCGAAGTGTTCACCAGCGCATACGCGCGCCGGTAGCGCAGGCCGTCCTTCTTCTCCACGCACAAGGAAAACCCCGGGTGCTGGCCCTCGACGGTCTTTCCCCTGCCTGCCGCCAACTCCACCGGCTCAAGTAGCACTGGTCCGTACCCTTTGAGATTGCGTTCGATGTATTGGGTCTCATAGCGGTGCCGGCGCAGGCTCCAGACGAACACCCGAAAGCTGTCGAAATCGTACGGCTGCTGGCCCTGAATGGTGGTCCAAAGCCAGATATCTTTCTTCTCAGCTCCATCCTGCACGGTGCCCAGCGAAAAGTAAGAGACGATGCGATGGCCCTCGGCCCATTGCGCCACCTCGTCGGGGATCGCCATGCGGAGGCGGCGCGTCAACACCCAACCGGATTGGCCGTCCGCGGCGCGCACCAAGCTCCAGTCGTCGCTGAGGACCGGCGCTTCGGGATTGGCCGGCGCTGGCGACGACCCCTCCGGCAGGTTGGGCTTGGAAAGTTCCAGCCAGTTGTCGGGCGGCCCGGGCGGCGCGGGCGCGGACGGCGGCGGAATCGCCGGCTCCTTTTTGGAGTGCTTCTTGGCGGCTACCGTCTGCTTCTTGGGCGGCGGGGGAACCAGCGGTGCGCGTGGCAAATCGGTTCGCGGCCTGGTGATGTGCGCGAGCACATCCACCTTCTGATCGGCCTGCAAAACGAGAAAGCTGGGCGATTTCGCGGCCGGCTGGATGTGAACGCGAAGGTCCGCATCGGCGATGGCTCCGCCTTGGGAGGGCATTCGCGCCGCCCGCGCGGCCAGGTCCTTCAGCGAGGCCATATCGGAAGCCGCCAGTAACTGGCGCTCGTCGGTCCAACCCTCGGCGCCATTGGGCGCGCGCACCTTCAGGAAGGAGCGGCGGTGCTGCAGAATTTCCAGCCGGTCTCCGTGCCGCACCACAGCCACGGTGGCGGATTGCGTGGGAATATCGCTTCTCAGGTTGAGCGTGGACGGGCCCACGAAGGCTTCGCCCAGCGAAGGTGTGGCGTGGGGAGTGCCTCGGCAGGCGAAGAGCAGCGCGGCCAGAGTGGCCACAATGCCAACTTTCGTTATGGAACCCTGCTGCACACTTACCTACTATCTTAGCAGCCGGTGCGCGAATACAATGGGCACGTGAGGTGGTTCTTCGAGCGCCGGCTCGTGCAGATCGGCGGCGCTGCCTTGGCATGCGTCGCGCTGGTCTCGCTGATCCTGTGGGTGCTTCCCCGGCCGCACCGGCCGCTGGACTACATGATCGCCGGTACCGCCGGCATTATGGTGTGGCTGGGCCTGGTTTTGGCCACCCTGTTGCGCAACTCCCGCCCGGCCATTCGAAGGGTGCGAAAAAGCGCGCGGTCCGGCTAGGGCGCCGCAAATTGCAAGTAGCGGGATCCGCAAAATTCCAAGAAGGGGTAATTGGTGGCTGTCCCCGACTAAACAGCGGCGCCGGCCGTCTGGTACGGCTGGCGCGTGCAGGCGTTATATAAGATGCGGCGAACCTCGGGCTCATAAAACGGCTGCGTGAGCAGGTCATACGCGCCCAGGTTGAGGGCCTCGGCCCAGAAGCGGGCATCGGCCTGTGGGTCGGTCACGATCACGTTGATACCGCCCGGGTATTGGCGAGCCAGGTGCAGGGCACCCAGCCAGTCTCCATCGGGCAAAATCGCTTCTGTCAGAATGATCTGGTAGTCGCCCTGGTGAAGCTGTTTGCGCGCCTGCTCAAGCGTTCCCACCTGTTCCATAACAAGCGGGAGAGCCTGCAACATGGGCGTGAGGCGGCGGGCATCGTCAGGATGCCCGGAAACGAACAAGATCCGGGATCTCATGGAGCCGCACTCCTTATTATTCTTCTTTCTTATATCTTACTACCGCTTTGATGAAATGAGGATGACAGGCGGTAGCTCTTTGTGGCTCCTTTAGTGTTGCGATGTACCCTTGTCGGGCTTCATCACGGCCACGTAGCCCAAGTTGCGATAGAGCTGGTTGTAATCCAGGCCGAAACCCACCACAAAGCGGTCGGGAATCTCGAAGCAGCGGTAATCCACCTGGGCCTGCACGATCCGCCGGGAGTTGCGGTCCAGAAACGTGCACACCGCTAGCGAGTTCGGCCCGCGCCCCGCCAGCGCCTGCAGCAGGTACCGCAGCGTGAAGCCCGTGTCAACGATGTCTTCCACCAGCAGAACGTCTTCGCCCTCGATGCTCTCATCCAGGTCTTTGGCGATGCGCACCAGGCCGGGAGCGCCGCTCTTGTTGGAGAAGCTGGAAATGGCCAGAAAATCGATTTTCACCGGAACGTCGATGCGCCGCGCCAGCGCCGTCAGGAAAAACACCGATCCTTTGAGCACGCCCACCAGCTTCAACGTCTTGCCCTGGTAATCGCGGGAAATCCGGGCTCCGACTTCGCGAATTCGTTCCTCGATCTGTTCCTCGGTGAACAGAACGCGCTCCACACCCGGCAGCGTGGCCGCGCTCATGCCTGCACCGGCCGTTCCGCCAGGCCATACTTGAAAATCAGGTTCTCAAAATCCTTCTGGTAGAAGACCTGGATGTTCAGGCTCGGGTACAGCTCGCGCAGTAGCCGCACTTTGCGGTTCTTGCGCGTCACGTGCGATTGTTTCATGGTGGTCAGTTCCACGTAGAGATCGAATTCCGGCAGATAAAAATCGGGGGTGAAGGATTCCAGCACCGCGCCATCGGTGCCATACTGCACCGGGAAGCTGCGCGGCTCGTACTCCCAAGCGATGCGGTAAAAGTCCAGCAGGTTGGCGAACATCTCCTCGCTCTGGTGCGCGAAGCCCTTCGTGCGCAGGGTCACGTGGCCCGGCGGAACGATTCCGAAGCGCGCCAGCTTGAGCCGCATCTGAAACTGGAGCTGCGCCTCGGCCGCCGCCGCTAGGTAACCGCGTTCTTTGAGCCCCATGGCGCTTACGGTGGTTTCGATCAACTCGGCCATCTGCTCGGAGGTCAGGGATTCGGCGTTCAGCACCAGGTCGAAGAGGTCGGCGGTGGCGCGTGTCTTGCCGAACTTGGCTTTGCGGTTGGCGCGTTCCTCGGCCTCCAGTTGCAACAGCAATTGCCGGGCGGCGGCGCGCTCCATGTGGTTATCGAGCATCAGATTGCCGATGCGCACGCTTTCCGGCGCCACCACGTGCACTCGCAGCATGCCCGCGAAATGGCGCGCCTGCAACTCGCCGCCGACGGCGCAATACACGATGTGCGCCTCGGTGGCGGCCCTCGCCAGAATCGACGTCACCAGGCTGGGATAGGCCTTATCGGGAATCTGGATGTCCGCGCCAAATTCCCTTTCAATCAGAACCCGGAGCCGGGACTGCGTCAGCAGCTCGAAGCCCAGGCGCTGCGCGCTGATGCGCGCCAACTCCTCGAACCGGCAGCCGGGATGACCCGAAACCGCGATCAGCGCCATGTCACAAGCTCATCATAACGCGCCACGCGTGGCGCGCGAAGGCGGATTAGTGAGACGATTCGGGGCAAGGCAGCAGGTCCGCGTAAACAAAACCATCGACGTGGCGCGTCTCGCCGGACTCCACGCGCACGGCCGAGCGAAACATCGGGCCGTCATAGGCAAAGGTATGAAACTCGCCGTTCTCGCCGCATGGGTCGACGGTGGCTGGCAGATCCTCGAGCAAAGCCAGGTCGAATTCGCGGCCGGCGAAACTCGAGTCGAGCTGCTTCGAATCCACGCAGGAGAGCCGCGCCCGCAAGCCCGCCGCGATCATCTCCCGCGCCAGCGAAGCCGTGGGCAGTTCCCAAAGTGGGAACAGCGGCTGAAGACCCGTGCCGGCCAATTGACGTTCGCGGTATTGCCGGACATCGCGCAGATAAAGATCCCCGAAGGCTATCGCGTCAAAGCCTTCCGCCTCGGCCTTTGCGCACGCCTCGGCCATTCGCGATTCGTAATCCTGGTTGGTGCAGGGCCATGGCAAGCGCACCACCCATAATGGGAGCCCGGCCGATTCCGCCTGCGCCTCAAGCAACTGGCGCCGCACGCCGTGCATGGCCACGCGGTCCGCGCTCTGGTTAATTGTGGTCAGCAGAGCGGCCACCGGAACGCCCTGTTGCCGCAACCGGCCGAGCGCCCAGGCGCTGTCCTTGCCGGAGCTCCACGCCAGCAGTGTTTTCACGCTACGCGGTTTGCGCCGCCACGCGCTCAGACCGTACCACCGTGCGGCTCAGCAGGGCGTGCAGCCCGAAGAAGACGGCGGTAAAGAGCAGGTCCGAAACCAGCGTGTTGCGGAAGAACGGAATTGCCGCGATATAGCATGCGATCAACCCGGCCGGCGTGTGGCTGTAAGCGAAGCCGGGAGCCAGCCACGTTCCGAAGTTGGAGAGCAGGAAGAATTGCACGCTTCCGACGAGGGCCGCGCCGCCAATCCATTTGGGGCTCTCCGTGCCGCGCAGCCGCGAGCCGATCCAGACGTTGATCAGGAAGCTGGCATAGATGAACGGGGTTGCGAAGGAGTAGCCGCCGCGAAACGGATCCGTCACCGCCATCAATACGATCGGCAGCAGGTAAGCCTGCCATCCTCGCAGGCGCGCGCCGGCAAAGAGGCTCAAAGCCCCCACGGGCGCGAAATTCAGGTTTTGCGCGAACCGCGCCAAACCACCCAGAACTGTCAGGCCGATGGCCAATGGCCTTGCCGAATTCTCTTGCATCGATTTCTCCTTATCCTTAGATTATCCATCAGACCGCCCCGAGGCTGCCTGGTTAGGTTCCCACAACGTTTCCGGGACGCCCGTCACATGGCTGGCCCAGCGGCTCCATACGAACATGGCATCGCTCAGCCGGTTCAGGTATCGAATCGTCTCCGGAGGAATATTCTCCGCCCTCGCCAGCTCGACCGCGGCACGCTCCGCGCGGCGGCACACCGTCCGGCAGACGTGCAACTCCGCGTTCAGCCGGCTTCCGCCCGGCAGCACGAAGGAGCGCAACGGCAGCAGCTCTTCGTTCATGCGGTCCATCTCGGTTTCCAGTTGCGCCACTTCCGTTTCGGTGACGCGCGCCTGCTTGGGATGCACGTCTTCCGGCAGGGTCGCCAGAATCGACCCCAAATTGAACAGCTCGTGCTGCACGCGCAGCAGGATCGCCGCGAGCGGCGCGAGGCGCGGCTCGCCCGCCGCCACCGCCGCGACCGTCGAGCGCGCCACGCCCACGAAAGAATTCAGCTCGTCTACCGTGCCGTAGGCCTGGATGCGCGCGCCGTCCTTCGGCACGCGCTGGCCGCCCGCCAGCGCGGTTTCGCCCTGGTCACCCTGCCGCGTGTACACGCGGTTGATAGCGATGCGCGGCTTGTCGAACGGCTGCTCGCTCATGGCTTCATTGCCCCCTCGAAATCTTCCACTTCAATCCGGCCACGAAATTCAGCCGCGGCGACGGATAGCCGAACACCTCTTCATAGTGCGAGTTGAGCGCGTTGCGCAGGCTGCCGTACGCCGTCACGCCATGCGCCAGCGCAATATTCAAGTTGATTCCTACATTAGCGAAGCCCGGGTTCCAAAACAACCCGTCGCTCGCGCCATAGGTTGGCTCTTCGTAGAGCGTCTTGCCGCGGAAGTAACCCGTCACGTCGCCCGTGACGCGCCCGCGTGTGTACGTCGCTACGATGCTGCCGGAGTTCTTCGGGCGCCGTGTCAGCGGCTGACCCACTTGAAAGGGCAGCGGCGCCAGGGTGGTGGAACCGTCGAGCGAGAGAATCCGCGTCCCCAGCAGCGTGTAGGATCCCGTCACAAACAGCCTGCGCCCCGGCCGCAGCGAAGCCGAGAATTCCGCCCCTTCGGCGCGCGAGTTGGCCAGGTTGGCCGATTCATAACTGCTCAACTGCGCCAGCGACCCGCCCAGCGTGACGATCAAATCGTAGTAGCGGTTGCAAAAGTACGTAGCATCGAGCAACAGCACGTTGCCGAACAGCTTCTGCTCTAGCCCTGCGTCCACGCTGCGCGTGCGCTCCGGTTTGAGCTGCGGGTTATCGGTGAAGGCGATTTCAAATCCGCTTGGCGGCCGGATGCCGGTTCCGAACGAGCTATGCAGCCGCGTCGAACCGGGCCGCAGCGCGTAGGCCGCGGAAATTTTCGGGTTGGCGCGCGACACGGTGTTCGCCGGGAAGAACGGCCTCGAGTATCCGTCGGTCGGAACCGACGGCGTCTCGATCCACTCGACCCGCACGCCGGCGTTGAGGAAGAAGCGATCGCCAATTTCGAAGCGGTTCTCCCAATAGGCCGCCAGATCGGTGCGTGCGATGGGGAACGTTACGAAATTGGCGTCGCTG
>Ga0209039_10002764_pt1 | contig 14479 bp, 13 predicted proteins | sample BogFormECP12_OM1_FD_188238 | JGI IMG/M metagenome (GOLD analysis project Ga0209039, IMG submission 188238) | Bog forest soil microbial communities from Calvert Island, British Columbia, Canada - ECP12_OM1 (SPAdes) (version 2) | ecosystem: Environmental > Aquatic > Freshwater > Wetlands > Bog ... | reverse complement strand
TATTATCAACACAAATGCCATTCACCATTGCGGTCATCGATGATCGCGGCGACTTCCACGTGCCCGGTGCAAAAATCCTCACGGTTGGCACGGATTGCACGCTCAATCCCCTTGTTCCCGGTACGCCGCAGCACGCGAGCTTGCTCGTGGCGGCTCTCAATGCGATTCACGGGTTCTCCGACGATCAAGAAGCATTTCTCGTGCCCCGCATCACCGAGGTCTTGCAAGGATCGGGCGGCACGAACAAGTTGCCGAGCATCCAGACGTTGATCGAGCTGCTCATGGCGGATGCCAAGTCGCCGCAAGAACGGGCGGTGGCGATGGTCATGCGGCGGGACTTTACCGACACGATTGGCATCTGGACAAGCCTCGCGGACAACCCTTCCCTCGGGGACGAGATATTGGCGCACAAGAAGGCCATCATCGACCTTTCGGGATTGCCCGGGACCGAGCAGCGCGTCGTGAAAGCCATCTTGCTGTTGAAATTGCAAGCATTATCGAAACTCGTCGATGCCCGGAAGCCATTGCTGATCGTGTTTCCCGAGATCGATGGCGTGTTCCACGACAACCATGTCCAGCGACCATCGCCGCGGGTCGCGCGATCCACGGCATCGCCGATCAACGCGGTTATGGCAGGAGCGAAGCACTTGATCACGACGTGCCAGGATCCGGCGGCTCTACCCGATGCTATGCTGGCGTACGTGGCGACCATCGTGGCGTTCCGCATCGTCAACCGGCAAGGGCAAGACGTGATATCGGCGACGCTCGGGCTGGAGGACGAGCAATTGTACGAGCATTCCCGCCACGCGTCGTATCAACGGCGGTATCTTGCAGAAATGGGCGAGGGCATGGCGTACATCCGCCGTCCCGACATCGCCACGCCGTTCCTTGCCGCCATCGACATCGACCGTGCCACGCGCTTGATGCCTCGATCCACGACGAACCACCCTGCTCCGAAAGCATCGGAAAATGGAACGCTCGAGGGCGTGCTCGCGGAATTCGGCCCCGTCGGGCGCGACGTGCTCGACGTGCTCGATGCCATGCGGCGCTCGGGCAACCAAGGCGTGAAGCGAGATTGGATGCAAGCTTTGCTTGCCGAAAAATGCGCTGCGAGCATCACGAGCCGCGAGCCAAATCTCCCGCAGAAGGACGTGGTCGCCCGATCGAAAGCCATGACAGCACGCATCATCGACGCCCTCGACCAGCGCGGCATCCTCATCGCCGACGGCTACAACCCCAGCGGGCTCAAGAAGGGCATCACGACGCGGCTGTCGCAGTACGGCGCTGCTATGCTCGAACGGTGGGAAGCAAAATCGAATCACAATATAATCGTAGTCGATTCGATCGAAAGGTTACGTGATCAAGCGAATAAAGCAATGATCGAGTTAGTTACGTTATTCCACGAATTGGATGCTCGTGGCAAGTTAGATGAAGTCAAATTTCTCGTTGATCGCTGTAACATTGATGCGCAGCAACTCGAATTCACAATGCAAGAGAATGATGAAAAATCAATCGAGCTAGCCTTAGCCAAGATCATCGAAGATCAGCACAAGGTCTTAACCATTTCAAAATAAAATCTTTTTGATGCTTTCTTTCAATCCTTCTTTAATTTTATCTGGATCACTTTCGTTTAAATAATCAAATACGACTCCTCTTTGACCTTCAGAAATTCGCTTTAATTGTTCTTCATCTGCTCTTACGATCTTCCCATCCTTTCCGAAATTCTTTAGTTTTGCATTATTCTCCAATTTTTCTTGAATCCAAATAAGATTCTCTTTGTCTCGGGAGAACACATACTTTTCAGCAGCTAATGCCATACCGCCGTTTAAAAATGCGATCACATTATTTCCGCCGTAACTCGAATCAGCGTTAGGATCTGGATGTCGCAAGTCTCCATCAATGTGCTGTGGTGCATCCGATTTATAAAAATGAAGATAACGATCCGTAGATATAGGTAATATCAAATTGAATTTTCTTGAACGATATGAGACCCCCGCCGAATATGTGCACTCACTGTGATTTACTTCATGCTCAAATCGAAACATAGGATGATCTGCAGTACAAATAGATTGATATTCTGGAGGAGTATTAGGTTGCTCTCTTAATGGTGGTGTGAATATCCAAAAATGGCACAACGTCTGATATTTTACTAGAATATCATCTTCATTCAATATTTCTTTGATAATTGAATTGTGCATCTCTTCGATTTTAATATCATTCAATACACGCCTCGTTGTTGCATATTTCTGGACTTTCACTTCTTGATCAAAGTCAGTCCAATTATAAGGCATACCATCATTCTGATTTTCTTCGCAATTGTCTATAGCGTCGCGTAAACCAGAGATTGATGATTTGATTTCCATTCTCTTGAGATTAGTTCGAATATCTTGAATAACTATGAATTTCATAAGCCATTTCGTATCATCTTCCGTCAATTGAATTAATCCTTGACTATCACCATTGCCTCTTAATTTCTCAAATATCTTTGCGCATCGTCCATCAATTTCTTCTAAGAAATCGACCTCGCCATAAAAGTCTTTAATACGACAATACGGTGCAATTGGATGTTTTTCTACCGTGCCACTATCTTTATCCAATACATACCATTGATGATCGCGTCTCCCCGATTTTCCGGAACCAGATCCAGGAATAGCCCAAGCTTTAGAGAAGAAATATGGATTTGTATGCTGTTTCAAATCAAACCAACCGATTAAAATCATGTTTATTTTCACTTATAAAATTCTACCTTATTGTTCTCTCCGTGATTATTCATGGGATCGACCTTTCACGAGATCATTCAAGCCATCGAGATTCACGAGCGCGAGCTGGCAGGCCAGGCGGTCGCCATTGACGGCACCGCGTGGCTGCACCAGTTTCTCAAGGTCACGATGACGAATGCCAAGGGTACGCAAGGCAGGCTCGTGCTGATCGACAAGACATACCAGCTCATCAACCACTTGCGCGGGTTCATGTACCGCACGCACTACTTGCTCGCGGAGCACATCTGGCCGGTATTCGTGTTTGACGGCGCCGAAACTCGCAAGAATCGTAATGCATTATCCAAGAACCAGTTGCACGACAAGTATCGAGCCGCCAGCAAGATGCACGACCAAGCAGTGAAATCAGGTGCTATTCCCCTTGCGAAAGCCATTGGCCAACGAATGGATTTTGCCTATCCCGTGGCCGAGAAAGAGTCCAAGATGCTCCTCGAGTTTCTCGGGATGCCCGTCATCACGGCGCCGGGGGAAGGCGAGGCGCAATGCGCGTGGCTGGAACGGCAGGGGCTCGTGGACGCGGTCGTGACCAAGGATGCCGACGCGCTGCTGTACGGCGCGGGCACGGTCATCGAAAACCTTGCCGTGAAGCAGCGCATGACCTACCAGTACCGCCTGAAACCAATCTTGACGACACTCGGTATTACCCGCGAGCAGCTCGTCGATCTCGCCATTATGATCGGCACGGATTACAACGGCGGCGTGCCCGGCATCGGCCCGCGGATCGCGCTCAGGCTCGTGCGGACGCACGGGCGCATCGAGGACATCATCGTGGCTAATCCCGACAAGGATTGGCTGACGCTCGGCGTGGAATCCGCTAAGCACCCATTCTCCCCCGAGATCGAGGAATTGCGGGCAAGGTTCTTGCAGCCTGTCGTGGACGAGCGGCCGAAGGACATCGAATGGCACGCGCCCGACGTCATCGGACTCAATCAATTCTTGCTCGAGCGGCATTCGCTGTCGCCCGATCTCGTCGGGAAAGTCGTCATGAACATGAAAAAAGCAGAACTGAAGTAATCGTCGAAATAGACGAAATTCTCCATCATCTCACTGAATAATTACCTTGCAGAATTCTTGAATCGAGCAAAAATAATAAAATGCCTAGGTTATATGCAGAATAATATGAAACGCAGATTAGTATTCGAGGGCCATATTCTCCCAGACGATCTGGAACTTTTCTTCAACGAGCTCGTTTCTCAATTTGATAGTGTCTATATTGGAGAAGCAGGAGACATACCTGTTTTAGAGACAGGCCCAAGGAAGACTTCTAAATCTGGAATTTCCTCCATCTTCGAGATAGGGAATTTAGGAACCCATTCAATTGAAATCGAACTAAATAAAGATACGATCCTTATATATCACGAATCTCTCACGAAAAGAGGAATAACGACAAACCCTATCATAGAAACGGAAATGAAGAAGGCAATTCAAAGAGCTTTCAGCACCATAAATCATCTCCAAAGAGAAGATCGTGATCTCACACCAAGTAGAGGGCGCAATAATAAGAATGAAGTAATGGATGATCATCACCGCAACGAAAAAATTGCACGTATAGTGAAGGTTTCAGATAGTCTTTCCTTGGATGATCTCGCATTGGCCTTGGATATTAACCGTAAAGACTTGATGGACAATGTGTTTACATGGGCCGAAAGATATGGTTTCCGAATCGCGGGGAATGATATTGCCTTCACTGGCGGACGCATCGATGATTTCTTAAATGAATTGGATCGTCAATTTACCGATTGGGGCCTTGCTGAGAAGCGAAAGGATGGCAAGCTAGGTTTCGGGCAAAAAACAATGCCCAATATTGCTAATAAAAAAGTTCTTGCAGAGAACAAGAAAAGAGCGTTGATCGAACTCCTCACAGCCCATGACAAAATTTCGTTTGAGGAGATTAATGATGCTCTTGACCTCGACGTATCGAATGCAACCATCGAGGATATCATATTCAATTTGATTAAGGATCGCGAAATCAATGGCATCATCGAGGACGAATATTTCCTTTCAAAGTAGCTTTCTAAGTTACTAATTAAGTCCTTCCTGATTGAATCCTTATTGATCGCGCTCTGCAATTATTATTTTTCCTTAAGAAGCCCCGACTAGCGAATCCGATATCATGGATAGGATCATCATTAATTGCAAGAAATGCGGGCGACCGCTTGCCGCCATCCCGGGCATGAAAACGCGGAAATGCGCGGCATGCGGGGCGTCCACCAAGATTCCCTTGATCAAGCAAGAAAGGCCAGTGCCCATCAAGGAGGCACGCGACGTCGCCACGAATATGGCTAAGAAGCCCGAGCAAATGGGCACGACCGCCGTGATCAAACGCCGGGTCGCCGAACCACGAGGTGATGCGTGATGTTGGAATTATTCACGACGAGCACGTGCACCAAGTGCGCGGTGCTGGAAAAAAAGTTGGAAAACGCGGGGATTCCCTTCGTGAAGCGGGTCATCGACGTCGATCCCGAAGCACAGACGGATGCGCTGATGTTAGGCATTCATGAATTGCCCGCTTTGTGCAAAGATAGAAAAATACTTGAATTGGGGATGATGCAATCGCTCGCATAAAGCTTCTGCATAATATCGGGTAACAAGCTCAAGAAATTCTTTACAATCTGAGCCTCAGATCGTGTTCTTTATATAGATGATAATTTATTACATATTTTATGTCAGATGCAAGGCCACCAGTTTGGAAAATGATAAAAGAAGCAATGGATGAGTTAGGTGAACGCGCGAGCAACGCGCAAATAAAGAATTACATTTTGGAACATTATACTGATGTAAATCCAAGCACTATTAACGCACAAATCAATGTTTGCACGGTAAATCGACAATCTAGAATTAATTATCAAGAAAATAGGAAACCGAGACTTGCCAATGATGCGAGGTATGATTATCTCTATTCTTCTCGTGCAGGTAACGTCGAGCGATATGATCCTGCAAAACACGGTAATTGGGAAATTAGAATGACGGATGACGGTTTCCTTGAAGTGGGTGAAGTTGGAAAGAAAAATGAAGGCATGGAAGATGTCGATGAAATTGAAGAACAAGGAGAAGTAATCGATCGTCCTCAATTTTTCTTAGAGAGACATCTTGAAGAATTCCTCATCCTCAACTTTGAAACCTATTTTGGGCCGCAATTGACAATATATCAAGATTCGGATGGTATAACGGGTAGGCAATATGCGACGGATATTGGACTGATCGATATATTAGCAGTCGATCAAGAGTCGAATTTCGTCGTTATTGAATTAAAGAAAGGGCGCGAATCTGATAAGGTTGTTGGACAAATTTTAAGATATATCGGGTGGGTTAAACTGAAACTATGCACGAACGGGCAAGATGCCCGTGGGATAATTATTTGTAAAGAAGCAGAAGAAAAACTTACCTATGCCCTTGTAAGTATCCCACATGTCACATTGAAGTATTATACCGTAGGATTTCAGTTGAGAGACCAAGTTTCTCCATGAATCTGCGATGAACGGGATTCCATTAAGATTTTGAAATTAAGCCCATTCGTGGAAGTTATATCCCTTCTGCTCTTCAACATCTGAATGGAAGTGCCCGCTCCACCGCGGCCTGTTCGCTTGCATGTCCGCAAAACAGCTAAAATGAAACCCTAGCGATGTCGCGGCATCATTAACCATCTTGAATGTATTAAGGCTCAAGTTGCCAAATGTCTCCCCGGCCACGATTTTAATCGGAAGGAATGCGAATATCGCCCCGTCCGTGAAGATGGCCAGCAGATTGTATTGGAGCCCGAAAAAGAATGCAGTGTCGATCACTCCATCTTGGTTCGGCATGATGGCTTCGACGATCATTGCAGGTCCTGTTGCTTTCACGAAGAGTGGTCCATCAAATCCACCCCGCTGATCCGGGCTTCGCTGCGACGGAGTCTCGATTCCTTCGATGCCGAACGATGACGCCTCGACATCGATGTCACCATTATCTAGAAAATCGTGGCGCTTCGGGTAATCCCGGTAGGAGGTCCACTGGGTCAAAAAGTTGTAGCCTTCCGATTCAAGCTCGCTCCCGATTTCGACAAATTCACCATGATCCAGAACGATGTGCTGGTTTGCGACACGCACTTCCGTTAAAAGTATGGTGATCTCCTGATTCTTTGCCAGTATCCAGCCATCGGAGAAACCCGTGCCAAAAAATGACGACGTGGAAACGATGCCCGCATCGTGAAACAAGCAAAACGGGTCAATAAAGGTGATTGGAACTCGTGCATAATTGAACAAGTGCTTTTCATTCAGTTCAGTACTTGTCATGAATTTCTGTCCTTGAATTTTCATCGCATCACCCTTCGATTCGTCTATAGATTCAAGGCAAGGAATATCGTGTTTTTATTTCGCATTTACCCTCCGCTCCTCTATTGATTGATATATTTTTCAAATGAATATTCGAATTTACATCGCACGTGGGTATTGGCTTAATGCATCCAACTCGGCCAACTTTTTATACGTTCCTACCACGCTATTAACATTCCCCTCTTGTCATGGCGTCCTCACGTCTGAGTGCACATCAAGCGGCTGGTCGTTGACCTCAAGATTGATTGCTTGTCTTACTTTGAAATCAAGGACCACGTGAATCGCATCTACGGCGTGGAAATATCATGAAATTACATTACCGATGTCATCATCGAACTATGCCATCGAGCTCATCGAAAAAAAAAATTTTTCCCTTTTTAAACATCCTCTTGGCGTCATTGTCAATCCACTATAGATATGGAGGTGCTTAGTAAATGTCAGACATCGAAGACGAAATCGAAAACGATTTACCGAACCTCAAGGGCATGACGCCCAAGATCATGAAACTCCTCGGCGACGAGGGCATGACGACCATCCGGCAGCTCGCCATGGCCAGCGTCGACGAAATCAGCAAGATTCAAGGCATTTCCGACAACAAGGCGCGTCAGGTCATCTACGCCGCTCGCGAGCAGCTCGGCATGTGCGAGTTCGTGCAAGTCGACCAGATTCAAGAGAACTACGAGTGGTTCACGACCGGTTCCGAGAACGTGGACGACCTCATGGACGGCGGCATCACGACCGGCCGCATCACCGAATTGTTCGGCGGGTTCAAGTCGGGCAAGACGAACACGTGCAACACACTATGCGTGACCGTCCAACTCCCGAAGGAGGAGGGCGGGCTCAATGGCGACGTGATCTATATCGACACCGAGGGCACGTTCTCCAAGGCCAAGGTCGCCCGCATCGCGCGCAGGTTCGGGATCGACCCCACCAAGGCGCTTTCCCGCATCCACCTGGCCAAGGTCTACTCAGCCGACCACCAGGTGCAGATGATCGAGCAGTGCGAGCGCATCGTGGCCAAGTATCCCGTGAAGCTCATCATCGTGGACTCGCTCATGGCACTCTTGCGGAACGAGTACGTCGGCATCGGTTGCCTCGCTCCGCGGCAAGCGAAGCTCAACAAGATCATCCACTTACTGAGTCGCATCGCCGAAGCGAAGAACATCGCGGTAGTCTTGACCAATCAAGTCGTGACCAAGTTTCTTGGTCAGATCGCCGTGGAAGATGCGGTCGGCGGCAACATCGTGGCGCACGGCTGCCACTTCCGCTATCGCTTGAAAGCTAAAGGCGCGTCGTTCAACGAGACCCTCGAGCGCTTCATCACCGTCGTGGACTCGGTGGACCTTGCGCCCGGCACTGCCTCGTTCGTCATTACGGAAGCAGGCATCGCCGACGATTCCAAGATCGTGTACAAGATCAAGACACCGAGTTCCTACGAGGCCAAGCCCGGCAATGGCTCGGTGGAACTACTCCCGGATAGCAAGGCAAAACCAAAGGCGACGAAACGATCAGCCGTGCTTGACCTCGATCCCAATGGTGACGTCGATGTCGATGACGCGGTTGCAGACGCGAAACCGCGTGTAACGGCAGCACCTGCTTCACAAGGGAAACCGCCAGCGCCCAAGCCGCTGGACGACGATGAGATTCCCGATGTGCCGAAAGAACAAGTGCGGGCGACCATGAATTGCCCGTCGTGTGGCAAGTCGTTCACGTCGAAGAAAACGCTGGCGAACCACGCCCGGACGTGTAAAGCAAAGGAGGATACTGCCGAGGCGGTGGCGTGATGACGGACGCGTACGAGTCGAAGCAAACGGCGATTGAGACGATCGTCGACACCTTTGCCACGACGTTGCATATGCCCGGTCACGCCATCGCCTATGCGAAAGCGATTGCCCGCCCACTTTGGGAAGCGTTTCCACGATGCACGCGATGGCACGCGCCCGAGCTGTTCGCCGAGGTACTGGCATTCCATGCCATGAAGGCTACGGGCATGGCGCTGGACCAGGCGGCGTTCCGGAAAGCGTCGGCGCTCGGCGATATGACAATGTCGAAACGACGCTGGCTCCTGCAATATGCTCGTTACTTGCCGCCGGCACTGCGCGTGGTAGGGCGGGATCCGGGCATCGAGCCTTATCTTGCCAAGATCGACAATGACGTCATCGCCGCCGAGGCACGAGCCATCCACGAGCGGCACGAGGACGTGCTCTCCCGCCTGCGACCATCAATGCGGGCGGGTGTTTGTTTGTTGCTCGCAATTAAGGCCATACCTGAGCGAAGCGAATCTACATGTGCGATCCTTTCTCGAGCGGGCATCAATATGGCGTCGGTTATCAACGCGACCAAGCGGCTCGGGTTATCAAGTGAAGGCCCCATCATTAAGTTCGATAAGAGTCAAATTGCCACGATAACGGCATAGAACTCTTATTTTCTGATTTTTTTCCTTAGCACGATTTAGATAAACCTCGTTGGATAAGACTTATTGAGGGAATTGAAGAATATATCTCTGATGAAAATCCATGACCATTTTCTCAGAAATGTATTGTGAAAATTGCGGTGCCATCTTATACTATAGATTGGATGAAGATTTTCGAGAAATCGGCGATCTAATATGCTTGAAATGTTCCAACATCGCCCCATTATCTCCTTCAAAGGCACGTGATATACTTTCAGATATGGAACGAGATAATGAAAGGGAAATTGAAACAGAATTAGATGGGAAAAACTGGGATCGACTCGTCATAGCTCTTGCTGCAATTAGAGAACACGATGCGGATACGGTCGACCCGGAACGATCAGACATTACCGTGATTTCACAAGAGCATTTTACACAAGGCACCATTTCATTATCGATATTATATCAGATTTTGAGCAAGAAAAATTACACCGGTTTCGATTCAGAGGGTGATATACCCCAATGTTTTAACCAGATCATGAAACTGGCTTTTATAAAGGAATTTAGGTCCGCCATAGAGAGTGATCTAGGTTGTTTAGCAATACAAGATGATGATTACGTCTTCTATAATTCTGCTCAAAAAAGGGCATATGCTGATTCATTGAAAAGTTGGGGATTAGGTGATAGTAGTACAGATCGAGGACCAGATTATGATCTTGTATATTTCCGCGACGATTATGGAGATCATGCGGAAAATGTACCTTTGTGGTATCCACGGGTATTATCTTGCCAATTATACATGTTACTCTCCCATATTACAAGGAATTCAATTTCATTTCCATTTCAAGGTATCGGAAATAAACAACAAACTCTTTTATTACAGCAATGGACACATGGAATTATAACACTTTTTAGAAAAGAAGTATTAGCTCAGATGGAAAAAGATCAGCTGAATCCATCGTTAGTTGGTCTTCCGCTAGCAATATTCACGATTCCAGAATTTGATGAGGCATTCAATCGTGTCGAAACCGAACTGTGCAAAAAATGGAATGCGAGTGCTGTCGGAGGTCAATGTGCTGAAATTATTAGAAACAAATTGATTCTAAAGATGGGAAATTCCATCGATTTTCCTGTTTTCGTGCAAACCCCTCGATATGTCTGCATAGGTATGAAAACATTGGAAAATTGCCAATATTTACTCGAGGACGTTATTGAAAATGACAAGATCAATGGATATTTCTCCAATTCGGCAATGAAAATGTTTAATGAACGTGCTATTCATATTATTACCGATAATGGTATAAACTTAATTGATGATTCGGAATCCGCTAATGAATTAATGGAAATAAAGACAGGGAAGAATGGAAAAGACTTTGATGCAATAGGAAGAGATGAGGATACGCTTTACGTCTTCGAATTCAAATCCTTCCATCCCGCACCGCATTTCGATAGCAAAAAGGATAGAAAAAACCGATTTCAGAACAGATATCAAAAATTTCAGAAAAAAGTGGTCGAGGATACAATTCCCTTTTTTCAAAACATTTTTCAAAGTACTTCCAATTTGAAAGATGGACTTCGAGAAATCCTAATGTATTATGCGGATTTAGCATCAAAACCAGGACCTGTCTTGATCAAGCTCGCCGAAAATTTTATGCCACAATATATTGCCTCGATTTTTGTGAACGAAATAAAGGAATATGCTCCAGATTTAAAAAACATAACAATTATCAACATTTCTGAGTTGGATGAATCTCTGAAAAATAAAATCTATGTCAAGATTCCCTTGATCTGAATAATCATCCATGCCAGACTTTTCAAGCTAACATTGCGGCTTATATGCTTCAACCTCACGAAGAAGGAATGAGCGAACACACATCACACGGCGCATGGACAATTCCCTTGGTTGCCGGCGGGCACGCGAAGCCCCTCGTTTTTACCGAGGGCGTGGCACTGGGACAGCACGTGATGGCGCGTGAGATCGATGCGACGACCGAGACCGGCGCACACGAGATCTTGTCCGATATTATGGCCGCGCACGAAGCTGGCGACATCCACACGATCGCCCGCTACAAGTGCAAGAATCCCCTGCGATGGCTATCGATGATTTACCCCCCGGCATGCACGCCAAAATTCATCGGTCTGTTTTTCCCCGGCGGCACTCTGCTCGGCTGGCTCTCATTCACAACGTCGCCGTCTATGCCCGGTAAGGCCATCGTCGGCGCCATCATCCGCGCACCATATCGAAATGCGGGGCTCGGCACGGCTGCGGTGCTCCACGCGCGGAAGTATTTACACGACATCATGCACGACTCCGCCATCTCAGGCATCTTCTTTGACACGCAGGTGCGGAATACACGCGTGATTGCAATTGCACGACGCATCAAGGCGGTAGAAGCGGGGCGGCGAGTGGATCAACTCCGCGGGGGCGAAACGATGGTCTCATTCACGAGCGAGGTAGCGATTGAGACATGACAAGCACGGAAATATGTTACGACGAGACACCCCTGTATCAGCATACGTGTACTTGCTGTGGCGATCCAATCGCTGCGCGGCACGAGGCTATCTGCGAATCCATCATTGCCATCGATGCAATGGATCATGAATCGGATGTTGATGGCGAGTTCACGACGATTTACTGCCCTGCATGTCTTGTCGATGTGCTAGACTTATCAGAAAATGATAGCAAGGATAAAATCACTGAACTTTTAAATCAATTCTGATTTTATACTACAATCATTAAGAAATATAATCCATCGCATATTCTTTCTCTTTCAATTGATCATTTTTGTCATATCTTGAAAGTAATTCTCTTGAAAGCTTTAGATTATCCTTAATTGTCTTTTTAATAGACATTTGAATGCGGTCTATTCTTTGATCGAATGAATTCCAAAGATTGACTCTTTTGTTTTTATTATATCCGTCATATTCTATGCTTAAATATTGAATATGATCCGTGTTAATTCTCGGATAGAAGTTGCCATAAAGATAATCTTTATCGAGCCTAGCTGGCAGCGGGACATTGATATCATGACAATCATTATCTAGATCGACGTGAAGTACGATCTTGGGAATTTTAAAGCCCGTCGGATGCACATAGCTCCCTTGGTGACATTTATCAATCGCCTCCTTATACCAAAAACTGAAATTTTCAATTAAAACATCTGCTAAAATTTCTGGATAAAATTTGCCTGGGTGGTCTTTAGAATGACTACATAGAAAGTTGACGATTTGTTGAATTGTAGCTTGACCGTCTTGGGCTTTCAGTAGCGTTCTGATAGACGATTTAATAAATGCGGATTCTGATTTCATGGTTATCCGGCCAGTCTGAGATCGCACGCGGTTTGCTGGAGGATCGAGCACTGTTTGCGTGAAAACTATCCCCGTGGTGTTTTTCAAAAACACTATGAACTTTTTAGCGTGCATTTCTGCATCCAATTTCGCTTCAGAAATGGTGTTGCCCGCGCCATAAATCCAGCATTTGATTTTTGATAAATAAACTAAAATTTTGAATGAAGGGTCTTTTAGCTCACGCATCCCGAAATTCTCTAATTGAGCGTCCGGTATCGAAATAAAATTGATTTTCTTGGTTTGAGATGACGGTGTATTTGCCAATCGAAGACTTCCTAACCATTTTTTATATTCTTTTATAAAATTAATACCCGGCACAATACTGGTTTCAAACTTTAATTCGACCATTTTAACTGCCTCGATTTTAACTAAAATATTCTATTTTCAAGAACCTTCAAAATTGGATATTCCATTGCATTTATCATGGCGTTAATAAAATCTTGAATCAAAAAAATTCAATCTGATAGCAGTCTTATGTATAATAGGAGGTAAATCTGGTTATATCAAGGAATCTAATGCCGTACTAATAATGCAGAGAATATGACATCGGAAAGTATCATTTTAATTTATAAACATGGAATAAACGAGGGCAATCTAAATGACCGAATAACAGGTTGTATCCGATGACATTACCAGTAGTAGAATTAAAACGAGGTCACCGCGGAAAATCCAAGAGTGACAAGGGATTACTCGATTATGCCACGCCTGAACAAGCCCCCGCGGAAATCACCGACTCGACCGAGCGCGTGCTCAGCGCGGTCAAGGACTTGAACAATGATTACGAACGCCATTACGCCGAGATCAAGTCTCGCGTCAAAAAAAGCCTTGAAGGCCCGGTCAAGACCTTCACGATGGACGACGGTATACCCATCGTCATGCAACTCTCGGTATGGGACACGAAACTCGGCCCCGTCAACGCCATGATGGTTGGCGATGCTGATCTTATGGTCTCCATTCCCGCCGACGAAATCGATGCCAGCACTCGCATGATGGACGTGCTCGCGGCCGGCGACACGTGCGACTTGTCGAAGGACCTCGGACGGCTCATGGTAAAATTCAGCATCGCCGATCCAACAGCACGTGGCGGTGAGGCGTGGTTACTCGTCGTCGCGTATCTCGACCTGGCCATGGATGTGCCACGAACGACCATCCGCGAACTCCTATCACAAACCGCTGCGTGCTGGCACGACGACGCGAGCCTCGCCAATGAGGCAATGAACATTCGCGAGCGGTTAGACGTCGCTCGATCGCGCTGGCTCATGTACCTCACCGAGTTGCGCCGGTCGATCTGGAGCCTCGTTCAAAAATCACGCGAGGTGATTCCGGCACGATCGATTCCTGACATCGATATCCCGGCCATCGCCGATGCGCTGCCGATACCCGAGCCTGAAAGCGATGACGTCACAGATGCAAGTGAACACGAACAAGACGCTGAGCCTGAGGACAAGCAAGAAGACGGCGGCCCACGACCACCGATCGCGCCGAAGCGTGGCAAGGTGGGCACGGCTATCAAGAACGTCGTGACGAAGAAGCGGGATGGTATCAAGAAACACGTTGACGTGGTGGTCGAGCCCGACGCGGAGCCCGATGAAGCATCGAGCAAGTCCATGACATCGGAACCATTTGATGTTGAACCCGATGCTATCGAACCC
>Ga0209039_10002762_pt1 | contig 14489 bp, 14 predicted proteins | sample BogFormECP12_OM1_FD_188238 | JGI IMG/M metagenome (GOLD analysis project Ga0209039, IMG submission 188238) | Bog forest soil microbial communities from Calvert Island, British Columbia, Canada - ECP12_OM1 (SPAdes) (version 2) | ecosystem: Environmental > Aquatic > Freshwater > Wetlands > Bog ... | reverse complement strand
GGGGGACTCCCACGTGGGTGGTCCAGAGCTTCAGAGAAGACTCGTTCTCTGAAGCCAACCCCGCTCTGACTTCAGAGAACCCGAAGCTTTCGGCCGAAAGACCTGGTCAACGGCTTCAGAGAACAGGCAGTCCTTCTGGCGGCCAGACCCGGCGGCGAGGACGGGCGAGGCCTCGACGCACGGCGAGGCCGGCCCACTGTGGGTTTCGTGCTTATCTTGGCCGTACCCCTGCCCGTGACATTGCGGGACGGCTGGTGGCCGCTGGACGACGAAGACGAATACGACGAAATGTGCCGGTGGCCGGTGCTCTCCGATGACTTTGTGCGCGGGCCGCCCTCGGCCGAGGCGCGGGAGAGCGCGTAAGCCACTCCCGCTGGGGCAGGCCGCCGCGTCCAGCAGCAGGTGGGCGCGGCACCTTGCGGCTTCCCCGGGGCGTAGCCCTCCCCAGAATGTTCCACTCTCCGTATACCGGCACCTGGGCGCGGACGGCCAGGACGCCTAGGCCAGCCGACCGCAGCCCGGCCCCGGACTATGCCCGATCCAGATGGCCAAGTACCAGCGATAACCCTGCCGCCTCCGTATAGGGGTCCCGGTAGTCCTGGGGAAATTTTGGGCGGATATCCCTGACCTGCGATAACACGTAAGGGGATATTCCTGACCTGCGGTAACACGGCTTGGTGATGCAGGCCTGCGGCTGTTACAGGCGCTCCGGACTCCAGCGCGAAACCAAACGATTAGGCCGGGGTTACGCGCTGCTTAGCGGAGGATCTTGGACCGCCCAGTCCTGCCTGTCAGGACATCTGGGCGACAACCCTTGAGCCCGGGCAATGGCTATTACGGAGAGTGAACATCAAAGGAGCGCGACAACCGGACATTCGGCCCTGCCGATTACGAGGGGGCGCGCTGTCGGATAGGCCCTCCACTCGGTCGGCCCGACCGGCCCCAAAGTATCTGAACGTAACGTCTCAATTCCGGTACGCGATGATCGCGACCTTGCGATACCGATCGGTAGCCGAGTGGTTACAAATCATCTTTTTCTCGACGTGTGGTGCAGGCCGGGAGAAAGGGTGCGGGATGCGGCGCGAGTGGGAGCTGGAGGACCTCATCGAGTGCTGGACGCTTGATGAGGGGGATGCGGAGTTGCTGGTGAACAAGTCCGGCGCGACCCGGCTGGGGTTCGCGCTGCTGTTGAAGTTCTTCGAGCTGGAGGCGCGGTTCCCGCGGCGGGAGGATGTGCCGAAGGCGGCGGTGGAGTTCATGGCCGGGCAGGTCAAGGTCGACCCGGCACTGTTCGCGGAGTACCGGTGGTCGGGCAGCACGATCGAGTACCACCGGGCGCAGATCCGGGAGTTCCACGGCTTCCGTGAGGTGACGGTCGGAGACGAGGCCAAGCTGATCGTGTGGCTGGCCGCCGGTATGTGCCCGGTGGAGATGTCGCGGGATCGGCTGCGGAGCGCGCTGCTGGCCCGGTGCCGCGAGGTGAAGGCCGAACCGCCGGCGCCGGGTCAGGTCGAGCGGCTGCTGGGTGCGGCGGAGTCGATGTTCGAGCGGGATTTCACCATCGCCACAGTGGAGCGGCTGCCGTCCGAGGCGGTCGGCGGGCTGGAGGAGCTGATCGCCACCGATGATCCGGATACTGAAGGCGAGGGGGAGAACACCGGTGATCCGGACATTGAGGGTGGGAGGGGCGGTGGCAGTGTTGGCGGGCGTCGCAGCTTCCTGCAGGAGCTGAAGGAGGATCCGGGGCCCGCTAACGTTGGATACGCTGCTGGCCGAGATCGTCAAGCTGGAGCGGGTCAAGGCGCTGAAGCTGCCCGAGGGCCTTTTCGAGGGGGTGTCGGAGAAGGTCGTGGCCGGGTGGCGGGCGCGGGCGATGAAGATGTACCCGTCCGACTTCGCCGCCGCGCCGCAGCCGATCCGGATCGCGCTGCTGGCCGCGCTGTGCTGGGTCCGCAGGGCCGAGATGATCGACGGTCTGGTGGAGCTGCTGATCCAGCTCGTCCACAAGATCAGCGTCCGGGCGGAACGCAAGGTCGAGAGCGAGATCAACTCGGAGTTCCGGCGGGTGCACGGCAAGAACGGCATCCTGGTCAAGCTCGCCACCGCGGCGCTGGAGCTGCCGGAGGAGATCGTCCGCAAGGCGCTGTACCCGGTGGTCGGCAAGCGGACGCTGGAGGACATCATCGCCGAGGCGAAGGCGAACGAGAAGGCGTTCAACACCCGGGTACGGACCAAGCTGCGCGGCTCCTACTCCCATCATTACCGGCGGGGTCTGCCCAGGCTGCTGCGGGCGGTGTCCTTCCACTCCGGCAACGACGCCTTCCGGCCGGTGATGGATGCTCTGGCCTTGCTCGACCGGTACGCCGACAGCGAGGAGGTCTTCTATGGCGCCGCCGACGCCGTGCCGATGGAGCACGTGGTGCCCGAGGACTGGCGGGAGGCGGTGGTCGATGAGGACACCGGCCTGGTCGAGCGGATCCCGTATGAGCTGTGCGTGCTGGTCGCGTTGCGCAAGGCGATCCGGCGGCGGGAGATCTGGGTCGACGGCGGCAACATCTGGCGCAACCCCGACAATGATCTTCCGGCCGATTTCGAGGAGAACCGGGATGTGCATTACGAGGCGCTGTCCAAGCCCCGCGACCCGGCCGAGTTCATCGCCGATGTGCAGCGCCGCCACGTCGCGGCCTTGGCCCGGCTGAACACCGCGCTCAAGGAGGGCACGACCGGCGGGGTGCGGATCACCCGGCGCAAGGGCGAGCCGTGGATCAGCGTCCCGCCGGTGGCCAGGCAGGTCGAGCCGGCCAGCCTGAAGGCGCTGAAGGAGGAGATCTCGCGTCGGTGGGGTGTCATCGACCTGCTGAACCTGATCAAGGAGACCGACCACGTCACCCAGTTCACCTCCCAGTTCACCTCGGTGGCCTCCCGTACGGTAACCGATCCGGAGGTGATCCGCCGCCGGCTGCTTTTGTGCCTGTACGGCCTGGGTACCAACGTCGGGATCAAGCGGGTCGCCGACGGTGTCGCCGCCAGCACGATCGGCGCCGCGGGCGATGACGGGAGCGTGGACAACGAGGCGGTGCTACGGCGGACCCGGCGGCTGTTCATCAACCGGGACAACCTGCGGGCCGCGATCCGGGTCCTGGTGAACGAGACCCTCGCGGTGCGTGACACTGAGCTGTGGGGGCCGGGCAGCTCGTGCGCGTCGGACTCGCGCAAGTTCGGGTCGTGGTCGGCGAACATGATGACCGAGTGGCACCAGCGCTACGGCGGCCCCGGGATCATGGTGTACTGGCACGTCGAACGGCGGTCCGTGTGCATCTACTCCCAGGTGACCAGCACGACCGCCTCCGAGGTCGCCTCGATGATCGAGGGCCTGCTGCGTCACCTTACCTCCGCGGAGATCGGCCGCCAGTACACCGATACCCACGGCGCCTCAATCGTCGGATTCGCTTTCGCGCATTTGCTGGATTTCCGGCTGCTGCCCCGGCTGAAGAACATCGGGCCGGCCCGGCTGTACCGGCCCGGGCTCGGGGAGGACGAGGGGTGGCCGCAGGTGGAGGACGTGCTGTCGGGCAAGACCATCGACTGGGACCTGATCGCCCGCAACTACGACCAGATGATCAAGTACGCGACGGCGCTGCGGTTGCAGACCGCCGAGGCCCACCAGATGCTGCGCCGCTTCACCCGCGGCGGCCCCGAGCATCCCGCCTACCAGGCCATTGAGGAGCTCGGGCGCGTCATCAGGACGATCTTCATCTGCGACTACCTGTCGGATGAGGAGCTCCGCCGGGAGATCCACGAGGGCCTGAACGTGGTGGAGAACTTCCACTCCGCCGGCAAGGACATCTTCTACGGCAAGGCCGGCGACCTGACCGGCGGCGACAGGGAGCACGTCGAGGTGTCGGCGCTCGCGCTGCACCTCGTCCAGGCGGCGATCGCGTACCTGAACACGCAGATGATCCAGATCGTCCTGCGTGATCCGAAGTGGCGCAAGAATCTGACCGGCGCTGACCAGCGCGGGTTGTCCGCCCTGTTCTGGACCCATTTGAACCTTTACGGGAAGCTGGAGCTCGATATGAGCACCCACCTCGACCTCGGCCTGGACCAAACCATCGACATCCCGTCTTGAAATGTCGCGTCCCGGAAACGCTCGATTCCGGGACGACCGCGATCCTGTCAGGAACGCCCAGGTCGGGCCATCCCGGAACCCGTCCCGGAACGAGCGTTGAGGCTTGAGTTCCAGGACGGTTTCCGGGACGATCGGTGTCCATGAGCGGTCCCGCGTACACCAACACCGTCCGGATCGGCTACGCCCGCGTCAGCGCAAGAACCCAGGATCACCAGCTCCAGCTCGACGCGCTCGACGCGGCCGGCTGCCGCGAGGTGATCGTGGAGACCGCCAGCACCCGCGGCCAGCGCCCCAAACTCCGCGTCGCCCTCGGCAGGCTCAAGCCCGGCGACACCCTGGTGATCTACAAGCCCGACCGGATCGCCCGCTCCATGAAGGAACTCCTGGTGCTCCTGGAGGACGAACTCCACGCCCGCGAGGTCAGCCTGCACATCCTCACCGGCATCTGCGCCGGCCTGCACCGGCCCGACGGGCAGACCATCGCCGACAAGATGCTCTTCATGGTCGCCGCGATGGCCGCCGAGATGGAACGCGACCTCATCAGCGAGCGCACCCTCGACGGCCTCGCCGCCGCGGCCGCCCAGGGCCGCCGAGGCGGAAGGCCCGCCGCCGTCGACCACGACACCCTCGCCATTGCCCGCGCCCGCCAAGCCCGCGGCGAGTCCGTCACAGACATCGCCAGGCACCTGAAGATCGGCCGGTCCACCCTGTACCGCGCTCTCGAACCAGACCCTGCTATCTGAGGCCACAGCACTTACAGATCGACTTCTGTGGTCAGCGGCCGGCTGAGTTTGGTGACCGCCAGGGTGTGTCCCCGGCGCGCACCGCCGCGAGTTCTTCCCGCAGTCCGGGGCGGTCGCGGCTGGTGCCGGTCAGTCCGTGGCCGGCATAGATCCGCTGCGGGTCCACGCCCAGGCGGGTCAAGGCGTCGAGCTGGGCGGTGAGGTCTTGCGCGGCGGTGGAACAGCGCATAGCCGGCCATGAATTCCGCAGATGATCGGGAGTGCAGCGTTTAGCCCCCCGTCACCGAGCATTTTCTCGGGCAGGTGTTACGGGAATCTGCAGGTCACAGGCCATCTGCCGAAAACGCGCGGTCCGCAGCCGGCTGGCGGGCACCCGGTGGTGGTTCGGCTTACGGTGAGCGGAGCTTGTCGGCTCCGCGGGTGACTGGTACACCTGATCGGACCATGAGCGACGTCTACGTCCACGGCTACGAGCCGCGAGAGAACGAGCGGCTGGCCGACCAGGCCGGGACGCTGGTCGACCTGCTGCACGCCGACACCGCTTATCCGCCTGGAAGCACGGTACTCGAGGCGGGCTGCGGCGTAGGAGCTCAGACGATCACGCTGGCCCAGCGAAGCCCGCAGGCGCACTTCACTTCGGTCGACATCTCGGCTGCGTCGGTGGTCGAAGCCGAGCGGCGAGCCGTCGATGCCGGTGTCACAAACGTGACGTTCCGACGGGGGGACGTCTTCAGTCTGCGCTTCGAACGAAAGTCGTTCGACCATGTGTTCGTGTGCTTTGTCCTCGAGCACCTCGTGCGCCCGGTCGAGGCCCTCACCGCCCTCGGCACGCTGCTCCGCCCTGGTGGCACCATCACCGTAATCGAGGGTGACCATGGTTCGGCGTATTTCCACCCCGACAGTCCAGCGGCGCGAGCGGCGATCGCCTGTCAGATCGAGCTGCAGGCCAGGGCCGGAGGGGACGCTCTGATCGGTCGACAGGTTTACCCGCTGATGGTCGCGGCAGGGTTCGAGGCGGTCCAGGTGTCGCCGCGCATAGTCTACGTCGACGCCAGCCGACCCGGGCTCGTGGACGGCTTCACGATGAAGACGTTCACCGCCATGATCGAAGGTGTTCGCGAACCGGCGGTCGCAGCAGGGCTCATCGACGCGTCGAGCTTTGACGCCGGGATAGAGGCGTTGCGGCGAACGACCGAGGCAGACGGGGTGTTCTGTTACACGTTCTTCAAGGGCGTCGGGTACAGCAAGGCTCCAGCTGCCGGCGGCTGACGCGGGCGCGAGCAGGTCGCTCCACCGGACGGATGGCCCAACGCCCGCGTCGCGCACGCGGATCCCTAAACGGGACACACTCCTGTCGACCTCGGCTAACAGGCTTCCCGGTCTGATGTTGTTTCCGAGCCCCGAAGCACCGGCCCGAGTGGTCGCCCCGTCGGCACTCCGGCCAGCACGGCGATCACAGAGAGCTACTTTGGGGCTGGTCGGGCCGACCCGAGTGGAGGGCCTGGACGGGGTCGGCGCGGACGCCGACGTCACCTTCGTGCTGACGACCAACCGGGCTGACATCCTCGAGACCGCCCTGGCGGACCGCCCCGGCCGGGTCGACCTGGCGATCGAGATCCCCCGCCCCGACGCTGACTGCCGCAAGCGCCTGCTCCGCGTCTACGTTCGCGACCTGACCCTGGACGCGGACCTGGCGCCGGTGGTGGCAGGCACCGAGGGCGTCACCGCGTCCTTCGTCAAGGAAATGATCAGGCGTACCGTCCTGGTGTCGCTGCGGGCAGGCGAGCGCCCGCCTGTGCTGCGCGACGCTCATTTCGCCGAGGTGCTCGACGAAATGAACGGCGAACGCCACGCGCTCACCCGCTCGCTCCTTGGCGTCGGCCAGGGTGGCAGGGAACCGGCAGGCGCCGAGCCCCTCGACCGTCCGGGGCACCCGGGCCGTCCGGCGCCTGGCCGTTACCGCCGTATCCGGTAAGGACTCTGGCGCACCCTGCACGGAATCCGAGCACCGCGCTTGGTGGCCGGGCAGAGGGAGCCGCCGCGGTGCGGACCATACTCTCCAGCCTGCCAGTCCGACCTGTGAGAGCCCCGCCTAAAGGCGCTGCCACTTGGCCTGGCAGCACGAGAAGAGGCCGAACATGATGAGCCCGATCGCGACCAGAACCAGGAGCCACGGGCCTAGGGGCGTCGACGCCAGGGCCCGCAGCGAGGAGTCGATTCCCTTGGACTGCTGTGGCTTGCCTCGACGGCGGCGACGACAAGGAAAATACCCGCAGTGACGAACACGACGCCGCGTGCTATACCGCCGAACTTGCCGAGCCATTCGACGATGCGGCGGGTGCGTGCCCGCATCTGCCCGAGTTCGAGGTCACGGCGGAACTTTCTTTCCATGCCTCATAGGCCAGGTATATGCCGCCGCCGATAAGGGCAGTACGACCGGCCCTGCGTCGGGGTGTCCAGGTAGCCAATCCGGGCTCCTCTCCTTGAAAGGCAAACGCCGGGCTACTTCCCTCCAGAGGCAGTCATATGCCAGAAAGGCCCAACGAGCAGGATGATTCCGATGGCAATCATGATTTCTCCTAGCCGCGCAATGGAGGATTCGGAATTCAGCCAGACGCTGTCCAATGGGAGCACTCCGATGCGATATCGGAGTCGCGGTGACAGGTACCGGCGTAACGGGCAGCCGCGGGACTCTGGGCGGCGTCGTGACGCTGTCGGTCTATCTGCCATAAATCGCGTCTGCTAAACCTGTCAGTTTTCGCTGACGGCTTCGCGGTCTAGCCGGACCGCGCTGCGCACCACTTCGGCCGAGACGATCGCGAGCTTGCGGCGTTCGGCCCGCGCCTGCGCTCTGAGCTGCGCGTAGGCGGCGTGCGCGGTAAGGCCTTGTCGGCCGATGAGCACCCCCTTGGCCTGCTCAATGATGGCCCGGGAGTTCAGCGCCGACTGCAGCTGGGCGGCCAGCTCGGTCTGCTGTTCACCGAGCAGCATGCTGGCGATGAGCAGCGCGGCCAGATCGGTGAACGCGAGCAGCGCGAGCTCGGCCTCGGCCGACCAGGCGCGGCGGTCTTCCGACAGCACCGCTACCACGCCCACCGCGTCCTGGTTGTAAGGGATGGGACTGGCCAGCACGGCCCGGACCCCGCGGGCGACGGCGTGCTGGCTGAACGCCGGCCACCGGTCTTCTTGCGACAGGTCTTCGGCCCGGACCAGTTCCTTGTCCTCGAAGGCCGCGATACACGGACCTTCCTGGTGGCGGATCTGCAGCTCTTCCAAGTGGCGCATGCGGTCGTCTGATACCGCGGCGTTCAGCAGGTGGTGATCTACGTCGGCCAGCATCAAGCCGGCGCCATCCACGGAGAAGATCGTGTGAGTCGTCTGGACGATGCGGTGCATCGCGTCCTCGACACGCATCTCGCCGAAGCGCAGCTTGCCCAGCTCGTCCAATGCGTGGCGTACATCATGTATCGAGACGCTCATGTGCCCGCTTCCGAATGTTCCTTTGCTCCCGCGAAGGCCAGGTCCGGATACTACCCGCGACTAACCGTTCTATCTCGCAGTGAGCGTCAAGACCGGTGAGCCCGAGGATACGGCGGACGGCAGGGCCCGGGCGGCGGATGACCGGCCGCCGACCCTCAGGCAGCCACTCGCCGGAACTGGCAATCAGGCGCGCCGAACCGCAGTCCATGAAGCCCGTCCCGGCCAGGTCGAAGACGAGCCGTCCCGGCTTGTCCCGCGAGACCAGCGTCAACTGCTCGGCGAGGAACGGCATCGTCACCAGGTCAAGCTCGCCCCTGACCGCGATCGTGGCCGCCTCCGGGGCGGACTCCACCTCGATCATGACCAGGTCGGTGCGGGGAATTACGGGGAAGGGAACAGAACAGAGCGACGTCATGAGGACTCCCACTCAGCAGCAGCAAACAGGCTTGAGCCGGCTGCTGGCAGGGGGCCTCTTCCTGCTGCTAACCAGGAAGCTGCGGGGTCAGCATCGACCTTGCGGCGGGCCGCAGGGTTCTGGGCGGCGTGATAGTTCTCTTAAGTATGCCCCAGGTTGGCCGGGTCACAAGCCAACCCGCCACCTCACGGCAAACCATTGCCATGATCACACCCGAATCGCGCGGTTCCGCCACGGCCGGGTCCGCGTCTGCGGAGCGGGTCTGCGAAGGTGTTGTCATGGCGTGGATTGAGCTTGAAGGCGCGGTCAACGTGCGCGACCTAGGCGACCTGCCCACCGAGGATGGACAGAAGACCGCGAGGGCCAGGTTGCTGCGCGCGGACAACCTGCAGGAACTGTCGGCTGCCGACGTCACCAAGCTGGTGCGCGACATCGGCGTGAGCACCGTGGTCGACTTGCGCAGCTCCAACGAGCTGGCCGCCGAGGGCCCGGCGCCGCTGGACGCCGTCGCGGGCGTGCGGCGCGCTCATCACCCGGTGCTGCCCGAAGTCGGCGCCAGCACCGACGTGATCGCCGACGCGTTGCTGGCCAGGGACCGCCAGGACAAGTCCAGATACCCCCGCGATCCCGTCTGCGGGCACTACCTGGGCTACCTGGAAGACCGTCCCGATCAGGTGGTGGGCGCGCTGCACAGCATCGCGCACGCCGAGGGCGCAGCGCTCGTTCACTGCGCGGCCGGCAAGGACAGGACCGGGGTGGTAGTCGCGCTCGCGCTCACCGTGGCCGGCGTTCCCGCGCAGGCTGTCGCCACCGACTACGCGGCCACCGGGGAGCGCACCGAGGCCATCATGGCCCGGCTGCGCAGATCGCGCCTGTACGCCCGCGATATCGACAGCAAGCCCGCCGAGCTGCACCGGCCGCGGCCCGAGACGATGACGGCGTTCCTCGAGCAGATGGACGCGCGTTACGGCGGCGTCGCGTCATGGCTGACCGATCACGGCTTCAGTGCCGCCGACCTGCGCGTGCTGCGCGTCAAACTCCGGGCAGGCGCTTGAGCGGGAACGCTCTGCTTCCGCCGGTCGGAGCGGAGGTACGTCGCCGAGCGCACATCCTAACCACCTGGCTGGCTGCCCGGCCAGCGGCCAGGCACTGCTCTCAAGCTGACCACTAACGGACGCCTGCCCGCCACGGGCTGGCAACCTCACGTTTGTCTTGGCTGGCCATCATTCCGACTTGTCTAGCCAAGATCTGGCATCTTGGTCCCCGGTCTCCGGGGACTGTGGTTTGGGAGGGAAATTTTGCGAGCAAGGCAAGCTCTTGCGGCAGGTGCCGCGGTTGCCGTCGGCCTGCTGCTCACCATCGGCTGCAGTTCCTCGAGTTCTAGCAGCAGTAGCGCGAGCAGTAGCAGTACGAGCAGTAGCAGCACCAGCGCCACCAACTGGTCAACTGCCACCTCGGCTGCAGCCGGAGGTGGCATGAATGCGCTCGTCGCGGCGGCCGAGAAGGAAGGCCAGCTCAACGTCATCACGCTGCCCTCCAACTGGGCTAACTACGGCACGATCATGAAGGACTTCACCGCCAAGTACGGCATCAAGATCACCGACGCCAACCCCGAGGGCTCCAGCGGGCAGGAGATCACCGCCGTGGAGCAGCTCAAGGGCCAGAGCCGCGCGCCCGACGTGGTCGATGTGGGCCCGTCGTTCGCCGTCGAGGGCGCCAACGACCACCTGTGGGCCCCCTACCAGGTGGCGACCTGGAGCAACATCCCGGCCAACGCCAAGGACGCCAATGGCGACTGGTACGCGGACTACGGCGGCTATGTGGCCATCGGCTACGACCCGGCCAAGGTCAAGGTAGCGCCGACCTCGTTCGCCAGCCTGACCAACCCGGCCTACAAGAACATGATCGGCCTCAACAACAGCCCGACCACGGCCGGCGCGGCCTTCGCCGCGGTCTACGCCGCAGCGCTGGCGAACGGCGGCTCGTTCAGCAACATCGAGCCGGGCATCAAGTACTACGCGCACCTGAAGTCGATCGGCAACTTCGTCCCGACTGCCATCGGCGGGCCGACCACGGTCCAGAACGGCACCACGCCGATCCTCATCTGGTGGGACTACCTGCTGGAGTCCGAGGTCAAGCCAGTCGTTCCCGGGTTCAAGATCGTGATCCCGTCGGACGCGACGTACGCGTCCTACTACGACCAGGCGATCAGCGCCACCGCGCCGGACCCGGCCGCCGCCCGGCTCTGGGAGGAATACCTGTACTCCACGACCGGCCAGAACCTGTGGCTCGCGGGCTACACCCGCCCGATCGAGCTGTCCACGCTGGTCGCCAACGGGACCGTCAACAAGACCGCGGAGGCAGCGCTGCCCCCGGCGCCATCCGGCTCGCTGACGTTCCCGACCTCGGCGCAGGCGGCCGCCGCTGAGACCGTCGTCACCCAGAACTGGCCGACGCAAGTCGGCGGCTGATGACGGGAAGCACCGCCCAGGCCGTGGCCCCGGAGGCGCTGACCTCCGGGGCCCGGCCCAGCCGGGTCTCCACAACGCTCCGCCGCTCGCTCAAGTGGCTGGGCGTCGTGCCTTTCAGCGTGTACGTCGCCCTGGGCTTGCTCGCACCCTTCGTCGCGATCGCGATCGCCGCCTTCAAGAACTCGAGCACCGGCGCCCTCACGCTGAGCAACTTCAACACCGCGCTCCACGGCACCTACCTGCTCGGCCTGAAGACCTCCCTCGTGCTGTCGATCGCCAGCGCGATCCTGCCGGGCATACTCGGGCTGCTCATCGCCTACGCGATCTTCACGGCCAAGCGCGGCAACGTGCTCCGCCAGGTGGTGATCACGGCGTCCGGCGTGTTCGCCAACTTCGGCGGCGTGCCGCTGGCCTTCCTGGCCATCGCGACGCTCGGCAGCACCGGCATCGTCACCGGGTGGATTAAAGACCTCACTGGCGTCGACATCTGGGACCACGGCTTTACGCTGTACAGCGCGTACCCGGGCGTGTTGTGGGTCTACACGTACTTCCAGATCCCGCTCATGGTCCTGGTCATCCTGCCCGCCCTGGAAGGCCTGCGGCCGGCCTGGCGCGAGGCGGCGCAGAACATGGGCGCCGGGACCTGGCAGTACTGGCGCTACGTGGGCGGCCCGGTGCTGCTGCCGTCGTTCCTCGGCTGCCTGCTGCTGCTCTTCGGCAGCGCCTTCGCCGCTTACGCCACCGCCGAGGCGCTCACCGGCGGCACGGTCGCGCTGACGCCGATCCAGATCGGGGCGCTGCTGAACGGCAACGTGGTGGCCGGCCAGGAGAACCTTGGCTACGCGCTCGGCGTCATCATGGTCGTCATCATCATGGTCGTCATGATCATCTATGTGATCATGCAGCGGAGGGCGGCGCGATGGCTACAGTAGCTGGCGTTGAGGCCGGAACGCAGACGCCGGCGCCGGCCGCCAGGCCCGCGGGCCGCAGGCGAAGCTTCCCGGTCTGGCGCTGGGCGATCTTGCTGATCGCGGGCGCCTACTTCCTGATCCCGCTCTACGCGGGACTGCGCTTCGCCGGGCTGAAGGCATTCGGCGACATCTTCAAGCAGTCAGGATTTTACCCGGCGATCGGGCTGTCGCTGCGCCTTGCAGTGATCACCACGATCATCACGCTGGTGCTGATGGTGCCTACCACCGTCTACGTGCACCTGCGGCTGCCGCAGATACGGCGCAGCATGGAGGGGATCACGATCCTGCCGATCGTCATCCCGCCGATCGTGCTGATCATCGGCGTGCTGAAGGTGGCGCCCGGGTTCCTGCTGGGCACGCCGTATCTACTCGCGCTCGTGTATGTCATCCTGGCCATGCCGTTCGCGTACCGGTCGCTCGATGCCGGCCTGCGCGCGTTCGACCTGAAGACCATGGTCGAGGCGTCGAACTCGCTCGGCGCCGGCTGGCCGACCACGCTCTGGCGGGTCGTGCTGCCGAACATCCGGACCGCGATGCTCTCCGCCACCGTCCTCACGGTCGCGCTGGTGCTCGGTGAGTTCACCATGGCCAGCCTGGCCCTCTACGTGACCTTCCCGGTGTGGATCGTGCAGTTCGAGCAGAACAGCGGGCCGGTGTCGGTCGCCGCATCGCTGCTCGCGCTGTTTGTCACCTGGATCCTGCTGATGCTCATCGTGACGGTCGGCAGCCGGGGGGCACGCAAGCGCGGCAGTGCCCGGGTAGACCTGATCACCGTCGCCGCCCCTGCCGAATCCAGCCAGACCATGGGAGAGCCGGAATGACCACGAACGCGGCCAGGGACGCCGCGACGGCCGACGGCACCTGGCAGGCGGGCCGCACTGGCGGGACGAGCGTCTCGCTGCAAGGCCTAAGCCGCTCGTTCGGGACGACCCGGGCGCTGGACGGGCTGTCGCTGGAGATCGCACCCGGCGAGTTCGTGGCGCTGCTCGGCCCTTCCGGCTGCGGCAAGACCACGGCCCTGCGCATCGTGGCCGGTTTCGAGTCCGCCGACACCGGGTTGGTCCTGGTCGACGGCAAGGACATCTCGTCGGTGTCGGCCGCCCGGCGCGACATGGGCATGGTGTTCCAGAGCTACAGCCTGTTCCCGAACATGAACGCGCTCGACAACGTGGCGTTCGGGCTCCGGATGCGCAAGCAGGGCTCCGCCCAGCGGCGCACGCGGGCCGGGGAGCTGCTGGACATGGTCGGCCTGGCGGAGCAGGCGCAGCAGTACCCGCACCAGCTGTCAGGCGGTCAGCAGCAGCGCGTCGCGCTGGCCCGCGCGCTGGCCATCGAGCCCCGGGTGCTGCTGCTTGATGAGCCGCTGTCCGCGCTGGACGCCAAGGTGCGGCTGCAGCTGCGCGAGCAGATCCGCACGCTGCAGCGGCGGCTCGGCATCACCACCCTGTTCGTCACCCACGACCAGGAGGAAGCGCTGTCGATGGCCGACCGGGTCGGGGTCATGCGGCAGGGCAAGCTGGAGCAGATCGCCGCGCCTGACGTGCTGTACGACGACCCGGCCACCGTGTTCGTGGCCGAGTTCGTCGGCGTCATGAACCGGATTCCGGCGGAGCTGCAGGCCAGCGCGAACCCGAGGACGGTAGCCGTGCTCGGCGGCACCGTGCCGGTCAAGGACCAGGAGCCGCCCGAGAACCAGAGTAAGAGTGCCATCGGCGGCGATGGGCCTGTGGACGTGCTCGTGCGGCCGGAAGGGCTGACGATGCAGGCTGTGGAGAACGGCAACGGGATCGTGACCCACCGGACCTTCCTCGGCTCGGTGACCCGGGTCCGCGTGATGCTATCAGGCGACGTCGCCGTCCAGATCGATAAGCCCAGCTCAGAAGCCGCCGCCGTGGCCCCGGGCACGTCGGTCTCGGTGACCTTGCCGCCCGAGCCTGTGCTTATCGCCCCCCGCCGGCCGGTAACTCCGTGACGTAGGGGAGGATGTCCGCGATCGTGTCGAGGATGAGCGGGGCGCCCGCCCGCTCCAGGTCCGCGCGGGAGCTGGCGCCGGTCAGGACGCCGGCCACGATCGCGGCCCCGGCCCGCAGCCCGGACTCGATGTCGCTGGCGGTGTCGCCGACCACCGCCAGTTCGCTGACGGCGCCCCCGCGCAGCTTCAGCAGGGCGATCAGCGGCAGGTCCGGCCACGGGCGGCCGCGACCCTCGAACCCCCAGAAGCCGGCGTCGGCGGGGGACAGGGCCAGGTCGATCAGCCCGCCCCAGACGAGCTTGTCGATG
>Ga0209039_10002761_pt1 | contig 14508 bp, 13 predicted proteins | sample BogFormECP12_OM1_FD_188238 | JGI IMG/M metagenome (GOLD analysis project Ga0209039, IMG submission 188238) | Bog forest soil microbial communities from Calvert Island, British Columbia, Canada - ECP12_OM1 (SPAdes) (version 2) | ecosystem: Environmental > Aquatic > Freshwater > Wetlands > Bog ... | reverse complement strand
GGAAGAAAATTAGAAAAGTACGGGAATGGGCTTTAGATCAGCCTTTAATGATGTCTAGTTAACAATTCTCATTCCCACACATTTCTGATTTCCTCACTTGCGGGCATTAGCAAGCTATCAGAGATTAATGGGAAGACGTCCCCGTTAACCTTGTATTCAATTAATAATAAAATATATAGCTACTTTTTTAATTTCATGTGTTTTATGGCCTTTCAATGCCTATTTTTCGATTTCTCATATTATTAACTCCACATTAAATCCTTTTTTTAGAGACTAGTACTTAATTTCAATCTCGACAAGCAAATCGAATTGCTAATTTGATTATTTCAACTGAACGATTATGAGCCTAAATAAATGTCAAAATCCCAGTTGTGGTTTTCATTTGACTTGGATTGAAGAAAATGAATTATTATTCTGTCCACAATGTGGTTTTCGTGCGAAAACAACTCTTCGTGCTAGACGCCGACCGCCTGTTTTAACCACAACTGATCCGGTAATTGCTTTTGGAAGTGGTTATTCTCCTGAAAATCGATATCTTACTAGTGACCAGCTGATATTATCAGGATTGTTTCTATCAAGAAAAGAAGTAGCTCTTAAATTACCCACGATATTGAATACAAAGAAATTAGATGCAGAAGATAAATTGTATTATATTATAATAGAAATTAAAGCAAGTAGTGATTTGCAGATTATTATAGATGATGAACGAGATAAATCACTAATCCGAGAGCGCAATCCTCATGGAACACTAGCCAACCTATGCAATTTGAGTACAAAGGACAATACTGCGGCTTATAAATTCATAATACCTGACGCTGTTCGCATCCTCAAATATGCAATTAAAGATTTAAAGACAAATAAATGGTCTAAGGAATTTTCGTTCGTTAAATCATCTGATATTAAAATCCCAGTTTTTACAAATGAGAACCTTTATGCTAAGTATAATTCCATAATAAGATTTCAATATGCTCTCGTGAATTCGATTTCTGAACTTGAATTACCATTTGATATGAAAATACGCTATACTGAACAAATGGTGAAAATTCATTCGCAATTGACAAAAGTTGGAGAAAAATTATTCGAATCGCTTTTATTAAGTCGCAGAAGTAAAAACAAGCCAAATAAAAGAATTGGTTAAAAATAAGACATGTGAATTTTTAGAATTCTTAGGAGATTTATGATGGTGAAAGAATCAATTGAGCAATCATCATGCTAAGGAATAAAGACGATACAAAAGATCAGGCAATTGCTGATGCTCGAGCAGCAGGAGATGAAAAAAAAGCCAGGAGCCATGCTCAATTTAGGTGAACAATTTTGCATTGAAAAAAAAAATTTATGGCAAATTTTCCCACGTGAAATCAAGTGATTGACCGATTTCGGAAATTGTCTTGATGTAATTCAATTCGAGGGCTTCGATTAAGCATGCAGGGCAATATCGCGTCGTGAACTCACCGCCAATATCCGTGCCATGTTCCATCGCATCGAGCGCAAGGATGGCTTCGCAGATAACTTCGTGTCTCACCGCGATTGGGTCGCCACAGCACGCGCACGCGTGGGTGAACAAGGACGTTTCAGTATTACTCGTGTCTGCAATGGTCATGCTTCCACCACCACCTCGCTCGTGAATGACACCATGATCTCGCCGCCGCGCAATTCATCCACCCGCCGCCCTGCTTCGACCGCCATGATGCGTCGGGCGATGGCCATCACGCGGGCATTGCGCGCCTGTGTGTCGAAAAAAATGCCGGTGATGTTCTCGTCCTTCACTATGTCGTGCAGGTACTTCTGCGCGTGGAGCATGGCGGCGGTGCCGAGACCTGCGATGCGATACTTGGGACGGATGATGGCACCGATGATAGCCTTGCCGGGCATGGACGGCGACGTCGTGAACGAGAGCCAACCGAGTAACGTGCCGCAGGGGAAAAGCAAGCCGATGAAGCGCGGGTTGCAAGCTGCTGGATAGATCATGGATAGCCAGCGCAGGGGGTTCTTGCACTTGTAGCGGGCGGTCGTGTGGATGTCGCCAGCCTGGTGGGCGGCCATGATATCGGACAGGATTTCGTGCGCGGCGGTCTCGGTCGTCGCGTCGATCTCCCGCAATATCACATGCTGACCTAACGAGACTCCTTCCGAGAACACAAGGGGCTTGGCGTGGCCGCCGGGAATGGTGGGAATTTCATCGGGAACATTATTGTTCATGACATCTTCGTCGGATTAATGCATATAAACCATAATGCTAGCGTAATTTAAGAGTAGGGGCAATAACCACAAGAAGAATGTTTGAACATTTTTTCGTCTTAGATGAAGCCCTCGTCAACACCGAATTTATGATCCCCCTTGGTCATCACGAGAGCAAGATTTTTCACTTCATCGACGAGCTTCTCGACTGTTTCACCAACCTTCTCTTTAGTTTTGGCGCCCGTGCACACGATGCGGCCCGTGCTGGAGATGAGAAACACGGTCTTCGGCTCTTGCATGCGGTAAATAAAGCCGGGAAATACCTCGAGCTCATACATGTTGCCTTGGCATCAAGGTTATAAGTATGAAAGAAAGTAATGTTGGTCGCGGAGGTTGCTAGCCCAGCAGGTAATAATCTTGTTAATACCTGAAGAGTATCGAAACTCTTTAACCAGGACGCTAATGATATCTATATTCATCACATTGTATTTAACATTAATTTATTTTAACTGATATTCTATGTCAAAAGCAAATTCAATAATCTTTTATATCCCTTTCTTTAATCAGCAATTAAAATTGGAAGAATTCGAAGATAAAGATCAACTAGAATTTAAAAATCAAGATTCGCTCGATACGTCCAAAATTTTTATAGAATTTAAGAAAATATCGATTCTTAATGATTCCATTAAGTTTAAACGGACAATAACTGAAAAAGTATTTAAAACTGAAATCAAAAATAAAATTCGGGTTTCTTTAGATCTTTATCTTATTAAAACATCAAAGGATTTTGATGAATTTAACCTATTCATTTTTAAATTGGAGCTATATTCAATTAATGAAATCAATTATTCTTTCTTAATTCAATTTTTTCAAAACAATAGAGACGAATTAAATCACTTCATTTACTATTTATTTAAAAAGAAACCCGTATCAGTTTGTCGAAAATTCATTGAATATTTTTATGAACTTCATATTAAGTCGTTCTTGTTATTCTCAAGTCTAATATATTATTATAACGATGAAGAAAGTCAGGATTTAAAGCAAGTTTATCATCTAACTATTGAATTGTATAAAGATAGTGGAAATCTGATTTTAGTTAATCCTGATGGAAGAAATATTTTATTTTTAAAAAAGGTGCACACTCTTCGTAGTTCTTATGATGCAAAAACAATCCTATTAAGAGTATTCTTTTTCCGATTAGTAACTTGGCTTAAAACTAAGCGAGGCATGATTAATTCTCCAGAATATTTTTTTACTATCTTCGAAAATTATGCACATTATTTGGTGAATAATTCAAGACACTCTCTAGTCTATAAACGTATTTTAGAAAATAATCAATTTTTCCTCAATAGTTCACGTTCTCTTACACACGAACAGATAAGTAATTTTTTAGATAAAGCAGACGAGGAGGATTTTACTCAGATTTTTTTAATTCCGCTGTTTAAAACAATGGGTTTTGAAAAGGTGGTTGCAAAAGGACATGAAGAACATATTTTAGAATTTGGGCAAGACATTAAATTAATGAAATTTTGCTTACCGACTGGTCATTATCTATATTTTGTTGCCCAAATTAAAGTTGGTACAATAGGAGCTTCTTCTAAACACCCTACGAACGATATTGAATCTATTTTAGCAGAAATAAGACCTGCATTTCGAAATGATATATTCGATTCTGATATTGGACGAAAAATGAAACCAGACCATGTTTTTTTCATAACATCTGGAAAAATTGGAGAACAAGCTAAATTGTATTTATATGGGCAAATAGAAAAAGAAGACAGAAATATTCGATTATTAGAAAGAGAGGATTTAATCGCCTTATACAAATATCACGGTTTGCCTGAAGAAAATCAACAAAAGATCGAATATTATAAGCCAGTTCGAAGGCGTGTGAAGAAATCGAGACGGAAATAGAATATACCTGCCTTGCAAGTGGTAAGTTTGTGGTACCATGGATTTCTTATGTTTCAATCCAGCTTTTCGATCTACTTTCACGATCAAGCCAATAATCAGAATGAACCCCATCATCGCCAATCAATATGAATACGGTATATTGATAATGAAAAGTTTCCCCGATGAATTGGGTTAAACGAAATATGTCTTTAATTTTATACGCAATCGGAAAATAGAAGAGGCTTAGTGTGGCCACCAGAGATAATGGGAATGGATCGCGTTGCATCATCAGCAATATTGCCCGAGGAATTGTTGTTAGCTGCTCGATCGTTCATGACAGCATTGCTAGATCGAAGGATTTAAACCGCGATGATAGCGCGCCGCTCAGGAACATTGGGTGAAGAATCGATTCATAGAGAATGCGTATGAACTTGCTAAATACTTAGACATTAAATTTCGACATGACGATCAAAGGCTTGATCTATTGATCAAATGCTTGCTCTATCGAACTTTGAAGCGATTCGAGTCAGTAAAATAAAAAGGAGATAGACTTGGAAGCCATTCCAAAAGAATAGAAATGGACCTCTGTTCGGGTTCTCGCCGACCAATACAAGCGCTTGTCAGAAGACGTGGAGACACCCGAAGCCGAGAAACTCGGGTATAGCAGCGCGGCCGATGCGGAGAGACAAGCGGCATCGAAGGTGTGCGACGAAATCGAGGCTGAAATAGAAAAATCCAGCAATGCCGTAAACGCAGAAATCTATGCCTTTCTCGAAAGGATGGATGTCTTGCTCGAGCCAAAGACGCATTGCTGTTATTGCACGCCAGGCCTTGAGTTTCAAGGGCGCCATCCCGCAACAGACGGCCATCCCTTGCATACCCAATTTCCGAACTGCAGATGCAAGCCGGAAAATTACGTGATGCCTGAAAGCCTAGCAACTACGCCCCCCGCACCATAGGTAAATTGTCTGTTATATTTACATATAATATCTGTATGCTTGCAATGGTTTGATATCTTGTGAAATCGGTTCTGCAAGAATGCTCCCTATCCTTCGGGAAATTTCAAGGGTTACAGGAAGCCGCGTAGCTACCGCAGTTTTATTCCAATCCATTTTTGAAAGGGCAAGAATTTCAGAACAAATTTGAACGATATTAGCATCAGGGCAGTCCGAAATTATCCTCAATGGACGAGGAATTCTAGGACCAGGATAAGTTCTTAAAATAGGAGTGTATCCTGTAGTAAATAAGAAATGTTCTTTATTTGTTGAAAGTAGCGTGCCTCTGATAACGGGGTAATTACCGAATCGAATTAGACGAAGATCTGTCGATGAAACAGACAAAAAGTCTTGTTCTGGAATTCCTTTTGCTGCTAATTCAAATCCTTCTTTTTCCTCGTCAGAGAAATACGATGATTTGTGGATGACGATGCGATTTGGCAGATTATGTTTTTGATCTTTGTAAACATCAATAGCTTGTTTGAGAATTTCACTTGCTTGTTTTTTATCGAGATGAGGGCTCCTACCTTTTTTCTTATCCCATTGAAATGGTTTTCCTCTTAAAACAAAATGGTCACCCGATTTTAAAAAGACTTGGGTCATTGTTGCTTGAACACTTGCTTCACGCTCTATGAAGATACGTATAAAGCTGATTCCGACATAACATGTCCCTTTTGAAAAATGAGCAAGTTTCCAAGGAATGTTTGTTGCTTTATAGTACAATGCCATTGTGAAATTCCACGCACGTTCAGATGGTTCTTGGAGAGTTTTTGCTGTTGAAGTCAAATTCAGAGTTGTAGGTTTTACAAATTGGGTGAAGAAAGGATACTTCATTGCTATAATTTTAAGATAATTATGAAAGTCAAATATATCGGCATCCCGGAAGTTTTCAGTTCTATCTGCCACACGAATCATTGGTAATTTCCGACCTGGACGTTTACAATAGTTCAAAATTGAATCTGGTATTGCGCAAATAACAACATCAGGTGGTGGTTCTATTGAAGTTCCAACACGTTCAAATTGATCTACGAAAAGCTGTATGGCAGTTCTTGATCTTTGCTCGACTGTACCCTCCTTGCATTCACTAATTTTTTCTGAAGGAATTTCGAAGAGCCAATCTTCGTTCGTCGTGATCGAAAAGTTTAAAGGATTTTTCGTCCCCAAGCCAGGAAAACTATAGAAGATTGGTCGTTTGGGATTAGCAGGTATCAAGGAATTCAATTGATTCAGGAATCCTTTAACATCTTGTATAGATTGTTCCGAACCAACTATTCCTACCCTAATTTCTACAGGCGTGTCATTCTCATTACTATCCAGATCAGACCTTCCGCGAGGTCCAAATTTTCGCAAGCCAAACTGAGGATGAAATGCTTCTCCCTTACCTTTAAACATTAAAAGCGGTTCATCGAGACATCGTATCTTAACTGTCATTCATCATCTTCCTCTTCTTCAACTATTTCTTCTTCCTCTTCATCATATTCTTCACTAAGTAACTCGCCTATAGTGGGCAGATAGTCATTTTCATCCTTCTCTTCCTCTTTAAAATGCAATTTTTTCTCATCAATCCCTTTTTCGATTGAAATCTTGTAATGATGTCCGATCTCCAAAAATTGAGTATTGACATATGGCGCTAGATGTAACCATCCATCTAACCCTCCAATCCTCTGCCGAAAATCTTTGAGAATCATTTCATACCAAAATTGCATATGGAGTCGATATGCAGAATTGCGTGTCATTTTCGAACTTCTAAACTTTCGCTCGAATTTAGTATGTGTTGGTCCTGCAACAGGCGTGTAACCGTCTAAAGTAAAAACCCACTCTGGTAGAATAGATAGGTAAATCTGGTTATTGAACCAAAAGGCGCTTAATCGCACGGCTTGATGAGCAATGCAATATATTTCGCCATTCTTCTTTTCATATCTTTTTACCACTTGGCGTTTTCCTGCTTTTTTCCCCCCTCTCCATCTTTTCACTAAAGTCTTCCCTTCCGGGGATTTGTAATAATATCGTTGCGATCGATCGTCTCTTGATAATCCCGCTCTAAAACATGACCAACGACACCAAGAATTGACTAATCTCGAAATTCTTTTTTTACCATCGTTTGTTTTTTTCCATTCCTCTAAATTAACTTCATTTTGTGATGAAATTTCAACATACGGTGAAAGAGGATTTTCTTGGTTGAATTGTTGGAAATTATATAATCTATCTTCAAAAGGAATTATGAAAAATGGTGGAGGATTGGAAATCTCATTAAAAATCTTTCCACCAATATCTTTATCTGTTGAAGCTGAATAGATTTTAACCGGTATTTTTTTTACGGGTATTAAATTTGCCATTAAGGTTTCTTTGATATCTTCCGGCTTTGGATCTGGTTCATTCATTAGAAACTTTAGCTCTCGTGGATGATCCGGGAAAACTTCTCCTCTACAAAATCGTTTTAATAATATCTCGTGATCTTTTCTGAGATATTCTTCAAATTGACTACCAGACCAACATAAAACATTCTGTATTTTTAAATCGTGCGCATATTTCTCTATTTTCTCTTGTAAATATGCGGATAAATCTCCCCCTGAAACAACTATAAGATTATCTGGCACACCCTTTTTTGATTTACAGATTTTATCAATGTCCTTCTGTATTTTTTGAAATGTTAATGTGGATTTTGTACATTGATAACAATATTTCCGCCCGGTTTTACTTTCTCCCCAGATATCTCGTCCCTCATCCTTTCCAACCACACCATACCAATTGAATTTGCAATCAGTGTACGTATTGACTAAGTATGATAAAACAAGCCTTTCAAAATTCTTTCCGTCAAAGTCTTCAAAATGAACTGGCTGTACGAGAACTGTTGGCGTCATTTTCTTCTTTCTCGATAATCTCTTTTGCTTCTATTGCGGTCATTTTAACAATTCTTTTCTGACACGCTTCGATCACCGGTGAAATGATCAAATTGATCCTAACAACCATCCTAACCATTACTTAAAAACATCCGTTATCATTAATGTAAAGTAGTTTTTGATTTAATAGAACATAAATAATTGCCGACAAAAAGGAACCATTTATAGAGTATGTTCGCTTCCCATAACGGATAGAGAAAGAAGAGTGTGCAAAACTCGCTTGCCACGCGTGCGCCTCGTTTGCCACGCGTGTTTAACGGATCCTTCAAAATCATTAGCAAAGAATAAGTAATAATGCCAGGTATGATGCATTATTCTCCTGGTAAGATCACGAGCTCCTCCGCGTTGACGAGGAGCACGGAATCACCCCGCAGCACGACCGTGCCGAGTGTTTCGGTACTCATCGTGCGCCCATCGGTCATGACCGCGTTATCAACGTGCAAGTTCATGTGCTCGTCGAACCCGCCGAGAATCCCGTTAACGTTCGATACTCTTCGCGTATCGAAGAGCATCATATGACAGCTCATTCCCGTATGGTTCGTTGTTCAGAATCATTGTTATTATCATTACATGAACCTTCTGTCCTTGATTTTTGAGAGTAAGTTTGATGTTAGTCAATCAAAGATTTACATATACTCCTCGTCGTCCCCGGCATCAAGACCGTTATCGAGACCGCCCTTTGTCATTGCAAGACCGAGACTTTTTACTTCCCCGACGAGCTTCTCGACCGCTTCACCAACCATCTCCTTGGTCTTGGCGCCCGTGCACACGATGCGACCGGTGCTAGAGATGGGGAACACGGTCTTCGGTTCTTGCATGCGGTAGATCAAGCCGGGAAAGACCTCTGGCTCGAACATGGCATTCTCCATAACGATGGACGCGTCGTTGAGATCGATGGGCACGTGCAAGTCGCCGCTGACCACGAGGTTCTGGATGGTAATCTCGGGCTCGGCCGAGATGTTAACCTTGGCTTGCTTCAAGTTCTTGATGACGATGGCGACATGGAACCTCTTGTAATAGGTTCTGAAAAGGATTTACAGATGGAGCAGGAGAAATATATTGGTTATGTTAAAGAGAACGGTCCAGCTGTAACTTTGTGGCTTGAAGAATATCACGATCATCGATGGTTATGAATTACTACTTGTTAAACAACAAAGCTATAAATCAATTCTCGTCTCACGAACAATATTATTCGAGAAGTTGGTTTATATGGGGAAAAAAACCAGTTTCATTGCAGATGACCAAATAAATTCAATTGTAAATGATCTCGTGGTTCATGCAACCGAGAAATTAATGCTCGTATCACCATGGTTCGAACTTAACACGCATTTGATGGACAAAGTCTTAGATGCCCTCAAGTCGGAAGTTGAAATTTTCGTGCTCACGCGACCCGAGACTGAAAATGAAAAACATAGGGCCGCTTTAGCGGAGTTACGGCGTCGTGGAGCTGAAATCCACATTGATCCCTTTCTCCATGCGAAGTTCGTCATAGCTGACGATTCATACTTGCTGATGTTCTCGTCAAATCTAATCCAGACTTCCCTAGGCAGAAATCACGAGTGCGGTATTGCCACGGAGGAAAGTGAGATCATAGAGGATGCAGCAAATTATGCGATCCAGATAGCCGAGCGGCATGAATCACCGGCTAAATCGAATCATCCTCAAGCCGTAATAAAAGAACGTGCCAAAGCGGAATCCGGACATTGTATTTGCTGTAACATACCAATTGCTTTAGATGTAACATTATACAAGATAAGATGCAAGGAATGTTTTAAGGAAGGAAATGAATTCGGGAAGTATTGCCACGGATGCGGTGCATCCAAACCGGTGTCATTGGAAAAACCATTTTGTAATGACTGTTGGAAAAAGATGAAATGAAATATATCTTCAAAATCAATTATCGTTGCCGGCGAGAGACAGATGTCATCTGAGAAATTGCCTAACTTGTTTCCCTTGGGCGTGAAAATCCAATTGTTTCGAATGTTTCAGAAAACAATACCGTCATTTATCGAGTTTGCAACAAGTAAATTGAGTGGCGAAAATCTTACATCGGAAACGTACGTCGCAGCGACAAAAGTCGACCTTATCAAGAGTCTTATATCTTGGATCGATATAGTCGATGATAGCTCTCAAAGTTCGGCCTTATTGGATATAGATCCCATGCAGGTTGAACCCGTGGAAATCCCTGATATTCCAGTTGACGAAGCATTCTTATCAATGCTACCAGCGGTGTTTAGCCAATTTTCGACATTAATGGATGAGGGAATGAAGGATCAATTTATCGATCTGATGGTGGACTCCTTATTTCCATCAAGGAAAATGTTACAAGACTACATCATGTGGATGATAACCCAAACAAGCGACAAACTCTTGAAAAAGGTTTTATCCAAATATTCTACTGTTTTTCCAAAAGCCGAGATTGCATGTAAACCAAGATTGACCGAATTGATTAAGGAGGTAGTGAAACGGTCAGAATCAATGACATCTCCCGATAGCATTCTCGAGTCCAGCTCTTACGATTCTCTTGGCTTAGCTGGTCATCGAACAACGTTTCGGGATCTTATGATTTCAATTCGTGGAAAACGTGAATTATTGCTTGGGATGGATGAAAAGAAAGTTTTTGATATCCTGGACAACCTGGCTCGGAGAACCTTTGCTCCGATGATCGAGGATTTCTTAAAACTGATACTCGCAATGATCGCGAATATCAAGGCCCTTATAAAGGGAAAGACTCCTTGTCCTTTCACCAATACCATCGGCTTCTACAAAAATCTCTTGAAAATCCATGAAAAATCATGGAATATCATGGATATACGAAACGGGTTACATAATCCTATCGAAGTGAGAATAGACAGGGAATCAAAAAAAATCATCGTGCTGCTGCACCTCGAACGGCACGACAAGAATGGCAATGTCAAGAAACGTGAAGATGTGCTAATTGAACTTAATGAATTAAGGGAAAAAATCACCAACTTTTGCACTATTGTAACATTGATTCTTGCTGATTGCCAATTATTTTTGGAGGAAAACGAGGATATCAGTGAAGAAATTGATGCAAATATCCCAATTTTTAATGAAACCACGTTCAAGGAACGATTGAAAGAAATATTTCTTGATAAAGAAAAAACACAATATTTCTGGAATGGGATCTATGTGACCTATTATATATTGCTCAAGAAGTCCTTGACTCCTCTTGAAACATTTATGTCAAAGGTGATCCTTGCACAAACCAGTTATTTACTGATCGGTGATAGGGATATCGAAGAAAAGATGGTTGATGAGGCTCTTTCGGTAGAAGGTCTTACCGCACAAAATATCGTGCAAGGAGCTGTAAACTTCGTTCTTGGACCCCATAAGGACAATGCACTCGCGTATAAGATTGTGAATCGAGCAATCGAGATCGATGGGAACGATGCTATGGCAAGATTTGTTCGCGCACACTTACTTATCGCGGAAGAAAAATCGGGGGAAACCATCCAGGATCTCGAGTTGGCGATTTCAAAAGACCCCGCGTACAAAGAACGAGTGAAAAATGATCATTCGTTCGACAATATTAGAGAAAATCCGCGATTTATGAAATTAATCGAAGATATCTTATTACCACATGAACCTGAAAGTAATAAATGATTAAATTCGCCACCTTGATATTCTATTACGCAATCCTTATCCCAAATTTCTTTCTCACACGATTTCTTTTATAATACTTTTACAAAATGAATTAGATTCAATGTGTTTCACCAATTTATAAATCGTTCCCTTGTTGCTCGTAGACGACGTCGTCGAGCACCAGCCGCCCCCGTACGATGACTGTGCGGTACTCCCAGCAATGAGTATCGAATATCGTGGGATTCGATACATTCGATGGGCTTGATTCCTTCGGGATGACCGTGGTAACAAGGGGTAACGCTTTGCGTGGTTGATATGCATTTCGTGTCGGCGCCGTTTCTGCCATCGCTTGCCACTCGGCGGTGGTTTTTTCCAGCGCGGCGCCGATGATGTTCCCGCTCACACCAAATTGACGTTGCAAGTCCTTGATGGTCGATGCCGGCGCTTGATCCTTAGCCGCGCGTATCATAGCGCGCTGTTCGCAGTCTTCAGACCATAAATGGCGCGCCATGCTTTCATCCCAATTTATAGAGATAGCCTTCTCTTTGTCTTATATCAAAAAAAACATTCTAACTATGATTAAAATGATCGAGAAACGATAATTCCTAAGATCTGTGTTATATCGTTTTTTATAATTATTGGCCAAGATCCATCATCTCCGGGCTTTGGGAGAATGATTGCTATCGAATATTCCCGATATCCCTTAAAATCTTTCGCTTCCTCTAAATTTGGTAAAAGGAACTCTATTAATTCTGCTTTTACATTGGTATTTTCAAATGTGATAATACCATTGTTTTTTCTTGCTTTGAGAATGAGTGATCTTATTTCATCTCCTGAAAAATGGTAAAGGCGTGATTCCCGCTGAGTTATGGCTTCTTTCAAGCAAAATCGATTCAAACCTTCTTGAGAAATTATAATTGCTACGTGCTGAGTTGAATCGATAATAAACCCATTCTTCAAGATGGCTTCAGGAGTATAAGCTCCGTCTTTTTTTTGCATCCAAGCCCAATGACTTGATAAAGATTTCATTGTAAAATCTGTCTTAAAGGTAAACATTTCGATTAAAGAATTAGAGGTATTCGCGCTATCTTCTTTTATCATTGAGAGAAAGACAGACTTGTTTAAAAATGCTTTCAATTCCTTTGTACTGGTATTTTCATTCATTATAGTCTGTGTCTTTGGGGAACCCGAAAATTGATCTAATTTACTTTGGACATTTTTCGGGGTTGAAAGATTCTCTCGAGTAATCATTTGCATCAAAAAGGGTGTATTGGTTATTATTATAATGACAAGCACTTCCCTTTTTATTCTTGCTGCTAGATATAAGAAATTAAAGAAAATGAAGAAACTGAATGAATTATCGTGAAAAATGTTATTTATCACGTTCGACAAAATATTATTTCTGAATGATATCTTTTAATCTTTCATCAATTTCTTGATATAATGCATCCAAATAGGTGACTGGAATCCCTAAAGCAATTAACCACGCTTCATCCAACTTCCTTAGATTGCTCTCTTGATTTATTCTCGCGTCTGATATGACATCGATTAACCTTTTGCGAGCTTTCATTTTCGGGGTGCTATTGAATTCTTTAGATGCATCAATGATTTGTTTGCAAATTTTTTTCCGAGACATGATTTTCGAGAGATCCGGAAAGCGGAAAAGAGTGACCAGATCTATGTACTCTATTTTTACAAATTCCGCGCACCTAGTACGACTTTTCTCCATAAGATCTAAAAAGAAAATGGAACTGGTTAGATAAGCAAAAAATAAGTCACTGACCTCCTCGTTACCGAAAAACCCGTTTCTTAAGATTCTTCGACCCACGATTGGAGGTGAAAACCGCAAAGCGATGGTTTTTACATTTAAATAATTAATCTTCGTTACAATACCACCTGTGTACAAGTATGGAGTTCGACCGGAGTGACCTCCTCCGACCAATCCTTGTTTATGTGCTTGTTGACCCCATTCGTAATAATCCTCGAGCTCGTTTTCCATCTCATTCTTGTAAACTAGGAAGAAATCTTTTTCAGCATCATCCGGAATAATTGGTGGATATTCTTGGTAGTCTTTCAGCGAGTTAGCCATGGCTCTTACAAAGAATCTCGCAGGAAGAATTAATTGCTGTTCTTTAGTTTTATCTCTTGATATGATTTTATTATTGGATGTTGCTTGAATTGTAATCTCGTCCTCTGAAAACGAAACCACATCCCAGTATTTATTGGGAAGAAACCAATAATCTACAGGTCTAGAAGCATTTTCAGCTCGCGGTAGAATCAATTCGGATAGATCACGTTTTATTTTCGGATTTTCTAGGTTATCGATAAATTTTCTATCGAGAGGGAGGAACTGGGTATATAATAGAATGAGAATTTTGCTGGGATGAAGCCTCCATTCGTAACATGGTTTTGATTGAAATTCGGATTGCGGAATTACTTGTATCAAGAAATCTGTACGGAGTTCGAATGGCTTATCATTGTTTTCGATCTCTTGTATTAACGCATTAAGTCCATCATCTTTTACTTTTTCTATCAATTTTCCGAACAACTTTACCATTCTGACAGAATCTTGATAGTTGCGCTCCATTATCACAATTATTTCTTGATCTTGAGAATCTGAAAAGGATTCATCCACATCGGATGCTTCAATTATTAACTTCATCCCAAAGTTTTCCTTGAAAAGCACTTGCCAAATTGGCGCCATAGAATTACTGTTTATTGCCCCTTGAGGAAGAATAAAAGCGATTATCCCAGCCTTGGCTTTTACTAACGAAGGCGCGATTAGTAGAAAGTAAGCATAAAGGTTTATCGCGCTAAAATTAGGTTTTAATTTATATTTTTGTAAAGATTAAGTCAATTGATCACGCATTATAATACCCTTTCATCCATCTTTTATTAAATCTTTTGCAATTATCACGCCATGCATTTCATGACGT
>Ga0209039_10002759_pt1 | contig 14514 bp, 13 predicted proteins | sample BogFormECP12_OM1_FD_188238 | JGI IMG/M metagenome (GOLD analysis project Ga0209039, IMG submission 188238) | Bog forest soil microbial communities from Calvert Island, British Columbia, Canada - ECP12_OM1 (SPAdes) (version 2) | ecosystem: Environmental > Aquatic > Freshwater > Wetlands > Bog ... | reverse complement strand
TTTGGAACGTCTGTCTAAAGATTATCACCCACTCCACATCATGGTGACAGAAAATGGCATACCAGTGCCGGATGGAGTCGATCTTGATGGTAAGGTTCGTGACAATCGCAGGATACAGTATCTGCAAGATCATTTAATCCAGGTCAACCGGGCCATCCAGGCTGGATTGCCTCTCTCAGGTTATTTAGTATGGTCGCTGCTGGATAATTTTGAGTGGCAAATGGGCTACCAAATGCGCTTCGGTCTGATCTATGTGGATTTTGAAACTCAAAAAAGAACCATCAAAAATAGCGGACACTGGTTTCACCATGTGATTACAAACAATGGTTTTATACCAAAGGACTATTTTATAGACATTGAACCGGCGGAGTAAGAAAAGCAAGCAGAATATGATCAGAGGACTATAGATCGACGGTAATTTTGCAGTTTCTAAGTAGAAAATAGCATGGGGATCAGCATTTAAATATTAATCAAAAATGGGTAAGATTCTATAAGAATCAAATATCTATATTTATTATTTAATTAAGAAATATCTTATATTTTTATAACCACTTGAATTGTAATATGTGAAGGGATTATACTAAACTAATTAATGGTTTGGTTTATCCTGAGGTTTTTATGAAAATTGAAAATTTGATGGAAGTTCTGCCGGAAACCTATAATCTGATCGACCGTGAACTGGTCATGCGCGCCTATCACTTTGCTGAACATGCCCATGAGGGTCAAAAACGTGCTTCGGGAGAGCCCTACATTACTCACTCGGTGGCAGTGGCAGCCATTCTGGCAGAAATGCGGGTTCCACCCGTACTTGTTGTGGCCGGTCTGCTACACGATACGGTAGAAGATACAAGTGTTACCCTGAATGATATCCGCGCCGAATTTGGGGATGAAGCTGCGAATCTGGTCGATGGTGTTACAAAATTAACCAATTTGCCGCGTGTCTCGCGCGGCGATCAGCATCCTGATGAAGTTGTTCTGGTGGAAGATGATTCAAGTGAACCGGTGCTGGTAACGGAAGGGCGGACAGATAATAGCGGGCGTGTGCGTCGAAAAGATTTACGTAATGAGACCTTGCGCAAGACCTTTCTGGCTATGGGCGACGATGTCCGCGTTGTTCTGATCAAACTTGCGGACAGACTTCATAATATGCGAACTTTGAGTCATATGCCAGAACCAAAGCGTCGACGAATCGCTCAAGAAACCCTGGATATTTTCGCTCCCCTGGCAAACCGTCTGGGAATCTGGCGTATCAAGTGGGAACTTGAGGATTTGGCTTTTCGCTATGTTAATCCAGAAAAATACAAAGAAATCGCTGAGAACTTATCGGAAAGGCGTACCGATCGGGAGCATAAAGTTGATGAAATCGTCCAACATCTAAAAACTATACTCGATCAGGCCAATGTCAAAGTTGAAATCACCGGTCGCCCCAAGCATATCTACTCGATTTACCGCAAAATGGTCGACAAAGGAAAACCTTTCGAAATGGTACGTGATTTGCGAGGTGTCCGTCTGGTAGTTCCGGATATTCCGTCATGCTATGCTGCCTTGGGGGTTATTCATACTCACTGGCGTCCGATTCCACACGAGTTTGATGATTATATCGCCGCACCGAAGGATAACTTTTACCAATCTATCCACACAGCCATTATTTATGATGATGGCAAACCATTAGAAGTCCAGATTCGTACACCCGAGATGAATCAGAATGCCGAGTACGGTATCGCGGCACACTGGCGTTATAAAGAAAAAGGAAAACGCGATGAGGAGTACGAACAACGCATTAACTGGCTTCGCCGGTTAATGGAATGGCGCCAGGATGTAGAAGATGCTCAGGAATTCGTCGATGGGATGAAGACGGATGTTTTCCAGGATCGTGTTTATGTATTCACCCCACGCGGCGATATCATCGATCTACCTGCTGGTTCCACCCCGATCGATTTTGCATATCATGTTCACACTGAAATTGGACACCGTTGTCGCGGCGCCAAGATAAATGGCAAGCTGGTAACCCTCGATTATGCGCTCAAGACGGGCGATCAAGTTGAAATCCTGACTGCGAAACAAGGCGGGCCGAGCAGGGATTGGCTTAATACTAATCTGGGGTTGGTTAAAACTCAGCGCGCTCGCTCTAAGATCCGACAATGGTTCAAACGACAAGATCTGGAGCAAAACCTGACCCAGGGCAAAGTAATGATCGACCGTGAGTTGCGCCGACTGGGTATGCAGGATGTTGACCTGGACAAATTATCACAATCCTTTGATTTACACAGCCCAGATGATCTCTATGAAGCACTAGGCTGCGGCGATTTATCGATTGGCCGGATAATAAACAAGCTTTCAGAAGCAGAAAAGGAAAAGGAAGCTCTTTTAGAGCCCCATCCAGCCACGGAGCCGAACAAGGCGGGTAACTCAGTCTCAGTCGTTGGCTTAAAGGGACTGTTAACTGTCTTTGCTCGCTGTTGCAAACCTGCTCCTGGAGATGAAATCGTTGGATATATCACCCGCGGACGCGGCGCCACAATTCATCGACAGGACTGTCCAAATATTTTACGGATGAGTGATCGTGAGCGTATCGTAAAGGTCTCTTGGGGAGAACCCCAATTAACTTTCCCGGTTTCAGTTGAAATAAGAGCATACGATAGGCAAGGCTTGATGGGAGATATCTCCACCATTTTAAACAATGAAGGCATCAACTTAGTTGACATTGGATTAAAGGTAACCCATAACCTGGCAGCTATCCACCTGGTACTTGAGGTTGGAGATGTATCGCAGCTCAGTCGTGTGCTAACCCGCATCGAGAATCTACCGAATGTGATGGAAGCACATCGTTTGAAGCCGGGTTGAGTGGTGATATAATAGCAACCCATCAGAATCCTCTTACGAGGTGAGGAAATTGACCGATTTATTAACCGTCCACGATGCTCAGGAGCGAATCATTTCAGCATTTCAAGCACTTCCTCCTGAGATCGTTTATATTAAAGAATCACTCCATCGTGTCTTGGCGGTAGATATCACAGCAGATACAGATCTACCGCCCTTTGATAATTCCAGCATGGATGGGTTTGCTGTGCGTTCGGCTGATATCGGACTGGCTTCTCCCTCTAACCCAATCATACTATCGGTCATAGAAGATATTCCTGCAGGTGCTTTTCCCCAAATGGCGCTCCAGCCTGGTCAAGCTGCCAGAATAATGACCGGTGCGCCGATTCCATCTGGATGTGATGCCGTCATTCCGATTGAAGACACGGATTATGATTTTGCAGAAACACCGGTAAGATTGCCTTATCAGTTGAAAATTACCGAATCAGTAAAATTCGGTACTTTTATTCGACCGCATGGTCAAGATATCCAACGCGGCCAGGTAGTACTGCAATGTGGGCGGCGGATTGGGCCAGCGGAGGTCGGTCTATTGGCTTCATTAGGAGTGAGCCGGGTGCCGGTCTATAACAAGCCGATGATTGCATTGCTCTCAACAGGTGATGAATTAATCAGCCCTGACCAACCATTATCGCCCGGCAAAATTCGTAACTCGAACTCGTATGCGATTGCAGCCCTTATTGAGGAATTCGGAGCCGAAGTTTTAGATTTTGGTACTGCTCCTGACCAACCTGAGATTATACGCCAACGTCTGCAGGACGCCGTCGATCAAAATGCCGACCTGATTTTGACGACCGCCGGTGTATCCGTAGGAGCCTTTGATTATGTAAAACCGGTCATCCAAGAAAAAGGTAACCTGACTTTCTGGCGCGTTAATATGCGTCCTGGAAAACCGCTCGCCTTCGGCTCCTACCAGGGAATCCCTTTGTTAGGACTACCAGGTAATCCCGTATCAGCATATGTTGGGTTTCTAGTCTTTGTCTTACCCGCCATTCACAAAATGGCGGGGATACTGAAAACTAAGCAGCAGGTAATTAGGGCCATCTTGACACATCCGGTCGAATCGGATGGCCGAGAAAGCTATTTGCGCGCAGTTGTTAAAATCGAGGGCGGCCAGATTACCGCAACATTGACCGGACACCAGGGTTCTGGAAATATGTTTTCTTTAGTCCAGGCAAATGCTTTACTGATTGTGCCGTCTGGGGTAAAATCGCTCCCGATTGGTGCAGAGGTTTTTATCTGGCCCCTGACCAATGAATTAACATGATTAACAAACCCATTATTCAATCGCGCCTTATTTCCATTGCATTATCCATTGTAGGTCTGTTGGATTCACTTTATTTAACCTGGATAAAAATTACTAATAATTATTCTCTCTGTCTTCAGGGGGTAGGAAATTGTGAAACAGTTAATACCAGCAGGTATGCCGAAGTGATGGGAATTCCAGTTGCAGCACTTGGAGCAGGAACTTACTTACTACTTATCATCATATTGTTATTAGAAACCAGGATCGAACACTTAAAGGTAAACGCCAGTTTATATATATTTGGGATCACCCTTATCGGTGTACTCTTTTCAGCTTATTTGACATTTTTAGAAATTGCAGTAATAAAGGATATTTGTCCATATTGTGTTTTATCCGCAATTTCAATGATCGCTCTTTTTATCCTTTCAATTGTCCGGCTATCACAGGCCCAGACAGAAATTAATCCTGAATAGGAGGAAATTACCATGCCTCGAATCCGATGTCACTATATAGACTGTGTATTTTTGGATGAAGGATTTTGTAGCGCAGCCGCAGTGGAGATTGATCCGGACACAGGTTGTATGACTTACAGCCCATCTGCCGAAACAACGACGGGAGACGAATGGGAGGAAGAAGAAGAAGAATTAGAAGAATGGGAAGAGTTGGATGAAGAGGAAGAAGAGGAAGACGTTTGGTTAGAGGACGATGATGAGGATTATTAGAGCTCAGCAAAGATTTAATTGAACCTAAATCTGCCAGGTCAACGACTGGTTCATTCTTCAACCGCTTGGTATTTTAAAAACCCCGGTCAAAACACCGGGGTTTTTCTGGCAAATACAAATAAAAACAATATTCTATGGATAGTCAGGCCCAAAAAGACTTACGTCATAATTACCTTGTCAACATATTAGACAGTAGTTTTTTTGGCTTTGGTTTAGGGTTTGCCTCTTTTACAGCCATCTTGCCATTGTTCGTATCCCATATGACAAGCTCCGCAATTCTGATCGGATTGATTCCTGCCATCCATGCCACCGGTTGGCAGATTCCACAGCTCTTTACTGCCCAACGTATCTCTCAGCTACAAAGATATAAGCCGTTTGTCCTGCTGATGACGGTGCAAGAACGTCTTCCGTATTTAGGTTTAGCCATTGTTGCCTGGTTTTCACCCTCGCTGGGGGCAAAACTAGCTCTCTTGATTACATTTATCTTGCTGATCTGGCAGGGCATGGGAGCCGGGTTGACAGCCAACGCTTGGCAGAATTTAATCGGAAAGGTTATTCCAGGGGATTACCTGGCTACCTTTTTTGGTGTGCAAACAGCTGCTTCAAATTTGATGGGAAGTGCCGGCGCTGTAATTGCCGGGATTATCCTTGAACAGTTTTCGTCACCACATAATTTCGCATATTGTTTTCTGATTACATCAGCAATGATGGTATGCTCCTGGTATTTCCTAAGTCGAAATCGTGAAACTTGCCGTCAAGCCCCAGTAATCCAAGAGAACCGGGCAGACTTCTGGAAAAAAGTCCGAAAGTATCTTAAGCTAGATCTAAATTTCCGATGGTTCTTGTTTACTCGCATGTTGTCCCAATTTGCCATGATGGCGTTTGCATTTTATATTGTTTTTGCAGTGAAATATCACAATATGAGTGATGTCACGGCAGGAGTTATGACGGGTATTTTGTTTATCACCCAGGTTGTGGCTAATCCATTGCTGGGTTGGATTGCAGACCGGATGGGTCGTAAAGGCGTGCTCGAAATTGGGGCGCTTTTTGCGACGCTAAGTGCTTTACTGGCCTGGCTGGCCCCCACGCTTGACTGGTTTTATTTAGTGTTTATCCTGGATGGTATAGCGAACACAGCTTTCTGGACAATTGGCATGGCTTTTTCGATGGATTTTGGCCCTCGGGAGGAACGACCAACATACGTTGGCATGTCGAACACCCTGATTGCCCCCGCAACTATTTTAGCTCCTTTTTTAGGTGGCTGGCTGGCAGATAAAAGCGGTTATCCTGCTACTTTTATCACCTCAGCCGTAATGGGTCTTTTGACAGCCGTAATTTTACATTTTTTCGTCCACGATACTCGATCCAAAATTATTTCGGTTTACAATTGAAGTAAGGAAAACGATTTATTTAAAGGATGATCGTTCCAAGTATAAACCTCCTGGTGAGAATGGTATAATGGGCCTTTGCATCTTGAAAAAATCTATCCATATATTAAAAGATAAATATGACCTTTTTATCATTGTTACGTGGCGGAGGTGATTTAGCCAGTGGAGTGGCCCTAAGGCTATTCAGAGCTGGCATTCCACTTATCATCACAGAATTGCCAAAGCCTCTGGCAGTTAGACGGAGTGTATCCTTCGCTCAGGCAATTTATAGTGGTGAATTCGTTTTGGAAGGTGTTCGAGCGCTGCGCGCTGACACTCCCGAGCAAACCCGCCTATACCTCTTGGAAGGAATATTGCCTGTGTTAGCCGATCCGGATTTGGAGACCTGCAAATACCTTTCTCCAAATGTGTTGATTGATGGTCGTATGACAAAAAAGCCCTCCGATCTAAAGATCGATTCAGCCTCGTTGGTAATCGGCCTAGGACCAGGATTTATTGCTGGAGAAGATTGCCATGCAGTGGTTGAGACTAAACGAGGGCCCTATTTAGGTCGAGTCATCTGGAATGGGTCTGCTGAACCGGACACCGGCCAACCCGAGAGAGTTGGTCAACATCAAGACGAACGCGTTTTGCGAGCGCCAAGCGATGGGGTAATTAAATCGTGCGTGCATATCGGTGATCATTTGATTGAAGGCCAAATTGTTGCTGAAGTAGCTGGAATACCGGTGCGCACTGTTTTTGAAGGCTATTTGCGTGGTCTGTTGCAGGATGGACTGACAGTACAAAAAGGTTTAAAGATTGGCGATGTCGATCCTCGACAAGATCCCAACCTTTGTTTTTTTGTTTCAGATAAAGCCCTGGCGATCGGCGGTGGTGTGCTTGAAGCAATTCTTTCCAGGCCAGATTTACGCCAGCAACTTTGGAAATAATAATTCGTAATAGTAATTTCCTCTTACCATGCTAAAATAATAGCGAGCGTTCGTTTTTTTAGTCGGGAGGATATTACAATTTAATGACAATTGATAGGCCAAATAAAGGAGAGGCCACTTCTGAGCGTATTATTGAAGTGGCTTATCAGTTATTTATCGAACAAGGCTATCATGCTACCTCCATGCGCCAGATTGGCGATAGGGCAGGCATCACAATGGGCGGGATCTACAACCACTTCACCAGCAAAGAAGCCATCTGGAAAGCCGTCTTGATTGCAAAGCATCCCTATCGGGAAATTATGCCCTTATTGCAAAACGCGCAAGGAGATACAATCGCTGAGTTCATGGATCATGCTGCCGATAGCCTGATTAAAGAATTGGGGGAACGCACAGATTTGCTCAACCTGATGTTTATCGAGATGGTTGAATTCAATGCGATTCATCTGATCGATATATTTAACACAATTCAACCCGAATTGGTTAAACTGGCAATGGTGTTTAATCAAAAAAAGGGCAAGCTGAGGCCTATTTCAGCGCCAATTATCGCCCGTTCCTTCGTTGGTTTATTCATTTCTTATTACATTACCGGGCAAATCTTGCCAGAGCCCGTGCTTCGATCTATGGGAAATGATTCTTTAAAGACCTTCGTAGATATCTATCTTCACGGGATTCTTGATTCCGAGGCGCCTGATTATGATTGAACGACTTGCCAGCCTGATCCGTAAAGAATTTATCCAGATTGTGCGTGATCCTCGTACCCTTGCATTGACATTTGCCATGCCAATCGTAATGCTTTTTCTGCTTGGTTATGCCGCAACCAATGACGTCCGAAATATCAATCTGGCAGTTTTTGATGAGGATCAATCACCGGCATCGCGCAGTTTATTAGAGGCGTACAAAGAAGCTGATTATTTTAAGATGGCTTATGTGGTCTCCTCGGAAGATGAAATGCGGGTATTAATTGACAATAATTCCGCTCGGGCTGGCATCATCATTCCCCCCGGTTACGGAAAATTAATCGATAGCGGGAGCACGGCCCAAGTAGCCTTTATCATTGACGGATCCGATCCAACGGTTGCAAGCACAGCACTGGCTGCGGCTAATCAAATCGGCCAGTCTGTCTCAACAAAGATAATGACCCTACGATTAGGAAACCTTGGTATCAATGATGCTTTCCAGCTTCCAATTGATGTCCGCACTCAGGTATGGTATAACCCCGGCCTGGTCAACGCCTATTACATGATCCCTGCCCTAATTGGCATGATCCTTCAATTCTTAACAACGATGCTTACATCGACATCCATCGTACGTGAGCGAGAACGCGGCACAATTGAACAGCTCATCGTGACACCCTTACGCTCCTGGGAGTTGGTGGTTGGCAAGCTAACCCCTTATGTACTGATTTCTTTCATGGACACTCTCGAAATCCTGGCAATCGGTTCTCTGTTATTTAATATACACATTAATGGGAACCTGTTCCTTTTTTTGGTCTTGGCAGCGCTTTTCTTGATCACAACTCTGGGCATTGGATTACTCATCTCAACTTTTGCGAATACGCAGCAAGAAGCTATGTTGACCACCATGTTCACAATCCTACCTTCCATCTTCCTTTCGGGATTTTTCTTTCCATTGGCAGCCATGCCTACCTGGTTGCAGGCAATCAGCTATGCCATACCCTTACGATATTTTCTGATTATCGCCAGAGGAATCATCCTAAAAGGAATCGGGGTTTCCGCCATATGGACCGATATTTTAGCTTTACTCATTTTCGCAAGTGTTGTAATGGGAGCGGCTGCAGTTCGTTTCCATAAAAGCCTTGATTAATGCTCTATTGACACAAGGAGATCGAGATGCACCTGAACCCCAAGAAAGTCCTGCCTTTTATCGTGGCTTTTGTGCTGATTGCAATTATTGTTGCGTTCATCATTCAACAAACATCCGTAAGCTCGACATCAGGAATTTACTCAGGAACGATCGAGGCCACGCAAATTCATCTAGCCTCTAAGGTGGGCGGCCGCGTAATCGATGTCAATGTAAAAGAGGGGGCCCGTGTTCAGGTTGGACAGGTTCTGGTGGATCTTTATTCTGACAATGGCTCCAAACAAACATCCAGCTCAAATGAAAAAATTGTTTCGCCAATTAATGGTGTAGTTTTGGAACGATTGGTAGAGCCGGGTGAACTTGCAATTCCAAATGCCACTTTAATCACTGTCTGTAACCTGGATGAGTTGACATTAACTGTGTATGTCCCGGAAGATCGTTATGGGATGATTACTCTTGGGGAAAGCGTTCCGGTTACAGCCGATTCATTTCCCGGACAAGAATTCAACGGCACAGTTAGCTATATTTCTGATCAAGCAGAATTTACACCGCGCAACGTACAAACAACCGATAGCCGCAAATCCACTGTCTATGCAATTAAGTTAGATCTAGATCCTTCAGGTGGCCTGCTAAAGCCAGGAATGCCTGCCGACGTTCATTTCCAAACTAATCAATGAGCTGTAAGCTGCTATGCCAGACAAATTGATCGAGGCCGATGACTTATCAAAAGCGTTTGGACAAACCCAGGCTGTAGTTGGTGTTAGTCTGCAGGTTGCATCCGGCGAAATCTACGGTTTGGTTGGTCCGGACGGAGCAGGTAAAACAACCCTGCTGCGCCTATTGTGTGGAGCCTTGCATGTAGATTCTGGCACTGTCAGCCTGGCGGGGTTTGACATAGCCCACCATGTTGAACAAGCTCGGGAACAAATTGGCTACCTGGCTCAGCGTTTTTCGCTATACGAAGAGCTGACTGTTATGGAAAATTTGAAGTTCTTTGCTGAAGTTCGGGGACTTCCAGCAAAGGATTGGCTACCACGCAGCCAGGAAATCCTGACATTTGTCGGTCTGGCGGATTTTACAGGCAGGCGAGCTGGACAACTATCTGGAGGGATGAAACAAAAGCTGGGCCTTGCACTGGCTCTGGTCAATCGGCCGCGCATTCTGCTCTTAGATGAACCTACAACGGGGGTTGACCCGCTTACCCGCCAGGATTTTTGGGAATTGATCATCAAGCTTTTACGAGATGAAGGTCCTGCTATATTGGTCAGCACGCCCTACATGGATGAAGCAGACCGCTGTACGCGAGTAGGTTTTTTGCGAACAGGCAAGCTGATCAGAGAAGGAACTCCAAGCGAATTACGCAGCCTAATACTCGGGAGAGTTGTCGAACTTGCGGGGCAGCCGCAATCTCTTTTAGCAAGATTAGCCAGTAGTGATGAGGATGTTGAGAATGTCCAGCGTTTTGGTTCCCGTCTGCATCTGCGCATCCGAGCAGGCCAATCTGAAGTGGTTATCCAACGATTGAATGAAAAAATCATTGGTAATGGGGGTAAATTAGACTCTTTGCGTATGATTGAGCCACAGCTTGAAGATGTATTTATCGTTTTCGCGGAAGGTGTTTCATGAGCACAGCGATCCATACTGAAAACCTTACTCGACGTTTTGGAAACTTTCTGGCAGTAGACCATCTCTCTTTTGAGGTACAAACGGGGCAGATCTTCGGTTACTTAGGCGCAAATGGATCTGGTAAAACTACCACCATCCGGATGTTGTTGGGATTATTGCACCCTTCCGAGGGTAGTGCCCGAGTGTTGGGATATGAGGTAATTACCCAAGCAGAACAAGTGCGTGCCCGTTCCGGGTATATGTCACAGAAATTTGCTTTATATAATGAACTTACTATACGGGAAAATCTGGCTTTTTACGCCGGGGTTTATGGCGTAAATGATGCAAAACGGTTGAATGAAGTTATGGGCAGCCTGGATATCGAATCTCACCAAAACCAACGGGTCCAAGATCTTTCAGCAGGCTGGCGGCAGCGTTTAGCTCTTGCAGCTGCAATTATCCACCGTCCTGGCTTGCTTTTTCTGGATGAGCCTACCAGTGGTGTTGATCCGGTAGCCCGCCGGGCTTTCTGGGACCTGATTTATGCACTATCGGCCGACGGAATCACAATTATGGTAACCACTCATTATATGGATGAGGCTGAATATTGCTCTATGGTCGGGATCATGCGCGCCGGGAGGTTGCTAGCGATCGATGAGCCAGATAATTTGAAACATAAACTACCCGGATCTATTTGGCAGATCTTCGCTGAACCCTTGCTAACAGCTCTGGAAATTATCAAAAAACTTCCAGGGATTATTCGCACTAACCTGGCCAGCGACCATTTGCGATTGATTGTTTCACCGGATCTTCGAATTGAGCAAATCCAGCAAAGATTAATTGAGGCAGGGATATGCATCCAAAAACTGCAGCCCGGCGAACCCAGCATGGAAGATGTGTTCATGGCTTACCAATAAAGGATGCCGAAACAAATCAGTGCATGACAGGCGGAGGAGCATCAGCAGCCCGGCGTCCAGCCCACTTAAATGGCCAGCCAGGCAGCATCAATCCAAGCACCAACGCCAGGATAGCGGCGTAAAAAGTCACTTTGTAAGCGCGCTCAAATCCGGCAATGCTTTGATCACAGGCCGCAGCCATTAATTGAGAATTATTTGAGGGATCAGAATTACTTGTAGCCGGCGGATCAACTCGGGTAATTCCATCTCCGGTAGTTGGGATAATATTTCCCCCAGTTGAACACAGAGCGACAGGTTGAGTTCCTGGTTGGATGGGCATATCCAGGAAACGCTGTTGCAAAGCGGCTACCTGAGGTGAAAGCGTACTGACCAATACTGTCGCCAGAATTGCTACACCGATTGCCTGAACAACCTGTCTGGTCGCATTAGTCAGTGAGGACCCGAATGCAATCTGTGGCAAAGGAACCACGGATAATGCGGTAACGAAGGTGGTCTGTACGGTCGAACCAAGCGCCAGACCACGCAATGCCAGCAGGAACATGATCCAGCTAATTGGTGTATCAGCTTTTAACTGGGACAACTGCCAGGTGTTGATCATGAGAACAGAAAAACCAAATACAATCAATAAACGTGGCCCAATTTTGTCGTACAGACGCCCTGCCAATAGTGCGGCGATGCCGCCCGTTATTGCCATTGGTACTATGATCAAGCCCGTATCAAAAGCGGTGATACCTCGAATGGTTTGAAGATAGATTGGCAATAAGAATTCGGCTCCAAATAGGGCAATTACACTGACATATCCCAGCATACTGGCGGTTAGAAAAACACGTTTACCAAAGAGACGCAAATCGAGTAGCGGGTCTTTTGCAAAAAACAATTCCACGATTGCAAATGCGGCTAAGCCTAACGCACCGATACCAAACCAGAGCCAGACATTTGGGGCGGACCAGCCTTGATAGGCTGCGACTGACGCGGCATACAGCACTGCTCCGAACCCAATTACTTCCGTAATCAAACCCAGTATATCCAAAGACGGTTTCCGTTGCGGCTTGATGGCCGGCAAAAAACGTAGCCCCAGGAGAATCCCTAACAAACCAATCGGTGGGTTAATGAAAAAAATATAACGCCATAAGCCTTGATCGACCAGATAACCACCCAGGATTGGACCTATGGTCGGAGCGACCAGTGCCGCAATTCCAAAAATGCCCAACGCCAGGCCTTGTTCAGAAACCGGAAAGGTTCCCATTAAGAAAGCTGCCCCAAGCGGTAAGGCAATCCCACCTCCAAAACCTTGAAAAGCGCGTGCTGCAATTAATATGGGTAAGGTGGGTGAAATACCACAAATAATAGAACCGGCAATAAAAATACCGAGACCCAATAAGTAGGTCTGTTTCATACCGAACCGGTTAGCCAGATATCCCGATAAAGGTGTCCCGATACCAATAGATAAAACGTAAATACTGATGATCCATTGAGAATCATTTAAAGATGCCCCAAACTCGGCCCGCAATGTGGGAAAAGCTATATTCACTACCGTTGTATCCAGAATGACCATAAAAATTCCAAAAATCACAGAAATTAATACTTCCCACTTTTGTTCTAATCTTCTTTTACCTTCCGGGACAATTTCAAGTTTAATATCTTCCATCACCGCTCCATTTAATATTATTTATAAGGTAGTAATTATCCATATTTTATATAAAGACAAAATAACGTTTAATAGATTTTCGTTGAAAAAAACAATAAGCTAAAAGGGTTCGTTTAACTCGATGCGAAGGACCTTTGATTGGCCCCTATATAATCCGCTTTATCGAGTTAAGACAATGTGCTTCCGTAAAATCTTACCAGACGATCCCAGGCATCTTTTGAAGCAATCTCCCGATAAACAGCCGGACGGGTAAAGTTCATGAATGCATGCGCCGCGCCAGGGTAAATCTTCATCTCGAAATCACGCTTGTATTGCACCACAGCTCGCACAAGGATATCCAATTGGCTATTGATTCGCGTGTCATCGGCGCCATAAATACCTAAAACCGGGCAGTGGATGTTTTCTACCAGCTCAATCGGGTTTGGATTTTCTCCGTAAAAAACTGCACAGGCTGCCAGGCTGGCATGGCAGGCCAGGTTGATCGACAGTCCCCCGCCAAAACAGAATCCAACACTGCCAACCTTCCCCGGCACAACATAACTTTGATTTTTTATAAAATCTACAGCTTTAAACAAATCCAGAGTTAGCTTGTCCTTGAGCACACCTCCGAAAAGTAGCGGAAATGCTCGTTGGACCATTTCCCTTTTTCCCTCGGGTAGATTTGAGATTTCTTGCTGTACGAATGAGCGATCAGACATCTTTTCGCGTGGGAATTTTGAGCTGAATTGCATGACACTTTCAATATTATTTGGTGTCAATTCATCAACTAGACTGGGTCTGGAAAACAGATCGGGAGCCATTGCAATATAGCCCAGATCAGCAATACGGTTCGTCATTTGCTTGATAAAATCACTCAAGCCATAAATCTCATGAATAACAATAACAGCCGGGCGCGCTTCATTTGTGTCAGGTTTTACTAAATAAGCCCGAACCGGGCCCTCTTCACCGGTAAAAGAAATCATTTCATCCGATATTCTTGCCATGTTATTTCCTCCTGCTCAATCACATCGCGTATGTCGCATAAAACAGCAACGCTTGAGTATACCCCACCGCTCGAATCATTGCAAATTGAGGTAAATATTGTCGATATATATTTAATAGGATATTGCCAAGACTTTGGATTTTTTGGAAGCAATTGAGGCATCAGGTAATCTTGGAATTGATAAGTAAGAAGTACTGTGATAACTCGCAAAATAACCAACCCCAAAATAATCCAACGCACGCGTCGAGTTATCGGCAGCATGTATTGCATCGCCATTATCGCCATAATTGGGACCCAAAACATCCAAAGTCGCGCTGCTTCACCCAATACTACCCGGATAGAATTTAACGCCACATAAGACAAAAACAGGCTGCTATTT
>Ga0209039_10002758_pt1 | contig 14516 bp, 7 predicted proteins | sample BogFormECP12_OM1_FD_188238 | JGI IMG/M metagenome (GOLD analysis project Ga0209039, IMG submission 188238) | Bog forest soil microbial communities from Calvert Island, British Columbia, Canada - ECP12_OM1 (SPAdes) (version 2) | ecosystem: Environmental > Aquatic > Freshwater > Wetlands > Bog ... | reverse complement strand
GACTGCGGCGGCAACATGACACCGGACTACTACGTGAGCCAGATGAAAATCTACAGCCGCTTCGTCCGCAACTACAATCCAGCACAGCAGGACAAGCAACAGATGCTGAAGATCGCCGTTGGCCCCGGTGGCGCTGAACCTCGGTGGACCGAGTGGACCGAAGCCGTCATGAAGGCCTATCAGCAACACACGTGGAGCTGGGACATCAATGGCCTTTCCATGCACAACTACACTGTAGGGAACTGGGAGCATAAGTTTGCGTCCACGGGGTTCGGAGAGAACGAGTACAGTCAGATCCTCAAGCTAACGCTCGATATGGAGGGTCTGATCAGCAAACACTCGGCCATCATGGACAAGTATGACCCGCAAAAGAAGGTCGCGTTGATCGTTGACGAATGGGGCGCTTGGTACGCGCCGTCACCCGGCAGCAATCCGGGCTTCCTCGTCCAGCAAAACAGCCAGCGCGACGCCATCCTTGCGGCCCTGAACCTGAACATCTTTGCCCGTCATGCCGAGCGCGTGCGCGGGGCGAACATCGCCCAGATGATCAATGTTTTGCAGTCAATGATCATGACGGACAAAGAAAAGATGGTCCTGACCCCGACCTACTACGTGTTCAAAATGTATGTGCCGTTCCAGGACGCCACCTTTGCCCCAGTCGCATTCGATGCTGGCAACTACACGCACGGCGACATCAGCTTGCCGCGCGTGGATGCGATCGCAGCTAAGGACAAGGCAGGCAAGCTGTGGCTGGCTATCACGAACCTCGATCCCAATCAACCGGTGGAAATTGAGGCTAGCCTGGCTGGAATGACGGCCAAATCGGCCGTTGGAGAGACCTTGACCGCGCCCAAGGTGGATAGCGTGAACACCTTCGAGGCACCGAATACAGTCGTGCCGAAGGCTGTTTCGGCGAAGATTCAAGGCGGCAAGATGGCTCTGAAATTGGAGCCTAAGTCTGTAACCGTGGTGTCGGTTGAGCAGTAGGAAAAGCTGGAGACCACAGGTTGCATGTCTGGAAGCTGACAGAATGTCCAATCATGCTGGGACAGCATTTGAGATTGCAGGCTAATTAAGGAGGAGACAAATGCGGCGGTTTGGAATATTGGTTTTCCTGTTTTCGAGTTTTTGTTGCGCACAAGAGTCCAGCAATTTTCAGCCCTCTGCGACCAACGTGTGGGGAGCGGAGTATCCCCGTGTCGATAACGCCGGCAGGGTAGAACTTCGTGTGAAAGCTCCCGACGCCACCAAGGTGAAGTTGAATTTCTGGAGTGGGCCGAAGCTGGATATGCTGAAGCAACCGGACGGGTTTTGGACCGTCACCACGCCACCCCTTGTTCCCGGCTTTCACTATTACACGTTGATCATCGACGGTGCGGAAGTCGGCGACATTAATACGCAAGCGTACTTTGGTGGAAGCAAGCCCGCGAGCGCAGTGGAAGTCCCAGAGCCAGGCTCGACCTATTACTCGGCCCAGGATGTGCCACACGGGCAGGTTCGCGAGGTTTGGTACAACTCGAAGGTGACGGGCACCTGGCGGCACGCGCTGGTTTATCTGCCGCCGAATTACGATACGCAGACGAAAGTCCGCTATCCAGTCCTCTATTTGCAGCACGGCGGTGGCGAAGATGAGACGGGGTGGATTCGGCAGGCGCATGCCAATTTCATCCTCGATAATCTGATCGCGGCCGGAAACTGCAAGCCCATGATCGTCGTGATGGCGTATGGCTACGCCCGGCGCGCGGGCCAGGCTCCACCTGATCTGACCGGAAAGCCCTTTGGTTCTCCCGAAATGATGAAGGCGATGCAGGAAATGTCGGCGGCGTTTGAGGATGATGTAACGCAGGCCCTGATTCCGTTTATTGATTCGACCTTTAGGACACTTTCGGATCGCGATCATCGTGCAATGGCAGGCCTTTCGATGGGAGGCATGCAAACATTTCAGGTAACGCTCAATCACCTCGATCTCTTTTCCTACATTGGCGGATTCAGTGGAGCGGGCGGGATGCTCGTCCTTGGCGATCGGAAATTGGATCCCAAAACCGACTACAACGGAGTATTTGCTGATCCGGCTGCGTTCGCCAAGAAAGTGCACTTGCTCTGGATGGGTGTCGGGACAAATGAGCCTGAGAGAATGCGCGCGGGACTCCAGAGACTGCATACTTCACTCCAGGAAGCGAACATTCAGCACGTTTTCTACGAGTCGCCGGGTACAGACCACGAGTGGCAGACGTGGCGTCGCGATCTGAAGGACTTTGCGCCAAGGCTTTTTTAAGAAAACTGCTCGAAGACGAGAACCACGTGTCTCAGATTCCAAGCCGCTTCCGCTTCAGAGCCGAGCACTGTGCTCAAGATTGCAACTGGAGGTCATCATATTGTGTTTTCAAAAGGTAGAAATCCAACTCTGACGACGCAGGTCTTACTACTGGCCGTACTGCTTTTCTCAACTCTTGCTTCTGCTCAAACGCAACCTGTTACCGCAACCATCGACGCGTCGAAGACCGGTGCTCCAATCTCCAGATACGTTTATGGGCAGTTTCTGGAGCACATCGGCGGAATCGTCAATAACAACATTTGGGCTGAAATGTTGGATGACCGGAAGTTCTACTATCCGATCACTTCGCATCCGCCCGCCGAACCGGCAGGACCGAGTTGGAGGCGCGTTACACTGCGTCACTGGACACCGGTCGGCGCCGACGAATTCGTGACCATGGATGCCGATCGCCCCTACGTGGGCGAACACACGCCTATGGTGAAGCTGAGTGCAACCGAGCAGCACGGAATCCAGCAAGCCGGGTTGGCGGTACGCAAAGGGAAATCCTACACAGGACGCATAATCCTGGCAGGCACTTCTGGCACAACTGTGAAGGTTAATCTGGTATGGGGAGATACGCCGAGCGACCGCGAAAGCGTTGTCATTGGCAAAGTCGGCCCTGAGTACGTGAAGTTTCCGCTAAGTTTCCTGGCGCAGGCCGACAGCGATAATGCCCGGATCGAGATTGTCGGGACGGGCACCGGTGCCTTTCACGTTGGAGCTGTCTCGCTGATGCCAGCCAACAACGTGCAAGGATTTCGCGCGGAAGTGATCGCCGCGCTGAAGCAACTGCATTCCGGCGTCTATCGCTGGCCCGGCGGAAACTTCGTTTCCGGGCACGAGTGGCGCGATGCGATCGGCGATCCTGACAAACGTCCGCCAATCATGGACCCAGTCTGGCACGCGCTTCAGCCAAACGATGTCGGCACGGATGAATTCATGACGCTATGCAGTCTGCTCGATGTCGAAGCTTACGTGACAGTCAATGGTGGCTTTGGCGACGAATGGTCGGCAGCGCAACTGGTCGAGTATGCGAATGGTGCGGTGACAACACCCATGGGAAAACTGCGCGCCGCGAATGGTCACCCAGAACCGTATCACATTAAATTCTGGGGTGTGGGCAACGAACCTTGGGGTGAATGGCAGTTGGGCTTCATGCCCGTGGCACAATGGGAACTGAAACACAACATGTTCGCGAAGGCGATGCGGAAGGTTGATCCCACGATCAAGCTGATCGCGGCGGGTGCGATGCCGGACGCAATGACGGGATCGAAGCAGGCAAAGCGCCTCAACGGGCAAATCGTGCCTGACTACCTATCCGCCGGGGACTGGAGCGGCAACTTGCTCGCCCACTGCCTCGACAATATTGACCTGCTCAGCGAACATTACTACTCCACCAGCGGCCAGCGAACGGATCTTGAGAAAGGCGAGAAGGTCAGCACCGGGCCGCAGAGCTTGATCGAATGGGAACGCGCACCTGCCACGCAAGTTCGGGTGAAATATGAGCACTATCAGGAGTACCTGAAACGCATCCCCGGCCTCCGAGCCAAACCGGTACCAGTCGCCATTGACGAGTGGGCCTACATGGGCGGCGGGCCGAACTCTTACAAAGTGGTTCCGGCTTATGCCTGGGCGTTCCACGAGATGTTCCGCCATTCCGATCTTTATCAATTGGGCGCATTCACGTTCGCAACCGCGATGATGAGCGAGGACCGTACCGACGCGGTTCTGAATCCAACCGGTCTTCTGTTCAAGATGTATCGAGAGCACTTCGGCTCGATTCCAGTCGAAGTCTCAGGAAATTCACCGCAGCCGAAACCGATCTATCCCGCCGGCGGCGATCAACCCGCAATCAACCCAGGCACCGACACCTATCCCCTGGATGTGAGCGCGGCTCTCAGCGAGGATCGTAAGACGTTCACGTTCGCTGTGTTGAATCCTTCGGATTCCGAGCAGCATATGAAGCTCTTGATTAACGGTGCAAAGCTCTCAAGCCCGGGGCACCTCTGGCGCATGGCACCGTCGAGCGTGGATGCAACGATCACCGTTGGAAAGAAGCCAGAAGTTGAGGTCGAAGAACAGGGACTCACATCCACTCCGGATACGATGTCTGTCCCGCCGTTCAGTGTGAACATTTATTCATTCCCGGTGCAGTAGTTGGTGTTTCAGAAACTCGCAGGGGGCTTGCGGTCGATGCGTCGGAAGCGTAGCCCTCCACGCACGTTGCCAGGAGACAGCATGTCAAGACTTGGTCAAGCGTTAGTCATACTTATTCTCTTAATTATCCCTACGCCTCGGCTCACAGCACAATGGGCTCCGCTCGCGACGGACGCCAGCGCCGAGAAGAGACTTGAATGGTGGAGAGACGCGCGCATAGGGCTGTTTATGCACTGGGGCGTCTATGCAATTCCAGGGCGCGGCGAGTGGGTGCAGTGGGGCGAACAGATACCAACAACCGAATATGCCAAACTGATGACGGAGTTCCACCCTGAGCACTTCAGTGCCGAGAAATGGGCACAGACGGCAAAAGAGGCGGGCATGAAGTACGTGGTTTTAACCTCGCGGCACCATGATGGCTTCGCGTTGTTCGACGACCCGGGCAGCGAATTCACCGCGATGAAATCCGCGGCACACCATGACTTCATTGCGGATTACGTGAAAGCAGTTCGCGATGCGGGACTTGGCGTCGGTCTGTACTACTCGCCCTTGGACTGGCGGTTTCCCGGCTTCTTTTTCCCGGACCTTTATATGGACAGCGCGGTTGCGCTGCGGGAGCAATACCGGCGTCAGATCGCGGAACTCGCTACTCATTACGGCAAGCTGGACATTCTGTGGTTTGACGGCGGTGGTAACGAATGGCTCGGGTTCGGAGGTGTTCACTTCAATGGACGTTGGCAGGGTCGCCCTCCTGACCAACCCTACACCGGCAAGTTCGATTGGGAGGACAACCAAGTCGTTGGCTTCCTCCGGAAAGAACAACCCAACATCGTCATCAATGATCGCACCGACGCCCCGGCGGACTTCCGCTCCCGCGAAGGAGATGGCGCAATGGGAAAATTCGACAACCGGACGCCGTGGGAACTGTGCACGACCATTGTCGAAGGCGGATGGGGCTATCACAAAGACGCCAAGGTGAAGCCGCTGGCGCGAATTCTTCAACTCCTGATCGGCGCAGCGGGAAGGGACGGCAATTTTCTAATGAATGTGGGACCCCGGCCCGATGGCGAGATTGATCCGAGCCAGGTAGAACGCTTACACGAAATTGGTGCCTGGCTGAAACAGAACGGCGAAAGCATCTATGGAACTCGTGGCGGTCCATGGCTTCCGGGAGACTATGGCGTTTCGACGCACAAAGGGAAGATCGTGTACGTGCACGTGCTGAAGATCCCGGAAAACAGGACGATGGAACTTCCGAACCTTCCCGCGCGGATCGTGAGAATGACGGATCTCAACGGGAACTCTGTTTCGTACGCTCAGGATGACAAGAAGCTTGCAATCAAAGTGCCGCCTGCTATGCCAGATACGGTTGACGTGATCATTAAGGTGGAATTAACGGAACCGTGGAATACGGGTGCCGTGGTTCCGGTTGAGTTCGACAAGGGTCTTCTCCATTAATCGGGTCTGTCGCAGTGAAGTGAACTGAGACAACGTCTGCCTTTGTCGTTCGTAAGGCGACATTCGGAGGAGGAAGTGCTACAGCGGAAAGTGCGGTTCGGGCTGACAACATCCCTGATCGTGGTGGCATTTACCGCGCTCAGCACGAGCGCTCAAGGATCACACTCGGGTTTCAAGCTCACGTTCGACAAACCCGCCAGCAAGTGGACTGAGGCTGTGCCGCTCGGCAACGGTCGCATGGGAGCAATGGTATTTGGCGGAACTGCCGACGAGCGCCTGCAGATTAACGAGAGCACCCTCTGGGGCGGAGGCCCGCACGACTATACGAATCCCGAGGCATACTCACACCTCGACGAGGTTCGAAAGCTCATCTTCGCGGGCAAGGTGGACGAGGCTGAGAAGCTCTCCGAAAACCTAATGGGCAAACCGAAGCTGCTCATGCCGTATCAACCATTTTGTGACCTGCGGTTGCATTTCCCAGGTCATGATCAGGCGGCTGATTACCATCGCGAACTCTACTTGGACGAAGCGTTTGCAGAAACAGACTACAAAATAGGCGATGCGCACTTCCGGCGCGAAATGTTCGTTTCCTATCCGGACCAAGTGCTTGTAGTTCGGATCACGGCCAGTCAACCGGGCCAGCTCACGTTCAGCGTGGGCATGGATTCTCCCCAGGCTGGAACGCATGTCGAAAGCACTGCAAATGACGCGCTGCAGCTGACGGGCCAAATCCAACCGCGGCAGAATCCTCCTTCTTCTTGGACAGGCTCGTGGGATCAGCCGGGCATGCGCTTCGCCGCGATGTTGAAGGTAGTGCACGAGGGCGGTTCTGTTCGCAGTGCAGAAGGAGGCCTGGAAATATCAGGCGCAAACTCGGTCACCATCCTGTTCAGCAATGCGACAAGCTTCAGGAACTACCGCGACATCAACGGTGATGCTCTCGGCGCAGCACGAGCCACTCTGCAGCGCGCGTCGAAAATGTCGTACGAGTCGTTGCGAACTCGACACGTTGACGATTTTCGCTCTTTGTTTTCGCGGGTCGAGTTGCACCTTGGCGATGACCATTCTGCTGAGAGCACTGACCAGCGAATCAAGAACTTTGCCGTGAACGACGATCCCAGCTTGCTCGCCCTCTACTTTGAGTTCGGGCGCTATCTCTTAATTTCGTCTTCCCGGCCGGGAGGTCAGCCCGCAAATTTGCAGGGGATTTGGAACGAGGATCTGCTTCCAGCCTGGAGCAGCAAGTGGACTACGAATATCAATCTGGAGATGAACTACTGGCAGGCGGATGCCGGCGACCTCTGGGAAACACAGGAGCCGCTGTGGATTTTGATCCGCGATTTGCGTGTTACCGGCGCCGCCACCGCTCGCGTGGACTATCAGAGCAAAGGATGGGTTCTACACCACAATACCGATCTTTGGCGCGCGACTACTCCAGTGGATGGTCCGTGGGGAATCTGGCCAACGGGAGGAGTATGGCTCGCCAACCAGATGTGGGACCACTACGAGTTCAGTGGCGATCGGGAATTCTTGCGGCAGCAAGCATATCCCGCAATGAAGGAAGCCGCACAGTTCGCGCTCGACATTTTGGTGGAAGCGCCGGCCGGAACGCCGTTCGCTGGGCGGCTGGTCACGAATCCGTCAACGTCGCCGGAAAACCGATATGTTCTGAATGGAAAGCCCCAGACTCTGACGTACGCACCGACTATGGACGTCGAACTGATTCGAGAGCTTTTTGAGAACTGCCGGCGTGCTGCCGAAATCCTCGGAACAGATGCTGATTTCCGGACCGAACTCGAAAAGGCCGAGAAACACTTACCACCACTGCAAATCGGGAAGCGTGGGCAACTGCAGGAATGGATTGAAGATTACGGCGAAACGGAGCCGCAGCATCGGCACGTTTCGCATCTGTACTCGCTTTATCCAGGGCATGACATCAGTCTCAAGAGCACTCCCGAATTTGCGGCTGCCACGAAGAAAAGCCTTGAACTGCGCGGCGACGGCGGAACAGGGTGGTCAACGGTGTGGAGGGTCGCTCTTTGGGCGCGCCTGCAAAACCCGGAGCACGCTTATAACAACCTGAAGATCTTGATCACAACGAGTACCCTGCCGAACATGTTCGATCTATGCCCACCCTTTCAGATCGATGGCAACCTTGGCGGTCCGGCCGCGATCACTGAAATGCTGGTACAAAGCACTCCTGACGAAATCAGCGTGCTGCCTGCCCTGCCGCAACAATGGCCGAGCGGCAGCCTGAAGGGAGTGCGCGTACGCGGCGGTGGAAAGGTCGACATCGCTTGGAAAGAAGGCCGGCTCACTGAGCTCAGGCTGCAATCCGATCATGCAATCAAATACCGGGTAAGCTACGGCGGCAACTCAGCCCAGGTTCAGATGCAACCTGGCAAGCCCACCGTGTTGGATAGCAGTCTTCACGGAGCCGGTGAATGATCACTGTCTCACACAACAGTGTTGTGATGAGGTGTTTCAAGAGAGGACCTTGATGACCGCGAACAAATTGTTTTGTGTGCTGACACTCGTGATGGCCGTTGCGCTGGGACCTCGGCTCGCGGCACAAGTGGAGACGGAGGTGCCTCCTGTCGTTCCCGGTGCGAGGCCTGTGACCGTCGAGCACATTAAAGTGCACGGGACAGCTCTGGAAGGCAATTTGGAGGGGGATGCCGTCGAGCGCGACGTGTTCGTGTTTTTGCCACCCAGTTATGCCAAAGAGAAATCCCGGCGCTACCCAGTTGTGTACGCGCTCCACGGTTATTCCATTGGCGCCGAGCAATGGACCCACGAGATACACGTACCGCAAACCATAGAAGGCGCTTTCGCCCAGGGCGCCAAAGAGATGATCGTCGTGCTGTCCGACTCGAAGACGCTGCACAACGGTTCCATGTATTCGAGCTCGGTCACCGCTGGAGACTTCGAGCAGTTCATTGCGCACGATCTGGTTGCCTACATCGATGGCCATTACCGGACGATTCCAAATCGGCTGAGCCGGGGCCTGGTGGGCCACTCGATGGGAGGCTATGGCGCAACGCGGATCGGCATGAAGCATTCCGACGTGTTCGGCAGCCTGTACATCATGAGCCCGTGTTGCTTGTCGCCGCGGCCAGCCGGACCGGCGAACCCAGAAATGGAGAAGGCTCTGGAGGCAGTGAAGACGCCCGAAGATTCGGCCAAGCTGCCGTTCTTTCCCCGCGCACAGCTTGCCACGGCAGCGGCATGGTCACCGAATCCGAAGAATCCACCGCTTTATCTTGACCTGCCCACGAAGAACGGCGAACCTCAGCCGGATGTCCTGGCGAGATGGACTGCGAATTCGCCGCTGGCCTTCATCGACCAGTACATCGGAAATCTGCGCCAGTATCGCGCCATCGCGCTCGATGTCGGCGACCAGGACGGTTTGCGAGTGGATACGGGTAAGCTGCATGACGTCCTTGACAAGTATGGAATCGCGAATACGTTCGAAGTCTATCCGGGCACCCATACGAGTAAAGTGGCTGATCGTTTCCAGAATCACGTGATGCCGTTTTTCAGCCAGAATCTTTGTTTTCAGGCAAGCTGCCGGTAGCGGCAATTCGACGCTTTATAGGGGGAAGAGATGAGCTATTCCGGGAGAATTGTACTGGCAGTCCTCACTGCTTTTATCGCTCTCATGGCTTCTGTAGCCGCTGCGCAAGACACGTCCAATTTCCCTTACATGAATCCCCGGCTCTCGCCGGAAGAGCGCGCGACCGACCTGGTGCATCGTATGACGCTGCAGGAAAAGGCCTCGCAGCTCGTGAATCAGGCTCGGGCAATCCCGCGCCTTGGTGTACCAGCGTACGATTGGTGGAGTGAGGCCCTACACGGCGTCGCTGTCAATGGCACAACGGAATTCCCCGAGCCCATCGGTCTTGCCGCGACTTTTGATGCGCCGCGCATTCACGAAATGGCGACTGTGATTGGAATTGAGGGCCGGATCAAACACGCCCAGGATGAACACGCCGGGCACTCGAACATCTTCGAGGGTTTGGACTTCTGGGCCCCCAATGTCAACATTTTCCGCGATCCCCGCTGGGGCCGTGGCCAAGAGACTTATGGCGAAGATCCCTTCCTAAGCGGCCGGATGGCGGTCGCTTTTGTCACCGGCATGCAGGGCGATGATCCGCGCTACTATCGAGCCATCGCCACGCCCAAGCACTATGCCGTGCACAGCGGGCCCGAGCCTACCCGTCACTTCGCCGACGTGGACATAAGCAAGCACGATGAGGAGGACACATACCTGCCCGCGTTTCGCGCTGCCGTCGTGGAGGGCCACGCCGGATCGGTAATGTGTGCGTACAACGCGATTAACGGCGAACCCGCATGCGCCAGCCAGTTTCTGCTTCAACATACGCTTCGCGGGGCCTGGCAGTTCCAAGGCTACGTCGTCTCGGACTGCGAAGCGGTCCGCAACATCTTCAGTGGCCATCGCTACCGCGCGACCCAGCCGCAGGCCTCGGCAATCGCGCTGGAGCGTGGCATGGACAACGAATGCATCGACTTCCGCGCAAAGGTGACCGACGACCATGACTACAAGCCGTATGTCGAGGCGGTACAGCAGGGGTATCTCTCTGAGAGCGCGGTCGACACCGCACTCGTTCGCCTGTTCACCGCTCGCATCCGTCTCGGCATGTTCGATCCGCCGGAGATGGTTCCGTATTCGAAAATTGATGAAAGCCTGCTCGATAGTCCGGAGCATCGCGCCATGGCGCGCGCGCTGGCAAACGAGTCCATGGTGCTGCTCAAGAATGACGGCGTCCTGCCCCTCAAGTCCGTCAAGCGCATCGCCATTGTCGGCCCGCTTGCTGATCAGACTGCCGTTCTGCTTGGCAACTATAACGGCACTCCCACGCACACTGTCACTGTTTTGGAAGGAATGAAGGCCGAGTTTCCCGAAGCGAAGATCACCTATGTAGCCGGCACCCAGTTTCTCTCCAATCAGGGGAATCCTGTGCCGGCATCGGTGCTGACCACGCCTGATGGCAAGCCCGGCCTCAAGGCCGAGTACAGCTCGCGGCCGAGCTTCGAGGCTAAAGCGATGGCGCTAACGTCGCGGGTCGAGACCAATGTGGACTTAAATGAGAGCAACCTCCCCGAACAGGCGAAAGAAATTCAGGGCCTGTCAGTGCAGTGGACCGGTTTCCTCAATCCGAATGCAACCGGCGATTACTTGCTTGGGGTTAAGGCCGATGGTTTCGCGCGCGTATCAGTGAACGACAAGCAGGTCACCCGGACGTTCGGTCACGGATCCAATCTCGGTCAAGTTCATCTGGAGAAGGGGACCCAGGTAAAACTGGACGTCACGTATGGCCAATTCCCCGGCGGCAAACCTGAGTTGCAGCTCATCTGGGCTCCCGTTAACAACGCGCCTGATCCGGCGGCAGTTGCCGCCGCGAAAAACGCGGACGTTGTCGTCGCGGTGGTCGGCATCACCAGCCGCCTCGAAGGCGAGGAGATGCCGGTTGAGCAGCCCGGCTTTCTGGGTGGAGACCGCACCAGCCTTGCTTTGCCACAACCGGAGGAGGATCTGGTCCAGGCTGTGGCCGCGACCGGCAAGCCGCTGGTTGTCGTGCTCCTGAACGGCAGCGCATTGGGCGTCAACTGGGAGAAGGAACACGCCAATGCCATTGTGGAAGCTTGGTATTCCGGCGAGGAAGGCGGAGCCGCCATTGCTGAGACCCTGAGCGGAAAGAACAATCCCGCCGGACGTCTCCCAGTCACCTTCTATAAAGATGTCCACCAACTGCCGAATTTCGAGGACTACTCGATGAAGGGTCGGACCTACCGGTACTTCGAAGGCGAGCCGCTCTGGCCGTTTGGATGCGGTCTCAGTTATACGACATTCAGTTACAGCAATCTTACTCTGCCGGACGCGCCAATTCATGCCGGTGATCCGCTGAACGCGTCCGTCACGGTAACAAATACCGGTAAGGTCGGCGGCGACGAGGTGGTGCAGCTCTATCTGAAGTTTCCTGATGTCCCAGGAGCGCCCATCCGCGCCCTCCGCGGATTCGACCGCGTACACCTGCAGCCAGGCGAGTCGCAGAAGGTGCATTTCGAGCTAAAGGATCGCGACCTGAGCATGGTGAGTGAAGCAGGCGAGCCGATCATCGCGGAAGGCAAGTATTCCGTATCAATTGGTGGAGGTCAGCCGAATACGGGAGCGCCGGCGGCAGCGGGAACGTTCCAAGTGGTGGGATCGAAGATGCTGCCGGAGTAGCAATCGCCGGCGTGATGGTGTCACGTACTCAATAAGGAGGTTATCTTGGAGAAGATCAGCCGCCGTAAATTCGTTGCTACTGCTGCCGCCGCTGCTGGCGCAGCCGCCGCTCTTCCCACTGGGGCCTTGGCGCTCCAAGAAGAAATGCCGAAGCCTTTTTCCGCTTCAGCGGCAAAGCAGATCAGTCGCGAGGTCGTACCGCCGCAAGCTGTTCCATTTCCAATGGGCAATGTGCGACTGGGGCCGGGTGCGTTCAGTACAGCCGCGGAAGCCAATCGCCGGTATCTAAAGACGCTACCGCATGACCGGCTGCTTCATACATTTCGCATAACGGCAGGGCTTCCATCTTCGGCAGAGCCGTTGGGTGATTGGGAAAAGCCCGATTGCGAATTGCGCGGCCATTTTGCGGGCGGCCATTATTTATCGGCTTGCGCGCTCGCATTCGCCAGCTCGGGCGACGAAGAACTGAAGCATAACGGCGGCGTGGTGGTGGCGGAGCTCGCAAGATGTCAAGCACAGCATAAGAACGGCTATCTCAGTGCTTTTCCGCAGGAGTTGTTTGACCGTTTGCGAGATGGAGTGAACGTCTGGGCACCCTTCTACACGATCCACAAAATCATGGCCGGCCATCTTGATATGTACATGCTCGCCGGCAACGAGCAAGCGCTGGAAACGGTGCAGAAGATGGCCGGATGGGTACGCAGTTGGACCGATCCCTTGAGCGAGCAACAGATGCAGCGTGTGCTTCTTGTGGAATATGGCGGCATGGGCGAGGTGCTTAGCAATCTCTACGGCGTGACTGGCAAACGCGAGTATCTGGACCTGGCGCGGCGCTTCGATAAGAAGTGGTTCTTCGATGCGTTAGCAGCCCACCGCGACGAACTCAAGGGGCTGCACGTTAACACGCATGTTCCGCAAGTCATCGCCGCAGCCCGGTTGTATGAACTTACCGGTGACAAGCGGTATTGGAACATTGCCGACTATTTCTGGAATGAGGTAACCAACGAGCGCTCGTATTGCACCGGCGGCACAAGCAATTTCGAACTTTGGAGAGCCGATCCTGGCGTCCTCTCGACCCAACTGAGTTCGCAGACGGCGGAAGATTGTTGCGCCTACAACATGATGAAATTGACGCGGCACTTGTTCAGATGGTCGCTGCGGGCGGAATTCATGGACTACTACGAGCGGGTGCTGTACAACCACCGCATGGGTACCATTGATCCGCAGACAGGTACTACTGTCTATTACCTCCCCTTGGGGAACGGCTACTCCAAGATTTTCGCCAAGCCTTTCGATTCGTTCTGGTGCTGCAGCGGCACTGGGGCTGAGGAGTTCGCCAAGTTGACGGACACCATCTACTTTCACGATGAAGAGTCCATATTCGTCAATCTCTACATCGCGTCGGAAGTGAACTGGCCGGAAAAAGGCATTCGCGTTACGCAGCAAACTGGATTCCCAGAGGAGCAAGGGACCACTCTGCTTGTCTCGGCGGCCAAACCCGTCAATATCGATCTGAAATTGCGCATTCCGTACTGGGCGAGGAGCGGCAACGTAAAGGTGAATGGAAGTACGGTGCCCGCTTTCGCGGACCCGGGTAGCTACATGGTCCTCCGTGGGCCCTGGAAGAGTGGCGACCGCGTGGAACTGAGTCTCCCCATGCATTTGCATGCTGCACCCCTGCCGGACAAAGACAGTCTGCAGGCAGTGATGTATGGTCCCCTGGTCTTGGCGGCACGATTCGAGGAGGAGCCTGGGGACAAATGGTATCGGCATTTCATGGCGCAAGAAAAACAAGAGCCCGCTCCGATGCTGCAGTTCAAAGGGAAGGTAGACGACCCGGCGAGCTGGCTCGAACCCGCCAGCGGAAAGCTGACCTTTAGCACGGTTGCACAAAATCAGAGTGTAGCGTTTGTGCCTTTGTCGGGGATTATCCACGAACGGTACTCCGTCTATCACGAGGTTGTTGCGGCGAACTCCTGACAGAGCGGCAACCAGTGGTGTGTATCGAGCAGAGTTGGCGAAGCAAAAATACTCAATGAACATTCGAGAGATTGCTAAGCGCGCTAAGGTGTCCACAGCGACTGTCTCGCGCACAATCAACCGCATACCGACGGTCGATCCGCGCGTCGCAAAGCGTGTGTGGAAAGTAATTGAGGAATCGGGGTACCGCCCGAATATTCAGGCTCGCGCACTCGTGTCGGGACGGAGCCATATCCTTGGGCTGGTCGTTTCGGAAATCACCAATCCGTTCTTCCCGGAAATCGTGCAGGCGTTTGAAAACATAGCCGTCGAACACGGGTACGAGATCCTGCTGGTATCTACGGTTCACGATCCCAA
>Ga0209039_10002757_pt1 | contig 14520 bp, 17 predicted proteins | sample BogFormECP12_OM1_FD_188238 | JGI IMG/M metagenome (GOLD analysis project Ga0209039, IMG submission 188238) | Bog forest soil microbial communities from Calvert Island, British Columbia, Canada - ECP12_OM1 (SPAdes) (version 2) | ecosystem: Environmental > Aquatic > Freshwater > Wetlands > Bog ... | reverse complement strand
CAAAGAAACAAGGAAGAACTGCACGCCTCAAATCTGCCCCCAAACCCGAAAATAAGACTTAACACCACTTTACACCATTTTAGGAACAGCCATGCGCGCTAAAATCGTTCCAGAACCGTTTGTGCCAGTGATCTCTGGCTCCTCCCCAAAATGCGGACCATAACTTGAAATGAAAAGTTCTTTACCTGCCCTACAATATCCCTTCTGTCCTTCCAATCTGTTCACTCGGCGCAACCAAAACTGCGGGGAATTCATCCAAAAGCATGTTGATGGCGCGGGGGATGGGGTTTGAACCCATGCTTCTTTGTTATTTTCTGAAATAGACTTGATTTCATTGTCCATTCTTTCTTATCTCCTCATTCTGCACTTCTATAATAGTTCGAACGATCATAAATAACTTGTGATCAAACGTACTTCGATGAAGAACTTCTATGGACTCCCTGAAATCTCCATTCATCCAAAGAATAATGGACTTTGAGAACTCTGACTATTTCTATTGTTCCTCTTTCAGCTTGACTAGAGCCTTCTGTATTACGTGCTTTTCTTTTTGTAGAATACTACTGCTAGTAGTGTTGCTATCATAAAGAATGGTAAGATGAGGAATGTTGGGAATTCTGGTATAATATTACTCCAATGAATTGCCAGTTTGGGATAAAGCGTGTTATTATTCTCCTTGGAATAAAATCCTACACTTATAGAGGAGCTTTGCAAAGATGGGTCTAGCAAGACTATTGTTACCGCTTTAGAGTTGCTATTTAAGGCGTTTCTGACAGCATCAATTACGTTCCAAGTGTAGAATTGATTGGCGACCTCAACTGACACTGAGCCCATAGATGTTGTGTTGTAGTTAGGCATGTTGAGATATGTCAATGTTGACTCAGTCCAAGAATCATTAGAGCATGAAAAAGCGTTAACATCGAATGTCTCACTAACATTAGATGCATACATTTGAAGTGCTGCTCCGTCAATTTCAGCCCCATCTGGAACGAAAGACAAATCGAATTTGAGCCATACTAAACTTTCGTAATTGTAAGTTAGGCCAAGAATGACTTCTTGATAATTCTGGATGTAAAGAATGTTTTGTCCACCGTAGTTTGAGTTTGAGTTGCCCGAATCAACGTAAGTATCGTCTGATGGTTTGAGGGTTTCCTGTCCAGCCTGAGCATAAACGGTTTTAATGCTCAGAGAAGCAACTGACAATACTAAGCCCAAAACTAGGAAAGCGAGAATTCTTCTAAAGTTTACTCTGTTTCCGCTCATCTTGTATTTCCCATTCTCTCTTCTGTCGCGACGAAGATATAAGATTTCCATGAGGATATGGATGGATGAGCTCATCTGTAAGGTATCCAAAAAACATGAAAGGCTGCTCTGAAATCTCCATTAACCAAGGAAAGAGTAGATTTCAAAAACTCTACCTACTTCTCATATTCTTCTTTCAGCTTGACTAGAGCCTTTTCTATGCTGTGCCTTCCTTTTTCTTAGGTCTAATTCTGCTTGACAGTATTATGGAAACAATTACCATAATTATGCCGAGGAATCCGACTAAATTAAACAAACCGTCAAAATCGGAGTTTGCTAGGGGCAAAGAGGAAGAAACATAGAAGCCTCCGACAATCATGAATATTCCTAGAACAAATAACATTATCACAGTTATCTGGTTCATGTTACTACCTTCTAGACTTCTAGCACTCGCTAAGTACCTGAGTTTCCCAGAAACAATCACCAATGTGCTTTCTTTTCTTCCCTGTTTCTTAAGGTCATAGACTACTGCAAACAGGTCCTTCTTTGGTGCGGGGGATGGGGTTTGAACCCATGCAGCCCTACGGCAACAGGTCTCCTAAAAGTGCCTATCAAATCCAAGCTAGTCGGAACTGTAGGCAGTGTTTTCCTAAGCCTGTCTCCTTTGGCCAAACTCGGACACCCCCGCGTTTTCAATTGGGTCAGATGTTCAATCTGTGTCTCCTTTTATATTTGTTTATTTTAGGCAACAGTGGGGCCGAATCTTAAGAATCCGATAGTTTCTTGTTAGACTTAAACGATAGAACACACTACCAATACCAGCGTTCGCAAACGCAGCAAAAGACGCCTCATATCAATAAGTCGAAGCCAAATGAATCGACTCGATCAAAAACGAATCCTTGAACTTAACGAACTCTGACAGAAAACTCTAAATTTCATCGCTCCCCTTTGAGGAAAAGGGATTGCGCCTCGGTAGCCTAGCCTGGTGGGGCTCCGCCTTGGTAAGGCGGGGGTCGCGGGTTCAAATCCCGCCCGAGGCTCCATTCATCTTAATCGGCTTTAAAAAAGAGCTTTCAGTTTCATATTTGCCCTTAACTTCTATGCTTATTCAACACATTTCCAGACGATACTCCTCCATTGGAATGCACTAGAAGAATGTTGCATAAGGAATAAGACAGACCGTGAACTTTGAAAGTTTGGGAGAAAGGTTGAGCATGGTACAAATCGAAGGTGCCCGCGTATCGCTTTTGACCTGCCCAGAATGCAAGTCTTCAGAGGGTTTCTGGCTGATCACAAAACGCGACGCAGCATTAGCTCAATGCAAGCACTGCGGCATCATTTCCGAGGCTTCCAAAGTATATATTCCCAGAAAGAAGACAAAAGGTTTCGAGTTAGTCATAAAACTTCGCAGATAATCAAGAACAGCAGATACGAGTTGTTCGTAGCGACGAAGAAACTCTTGAAATAGTCAAGCTCATGGGAACCGTCACCTCCTAGCTGTGGCGGTCAGCATCGCGCGTGTTCTGTGTAATCAATGATGCTTTCAGACTAGTAGTCGAAGACGCATGAGATGCTTCGGGCATGGATTCCGGAGCGTGTTTTAGGGTTTGGATAACTTATATATGGATTCTGTGCAATGAGGATAAGAGGGACGCGGTTATTGCCTTTCGATGATACGCTGGCTGTTGCAATAATCACGACAGTGGTGGTCATCGTCTGTCTTGCTGTTATTTTTTTGATGCGAAGGCGCAAGAAAAAGGAGAAGAAGCCCGTTAAGCAAGATTTGGACGCGGATCTGAGGGGTTATCCATTCAGAATTAGCAAGAGCGTTCCTGCAGAGGATGCTTCGCATGCCAAAGACGAGTTGCGGACGCTGGATTTAGAGAGGGAGATTCTAAGCGATGCGATAAGACGGTTGTATGAGGCACATGCTGAAGGAAAAATAACCGAAGAAGAGAGAGAAAGACTCGCAGAGAACTACAAGTCCCGAATGATGACGGTTAAGGACGCTATCACGAGAGACGAATCCGTCGTGGCTCTACATGAGCTTGAAGGCATGCAGCAGGATTTGATGAAGCTCTTCAGTGAACGTTTCGATGATTTGAGCTCCAAAATCGAGGAACTGCGGGTAAAAACCGATACTAAACCCATTAAGGAAATAACCATCGTTCCCAAAACCGCACCACCCGAAACGGCTATTCCCGAGGATAAACCGGCTGAAGAAGAAAAGGCAAAGAGGAAGAGAAGACAATCGCCACCCAAGACTACTGTACGAACGGAAGCCGAGAGACGGATAGAGGAAATCAGAGCAGAAGTGGAAAAAGTCTTAGATAAACTGGGGCAGATGGAAATTGAATCCTAATCAAGTGTGGGTCGAAAAAGCCAAGAAACGCGCAGCACAAGCAGCTGTCAAGCATGTTCAAGACAACTTCACAGTCGGATTGGGAAGTGGAAGCACGGCTGCATACGCGATTGAAGATATCGGAAACAAAATGAAAAGAGAGAACCTGCACGTTCAGGGCGTCCCGACCTCATATCAGGCGTTTATGCTCGCCGTGCAGCACGGCATCCCAGCGACAACCCTGGAAGAAAACCCTGTTTTGGATTTGACAATTGATGGAGCCGACCAGATAGACCCAGACCTGAACCTGATTAAAGGCATGGGTGGAGCATTGGCCAGAGAAAAAATTGTCGCTGCAGCATCTAAACAGTTGATAATAATCGCAGACGAAAACAAAAGAGTCAAGGCCCTCGGGGAAAACAATCACCCCGTACCCGTTGAAGTACTGCCTTTCGCAGCTTCATTCATAACCCGCAGAATAAAAGAAATGCATGGAAAACCCATCATAAGAGAGGGAAAAGGAAAAGTCGGACCAACGGTAACAGACAATGGAAACCTCATAATCGACGCAAACTTCGGCCCAATACAAGAACCCGCACGTCTAGAACTCGAATTAAAGTCTATGCCAGGAGTCGTCGAAACTGGCTTCTTCATCCACATGACAGAAACCGTCTACGTAGGGAAACAAACGGGCATAGAAAAACTGACGAGAAAATGATTCACCGCCCACCCACAGGTCGACCTTTGCCCGCTCATGTTATTTGTCGATTTCATTGAATACCACATATCGCCTGGAAGCATGCGTGTACTTATTTGAGAAATATAAAGCGCGCGCGCGCTTATTCTTCTTTCAGCATGACTAGAGCCTCTGTACTTATTGGCTTAGGCTTGAAAACTCGACGGAAAGATTTCTGAAGGAGACTATCAAATGCATAGAAGATACATCCAAAGAGCAGTGTAACAGCAATAAACCATGCTAGGGCATATCCAAATCCAAATTCAAATTGAATAGGCGGCATAAAATGCAGAAAACAAATATGCACTAGATAAATATAAAAACTTAACTCTCCTGCAGCTGCCAACAGTCTTGGTGCAGTAAACTTCCAATACAACCCTTTCTGCACTAGATATATCCCAAGACCGAATTCAAATATTTGACACAATGGAAACCAATCAGTTACTCCTGTAAACTGAGAAAAGTAGTTCCACATTATCACTTTGGCTGCAATATAAATCAAAAACAATGATAAAAGAGATACATGTGGATGCTTCTTTATAGCAGAGTAAAGAATAGGAAACAGGAAGTATAGAGAAATTATGAGTCCAATGAACCAGTAAGAACCGTTGACTTGTGCCCAACTGTCATTTGTGATGAAGAATATGGCAAACCCAGAGAAATTTCTTACATAAGCCGAAAGTGTCAATATGGAAGTTATGGGCATTACCAATAGACTGAAAATAACCGCAACCCAAAAGATAGGGTAGATTCTCAGTAACCTATTGCCATAGAATCTGCCTATGTTTTTCATAGAATCAAAAGAGTAGTTCCTTAATGCAAGAGAAGCACCGCTGGCAAAGATAAATAACCATATTCCTATGCTGCCTAAATCAATGTGAAAAGCTGGATAAGCAAAACCAAAATATAACCATTGAAAATAGGTCCATCCTCCGTTATATTGGAGATGGTGAATTATGACAAAAGTTATACCAATAACCCTGAGAGAATCTATAAAGAGTAGTCTAGACATTATTTCCAACTATCTATGCTGTTATTATAAGTTCTTTGTCTAAACCAATCACGTCCTCAATGCACATAGGGGAAGCTAGCTAGCAGAAAGAGAAGGCTATACACAACAATGAGCAACACTATACACAAAAAGCTTCAAACGCAAATAACCTTAAATCAACCGTTCCCAAACAAAATAGCCAAGAAACACATAGCCGGGGTAGCCTAGCTTGGCTAGGGCGCCAGACTCATAATCTGGAGAACACAAACGGGGCACAAAGGCGCCCAATGTCCAGAAGTCGCGGGCTCGAATCCCGCCCCACTGCCGGAGCAATTCTCCGCCAGGGCGAACGGCACCAACACGCGCCCGCAGCTTCAACCCTTAAAGAAAACATGAAGTCGAAATCCCAAAGGAAATCTCCAAAACTCAATGCTTCTCCTGATTTTCTGTAATAATTATGAGGAAGAGGAAAGTTTTCTGGTGCACATGGTTGTTGCCAAATTTCTTAGCCAGCCAATTTTAGCAACCCAACCCGATCTACTCCTAATTTCCTCCCAAAATCAGAGCTTCAATAGTCAACCCGAACGTTAACGAAACCAACCGAAACCAACCTTTGCGCTGAAGATCAGCCCAGCTCTCTTTATTCAAGCCTTGTCACGTTATACCTTAGAATCGGCCTTAGAAACAAAACTGCTGCGTCGACTCTGAACAGTAATTCAGCCTGTTTTTCAACATGGTTCCTAAGTATTTCAGATTACATCTGACCTTAGATGTTGAGGGAGGGTCACCTAGCGCAACATTACAATTTCACACCCGCACTAGAAACGAAAAGAAAAATGCGTGTTTCTGAAAAAGAGAAATACCAAGCATGTGTGTGCTCCCAAACTCAAGCGCAACAACTGAATCTAATCTCAAAAACGATGCTTCCCTTATTCAAAACACTTAACCTCCACAATCGAAGCTGAACCTAAGGCAGCAGCCACCTCCAAGATTTAGGAACAGGCATTAGCGCCGCCAAGTCTTGACCCAAAACGTTCTTCTCAGAAATAAGTGAGCATCAGTCGTCTTGCCAGCTAAAGAAAAGGTTGGACGCATAACGTTTATAGATTCTCATGTTCTACAATTGTAGCCAAGGATGAGGGATAAAGATGTCTTCAGAAGATGATTCTGGCGAATGGTCCAGGAGGAGACGATCTCCACTCTTCAGGGGCTGGGGTTTCGACGATGTGGATAAGATTTTTGAGGAAATGGAGAAAATGATGGAGGAAGAATTCAACGACTTCGCTTCAAGAGTCCCCAAGGACTACGTGCGAGAACGCAAACTGCCTGACGGCTCCACAGTCCGCGAGCTAGGCCCCTTCGTTTACGGTTACAGTATGAAGGTCGGTCCAGACGGCAAACCTGAATTCCATGAGTTCGGCAATGTCAAACCCAGACGCAACGGGCTTCCCCACGTGCAGGAGGAACGTGAACCCCTCGTGGACGTGGTTGAAACGGACGACACGGTGCAGGTCGTAGCAGAGTTGCCCGGCGTTGAAAAAAAAGACATCAAACTCAGCGGCACAGAAGACACGTTAACTATCGTGGTGGACAACCCTCAACGCAGATACTTCAAAGAAGTCTCCTTTCCAAAGAAAGTCAAGGTGCGAGAAGCCAAATCAAACTACAAGAACGGAGTGCTCGAAGTCACATTACCCAAAACCAAGAATGGAAAGACGCCTAAAGGCGAATCCATAAGCGTCGAGTAACCAGTCATAACCCGCAACTGCATGCTGGAAAGTCTTCAGGTCATGGACGAAGAATCCGAGAACGAACTGCTGCTCTCCGTATGCAAAGAAGCAAAAGCAGAGGGCAAACTGACGGGCAAGAATTTGACGAAGCTTTACGAAGTTTTCGGGCAACGCTTCACAAGGGCATTCGAGGTTCTAAAGGAAAACCGAGTGAAACGTTACATTTTCAGGCCAAGCGGGAGAAACGTGTGGATAGTCGTCGGAAAAGAAAGAGACTACCTCATCATGCCTGAAGCCGAATTCTGCATGTGTGACGACTTTTACTTTCGCGTTGTCGATAAGAAAGTTCATTTATGCTACCACTTGATGGCACAGAAACTGGGCAAAGCCTTGGGCTGGTATGAAGGCATAGATGAACATGACGAACTCTACGAGTCGTTAATGGCGGAATGGAAAAAAGCGACTGTTTAAATATTTAAACTCCAAATAATGTTGATTGGAGTCTATTCCCATGCAGTTAGGCGAATACTTCATACTATTGCAGTACATCATGATGGTATCCACCTTCGTCGTGTTAGCCCTCGTATTCCTCTACATGTTCTTCGGCAAGGAAGAAAAGGAAGAAGACTAATCGCCTAACAACCGGATTTTCTGCGCAGAATCAAAAACATGATCAGACATAGAATTCAAAGAGCCCTGGCCAACAATGCGTGCGTTGAGGCGCAATATGCAGCGGTTTCTAATAAGGTTTATAGCATAAAATGCTGCACTGTTGAAGTCTGTTGACGTTGACATGCCGCTCGACGAGATGGTTAACCGCATCACATCGTGTTGTCCAGAAGTTTCAAAGGAGATGGTTTTGGAGCGGCTGCAGTCTGAACGCGTAAGAACTGGCGGATTGCTTTCTGACGAAGCTCTCGTGAGGTTGATTGCTGCTGATTTGGGCTGCGACGTTTCAAGCCCGGGAGCCGTGGCACGCGAACTGCTGCTACGGGACCTGATTCCTGGTTTGAACAATATCTCCGTCACGGGCAGGATTGTAGCCTTGTTTCCATCTAAGACTTTTAAGGGAGCTAGGAAAGGAAGACTCGCAAGCCTACTGGTCGCCGATGAGAGCGGCATCGTCCGTGTGGTTTTGTGGAATGACAAGGCTGAGCTCGTAGAAGCTGAACGCGTGAAGATAGGGGACGTGGTTCGTATTCGTCACGGCTATACACGGGAGGATTACGGTGGAAGGGTGGAGGTGCAGGCGGGAGAGAAATGTGTGTTCGAGGTGAACCCGGCGGGCGTTAACGCCAAGGCTTATCCCTTCATCGACCGTTTCGCCACGAAAACTGAGGATTTGCCACGTTTGCAGAATGGCAGCAGGGTGAACCTGACAGGCACGGTTTTGACTGTTAGTTCTCCGTCAGAATTTGAACGTTCAGACGCCAGTACTGGAAAAGTACTACGATTAATCTTGTCTGACGGCACGGGAGAGGCTTGTCTTGTCTTCTGGAATGAGAAGACGGATGAGGTCCAAGGCCTCCTCAAGGCGGAGCCAGGGTTGCAGGTGATAAATGCAAAGTTGAAAAAAGCAGCGGATGATGAGAAGATAGAGGTTCATGTTGACGGGTCAACTTGCATCCGCGCCTGGCAGGGTTCAGAGTTTACTCCGTTGATAGACTTGAAGGAAGGTTTGGAGCGGGTCAGCGTAGCCGGTGAAGTCGCCTCGAAGCCGACGATTAGGGATTTGAAAACTTCCAAGAACGAGGTTGTGAAGCTTGCAACTTTCGAGTTGAAGGATGCGGCAGGCAGGATTTGGGTTTCAGCTTGGCGAGACCACGCTGACGCAGTAAAGGACCTGCAAGTGGGTGACAGAATCATCATAAAGAAAGCCTGTGCAAAGAGAGGTTTTGGCGACACTCTTGAGCTCTCAACGAGATACGCAACCTCAATTCTCAAAGCGTCCAAGGAGTAGAATCGACCCCTCTTCAAGCGCTACCAACAGGCAAAGCTCAGACAAACGGGCCATACGTGAATGCAACCAATCCTTGGAAAGATACCTTTAACTCAAGACTCGCAGCTGTTCGATAGTTCCAAGCGGGGTGCCGTCGAGCATGTAGACCTCCGCCGAATTCATGTTAACAGCCTCAGACCTCAATACAGGACCAGTCATCGTCTCAGTTTTTGAAGCTCTTTTTTCGTTTAACGGTTTACCACCGAGGTAATCGTTAAAGGAGGGCATAATAAACAATTGTCGAACCTGCGGTCTTGTTCCATAGTGTTCTTTGAACGTATCGGTTGGGTCCTTTCCTATTTTTATTCTTTGTTTCCGCAGCAGGGATTCGGAGAGTTTGTTTCCGTCGCATTTTGCTTTCACCCAGACTTGTCTTTGCACTCTGAAGCCAGCTGGGTCGCGGAACGCGACGACGGGGTGAACGTGGGCCATTACCAGTGTCTCGCATTTTAGAAGCATAGGGGCTGGCCATTGATGGCCATGGAAGAAGCCAACGTTATCATATGCTTTGCCTGTTGATGGAAGGATCTTGACGCCTTCGGGCAGGAGGGGTTCGAGGTTGCCATCATGGTTTCCACGGATAATGGATATTTGTTGCACGTATTCTTTCAAAGTGGTAAAGAAATCGGGGACATCGCGCCACTCCATTTTCTCTGCGGTTGCAACAGTATGTTTCACGTCACCCAACACAAGGATTTCATCGGGCTTGTATTCTGAAACAAGGTCCAAGAGTCTCTTCAAAAGTTTTGGAGTTTGCGATGGAACGTGTATTCCTTCGTTTGAAAGAGAAATTTCCCAACCTATATGCAGGTCGGCAATCGTAATCAGTTTCCCTGTATCATGAAGCTTCAGGAGTGCGGCGGGGTATGGCGGCAACGGCGTTATCATTCTTTTTCCTTTCCAGACTTGACCAAACCGAGTATTTTTGAGTGCATCTCAACGTTTGCTGCTGCAATAAACTCGACCTTTTGTTTAGGATCCAGCTGGGCATCCAACGGTCTGTTATCAGGTGTCGTTATCAATCCACCAGCTTCCTTCAAGATGAGCGTGGCTGCTGCTAAGTCGGTCGTGCGCAATTTTCCTCGTATGTCAACGAAGGCGTCCGTTGTTCCGTCTGCAACATAGCAGAGTTCAAGCGCGTTGGCACCGAAATGGCGAATGTGTTTCGTTTTCTTGATAAGTTCTGTCAGCCTCGGTGCGATCAAGTCGATTTTGTAGCTGTTGAGATCCATACCTATAACGGCCTCTTCGAGGGACGTGCTATTTGAAGGGACCACTTTCTGATCGTTGCGGAAGGAACCTTTCGCTTTCTGCGCCTTGTAGGTTGTTCCGTGGAACAAGTCCGCCACGAGGGCAACATGCACATTCATCAAGAAGGGTCTGTCAGAAACCGCGATAGATGTCGCGTAGAAAGGAATTCGTCTCATCAGATTCGTCGTGCCATCGATAGGGTCCACGGTGACGTAGCATTCCTTGAAGTTTTCACCGAATCTTTGCACCCCAGATTCTTCGCTTATTAAAGTGAATGAAACCTTGTGAGCCCTCAACGTTTCTACCACTGCAGCTTCAGCGGCCAAATCCGTTTTTCTCAAAGGATCCCCTCCTGCTCCGATGCCAAGATCGGGTTGAGGCTGCCCCAAAGTCCCGAGGAACGATGCAATACGTTGCTGCACCTTGCTCTTGCATTCTTCGAGTATTCCCAGCCAATGATCTTGGATCATAGTAATTCTACGCTCTTGCATACTGCAACACGTGTTAAAGCCTTTGCTGAAAACTGAACTGTATTGAAGAAATTAAAGGGCCACTTGGGTCTTCAGACTTGTTCTGGGAAGAGGAAGTATTCTAGAATAAACTTCTCTAACATAATATCAGAAAGTCTTTAAACGTTCTGCCACAATCAGCATTCGCTGGACAATTCAATGGCGAAGATAGCAGGGATTCTGGAGATTCTTACCGATGGAGAATGGCACAGCATGGAGAAGATCCGGGAAGACATGCATTTAAGCCAGAATCAGATACAGCAGACCGCGGGTTTTCTGGAACAGTATCAGTTCGTATCCAAAGATGAAACGGGGAGGAATATCAAAATCGAAGAGGCTGTACGGAAGTTTCTGACTGAAAAATCTACTTCATGAGAGCCTTCAAACCACGGTAAGCTCTCAGGAATTCTCTGCCTCTCTCGGTGACCTCGTACGTTATAGCCTCCGAGTCCTGTCTTTTTCCATTGATCCGCAACATTCCATTTGCCAGAAGAAAACCCGAATAAGACTTCAGCTGTTTAAAGCTCAAGTTGCAACGGTACATAAGATTGGTTCTCTTGGCCCCGCCATATGAAGCCCCCAGTATATCAGCGATAATGTCGAAGTTGCCGCGATGATTGCCGCTGATACTCTCTTCAGATTCAAGCAATAGATTCCCTCGCAAGCCAAACGCAGCGCTATTGGACCCCTTTTCTCCCACACAATATGAGCCGAACGGAAATTTAAACGTTCTGAAAACGGAAGAATTCCTATGAAATGACCGTATTATTATCCTGATGGGCTAAAGAGAGACATTGTAACATCAAACAAAGCGAACAAGTGATTGGCAATGAAGAGGTTCATCGGCAAAATTTCAACTCTTTGCCTTTCCCCTCTTCTAACGTTCTCTTCTCCTTCTCCCTTCAAACGATCATCTGCGTAAGCAAACTTAAGGGTTGTGGAATAATGTTCTATCTGAAACGAAAACAACGCTGTTGCTGAACCGTGGACAATCGACTTTCGATTCCTAGGTGTTAGAGCGAGTTCCCGTTATTATTATCATTCTGATAATTACTTTAGAACACGCGTAAGGATCATTCAATCGTCTGTTGAAATCTGGTTTATGGAGCTGAATAGCATGCTCATAATGCGCTGTGAAGCGCGGGGCTATGGGTGTGGCGGAGGCTGCACCCTGTCTATTGAGGAAGGTTTTTGTGAGTTCTCTGTTGTCTAAGGTAGTTCAGAGATTTTGATAACTTTGAAAACTTCACAGTGCGTACCTTTTCCAGTTGTGGCTCCACGATATCTGGCGAGGCCTTCGCATGCCTCATCGAATCGAAAGTTTCTGAGTTGTGATTCATGTTTCTTCAAGGCAGCTGTCTTTTTTTCCATGAAGTCTGTGATGTCTTCGATGTACTGGAATTCTGAAATTGGAGTCCACACCTCGTAGGCTAACACTGTTTCGGTAGACCAGGAAGCTCCTTTGTATTCTGGGGAAATGGAGAGAGCGGCTCTCCCTAATGATTCATTGACGAGTTGGAAAGTTGTTCTGTGATCCTGATGACCATCAAATTGATGATGAACGTAAACTATGTTCGGTTGTTTCTCTCTGATGAGTTCAACGAGACTTTTCAGGTTGCTGTGACTGTACTCCAGATACCCATCGGGGTTTCTCAGAAAGATTAGATCTTCGAAACCCAGGATTTTGGCAGCATTTCTGGCTTCCTGCTCTCTTAGGCTTGCCAACTCGTTTCGGACATAGTTTTGACCACCCGCTTCTCCTGAAGTCAAATAGCACACGGAAACTTGATTTCCCAACTTCACGTGTTTGGCAAGGCTGCCCCCGCATCCGATGACGTCATCATCTGGATGAGCTGCAAAAACCAGAATGTGTTTAGCCATGAGCTTTCATTTTCCCTTGTTTCTCTTAAATCCTTGCACCATACACTGAGCAGTCAGGGCCCTTATCATTTACTCGAGTCAGGACAGTCGGTTCATGGCAGTGGCGACAGCCCCGTAGAGGCCGATGTCGTCACCGAGAGGCGTGACCATGATTTTTGGAAGTCTGTTTATGATGTAATCTTTCACGTGTTCTTTTATTGGAGACATAATCATTTTCTTGTTCTTCAGCGTGACAGTACCTCCAATGGTCACCAGTGATGGATCGTAAACGTTTATCACACTGGCCAAGCCGACAGCATTGAGTCTGCCAATCTCCTTGACTAGATCTATGGATAATTCGTCGCCTTCCTTTGCAGCTGCGAACAAATCGCTCGCAGTTAGCTTCGACAAGTCCGCGCGTGTCTTTTCAAATAGCAGGCTTGTCTTTATTGTTTCGTTTGGCATGTTTTTCATTTTCATTTTGATGAAGTTGGGAATGTTGCTTCCAGAGCAGTAGGCTTCCCAGTGTCCACGTTTTCCACATCCGCATGTGAGCCTGCCGTCATAGTCTATGACGATGTGTCCAGCCTCATGTGCATTCCCGTCTTTCCCCAGAAGCAATGTGCCATTTACCATTGCCCCGCAACCTATTCCAGTGCTTATGGTTATGTAAGCAAAGTTGTCAATTCCTTTTGCAGCCCCAAACACTCTCTCACCAAGAGCCGCTCCTGCAGCATCATTTATCAGACAAGAGGGCACGCTCAACTTCTCAGAAATCGGCTCAGTAAGCGGTATCCGATCAAATTTAAGAGTGGCCGGATGAATCAATACACCTTCATCTTGTTTCAACGGTCCCTTAGCAGCTATACCCACACCATTCACACATTTCATGTTATGGCCAAGTTTATCGCACAGGAAACGTGAGAGTCTAATCATTTGGCCGCTGATTGCCATGGCGCTGCTAGCGTCGACTCTCTCACGTGCCTTCAACAGAAAGTTTCCTTGTCCATCTGAAAGAACAACTCTCACCCACGTGCCGCCCAAATCTATTCCTATCCAATATTCGCCGTTCCCCACGAACGTCACCTTGGAAAATGTTACCTTCTAGTTAAAGCTCACAGCGATTTGCTTCTTATGGTTTGCGTTGAATCAGACAGGCTTATGTCCCGTGAAATATGACTCAAATCGTAATATAGGTTAAATCTTTTAAAGGAAGAAGAGTATACAAGGAAATACAAAAGGACAAGGATGATTTGAAGATGAAGGGCGGAGAAGAGAAGGCGATTCACATTCTGACGGACTCCAAGCTTTCGCGGATTAAGGCGATGCTTGAAAAGGACCATGCTATAGACTGCCTGTTCTTGCTCTATATGAACCGTGGAAAATGGAAGGAAGCGAAGGATTTCATGCGGGAGAATCACTTGACGTTGAGTGACGGTACGTTCAGGGCGAGAATGATAGAAATCGAACAGCTAGGCTTTGCAAAGAGTGAAAGAATTGACCCACTCAAGAAACTATACACTATTACTCCTGAAGGCAAAAAAATCGCAGAGTTGCTATTGGGGCTGTTCGATAAGCTAGAGGAATAATTGAGAGAACGAGTCATACTGCAGCGTAACTGTTCAACACTTCCTTTTTCAACGTGCCTTACACATCGCGCTAACTGTTTTTCTTTGTTTAGGAGTATTTGTGTTATACAAATAGGCAATCTTGTGTCTGGAGTCGTAAGATTTAAATCCAGAGCTTCTACTAGGTACATAGTAATTCCAAAAGGAGGGATAAAAAGAAAGATGAAAATATTGAGAAGCAGAAAAGCCCTAAGCCCCGTAGTAGCCTCAATCATACTAATCGCAGTAACAGTCGC
>Ga0209039_10002756_pt1 | contig 14523 bp, 12 predicted proteins | sample BogFormECP12_OM1_FD_188238 | JGI IMG/M metagenome (GOLD analysis project Ga0209039, IMG submission 188238) | Bog forest soil microbial communities from Calvert Island, British Columbia, Canada - ECP12_OM1 (SPAdes) (version 2) | ecosystem: Environmental > Aquatic > Freshwater > Wetlands > Bog ... | reverse complement strand
ACTCAGTCATAGGCCTCCTTATCCTAACGTCTATATACGTTAGGATTGATACCACAAAAAAAGAAACTCTTCAATTCCAACTTCTATGTCGTGCACCCGCCGAGGCGACGATTTGACGAGTGTGTAAAACGTGTGTATCGTGTTTTGTTAGGTCGCGGGATAGGCGATGAACAGCCGGGACGTGATCAAGGAACTGAGGAAAGAGGGTTGGTACGAAGTCAATCAGGCCGACAGTCAGGTAGTGGTGTCATTTGGCAAAAAGAAATGGAATCCACAGATTGCGCAGATTTCTCAGATTAGGATTAAGAGACCGCTTCTCACTCAAACGAGCCGAGACTTGGTTTGTTCACTTTTACTTGCGACAACGCCGAGGCGTCGTCTGGGGCTCTTTTCTTAATCTGCAGAATCTTAATTAATCTGCAGAATCTTAATCTGCAGAATCTGCGTAATCTGTGGATTCAATTCTTTTAGGCACCAAAGGGACGCTGAAGAGCATCGAGAAACAGGCCGGGATTAAACTGAGATGAATCCCGGAGCGGAGCGACGGAGCTAGGCATGGAATATATCGCTTATCTTTTTTTTGCCTCTGGCCGTTCGCTCTCGGCGGCTTCCCGAATGGCCTCAACGTCGGCAAGGTCGCGGGTCCGGCGCGAGGCCAGTTTCGCTGTAATCAAGTCGTCCTTGGAGATAAAGAACGCCTTGAGACCGCTCTTCGTGTCGATCACGCCTTCAACGCGCCTTTCCCATGCCGCATCAAAATCGACACCGGGAATATCGGGAAGAATATCGATCCCGCGCGGTTCGCGCCCAAAGCGGATAAAGCCGTTGCGGTCAGCAAGATCTTCCAAACGGATGTTTTGGAGGGGTGCGCCAAACTCGGTAAGCGCGGCGTAGGCCGCTCGCGCGTTGGCAGGGTCCGCTCTTATGAACAGATCAATGTCCCTCGTGGCGCGGGGTTGCGCATGAAAGGATACGGCGTAGCCCCCCACGATGAGGTATTTAACGCCATGGGCATTGAAGGCGGACAAGAGGTCTTTGTAGTCTTGGTACATCCGGCTCCAACTCCACGCCTTTCATTGCGTAAGCGTCAAGGGTGATTTCTTCCACCGCGTCCATCCGCTCATGCACGGGCCGACTTTGCCAGTACCGGTATTCGTCGGCCTTCGCTTCCTTGTGGCTGGTGTACTTGCGAACGGTCATATCCATGAACCAATTATAACCTAGCGCGGTCGGGCCGCAACCAAATTGGACGAAGTGGCTAGTGGCCAGTGGCGAGTGGCGAGCAAGAAAAATCGTCGCGCCCGGCAAAGAAACCAGTCGACAGTAATACATACGGGGCTTCACTTCAAACACGCAGGGTTGGTTTGGGGCGTTTGGGGCAGAGGAATTGCCGAATGCAGATTCGCGGTAGGGGTCATCGTTCGTCGCTGGCAAAGGGACATCGATTCTCCTCTCGTTAGCTACAGCGAGTATATTCCGAGAGGCTATTCAAAGTCAATCAGGGAATCAAGTCAAGCTGGGACTGTGGTCAGGTGGGTCCCTTTCAATTCAAGATGAAGGTGGCGGACGGTCGGGTATTCTCTTGACTGCCGTCACTGTTACGCTGTATCGTAACAGAGGTACAGTTCTCAACCATGTTTTTCAAGCTCAATCCGACAACAGGTCAGCCTCTATACCTGCAATTGATGCAGCAGATTCGACACGCCGCGGAAACCGGCGCGTTGCAGGATGGTGATCAGTTACCCGGGATTCGGACTCTGGCAGAGGAATTGGTAGTCAGCCCGAATACGGTGGCGAAGGCGTACTCCGAGCTCGAACATGATGAATTGCTGGAATTGCGTCAGGGCTCCGGAGCATTTGTCACCGTGAAGCGCAGAACCCGGTCTTTGACCGATCATGTGCAGCTTGCACGCCGGCGTCTTCGGGGCCTGATCGAGCAATTGCGGGAGGATGGCCTTCTGGATGAGGAGATTAGGCGAGCCTTCGAAGCAGAGTTACTCCATCCGGCCGAGGTGGTGAGAGAGTGATGACCAATACGCCTGTAATCCTAACGCGTGATCTCACGAAGTTGTATGGCGGCCTGGCCGCCGTTCAGGGACTAAATCTCTCGGTCGGGCCGAATTGCATTACGGCGTTTCTGGGTCAAAATGGAGCCGGCAAAAGCACCACTATAAAAATGCTCCTGGGCATGATCCGGCCCACTGCCGGCGAGGGAACCGTGCTAGGAAGACGGATTTCCGATGCGGAAGCGAACCGCGAAGCGCGGCGGAGAGTCGCTTACGTTGCCGAGAACAAGCCTCTCTACGGCTATATGACCGTTGAAGAGACGATACGATTTGCGAGTTCGTTTTACCCCGACTGGCGGACGGATGCCGCACAGAAACTTGTCTGTGACTATAAGCTACCGCCCGATCGGAAGGTTAAAGCGCTTTCCAAGGGTATGCGAACCAAGCTCGCCTTGTTGCTGGCGTTCGCACGCCGGCCGGAACTGCTCATTCTCGATGAACCGAGCGAGGGGCTGGATCCGGTCGGGATCGAACATCTCCTTCAGACTCTGGTGGCGCAGGCGGCTGAGGGTGCCACGGTGTTCTTCTCATCCCATCAAATTGCTGACGTTGAGCGCGTGGCAGATCACGTCTGCATTCTGGATCAGGGCTGCCTGGTGGTGGATGCTTCCCTCGACCAACTTCGCCAGTTTTATCGGCGTGTTGATTTGGCCTTTTCGTTCCCGGTCCCGGAGCGTCAGTTTCGAATGGCAGGGGTGCAAAGGATCGAAGCCAGGGGCAATCAGATGAGCGTGTTTGCCAGCAGCAATGCCGAGGCGGTGATTGAGCGCGCGCACGCTTTGAATGCTGTTTCGGTCGAGGTCGCTCCTGTCGGATTGCGCGACATCTTCCTCGAAACGGTGAAGGAGAATTGAATCGTGCTCTGGTACAAGGCTTGGCTTGAGACTCGGACTAGATTTCTGACGTGCCTGGCAACTCTCACCATCTTCTGCGCGGTTTTCGTCCATCATGCCCTGAGCATCATGAACGAAAACCCTGTACTGACAAGGCGTGAGACAGACTACTATTTTTTGCTTTTCGTGACCCAGGAGTACATCGTCATACTGTGGATTTTGGGCGTTGTCCTTTTGGGAATGGGGGGACTCGTTCGTGAGAAAGCGATTGGCACCTCCCTTTTGACCTTAAGTTTACCGGTCAGCCGGACGCATTTGATGGGTGTCCGTGTTGGCATGGGCGTGCTTCAAGCCATTGCTTTAGGGCTGGCGCCTTGGTTAACCATCTACTTGGTTTCGTCTTTGGGGCGAATGCCTGTTTTGGTGGCGCAGGATGGATTCTACCTTCTGCTGTTGGTCGGAGGCGGCTTGGTCTATTTCGGCATGGCGGTCTTGGTTTCATCATTGGTCGAAGGTGAGTATACGGCTCCCGCCCTTGCTTACGGGCTGGTTTTCCTAGGAGCGATTCTGGGTGACGCCTGGCTTCGACAATTCAACCTCTGGCGGTTAGTGACCGGCGACTATTACCTTGATAGAAAAACGTATCTTCTTTCGGGGCATTTTCCATGGTTGGGGATAGTTGCCAGCTTATCTGTCGCCGGGCTGATGCTGATGGCATCTGTCAGGGTGATACAAAGACGCGAGTTCTAACTGCCACGCCCGGCTGCAAGTGGCTCGTGAACGACGACCAGCGGGGTTGACGCCTCTTCAAATCGTCAATCGAAAATCGTCAATCGGCAATTCTTCGTGCCCCCATCACCGCATCCCACCGCAGCGCCGGACTCGATCTCGGACCCTGGTGCGCCAGCCGGATGGCCAGGTCGGCCATATGCTTGACCGCCCAATCGAAGTAATGGGGGGTGAGCGAATAGAGGTCCATGTCCGGCGCCGGATTCATGAAGTCAATCGCATAGGGCACGCCGTCGCGGATGGCCCACTCCACGGTGTTCATGTCGTAGCCGAGAGCGCGCACCAGCTTCAGCGAGTCGTCCACGATGCGATGGTCGAGATCGGGCGAGAGGTGTGAGTGCTCCACGTGATACTTGCGCTCCTTGGGGTCGTATTTGATGGGCAGGACTTCTTCCTGACCCAGGCAAATGCAGCGCACGTAGTGGTCCCAGTGGATGAATTCCTGGAGGATCATGGTGAGCAGGCCGGAGCTGTTATAGGCCGCGAACAGCTCGTCCAGCGAATGGCAGATGTGGACCTCCTTCCAGCCGCCGCCGTGAGCGTCCTTGAGCACGCAAGGCAGACCCACGTAATCGAGGATGGACTCCCAGGGGATGGGGTATTCCAGGTTGCGAAGGCTGTCGGGGTGGATGATCCCCGGGACGTAGTCCTTGTTGGGCAGGACGACCGTCTTGGGGCTGGCGACGCCCAGGCGCGTGGCCAGCGACGCCTCGAAGAACTTATCGTCCGCCGTCCACATGAAGGGATTGTTGATGACGGAGGCGCCTTCCAGAAAGGCATGCTTGAGGTAACTGCGGTAGTACGGCACCTCGTGGGAGATGCGGTCAATGATGACGGCGTAGGGGCACGGCTCGTCCATCCGCGTGCCGCCTAACTTCACGAACTCCGCCTCCACGCCGGCGTCGCGCCGGTTGACCTCCTCGATGAACGCGGGGGGAAACGACCACTCCCGCCCCACCAGCAAGCCGACTTTTAGCGTCATTTTGCGTTTCTCCTTGCAAGGGGAAGAAATGATGAATGCTGAATTCAAAATCAGAGATTAGAAAGTAGAAATCAGAACGAAGACCGTCTTCCTTTCTGATTTTTAGCTTAGTTTAACACCTTCCTGTTCGCCGATCACAGGGGCGTGTGACGAGAATCATATTCACGATTCGGCCTTCCGGTTACAGTGGTTTAGGGGCGCCAACTTGGCCTTCTTCTGCGCGGCGCGGCATTGCGCTCGGCAGAAGCTCGCAACCGTTCTCGTAACTCAAGCTCGGAGGATGACCACATGTTAGATACGGTACTCGACAAAACGGCCGACTTGGCCGGACCGGGGATTGGTGACTATGAAGAGCTGGAGAAGGTTCTTCCCCGTGACTATCGGTCGTTGTTGACGCCCAAGGAAACGCAGCACGCCATCTTTGCGGTGAAGAACTACATCGAACGCCATCTCTCGCACGAACTCAACCTCATGATGGTGACGGTCCCCCTGATCGTCGACGTCGAAAGCGGCGTCAACGACTACTTGGATCGCGACGGTTCGCGGAGCCCGATCCAGTTCCATATCTCCAATGACCACGACAAGCACCCGATTGATGCGCAGGTGGTGCAGGCCGCCACCAAGTGGAAGCGGGCGGCGCTGAAGCAGTTTGGGATGGAAGTGGGCGAAGGACTGTGTACGGACATGCGTGCGGTGCGCAAGGACTACTTTCTGGACCACGACCACAGCGTTTACGTGGACCAGTGGGACTGGGAGAGGGTGATCTGCGCCGAAGAGCGCAACCTGGATTTTCTGAAGGAGGTGGTCAGCAAAATCTGGAAGGTTCTGGTGGGGGCGGAGCAGTATGCCCTGGAGTTGTTCCCCCAGCTGAGGACCGACAAGGTTCCAAACCTCCCCGAGAAGCTGACTTTCCTGCACGCGGAGGATATTCTCGACATGTACCCCGACCTGCCTCGCAAGCAGCGCGAGACGGCCATCCTGCAGGAGTACCCCGCCATTTTCATCATTGGTATCGGCTGGCCGCTGAAGGATGGTTATCCGCACGAAATGAGGGCGGCCGACTATGACGACTGGGTCACGGAAACCCGGTCCGAGGACGGCAGGCCCATGCACGGGCTCAACGGCGACATCCTGGTATGGAATCACGTCACCAAGCGCCGCCACGAACTGACCTCCATGGGCATCCGCGTCAACGCCGAGACGCTCCGGCAGCAGCTCGAGATGTCGGGCCAACTGAACTTCCTCCGGTTCCCGTACCACCAGGCGATTGTGAATCATGAGATTCCGCTCAGCATCGGCGGGGGTATCGGACAGTCACGGACGCTGATGCTCCTGCTGCGGAAGGCGCACTTGGGAGAGGTCAGCGTTACGGTGTGGCCGAAGATCCTGAAGGAGATGTGCAGCGAGAAACATATTCACGTGCTGGAGTGAGGAGGAATTGCCGATTGGTCCTGAGCGAAGCGAAGGATTTTCGATTGACGATTGGAAGGCAAGAAGATAATCCACAGATCTCGCAGATTACATAGATTACAGGATAAGAACAGCACAATTCGCTTCTCTTGCCTTCTTATCGTCAGTCTGTGAAATCTGCGTAATCTGTGGATTCAGCTCTTCTCTTGCAATCGTCAATCGTCAATCTGCAATCGGCAATTCCGCCACCTGTGTAATCTGTGGATTCTTCGCACTTTTTTGAAACAGCGCCGCCGCCGGAATCAGCATCAAAGTGGTTGAGGTTCCCGATGGTCAGGCAAGGTTATCGCGACTCCATCCGATTCACGACTTGCGTTCTCGGCGCTCTCCTGGCGCTAGCCAGCGCGAGTCCCGCCTCGGCCCAGACCAAGCTCTACCTAACGGACGGCACCTACCAGCTTGTGAAGAGCTACGAAGTGCGCGGCGACCGTGTGCGATTTTACAGCCTCGAGCGCTCGGATTGGGAAGAAGTGCCCCTGACGATGGTGGATTTGGACACCACCAAACGCGCCGCGCAGAAGGAAAGCGTGGTGCAGCAAGAGCAGCTCGAGGAGGCCAAAGAGCTTCAGAAAGAGAGGTTCGAGAAACCCGAGGAGAAGGGTTTCCAAGTGGCGCCGGGCGTGTATCTTCCGCCCGACCTCGGCGTCTACGCTTGGGATGGAACGCGCATTATCCGCCTGTTGCAGTCTTCAGGCGAAGTGGTCACGGACAAGACACGCAAGGCGCTGACCATCGCCATGCCGGTGCCGATCTTGAAGGGGCGGCAGCTTGTGGTGCTGGAGGGCGCCAAGGCGCCGGTGCGGATTTCTTCTACCCGGCCCATCTTTTACCTTCAGTTCGCGGATGACGCTACCGGCGAAAACGCCCAGTTGCTGACGGTGAAGTCTGACAAGGAGCGAAGGGTGGTGGAGCGGGTCGATACGCGTCCGCTTCCTGGAGCCAAACCGAGTCAAGTGCGGGAGGGCGTGCTGACGGAGCGCGTGAAGCTGGGGCCCGGGCTTTACAAGATCACGCCGACGGAACCGCTCGCGCTCGGTGAATACGCGATGGCTCAGCTCTCTCGCGAGAACCTCAACCTCGATGTTTGGGACTTCGGAATCGGCGGCGTGGCGGCCGAACTCGACGTACCGCCAACCACCGCCACCACAGGTTCGTTTTCCGAAAAGGGTCCGGTGAACACCCAGCCCGGTCCGCCCAAGCCCCAACCGTCCCCCGGCCAACAGATGCCGAACCCGCCGTCACCGGCGGGTCCGCAGGGTCAGCCCAATCCACACAACTAGCTTACTACGCTAATGTCGCCGTCAATGGGCGAGGATCAGGCCTCACTTACTTGGTTGCATTCGCAGGAACTTCGCACGACAAAAACACAACGAGGCCACCGTCAATGGCCATTTCCAACAGGCGAAGCGGGCTGCCGCCGAATCTCATAGACCTGAACTCTTAACCTGCCGGGTCGCTGGTCTTCTTGGTTTTCCGGGATGAAGGGTGAACTGGACCCTGACGCCGGGCACGAGGCGCACCGGTCCCAACAGGCCGGCCGGCCAGGGCTCAGGATTCACCTTCCAGTCTTCGGGATAAGGAAAGCGGTCGCCATAAGCAGCCACGAGCTTGGTGTAGTCCGGCGGCTTCTGGCCGAGTAGTTCATTAATCAGCAGGTTGGCTACGGCGATCCTGAGGTGATTGACGCCCGGCCGAAGCCAGCGGCTGATCTCCAGACGTAGAGGCCTTTGCCAGGCATCGCCCGCCACTTGACCATTAACCCAGACGCGAGCCGCGTAGCGAACATCGCCGAGGTCCAGCCACACCACTCTGTCAGGTCCCAGAAAAGTCGCCGGAACGTTCACGTCCGTCGAGTACGTTCCCGTGCCGGAAAAGTACTTCGTCGCCCCATCCTCGGTCCACGACCGTAAGACCTTTACCGTCTGAGAGAGGTTTAGAGGAGAACCAAATTGAAGCTTCCAGGGCGTGCTGACGATGATCGGCTTTGGTAAACTGACTACGCTCCGGACCTCCCGTCCGGAAGCGCGCCGCACAAAATAGGTGCCAGGATTCGAAGTCTCGGCCGAAACCGTGCCGCCGTGAAGGATGGGTGAAGGAAGATTAGTTTCGGCCACTTCAGCGTCCGCGTGCGACGCGCCGAAATAGACCACCACCGACCGTCGCGGGCCGAGGTGCAGTTCCAATGCGGTACGGTCACCTTGAAAAGCGTATACTGCCGGAAGAGTTGCGGTGCCAAGCTCCAGGTCCCAGATCTGAGGCTGACGACGCGCAACGCGGAAGGAAGCACGCAACACCTTCTCCTCTTCACCGGTGTTCGCGATGAAGTAGTAGTCGGCGGTCCCCCGAGCCGAAATGCGAGCCCGGCGGTGAATGAATCCGATCTCGCCATCGGGCTTTTCGAGGGAAAGGTCAGGCGGGCAGGCGTGAAGCAGCACGCGCCGCAACTCACTTTCGTTCTCGATCGATATGCTTCGACCCAGACCGTAGGAGTGGTCACCGTGGGAGTCGGTCGTCCCACCGGTGCCGAAGACCTGCTCGACCAGGAATCTCAAACGCTCGTTGTCAGCGGCGTTGTTCAGACCTCCGTAAACCCGGTCCGGCAGCCGGCCAGTGGCCACCGCTGTCCCTCCTGCGCGGACGAAGGCTGCGATCTTGTCCAGGGCGCGCAACCGGATGCCGGTGAGGCGAGGCAGCAAGACAACGGCGTACGAGGCATCGCCGATCTCTAGATGGGTTCCGTCGATCGTCGCCCGCTGCTCAAGGATGTCACCCGAGATGCCATCAAAGGTGTATCCGGAAGCGATGATCTCACCCAGCACCCGTGCTTGGTGGGAGAGAGCATTCTTCAGGCCGAACTCCGGTATCTCACCCTCCTTGGCCTGGGCCAGTCGATTGCGAACCTGGAACACCGTGTGAAGACTTCCCGGCGGCGCGTTGGCCTCAGCATCCTCAACCGGCAAATAAACCAGGACGTCGCTGACGGGCCTGCCCTGCTCAAGCACAAAAGAGGCTCGATGCACGTAAGCCGCCAGGTCAGGAAGAAAAGGCCACCAGGTTTGATTTATCCCAAACGCCGCCCCTGCATAATCCTGCCAACCAGGGCTACCTGCGGAAGGTGGAGAGTAAGGAAGCGTGGAGGCGCCGAGTTCCGTCATGCCGGTGAGAAACTGCATGTCAGCAATTACCTTGAGGTCGTCGAGCGTATCGGTGAAGCGATTGGGAATTCCTGCCCACGTCGCATATTCGGCCAGGACACGCTTCTTGCCATAGAAGTGCGCAGCCGAACTTGCCCAGCGACCTTCCGTGAATTCCTTCCAGTCGTATTGCTCGCCGCCGGGGAAATCCACCAGGGCATAAGTCCGCTGGGGAACTGCCGGAACTCCGTAGGCCTGAATCTCCAGGCGGAGATCGTGTCGCCGGGTCCATTCATGAAGAGGCCGGGCATATCCATCCACAAACAGGTCGGCAACGGTCTCCCAGAAATCGAAGCGAGTGTCTTCGGTGCGGGGGCCGAGGTCTTGGAACAGGTAGGGCAGGGAGGGCGTGAGGTCGTAGCCTCGGCGCCGCTTGAACTCGTCCAGGAAGGCGGCTGTCCAGTCGGAGTTGTAGGCCTCCAGGCTGTCCGCGAATAGGGCGCGGAGCTGTCCAACCGGGCCTGATAGTTTGCTTAGCACCGCCGATGAATAACGATTCAGCGCCGACGGCGACAGGTGATCCAGGACGTAGCCTTCGCCCCCCAGGGATGGACGCTTCACGCGCATGTGGGTTGGGGTGGATATGAAAGTGAGGACTTCCGTCTGCTGCGGCACAGGTAGGCTTGCCCTTCCACCCGCGGCCACCGCAGAGGTGACGTCGCGAAAGGAAGAGCCGCCGTTGGAAGACTCGGGAGCGAAGACCGCCACCAGCTTCTCGTCAGGTTGCAGGACCGGCAGGCTGACGGCGCCGGTCGGATCCAGATGGACGGTGGCCATCCGAATGGCGTGGGCCGCATCTTCGATCGAGACCGAAGGACCCCCGTAAGGCCAGCCGCTGCCGCCTACCACATCCACGGTCATACCCAGACGATGAGCTGTCTCAACGGCGTATCGATAAACGCCCAGGTACTGGGGCGAGAGAAAAGGTAAATTCTTGATACCCAGGGCCGGGTCATCAACTTGCTGAGGATACTCCGGGTAGACGAGCACGCCGCCCAGACCGGCTTGGTGCATCCGGGTCAACTCTCTAAGCACCTCTGGCTTGGTCACCGCCGACCCGAACCACATCCACCAGGCGATCATCCGGCAGTCGGGCGGCGGACTCTTCACCGTGGCAGGGTCGGCTAGGGTATCAGGACAGCCAGACGCCGCGATCAAACGGCCCCCGAGCACCCCCCACAGGACGACTGCGAGAACTGACGCTCGACGCATGAAGAGAATCTCCCTTTCCATGACCGCGCTGATTCCCCGTTGGCCCTTGCCAAGGCTGCCAAGTGTGGCATGAGTGGATTGCTGATTGCCGACTGACGATTTGAAGGGGCGATGCTCGGCACGTCTCTTTCAATCAGCAAGTTGCAGCTCTAGAATCTGGGAGCACATTCCATCATGTCACGGTTTATTGACCGGCGCTTGCGGGGAGCTTCGGGGGCGCGTGCCGTCACACGATGGCGAAAGTGGAAATCTGGCTTGATGTGCGCTAAGATAACGTGACTGTTTGGTCGAGTAGGGGGTCCAACCCATATCGCGAATAGGAAGGATGAGAACATGAGAAAAAATATTTGCCCTCGGCCAGGACTGGCTGCCGTTGTCGGCGCGGCCGGCCTCTTGCTGTTCACCATCACGGGACAGGCCCAGCAATCGCTCCAGGTATTGCACCATCATGTGCGCCCGGCAGTTGCCAGCGGGCAGGCCGCGCCGGTGGGTTTGCTTCGACCCACTCAGCGCATGAACCTCGCTATCACCCTGCCGCTTCGCAATCAAGCCGAACTCACAAGCTTGTTAGCCCGGCTCTATGACCCCACCAGCCCCGATTACCGCCATTTTCTCACCGTGGCTCAGTTCACCGAAGAGTTCGGACCCACGGTGGAGGATTACCAGGCTGTGGTCAATTTCGCCCAAGCCAACGGTTTCACTGTCACCGACACGCCCCCGAATCGACTGCTGGTGGATATTAACGGGACGGTGGCGCAAATCGAAAAGGCTTTCCACGTCGCGATGAGGGTTTATCGGCACCCGACGGAGAACCGCATGTTTTATTCGCCGGATCGTGAGCCCTCCCTCGATCTGAGCGTGCCCGTGGCGCACATCGCCGGTCTGAATAACTACTCCATACCGCGCCCCAAGCTAAAGAAAGCTGCCGCGGGGCAGGCAATACAAAGCCACGCCGGCTCGGGCCCGGGTGGTGCCTATCTTGCCAGCGACATGCGGGCAGCCTATTACGGCGGCACCGCCCTCACCGGTAGCGGACAGGCCGTCGGGCTCGTGGAGTTTGACGGCTACAACCTCAGCGATGTGACGTCGACCTTTGACGGACACTCATACTCGGTTGCCATCAACAACGTGCTGATCGACGGCGCCAGCGCGGGCTCGGACGGCGACGATGGTGAACAGGTCCTGGACATCGTCCAGGCGATTGGCATGGCGCCAAGCATGACGCAGGTTCGCGTCTACATCGCGCCCGGCACTTCGTCCATCGGCGTCGGTGACAAAGACCTATTCAACAAAATGGCCACCGACAATATTGCCAAGCAACTGAGTTGCTCCTGGGGTTGGAATCCGGATGACACGTCGTCGGACGATCCCATATTCCAGGAGTTTGCAGCGCAGGGCCAGAATCTTTTCGTCGCTTCCGGCGACGCCGGAGCGTACACCGGGTCGAACGCTACCGACGATAGCTATCCCGCGGAGAGCGTTTACGTCACGGCGGTGGGAGCCACCGACTTGACCACGAATGGCGCTGGTGGCTCCTGGGAATCGGAAACGGCGTGGGCAGACAGCAGCGGCGGCCCCGCTGACAATGGCTTCGCCATTCCGAGCTGGCAAGCGGGGGTGGCCAATGCGTCCAATGGCGGTTCCACGACCATACGCAATGTGCCGGACGTGGCCGCGGAAGGCAATTTCGACAACTACCTTTGCGACCAAGGCTCGTGTTCGGGAGGCTGGGGCGGTACCAGCTTCGCGGCGCCGCGCTGGGCCGGCTTCCTGGCCCTCATCAATCAGCAGTCGGTGGCCAACGGCAACTCGACCCTAGGCTTTATCAACCCGACCATCTACACGATCGGTCAGGGCGCCAATTACGATAGCGACTTCCACGACATCACCAGCGGAAATAACAATAACGGCCAAGGGCAATCGTACAATGCGGTGATTGGCTATGACTTGGTCACCGGATGGGGAAGCCCTAACGGGCAGGGCCTGATCAACGCGCTGGCCGGGTCTGCGACGCCGAGCTTCACGCTCTCGGATTCGCCCACCAGTCTGACCATCACCCAGGGCGGCGCCGGTGGTACCAGCACCATCACCGTGAATGACCAGAACGGATTCACCGGCAGTGTAAGTCTCACCGCGTCGGGTCTGCCCAGCGGTGTAACCGCATCGTTCAACCCATCCAGCACATCCACAACTAGCACGCTCACCCTGACGGCGAGTAGCTCGGCCACTACCGGGAAGGCTACGGTGACCATCACCGGCACCTCCGGCAGCCTAGTCGCAACCAGTACTCTGGCGCTCACGGTGAATGCCCCGGCAACACCGAACTTCACCATCAGCGCCTCGCCCACTTCGCTGACTGTAACCCAAGGGAGCAACGGAACCAGTACCATCACTATTACCAGCCAGAACAGTTTCAACTCTGCGACTACGCTTAGCGCCACCGGCCTGCCCAGCGGCGTGACGGCGGCGTTCTCGACCAATCCGGTGACTCCGCCGGCGAACGGCAACGTGACCTCGACACTGACCCTAACCGCTTCCGCTACGGCGACCACCGGAAACGCCACCGTCACCGTGACCGGAACTTCCGGCTCCCTCAACCACAGCACCACCATCGCCTTGACGGTGAGTTCGCCCTCGGGACCGCAAACCGCGGTATACAACGCCGCGCTCAAGGCTCCGGCGTGCGGGACCGTCGGCAGCTCGTGTGACTCGGGTCCGTCCCTGCTGCTGGGGCGGGATCATATGTCGGGCGGCGCGGAACCCAATCAACCCAACACCATCAATAATTCCTGCTCCGATGGCACGGCCGGAACATTCCACTCCGACGAGTCCAACGACCGTATCGTAGTTGCTTCGACCAGCGGTGGCGCGTTAACGCACGGCACCACGGCAACGGTCACGGCAACCGTTTGGGCCTGGAGCGGCTATACCTCCGACGCTCTCGACCTTTACTACGCGGCCAACGCCAACAGCCCTTCGTGGGTTTTCATCAAGACGATTGTCCCCACGAGGGCTGGAGCGCAGACGTTGTCGGCCACGTTCACGCTTCCGACCGGCACCCTTCAGGCTGTTCGTGCGCAATTCCGCTATCAGGGAAGAGCGTCCTCGTGTACCACCGGGTCCTACAACGATCACGACGACCTGATCTTTGCGGTGAAGTAAGCATAGACAGTCAACAATCTGATCCTCCGACATCAACCATTCGAGCCGGCCCCGCAGCAGGCCGGCTCGATGTTTATTGGTATTGATCCGCGTGCGTTCGATTCGCGTATGGAACCGATTGCCGACTTCCCTTTGATGAGAAGCGCGTCGTTAGAGGTGACCTCCGTCTCGCGCTCGTGATTACCGGAGGCGACTGCGGCAAGACGACCGCGGCAAGTTTTGCCGTGCGTGAACCCCGCGGGGTGGATGGTCCTTGCCCAGTGCCTCGTGGAGTCGTTCGTTGCTCCGGAAAGGCGCACGCGTAAACCTTTGTCAAATCAGAACAACGAAGATGGCTGAGGCATGAGGGCATGTGGCATCTGGTGTGCTGACACGAGGGCGAGGTATCCGGTAACACGGGCGCCACTTTACTCGGGCAGTTGGTTGGCCGGAGATTTAAGTTCTGCTCGCGAATGCCGATAGAGGGCCTTGGATAAGGGCCACCGGCCGCTGAGGGATCAACGGCTGGAGTTTTATTACGTTGGTAAGGGAGGCAGACAATGTCAGTGGCCGGGATTTTTTCGAGTAGCCTATTTTCGAGCCTGCAAGGGACACAGAACAACGTCCAGAATCAACGCAAAGAGTTTCAACAGTTGGGTCAGGACCTGCAAGCCGGTAATCTGGCCCAGGCGCAGCAGGATTTCGCTACGCTAACTCAAAACGCGTCAACCAGCACCCAGGGCACCAGCAACAGCGCCAATACCATCAGCCAAGCCCTCAGCGCCCTCGGGCAGGCTCTCCAGAGTGGGAATCTGACTGCGGCGCAGCAGGACTAT
>Ga0209039_10002755_pt1 | contig 14524 bp, 16 predicted proteins | sample BogFormECP12_OM1_FD_188238 | JGI IMG/M metagenome (GOLD analysis project Ga0209039, IMG submission 188238) | Bog forest soil microbial communities from Calvert Island, British Columbia, Canada - ECP12_OM1 (SPAdes) (version 2) | ecosystem: Environmental > Aquatic > Freshwater > Wetlands > Bog ... | reverse complement strand
AAGTGTCAACGATGTCCCCGGTCTAATGTGTCAGCGATGTCGCCGGTCCGGACCCAGCCTTGCGGCACGGCTCAAGCCGTGCCCTGATACAATGCGCAATTTCGGAATTCAGGTTCAGTTCATCCCGCACATCCCCGGATTACTGCACATTCCGCCGGGGCACCTTGGCATCTCAGTCGCCTTCGATCCGCTGGCTACATGCGCGGCGAAAGTGGAAAGCTCTTGCGTCAGATGCTTCTGGCCGCACGAAGGACACTCCACGCCCGGTGCGTCGTCGGTGCGGCGCACCAGCTTCTCAAACTTCGTCCCGCAATCGTCACAGCGATATTCAAAGATCGGCATACACTCCATTATAGGAGAACACATGCCATCCATAACGCTCATTCTGACTCCTGACTCCTGACTCCTGAACTTCCATATCCCGAAGGGAATATCAAGGGCGCAGCCCTTGCTCCATCAGCAGCGAACAGATGCCATCCATGACGCCGCGCACCTCGGCGGCGGAGCCGTTGTAGTTGTTCACCAGGATCGAGAATGCCACCCACTGGCCGCCGGGCTTCTCGGCGTAGCCCGAAAGCGCGCTCGCATGGGAGAGCGAACCGGTCTTGGCGTGGATGTGTCCGGCGGCGGCGCCATCGCCGAGCCGCGTCGCCAGCGTTCCATCCTGGCCGCCCACCGGCAGCAGCGAAATCCAGTTGTCGCGCGCCGGCGAATCGTACATGTAGCGCAGCAGCTTCACCACCGCCGCGGGCGTCACCAGGTTGAGGCGCGAGAGCCCGGAGCCGTCCATCAAATTGTAAGCGCCAGTCTCGATGCCGGCTTCCGCCAGAAAGACCTTCTCTTCTTCTCGCGCCGCCTCGAAGCTGCCAATCCCCCGGCGCGCCCGCCCCACCGCCCGCAGCGCCAGCTCGGCGTGTAGATTCTGGCTCACTTTGTCGGTGATCCGCAGATCTTCCAGAAGCGGCGCGGACGTGCGCGATGCCAACTCAATCCCCAGGTCTTCAGCCGGTGCGGGGGCGGGTTCGATCGCCTGGTCGGGGTATAAATGCCTGGTCCGAACGCTTCCGGCCACCGCGATGCCACGCTCTTCGAGAGCCTGCCGCAACGCCGCCGCGGCATAAAGCGCCGGATCCTCGATGCCCAGCGGCAACTCCTGCCCGCGATCGCTTAACGGCAGCGTGCCCCATAACCGCACGTCCCGGCTGCCGGGAATTCTCTCCATGCGGACCCTGCGGTCGCCCCCGGCGGCCACCGTGCGGACGCGATTCTCCAGCAGGTAGTATTCCACGGGTGGGTTGAGCGACAGCACGGCCGGATCACCCACGGCCGCCCCCGGGCGGATGTTGAGGGTCAAAGTATTGTCGTTGAGCGTGAGAGCGGAAATCGGCGGCCCGTCGTCGGAGCGCGGATCGTCAATCGACCAGCCCGCTGCGTAAGGCTCCCAAACGTACCAGGTGTCGTCGCCCACCACGTCGCCCTCGATGCGTTTCACGCCGTGCGCGGCCACTTGACCGGCAAGGTCCGCAATCGCCGCCAAAGGATTGCCGGTGGCATTGCCGGTCGTAGGGCCAATGCGGTAAGGGATGGCGCGGGCCGAGAGGTTGGGATCGCCGCCGCCCACTAGCCGCAGCGCGCCGTGGATACGCCCTCCGGCATCCGGCGGGTCGTCCGCCACTACCCGCGTCCGAAAAGTAAAATCCGGCCCCAGCCGCTCGAGCGCCATGGCCGTCGTAAACAGTTTGGTGTTGGAGGCTGGAACGAAGAAGTGGTCGGGGTTCGCCTCGTAGAGCGTCCTTCCGCTCGCCAGATCGACGATGCGAATGCCCCAGAAGGCGGTCCGCGCAGCCGGCGATGAGGCAATCAGGCGCTCGATATTTTCAGCCAGCGAAGCAGCCGATAAGCCACCAGCCAGCATCAACGCCGGCAGCAGAAGCAGCATTCTCCCAGGTCGGCTCATCGGCCGGTCACCTTAGCTTCCAGCCAGATTAAGGGGATCAGAATCATCACCAGGCAGGTGCCCATAAGCGGGATCCCCACCACCACGCCCACCCCCAGCGCCGAGGCCGCATAGCCCAGCGTAGCCGGCGCCAGCAAACCGCCCACCAGCGCCACCGAAAAGATGCCGTTGAAGAAGCCGGGATGATAGTAAGGAAAACGGCGGCCGATGGCTTCCGCCACCAAGGGAAAGATGCTGGCATATCCGCCGCCGACGAACATCGCGCCGGTGGCCGCCCCGAATCCGTTGTCCGTGAAATAGAGAACCAGGCAGCCGAACAGAGCCGCCGAAACACTCGTCAGCAGGAGCCGCGCGTGGCTGACCCGTGGCAGGATCGCGACCGCGCCCAGCCGGCCCCCCATGAGAAACGCCCAGTAGAGAGCCAGATCGAACAGCGCGGCTTTGGGGCTCAGCCCAACCCGGCGGATCAGGAACAGCGGCAGCCAGCCGGCAATCGACCATTCGTTGCCGAATTGAAAGAACAGCAGCAGGGCGAACAGGACGGCCCCGATGCCGCGGAAATCCCGGAAAGCCTGCCGCAACGTCGGTTGCGAGGCCACCGGCGGCGCTTCGTATGAGCTCTTGTAATACAGCCCGGCAAACAGCCCCGGCACCACCGCCATGAACATCAGGATGGTGGGCACGGAATATGCGTAAAACGTGCCGCCCACCAGCAGCGTGGCTGAGAGGCACCCGAGTCCATACCAGATGCCGCCCAGATTGACCGTGCGGGCCGCGTCCGTTTGGTAGCTTCGGGAAATGGCATAAAACAGCGCCATATTCAAGAGCCCGGCGGCGATCCCCAGCGTCAACAGGCCGCCCACCCGCCACCAGGAGGAGAGCAGCCGCGAAACCGCGGCCAGGTAGGCCAGATCGGCGCAGGAAAGCGCGCAGGAAAAAACCAGCAGAAATCTCAGTCCGCGCCGCACGATCATCGGCCGCGCCAGAGCCGCCGCCGCTACAATCCCCACCGCAAGGCTCAGGAAGTAATTCCCCACCGCCACAAAATCCGGCGGATCGCGGTGGTATCCCCAAGCCGGCAGGATGGCGCCCAGCAATGCCAGCAGGAAGCCCGACAGCAGGAATCCAGCCAAGGCTTTCCCATCCGCGGCGGAGGGGACCTCGGTGGGCGCCAGAACGGAATTCACAGGTCCGATTGTAACGCCTGGGCGGATGGAATTCGGAATCCGGTGGGAGGCCGTTCGCCATGCAAGGCGTTCCGACCGAGCCGACACCCATGGTCTACCGCATTGGAGCACCGCATTCCGGGGTTAAGGCAGCAAGCCTTTGGGGCCCGACCAGCGCTGAAACTGCGGAAACCTTCCCTGGTTTTCCCTCCCCTGGTTTTCGTCCCCCAATCCCAGCGCTAAGCCCGCCAGCCGCGCACAGATTTCCCGGACGAATAAGAATTAAAAAGAAAAGATATGAATTCTTTCTTGACTTTAAATCTATCCGCGCATACGATTGGTGCTAAGGAGCTATGACGGCTATGACTAATGGGATTTTGGCTCGCGCGGCAAACGTCGCGCTGATTCTCGCTTCCGCCGGGGTCTGTGCGCAGTTGGTGTATTCCCAATACTCCCGAGCAAATGCGCGGCTTTCAATGAGCGCCTATCATGTCGGGGACCGAATAGGGGATTCTCCCGAGTTGGATCTTAGGACGGGGCACGCCACGCTGCTCCTCATGACAGCAAGCACGTGCCATTTTTGCACCGAGAGTATGCCCTTTTACCGGAAGCTTATTCCAGCCGCTGGGCGGTCGGGCGTGCGAGTCATCGGCATCAGCAACGAAGAACCCAATACCAATCGGTCTTATCTGACGGAGAATGGCATAGCTGTCGCACGCGTTGTCTCGATTCGCGGGAACCATTTGAAAGGCAGTGGCACGCCAACGCTGATCCTTGTTCGAAACAACGGGACGGTTGCTGGCGTATGGTCGGGAAAGCTCGATTCAAAGGCTGAAGGGCAAGTGCTGGACGCAATCGCGGCCCCATAGAATTCAGTGACCTGCTTCGAGGCCTCGATCGGCAAACAATTGAACACATTACATTACAAGGAGGCAATACCCAATATGAACGCAACAAAAACATGGCTCATTCTGGCCAGGCTGGCTCTGGTGCTTCTGCTTGGCTTAGCATCCCGTCAGATCGCAAGGGCGGACGGCTGCACCGACTACTGTGATACCGCATACCTATCGTGCATCGCCTCAAGCGGCGAGGACCCAAACTGCCTGTCGTGCCCGTGCAATTGTGCAATGTGTCTGTGTTACGTGGGGTGCGGCGATGGTGACTTGCAGTGGTGTAAGAACAACGGCTGCAATATGATTGATCAGTAAGATTAGGGACGCTCGCCTCTAACTCCTCGGCGACGAATGTCTGAGGCGCTCAGAGGATCGGCAATGGAACTTCAACGATTCTTCAGACGAAACGGAATACGCCGGCTGGTCGCCAGCGTATTCCTGCTTTTCCCCGTCAGTCGCGGCGGTGCTCAATCTGAAGCGCCAGCGCGACTGGAGTTCGTTGCTTCGATTAAACCCACTGAGAACGAACAAGGGCTTCCGGCGGCCTTTGGGCCGGGATTTCACGGCGTGTATGCGCGCGGCGAAACGGTCTATGGCTGGGGCACCACCCTTGAATACATGATTCTGTTCGCCTACCAACCAATAATGCCTAATACGGAAATCCTTGGCGGCCCGGGTTGGATGCGCTCCGCAAAGTACGATCTGGTGGCAAAGCCGAGCCGGCCAGCTAGCCCGGACCGGCCGGCTAGCCTGGGTGAGCTGCGAATGGGTTTGCGGACCGTGCTGGCGGAACGATTCCATCTCGAGGTCCACACAGAGGATAGGGAAACGAACGCGTACGTCCTTGAGGTGTCCAAGAGCGGCCCCCGCCTTCAGGAGACGCCCGGCCCAAAGGGTGAAGTCAGAGCCTCCGGGCTCTTCAGCGTTTCAGCAAGGAACGCCACCATGGAGCAGCTCGCATCTCACCTGAACATTTGGGTGCTGCGGTGCCCCGTGGTGGACAAGACCGGACTGAGGGGATTTTACGATTTCAAACTGCAGTTGCAGCCGAACCTCGACACCGGAATGCCCGGTGCGGCCGAAGCACAACCCAAGGGAATAGTGCCTGGGCTCATCGACCCTGGCATCATTATTGCCGCGCTGGACAAGCAGTTGGGACTGAAACTCAAAGCCCAGAAGGTCCCGATTCCGATAATCGTCGTGGATCGTGCCGAGAAACCATCGGAGAACTGAGGCGTCAGACTGTGCGGTGCCGGAACTCTCCGCCGCTATCCGAAGTTCCGACTTTTCTTGGGCGCCCCTTTCCTTGTAAAGAATTCGGAATCCGGTAGAAAGGCCGTTCCGAAATCGGGAGAACTGGCCGAGGCTGGGCTTTGCTATCAGTCGATTAGCTATGGCAGACGGGTTGCTTAGCTCTACGCAAGGTTCTATAGAGGATATTCTCACTTTGGTGCGTTGTTGCCTCCGTTCCGGCTCGACGCCGCCGCCCCGCCCGGTCCCATCTGCCGGAGCGGGGCGATTTTTTTGTTCTGCTAAACTGGGATTTCTCACCTCAAGATGCCTGGACCCTATGCCTACTGGATGGACCGCTGGGAGCGGAAGCTCGCCACTCGGGACACCAACCGCGTGGTTCGTCCGTTTGAATGGGGCACCGAATGGCTGCACTCGATCGGCTTCCCGCCCTGCCCGACCGTGGCCAACGGCGATGCGGCTGCCTCGGTGGCCCGTTTCGCAACCGAAGCCGTCGCCCACTCCGATCGCCTTTATTCCTACGCGCCGGTTCGGGATTTCCAGCTGCGGGAAGGCCGGCTGACTTTTTCGAGCCCGGTGGAATCCCCGTACCCGGAGAACAATACCGTCCGTGCGTTGTGGTTTCCAGCCGCGCGGGACCGCGGACGCGCCCTCGTCGTGCTGCCCCAGTGGAATTGCGGTCCCGACGGGCACGTCGGACTGGCAAAGCTGTTAAATCATTTCGGAATCAGCGCGCTGCGCATGACCATGGCCTACCACGCGGAACGCATGCCTCAGGAGCTGTCCCGCGCCGATTACCACGTCTCGAGCAATATCGGGCGCACCATTCACGCCACTCGCCAATCCGTCATCGACACGCGCGCCTGCCTGGACTGGCTGGCGCAACAGGGCTATCAGCGGCTGGGGGTGTTGGGAACCAGCCTGGGCTCATGCGTGGCCTTCGTGGCCGCGGCCCACGACCTGCGCGTGAAGGTGGGCATCTTCAACCACGTGTCCAACTACTTTTCGGACCCGGTCTGGACCGGAATATCATCCCAGCACGTGCGCCAGGGCTTCGGCGACGTGGTGAGCCAGGAGGATCTGCGGCATTACTGGTCCGTGATCAGCCCCGCCAGTTACCTGGAGCTCATCCGGGGCCGCGACATGCGCAACCTGCTGATCTGGGCCCGGCACGACTCGACTTTCCTTCCGGTTTATTCCCAGCAGGTGCTGTCGAGCTTCCGCGAAATGCGCTTGCCGCATGAAGTGTTCACGCTACCTTGCGGCCATTACACCACCGGCCGTTTCCCCTTCAACCTGATGGACGGCCTGGCGATGTGCCGATTCGCCGCCCGCAACCTGTAACTCAAGCATTACATGGCGCTTAGCAGCAGCATTTCGAGAATTTAATATTGACAAGCCGAAACGCGCGTGAGAGCATGTAAACATCACTGGAAAAGGAGGTGGTCCAGCATAATGGAAAGTAACATACGACCGCGCGAGGTGGCCGACTGTTGAAGGTCGCGCCGATAATGTAGCCGATTCCGTCCAGTATCGGAATCACGTTCCTGTGGACCGGCTGCCTCAAGCGTCAGCTTAAGCCTCAGGTTTTTTTCTTTGGCTACCTCCCCCGTGCCCCGATAGCGGGTCACGGGGGATTCGTCTTTTTGGTATACTGAGAGTCTCGAAAGGAATCCCCGTAACAAAATGAAGGCCGGTATTCACCCCGCTTATAACGAATTGAATGTGATCTGCGCCTGTGGCCATACCTTCAAGACGCGGTCGACGCACAAGGGCGATATCCGCGTGGAAATCTGCTCATCCTGCCACCCCTTCTTCACCGGCAAGCAGAAGCTGATGGACACCGCCGGCCGCATCGACAAGTTCGAGAGGAAGTACAAGGAATCGCGCGCCGCCAAGAAGGCCCAACCGGTAGCGTAACCCGAAAAACGAGTTTGCAAATGGCAAGGGGCCGGACGACGTCCGGCCCCTTTGCTTTTTCCCGGCCCGCGCCCAAGCCGGCTGGCGGGAAGTAATTTAATTTAATGTACTAGCCCTTACCGTGAAATTCACCCGCATTCATCGGCCGAATCGGCCCGTGCCCAGGATAGACGCACCTGGCGCCGCGCTCCCGTAGCAGTCGCCAGCTCGCAGCCGCGAAGCCCCCGTTGTCCTCTCCGGCCAGTGCCAAAGGTGTAAGGTCACCGGTAAAGACGGAGCCGTCGTCGAGCAGGAGGGATACACTGTCATCGGAGTGTCCCGGCGTGCAAAGGATCTCGCCCGCGATACCGATGCGGTCGAGCACCGGTCGGCTCTGAGTGAATGAAATCGTCACGTTGTCGGGCAGAGTGATGTCTGAGTATCGATCCCGAGGCTTCACCCAGGACTTCATGAGCGGGATCGCGCCGACTTGCGTTTCGAGCACCAGCAGCGGAACACCCGCCTGTTTGAATTCTTGGGCAAGGCCGGCATGATCTATATGGTAGTGCGTCGCGAGGCCGTACCGGATTTCCTTGACAGGCACGCCCATGCGATCGAGGTTCGCGCGCATTGTCCCCATGGTCCCCGGCCAGCCCAAGTCCACGAGCAAGCGCGAGGTGCCGGCGCTGACAACCCAGTAGTTGGTCGAGCGGTATCCGACGTTCACAATTGTGACACGCGATGCCTTGGCCATAGCCGCTGCGAAAAGGGGACTCTGTCTCTTTTTCCGCCTGCCTTACTTCCTTCCGCCTGACCCCTTTTTGCGCGCTTTGCGCTCGGCTTCGTGCTTGGCGTGGAGCGCATCATACAAGGGAAGCTGGTCGGGGCGAAGCATGGCCCTGATTTGCGCCACTTGGTCGTCAAAAATCGCGCGGACGTCGGCGTTCCGTTTCTGTGATACCTGATCGAACTCTTCCCGGATATGATCGTAGATCTTCTCCAACTGAATCACCTGCTGCGGGTCCAGGTGGACTTCGCGCGTCATCTCATCGACATTATGTTTGCGGATGGCTTCCGGATCGCGCTTTTCTTCGGGGCCTTTGGAACTGGCAGGCGCTTGCACCGACGTGTTGATATATACCCGGTATGCCAAGGTGCCCACCACCACGCCGCTGAGAAACACCAGAAGCAGGGAAAAGAATGCGGACGGTCTCGTGTTCGCCATGAATCAGCCTAACGGCCGGAGAGATCGAAGCGCGCCGGCATAACGACATCGGGGGCATCCAGCGGATGGGCTTCCGCCAATGCCTCGATGTAAGTCTCGCTGGAGGTGCTGGCGCTCGCGTGCGGCATCGACATGTACACGCCCAGCGCGATGGTCAGAGCCACAGCCGCGGTGACAAAGCCGTTCGCCATGCGACGGAAGGAGAACGTGAAATTCTGGCGCGATTCAATCCGCCCCCAAAGGGCCGGCATAAAATTCGCGCTGGCCTCCGGTGTGGGGCAAGCATCGCGATACGCCCGGAACAGAGCGTCCAGCCGTTCTTCGTTATTGCCGCGCATTGCATTCATATAATACCTCTAATACCTCGAACCGCCTGCCGGTATTCAGCCGGCTTCCTCCCGCTTTTCCGCTGCGCCAAAGGCTTTCAACACCCGTTGGCGGGCCCGGAATAACCGGACCTTCAGAGCATTTTCGTTGACTTTATAAATCTTCTCAAGCTCCTTCAACGAAAGCCCTTCCACTTCTTTCAACATCAGCAAAATCCGGTCTGCTTCGGAAACCGCTCCCAAAAGCGAAGCCACCGACTCGCGGAGCTTCTTCTTGTGCTGGTCGTCCTGATCCGCTTTCCCGCCCGCCACGGCATCGGCCATCATCACCTGCTGCTCCGACAGGTCCGACATCCGGAATTCCTGGCGGCGGCGCTGCTTGCGAAGATAGTCGTAAGCCGCGTTGACCGTCAGCCGATATAACCACGGTTCAAAGACCTCTGCCGTCCGCAATTGGTCGAGAGAAAAATAAAGTCGCAGGAAAACTTCCTGTGCGACATCCTCGACATCTTCCGTACGGGCGATCAACCGGGTGATCGTGCCCAGAATCCGCTTCCGGTACACCGTCACGATTTCGTTGAAAGCAGCGCTATCGCCCTTCTGTGCGCTCTTGATCAGCTCGAAATCAACCAGCATTCGGCACCATACGTGCCGGCGCCCAAAAGCTTCAACTTCTCCATTTGGATAGGCGTACCGGCAAGTTGACAGGTTACAAAGGGGGAAAGGGAATTGCGCATGCCGGATTTCGCCGGATGCAAACCCGTTATTCCAGAGGTTTCGCCAAACCCACTCATAATACAGGAATTACCATTCATCCGCGCACCTTCATCGCGAAAAGCGTCTGATCGTCGAAGGCCGTGGTGGAAAACTGATCGAGCGCCTCGAAAATAGACTGGATGAGGCCGGCGGGCGGTTTTTGATAATTGGCGCGCACCACCTGGGCCAGACGGCCGCGTCCGAACTCCAGGCCGGCGGCGCTCAAATGGTCGGTGATGCCGTCGGAATAGAGCAGAATGACGTCGCCAGGCTGGGCCTGAAAAGTTACCTCCTCGTATTCGCGGGATTCCAGCAAGCCGACCGGCACGCCTTCGGCCCGCACTTTCAAAATCTCGGTGCCGCGGCAGATCATGGGCGGAATCGCGCCGGCGTTGGCCATCAGGATCTGGCGTGTCGCGGGGTCCCATAGCAGCACGCTCAAGGTGGCGTAGCGGGCTTCCACCTTGCGCTCGATGAGCGCGTCGTTGACCGCCTTGAGAAGTTCGGCCGGGCGGTGGCGGCGCGGCGCCAGCGTGCGCAGCAGGCCGCTCATCAGCCCGCCATAGAGGGCCGCCGCCGCGCCCTTGCCGCTGACGTCGCCGAACGCGATCACGGTGCGGCCGTCGCGGCGTTCGAACAGGTCGTAAATGTCGCCTGAGATTTCCCGCGCCGGGCGCAGGCGCACGGCGGCATCCAGACCTTCGATTTCCGGATCGGCGTCGGGCAGCAGCACCCGCTGCAAATCGCGCGCGGCCTGGAAATCCTCTTGCAGGCTCTTCTCGCGCACGGCCACTTCATCATAGAGCCGCGCGTTTTCGACGCTCGACGCGACCTGCGGAGCGAGCAGCGTCAGCGTGCGCACGTGGTCGTCGGTGAAGTAACCCACGCGGTCGCTTTCCAGGTCCATCACGCCCACCACGCGGTCCTGCAAGGCCAGCGGCACGGCCACTTCGGAACGGATATCGGCGTGCGATGCGATGTAGCGCGGGTCCTTGGCAGTGTCGTGCACGCGGACTACCTCGCGCGATTCGGCGGCTGCGCCGGTGATGCCTTTGCCCAGCGGAACGTTGTCGGTCGAGACGCGCTGGTCGTAGCGGATGCTGAAAAGATGGCGCAGCGCCTTGGCTTGCGGATCCACTACCAGGATGCTGAAGGCATCGTAGGCGATCAATTCGCGCACCGTCGATGCGATTTTTCCCAGCAGCTCGTTCAGATTGAGAATCGAAGAGAACTCGCGCGAAATGTTGGCCAGCGTCTTGAGCGTGCGGTTCTGGCGCTCTACGCGCCGGTACAGGCGGGCATTGTCGATGGCAATGGATACCCGCGCAGTGATCAGGCGCAGCAAGGCGCGGTCGTACTCGGTGTAGGCGTTGACGCGCGTGGATTGCAGATCGATCACGCCCACCAGCCGGCCGCGCGCGATCATGGGGACGGCCAGTTCGGTGGAGACGGCATCCACCGTGGGAAGGTAACGCGGATCGTTGCGCACGTCGCCCACCAGCACCGGCTCCCGCAGCGCTGCGGCCTGGCCCGTAATGCCTTCGCCCAACGCGATCGAAAGGTTGCGGATCACTTCTTCGCGATGGCCCACGCCATAGCGGATGCGCAGATCCTGCCGTTTCTCGTTGAACAGCAGGATCGCGAACAGGTCGTAGGGCAGCACCTTGCGGATGATCTCCGCTACATTGGCCAGAAGCTGATCGAGATCGAGCGTCTGAGTGGTGGCCGCGGACACCTCCAGCAGGTAGTCCAACAGCTCCGAGCGCTCGCGAAACCGGACCGAAGCTTTGCGGGTGGATGGCATGGGCGGCTGCGCCGGGCGCGGATCAGGCAGCGGTGGCCTCGACAATCTTGACGCTGGCGCTGGCCCCGATGCGCGTGGCGCCGGCCGCGGTCATGGCCTGAAGATCCTGGAGCGTGCGGATGCCGCCGGAGGCCTTCACACCCATTCGCGGCCCCACCACTTCGCGCATCAGCGCAATGTCGTGAGCGGTGGCGCCGGATGGGCCAAAGCCGGTGGATGTCTTGACAAAATCCGCCCCAGCCTCTTTCGACAGCATGCAGGCCACGGCCTTCTGGTTGTCGTCGAGGAGCGCGGTCTCGAGAATCACTTTCACAATCGCGCCTCCCCTATGGGACACCCGCACCACTTCTTCAATATCGGCCTTGACGGCCTCCTGATCGCCGGAGCGGAGCGCGCCCACGTTGATTACCATATCGACTTCCTGAGCGCCGGCGCAGACCGCCGTGGAGGCCTCGGCCGCTTTGGCCTCGGTGCTGGCCGCGCCCAAAGGAAAACCCACCACCGTGCAGACCTTGACGGGCGAGCCCGCCAGTTCCGCGCGCACCACCGGCACCCAATAGGAATTCACGCACACGCTGGCAAAATTGTACTGGCGCGCCTCGCGGCAAACCTTGATGATGTCGGCGCGCGTGGCTTCGGGCTTGAGGATGGTGTGGTCGATCAACGCCGCGATGCCGGGATCGATCCTGGTCAGCTTCTCGCTGGCCGAGACACGGGTGGCTCCGACGGCGATAATCTCTTTGGTGTTGCGCGAGCAGGTTTGCGCGCAACGCTGCACGCATCCCGGACAAACCTGGTCCGGGAGATTGAGGCCTTCGCCCTTCTTGGCGGCGGCCGCGGGCGCGGCGTCGGGACCGCCCACGCGGGCCAGAATCTCTTCGCCGATTTGCGCGACCAAGGTGTCGAGTTCCGCTTGCGTCACGAGGTTCCCTTTTTCAGATACCGCTGCTCGATGGCCGTGATCTTGTCGATCCGCGTCTGGTGGCGGCCTCCGATGAACGGAGTGGCGATCCAGGTGCGCACGACCTCTTCCGCCTGGGTCCCGGTCAAGAGCCGACCACCGAGCGTAAGCACATTAGAATCATTATGTTCACGGCTATTTCGGGCGGAAGCTTTATCATAGCATAGGGCCGCGCGAATCCCCGGAACCTTGTTGGCCGCCATGCAGGAACCGATGCCCGCGCCATCGATCACTATGCCACGCGTGGCTGCGCCGGAAATCACCAGTTCGGCCACCTGGCAGGCGATGTCGGGGTAGTCGGCGGGCTTCTCTTCGTGCACGCCCACGTCGCGCAGTTGCAGGCCCAGGCTTTCGAGCACCGGCTTGAGTTCTTCCTTGAGCCGGAAACCGCCGTGATCGGAGCCGATGGCGACGGTCTGGCTGGGAGGCGCGATGCCAGAGATCTGGTCGTCGGGAACTTCGAGGATGCGCACGCCGCGCGCGGCCGCCACCTCACGCGCCGAGGGCGTGACAATCGACCCGGCGGGCACGCGAAGGTCCCCGGCGGCCGGCACGTCCTGGGCAGTGATCACTCGCTTCATAGGACCGTTCGTCGTCTGCAATTCGTAAGGACCATTGTAATGAAATCAGGCTTGGTGCTGCCGGTTTTTCTCGACCGCTATTCCCGGTGGCTGTCTCTCGCTCCTGGTCATCGACGGATTACGGCCCGTCCCGGCCGGAACAAGCGTTCGACGAGTGCAACGCCCTGGAGCGCCGTATTACAATGATCGCTGCCCATGTCACAGCCTTCAAAATTCCTGCTGACGGATAGTCAGATTCCCACGGTTTGGGTCAACGTGCTGCCGTCGCTTCCGGAGCCGCTCGATCCGCCGCTCAATCCGCAAACGCGCGCGCCTCTGACGCCGCAAGACTTGCTCCCGCTCTTTCCCATGGAGCTCATCCAACAGGAGTTTTCTCCCCTGCCCCTGATCGACATCCCGGGCGAGGTTATGGATGTCTATCGCCTGTGGCGCGCCACGCCGCTCTACCGCGCGCGCCGCCTCGAAAAGGCGCTCGACACCCCGGCCCACATCTACTACAAGTACGAAGGCACAAGCCCGGCCGGCAGCCACAAGCCCAACACCGCGGTTCCGCAGGCTTACTACAACAAGCGCGCCGGCATCCGCCGCCTGGCCACTGAAACCGGGGCGGGACAATGGGGCAGCGCCCTCTCTCTGGCGTGTCAGTTCTTCGGACTGGAATGCACGGTCTACATGGTTCGCATCAGTTACGATCAAAAGCCGTATCGCCGCATGATGATGAACACTTGGGGCGCGGAGGTCTGGCCCAGCCCCAGCGAGCACACCAACGCCGGCCGCGCGGTGCTGGCGTCAACGCCGGATTCGCCCGGCAGCCTGGGCATCGCCATCAGTGAAGCCGTGGAGGATGCAGCCACGCACGCCGACACCAACTATTCGCTCGGCAGCGTGCTGAACCATGTCATGCTCCACCAGACCGTCATCGGCCAGGAAGCCAAACTCCAGATGCGGCAGGCCGGCGAAGAGCCCGACGTCGTGATCGGCTGCTTCGGCGGCGGCAGCAATTTCGGTGGCCTGGCGCTGCCCTACGTGCTTGACCGCCTGGCCGGCCATGGGCCGCGCCTGCTGGCAGTGGAGCCCTCCGCATGTCCGAGCCTCACCAAAGGCAAGTTCGCCTACGATTACGGTGACACCGCCAAGCTGACGCCGCTCATCAAGATGTATACCCTGGGTCACGATTTCGTCCCGCCTGGCATCCACGCGGGCGGGCTGCGCTACCACGGCGCATCGCCGCTGCTCAGCCACTTGTACCACTTGGGGTACATCCAGGCCAAAGCCTATTCGCAACTGCCCTGCTTCCAGGCAGCGCTGCAATTCGCCCGCACCGAGGGAATTCTGCCTGCGCCCGAATCCTCCCACGCGATTTGCGCCGCCATCGACGAAGCCATCGCCGCGCGCGAAGAGGGCCGCCCCAGAGTCATTTTGTTCGGCCTCAGCGGCCACGGCCACTTCGACCTCGGATCTTACGAGAGCTACCTCAGCGGCAAGCTTCAGGATTACGAATACCCCGGCCGCGATATCGACGTTGCCATCCTGGCGTGAGGGGACAGACTAAGAGGGAGGCGGAAGATAGGAGTCAGGAGTCAGGAGTCAGGAGTCGGAATGAAAAACACGTGTGGCGTGAGAACGGGATGGAAAGATGGCGTTGCGGCGGCCGGGGCTCTCGGACTTGTCGCCGGGCGTGTCTCCGGATTCTCTCGGACCCAAT
>Ga0209039_10002753_pt1 | contig 14531 bp, 17 predicted proteins | sample BogFormECP12_OM1_FD_188238 | JGI IMG/M metagenome (GOLD analysis project Ga0209039, IMG submission 188238) | Bog forest soil microbial communities from Calvert Island, British Columbia, Canada - ECP12_OM1 (SPAdes) (version 2) | ecosystem: Environmental > Aquatic > Freshwater > Wetlands > Bog ... | reverse complement strand
TGTCACGCTTTCGACTTTTCTGTTGCTTATGTACGTAAACATCTACAGAAAGACTAGGTCAGAATTCACCATAGGACTGATTATTTTCTCAACTGTACTTCTCCTGCACGCTTTCGTCGCCATCCCGCTCGTACAACGCGCCTTTGGCTTCGCCGAATCTGGCTTAGGCCCGTTTGCCATGCTTCCCGACCTGTTCACGTGCGCTGCACTTGCAATTCTGCTCTACTTAACATTCAAATACTAACCAATAGCGAACAGGAACATGTCTTATTTAACAGGCTAGCCCCGCGCGCTTGCCATTTCCAAGACGCTTCAGGGTTACGCTATTCCCATGATTCCTTGAGACCTATCTTGCTGCCTGTCCCGCCTTTTGCGGCGAGATAGTTGTGAGCGGTGAGGGCTGCAATGGCACCATGGCCAACGGCGATAGAAATCTGTTTTTCCTCAACATCGGTAACGTCTCCTGCAGCAAACAATCCTTCGATTCTTGTCGACTGATCCTTGCCAACAGGCACTTCGCCCTTCTCGTTGAACTCAATGAGCCCCTTCAGAGGAGCTGTGTTCGGAGTCAGCCCGATTTCGAGAAAAACCCCATCAATATTGATATCGTACCGGTTTTTTCCATCTACGGATTCAAGACTGACACCTGTCAATTCTTCTTTTCCTAGAAAAGCATAAACCGTCATACCTTTGTGTAACGTAACGTTCTTTCGGTTAATGACATCTTCAACGATAGATGCATCGGCTTTGAATTCATTCTTTCGGTGGATCAAGTGAATTTCCGAGGCGAAGCTTAGCAAATCGCGCGCTGCTGTAAACGCAGAGTTGCCGCCTCCCACGACCGCCACACGTTTGCCCCTGTAGAGTGGAGCGTCGCAAGTTGCGCAGAAACCGATTCCTCTCCCCAGAAAAACGTCTTCACCTGGCACGCCTAATCGGTCATATTCCTTTCCTGCACAGTATATCACTGACTTCCCCTTGAAGTGACGATTATCCTCAGTTGCAACATTGAAATCACCATTAGCCTTGCTGATTCGCACCACATTTGAGCCCAAGGCCTCCGAGATTGGATAGCTTTCAACATGACGGCGGAACGCTTCGGCCATGTCTGAGCCGTTCTGGTTGGGCATGCCGAGATAGTTGTCGATGCTCGCAGTATTCTCGATTTGTCCTCCGAGCTTCTTTGCAATCATCAGAGTGTCAAGTCCTTTGCGGGCGGAATATAGGGCTGCAGACATGGCGGCTGGCCCGCCTCCCACAATTATGGTTTCATATTCATGATTTTCGCTTGCAGCAACAGTTTTGCGTTCTCCTTCAAATTCCCGTATGGTTTCTCGCAGTCGTCCATATTCCGCAGGGTTGACTGCTTTCAAAACTTCCATATAGACTGTTTCTGCAGGCAAAGCGCCCTCAAAAGAGTGCGTTTCGTTGATTATCGTTTTGGGGACGGCGGTAACGTTGTATTTCTGGGTGAGCTGAGGAAACTCTGACGCCTCCACCATGTCCGCTTGTATGAGGCTGTTAACGAGGGCAAACTGATGGGCGACATGCACCATCTTGGGACAATAGGGGCACGTCAACGTTACCATTACCTGAACGTGAACTTTCTCCTTGATGCTCCTCACAAGTTCCTCCAGTTCTGCACCCAAACCGGAACGGCGTGAGGAAACCATGAGCACGGCTTGCACGAGTGAGGAAAACTCGTAGCCTACCGTCAACCCATAGAATCTTAACCTGGAGTCCCCTTCTCCAACAACCACCATTGCGGGTATCTTGTCAACCCCATAGTTCATTGCTTCATCGCCGCGCAACACAAAATCATAAACAACCAGCTCGAGCTTTTCTGACATCGAAACGAATTCCTCTAGAAGCTGCCTCTGTTGCACGCAGGCAGGGCAAGCGTTTTCCTGCGTGAAGAAAATCAGTTTCACAGGAGATACGAGATCCTCCAGCACTTTTTGAAGCTCAATTCTAGTTTCACCTTCTATCAACCTAGACATGAGCTCACTATCCCCTCACAACATTATTTTCAACGAACAGTCGCATGGGTCATACAGAACAATCTTGACGTATATTCTTTTTCACGCTTCACAAAAACAGATCCAGAGACCAACACAAGATCCTAAAAAAAGCAAAATTGTCTCCAACTGCGGTTTCAAAAATACAAAATGCGCCTTTGACCTTAGCGGCCTCTACAGAACCGGGCACCTGCAGAGCGTAGTAAGCGAGGAGTGACCTGCGCTCGAGGCTTAGGCAGTGGGTTTTTGCTGAGGAAATCCGCATTTCTTCAGTAGTTTTTGCCATTTCGTATCTGTGATCTTCTGGATTTCGTCAATGATTTTCTCGTTCTGAGGTGTGAAAAGGTGCCTGAAGCGTCCTTGAGCTTGCAAGTATTCTCGGACAGGTTTCTTTTTTTGTGGGGCTAGGGCGATTACCTTGCTGGGCGTTGACAGTTGATATTCGCCGTTGACGGCTTCCCATAATGGAAACACACATGTTTCAACAGCCAAGCGTGACAGCTCAATTGACTTGCTCGGATCACTACGCCATCCTCTTGGGCAAGGAGCAAAAACGTGGAGAAACGCTGGCCCATCGACTTCTATGCCCTTCCGAGTCTTCGTTATCAAATCCTTCCAGTAATATGGCGCTGCCGTGGCAACGTAAGGCATGTCATGAGCCACCATTATATCTCCGATGGGTTTCTTCTGCTCCAGCTTCCCAGGTAGAATCTTACCCGCCTGGGAAGTGGTTGTTGAAGCACCATAGGGTGTTCCACCGCTTCTCTGAATGCCAGTGTTCATGTAGGCCTCATTATCGTAGAGCACGAACAAGAAGTCGTGCCCCCTCTCCACTGCCCCAGAAAGCGCTTGGATGCCGATGTCGTATGTCCCGCCGTCTCCAGCAAAAGCTATAACATCCACCTTTTCATCCTTGATTCTGCCCTTCTTCCTCAAAATCTTCAAAGCAGCCTCGATTCCAGATGCGTTGGAACCGGCCGTTTCAAAAGCCGTGTGCAGCCAAGGCGCAGCCCAAGAAGTATATGGGTAGATCGTTGATGCGACCTCCATGCAGCCTGTGGCTTCAGTAACTATCGTGGGTCCTCGCGTGGCCTTCATTATCAGCCTCAGCACGGTGGCAGGAGCACATCCCGCACAGGCCCTGTGTCCAGACAAGAACAGTTCAGGCTTCTCAACTATATCCTTCGTCGTGAATTTCCCTTCCGAAATTGCACTCATCTCTTTCACTCCCTTATCCCAAGAAACCGAACAAGATCTTCAACATGCTTCGCATTGACTATTTTCTTCAGATCCTCGTAGACTCCCTTTATCTGAGCCGGGTTCGTGTCTCTCCCTCCTAAACCATGAATGTAGTCCACAATGAAGGGATGCGTTTTCTCATCGTAAAGTGCATTACGAATCTCATGGAATACCGCTCCGCCTCCGCCTCCGAAACTCATGCTTCTCTCTAGCACCGCAACTGCTTTCACGTTGACAAGAGCCTTGACCAAAGTTTCAGCTGGAAACGGCCTGTACGTTCTAATCCTGAGAAGGCCCACTTTGGTTCCTTGCGCCCGCAGCTCGTCCACCACAGTCTTCACCGTTCCTGCTGTAGATCCTAAGCACACGATTGCTACTTCAGCATCTTCCAAAGCATAAGGCTCCAATAAACCACTTCCATATCGTCTTCCACTTACCTGAGCATATTCATCATGTATCTCCGGAATCACTTTGAGAGCGTCTTTCATTGCTTCTTCCTGTTGACGCTTAAACTCAAAATAATAGTTAGGCAATGCCACAGGTCCCATCGTCATGGGGCTAGCAGGATCCAGCTTGTAAGGAACAGTTTTTCCTTCATGAGTCAGCACCACCGGAAACTGCCGCGTACCAACGAAAGTGTTCACCACTTCATCGGGGAGGGTCATCACGTTTTCCAACGTGTGGCTCAAAGTAAACCCGTCCAAACCCACCGCCACTGGCAACTGAACGTCGAGATGTTCGGCTATTCTGAACCCTTGAATTATTGAGTCATACACTTCTTGAGCGTTCTCGCAGTAAATCTGTATCCAACTGCTATCTCTTTCAGCCATGGCATCAGAATGGTCACCGTGAATGTTCAAGGGCGCTGATAAAGCACGGTTTGCAATCGCCATTACTACCGGCGCCCTGCATCCTGATGTGACGAATAGCATTTCATGCATTAATGCTAGGCCTGCTGAGGCTGTGGCTGTGAAAACGCGTGCCCCTGTGGCTGAAGCTGCTAGGCATGCCGCCATTGCACTGTGCTCAGACTCTGTGCAGATATATTCAGTGTCAACCTCGCCATTAGCCACATACTCACTGAGTTTTTCAACGATTATCGTTTGGGGGGTTATTGGGTACGCTGCAATCACATCAACGTCGCACTGTTTCACAGCGAGAGCAACAGCTTCGTCTCCGTTTAGGCCCTGAACTTCCTGTTTAACTACAGCTTTCAGTCTCTGCACTTTCCTCTTAAATTCTCATTACAATAGCTTTTGCAGGACACTCATTTGCGCATATGCCGCATCCCTTGCAGAAGCTCAAATCAAACTCGATATCTCCCTTCTCGCTTTTCCAGCGTATCGCACCGTCGGGGCAGAAAATCGTGCATGTCAGACACTTCGTGCATTTTGTAGTATCCCTCTCCGGCCTGAAGGTTTTCCAATCACCCGTCAAATATGTAACGCTGGATTTCCAGCACACGCCTGCTGGCGAAGCTTCCTTCCACGTTTTTTCTTTACTCATTCAGATTTCACTCCCTGAAAGGCCTCCTTAACCACAGCGAAATTTTTAGCTGCCACATCAGGTCTGAAGCGTCCATTAATCATTTTTTCAATAGTCTCCAAGCTGACGACTCCGGTTATCCGTGCCACAGCCCCCAGCATAGCTGTGTTCGTTATCGGCATCCCCAATATCTTCAAGGAAATGTCAGACGCTTCTATAGCCCAAACCTTTCCAGCATTCGATTTGAGCATTTTCCTAATCTCTGCTGGACTTTCTTTCGTATTAACAATAATGTTTCCTTCTTTTTCATCTAAACCGTCGGCCACGTTTACGGTCTTGAGCAACGTTGGATCCAAAACAGCCACAATGTCTGGACTGTAAACCGCACAGTGAATCTTTATAGGTTCTGTGCTTATTCTAGTGAAGGCTGTCATTGGAGCTCCCATCCTCTCTGGACCGAACTCCGGAAAAGACTGAATGTATTTTCCTTCGGCAATGGCGGCCCTCCCCAAGAGCTCGCTAGCCGTCCAAGCTCCTTGGCCACCTCTACCATGCCATCTGACCTCAAGAATTTTCTTCAATACACTTTTCTCCATGAATCTTTCACCTTAAATACAGAACCTTAGATATACACTTTACTGGGGGATATGCATCTTTTCAAAGACTCCGTTTGCCGTCTGTTCACGTTACCTATTCGACCCTTCAGTGGTATATCCTGCCCCAACTGTGCGTTTATATGGAGCAATGTTACACTTGGCTTCAAAGAAAACTCATTTCCTGTCCGAGCCGATGTAAAGCGAGATCAGACAGTTTCTCGGTTTAGGCTTGTAGTTTTATTTCACAGGCACTACAGCCCATAATACTGTGCCAATATGTTCAGGTCAAGTACGTCAATAATTCCATCGCAATTGATGTCTGCGTTCGGGTTCCATCTTGCTTGACCCGGCCGAGATCCATAAGCAAGAGCCAAGTGGACCAAATCTGCAAGATTGACTTTTCCATTGCCGTCTATGTCTCCAGGAACAGTTACAGTCACATAGCCGGCGTCAAACGTGTTATTGGTCGTGTTCGTTTCATCGAAAGTGCCTTCTGCCGCGGCAGTTATCGTGTAATGACCTTTGGCGAAGCCTGTCGTATTTCTCGTAAATGTCACCGTCATTATACCGTCGCTTGGGAGGGAAATCGTTTGAGTGTCCATAACCGATGTATTCGCGTATACTGTTAAGGAAAGGTCTTGCTCTGGGACGCTTCCTTGATTTGCAGCTGTGACGTTAATTGAAATGGAATATCCTTCTCCAACAACAGTTTTCGAAAGACTCACATTCGTAAGAGCGATGTAATGCACTACACTGTCAAGCGTTATGGTGGCGTTGACGCAGTCATGCGATATTGAATTTCCTGCAGTGTCATTCAATTTTCCCAAAGTGAAATCCAATGGAAAACTAACACTATTCTCCCCTCGCGCGGCTTCTGGTTGTCTTGTGATTACAAAGGTCAAGTTGGCTACCAGACCGTCGGCGCTTTCCCAACCCGTTCCAGTCGAGGTCGCAGCAACATCATAACTCACAGCACCCTCATATGGCGAAACCGTATCGTTGCCTTGTGCATCGTAATATCCTGGAGGGATTGTAAACTGAACGGCAGGATTGAGGATTCCCTGTGAAGCACCAAGGAGATTGTCAAACTTTACTGGTTGGAGATAATCTGTAAGATTGCCAAAGTAAAAATGGGCCTCAATTGAACCTACACCTAATGGCACGTTGCTTTCAGTGGCATTCCGTAAATGCAGCTCAATCACAATACTTTGTCCAACCGATACTTGAGTGGCTGGGATTTCCAAATCGTACAGGCTGACATTGGTGCATGTGAGCGGAGATAATGGCACGGGTTCCGCAGTCAACGTCACTGGAAGCAGGTTGGGAGGCGGTGCAACATAATAGAAATTTGCTATCACTGTGTGGTTACCATCCATAGTTATGTTGTAAGGGTTTGCGGAGCTTACATAAGCTCCATCCATAGTCCAATTCAAGAAACTGTACCCCGTGTTAGGCGTAGCCTTTAGCTGCGCTATTGTTCCAGACTGGAGAAGGTAGGGAGCCGTTTGTTCAACCCCGCCCACGTTGACATCCACAATTCCAGAACTCAAAGGGTTTTCTTGGATTGAAAGTAGATAGTTTCCTGAGGGTGGCTTGTAGTTAGTGTCAAACGTCAACTCGCCTGATATGCAATCAGGATATTCTTCTGTCGCAACTGTTTGATTATTCCAAGGCGGGTTTATTTGGCTCATTGTGTCGGCTTCTCCATAACTGTACACGATTGGAAGACTTACTGGAGGGTCGTTTCCTCCAGGTTGTCTCGTTATTTGAAAGGTAATGTTTGCGATTATTCCATCTTCTCCATTCCATGAGTCGCCTATAGTCGCTGCTGCAACTTCATAATAAGAAGCTTGATTGTATGGCGGACCAGTAATCAAAGTGCCATTTGCAGCATAGAAACCAGGACTGAGAGATTCCAGTAAAGGAGGTTCCAAGGCACCTCCAGTCTCTCCAAGTGAATCTGAAAATGCTATTGGTACGCAATAGTTTAGGGCATCGCTGAAATCAAGGTGAACCTCGATTCCATTGAGTCCAAATGGAAGGTTAGTCGTGGTCGCGTTGTGAATGTGCAGTTCAACGGTGAAGTTGTCGCCTACTGCTTGTGCTGTTGCTGGAATTTCCAGACCATAAAGACTAGAGTTCAGATCTGTCAATTGGCCCAAAGGATGGAGTTCTGCAGTGAAATAGATTGGAGTAAGTGCCAACGCACCGTTCAGAATGATGAGAGATGAAGCTGAAAAGGCGAGCATCATGCACAGTATCAAAACTGCTGCGTCACGTTTTTTCATTTGAGGCTTCCATTACTTCACATCTTGCGCTCTCGGAATAAGAGTTTTTATCTGTGCCTGCAAGCGACATACAGTTTTCTAGTGGTCAAATGTGCTAGAACATTTTGCTCTTCTGCGGCAAATAACTCAAAAGATCCTTTCTCATATTTCGATTTTCGCGTATTCTTTGGCGAGTGCTAAACTTTACTGTTAGAAGTTTTCACTAGCGAATATGGTCCTTCCAGCTTGTTTCTCGTAAATACAGTGAACCTGCTTGCCTCTATTTGAAGGGACCCAATGCTTTTTTAGTTAGAGTTAAGAGATTGGAACTGGAGCAGAGCGAGCCTCAAAACTCTGCAGCTAAGTCCTTTGGAGAATCCTGTACATGAAAGATGAAATTGTGTTGACTGCTGACAACACACTTATGAGTGATTATAACCGCAACGAGTTCCTCGGTTTTGGAACGTGTGCTCCTTCAAATTTCATACCTGACTTCCTTTATGAACGACTCTTCTTCCCAGCAATCAAAACTTTGAATGGTGCACCTGTTGAGGCACCCTACGGATTGAGAAAAATAGAGGCTGAACTGGTGAAAGAAGGGTTCAATGTGTCAACAGTGGTTCCACAATATCTCGGATCGCATTTAGAACAAGCGAAGGTCTTGGGGATTCACGTCATGGATCCTTTCGGTTTAGGTCCTGCATCAAGCACCTTAGCAGCGGTCATGAAGAAAGAGCCTTTCTTGGCCAGAGGTTTCAGGAACATGCTTGGTTCCCCAGAAATTAGGAAGGCGAAGAGGCGAGGATTGAAAATCATTTTGGGTGGTCCAGGCGTTTGGCAGATGCATTACAGACCACGTTTCGTCAAAAACTATGGAATAGACTGCATTATTGAAGGAGAGGCTGAGACTGTTGTTGGGAAAATCTTCAAAGCGGCAGCCAGGGGCGAGAGTCTTCCTGCTCGCTACGAGACAAGTGTCAGAGAAACGCCCAGTACTGATGAGATACCTGAGATCATCGGGCCCTCAGTAAATGGCTTGGTAGAAATCGGCCGGGGATGCTGCCGCGGCTGCAGCTTCTGCAGTGTCACTCTCAGGCCCTTGCGATGGTTTCCGATAGAAAAAATTCTCAGGGAGATGGAAGTGAACCGCGCTAAGGGCAAAAACCCAGGAGTCATTCTTCATACAGATGATGTTATGCTTTACGGTTCAAAAAACACTTTGCCGAACGAGGAGAAACTTTTAGATCTTCACGAACGTGTCCTCAGGCAATGCGGGGGTATTTCTTGGAGCCACTGTTCTCTTGCTGCTGTTGCGTCGAGCCCTAGACTTTTCAAGAAGATCGCTGATGGCATACGACAGAAGCAGACTTGGTGGGGCGCCGAAATAGGGCTTGAAACAGGTTCGCCTGAACTGGCTAAGAAAATGATGCCTACAAAGGCTCATCCCTTCAAACCCGAAGATTGGCCTGACGTTGTAAAGACAGGCATGGCCCTAATGCATGACAATATGCTTGTACCGGCATGCACGCTAATCGTTGGGGTTCCCGAAGAAACGGAGAACGATTTGGTGAAGACTATAGAGTTGATAGATGATCTTAGGCCATTCAGAAGCCTGATTGTTCCCTTGTTTTTTGTGCCGATGGGGAGGCTTAGCGATGAAGATTGGTTTAAAGATACGGAAGTGTCAAGGTTGCATATTGAATTGATGGAGAAATGTGTTGGGCACGATTTACATTGGATTGGCAATTTGTTGGATATTGGATTCGCAAATAGCTGGAGAGAGCGCGTGTTTAGGCCTTTTTACGGGCTTTTCACAAGTCTGGCCAAGTTCCAGATGAAACGGGCAGGAATCAACGTCAATTCCTAGAACGAGCAGCGAACGTGCTGCGTTCTCTTTGTTTTTGCCGATTGCCTTTTTTTAGTGGGAAATAGGGCTTTGACTGACGATTTTTCGCAAAGCTTAACTCTCTTTAATTGCATAACGGATATGCGTGTGCTGTGCCTTGGTGGGCAAACTTATATACCTCACAAAACTAAGCATGCAAGTTCCATAAAGAGCCGCCGTAGCTCAGCTAGGTAGAGCGGCTGGCTGTTAACCAGTCGGTCATAGGTTCAAGTCCTATCGGCGGCGCCACACACAATCCTGCGCTCGGCACCTCAAAAGCCTGTCAAATATTTTCTTGACAAATATGCGTCAATTTTCGTTTTCTTTGTTCTTACTGTGCAAGGATCTATTTGATCTCTTGACTTTTGCGGCAAGTTGCGATACATGCTGTGGTGCGGTGTTGGTAGTTCCTGCATGGTACAGGTGGTCAGGAGAGGGTTAAGGTTGAAGGTTTATATTGGGATTGAACTGAGAGATTTAAGGTGGTTGGGTTTCATGGGGGGGGGAAACGGTTTCAGGAGCTCGGGGAGGAGGGTCCGTAAATGCTGATATAGCGCTTTCGCGGGAGGAGGTCGAGAAGCGTCTCAAACTTTTGTTGGGCTGGCAGCTGACAAATGGTTCAATAGAGAAGAATTATAGGTTCAGGGATTTTACGGGAGCAATTGATTTTGTGAACAGGGTTGCAAAGGTTGCTCAAATGGAGAACCATCATCCGGACATATTGGTTTGGAGTTGGAATAACGTGAAGCTGACTCTTACCACGCATAGAGTTAATGGGCTTTCAGATCGTGATTTTGCACTTGCGTCGAGGGTTGATGTCGTAGCTTCAGTTATGAGTGCGAAGTAACTTTCTGTTCATGGAGAAGAGTGTTGGGAATGGTTGACAACGAATCTCTGAAAAGGATTGAGAATGTGGTTCGAACGATATTGGATGTCTTCGGGATTGACAAGACATCTGAAATGTACAGGAACACTCCTAGGAGGGTGGCTGGAATGTATCTGGAACTCTTCGCAGGGTTGGAGCAACAAAATGAGCCGCGGATTACGCTTTTTGACAATCCGGGTTATCGTGACATCCTGTGTTTGAAGCGGATTCCATTCTATAGTCTATGTTCGCATCATTTGGTCCCGATTTTTGGGGAGGTTTCAATCGCGTATATTCCCGGGGAGAAGATCGTGGGGTTGTCGAAGCTACCGCGTGTAGTGAAGTATTTTGCGTCGAGGCCGCAGGTCCAGGAAGACTTGACGAAGAGTTTGGCGGACTACTTGTTTGAGAAGCTGGGGGCGAGGGGGGTTCTCGTTTTGATTAAGGCGAAGCATCTATGTATGGAGATGCGGGGTCCTCGGGCGCACCATGTTCAAACGGTGTCGAGCGCGATAAGGGGCACGTTTGAAAGGAACTCATCTACGAAGGAGGAGGCTTTGAGGCTTCTACATGCCTAGCTCTCTTATTCGGCGTCTAAGATTCGCGGTATAACTTTGCAACGGAGTCATAGTGTGACTTCTGAACCTGTCTGCGATTTCTTTTATCGGCTTGTTGATTTCTGGCAGGATCAGGTCGGGTTCGAGTTCGAATATCGGTATGGCAAGGAAGGGTCTGTTCTGGATTTCTGGATCTGGAATGGTTAGATCTTTCGTTGATGCGTGGTTGTTTCCGTAGAGCACGAGGTCTATGTCTATTGTACGGTTTGCATACTTGTCTCTGGTTCTCTTTCTATGCATGCCTTCTTCTATGGGCTTCAGGACTTCGCGTTTAAGTTTTTGGGGCTCCATCTCTGTCTCGATTTCGATAACGCAATTGTAATATTTGGGTTGGTTCTTGCCCTCTAATGGTTCAGTAAGATAAACTGTTGAGATCTTGACTATTTTGGCTTGTTTGGATAGTAGTGTCACTGCTTCGAGAATGTTTCTCTCTGGTTCGACATTAGAGCCCAGTGAGAGTATTGCTTTTGTCATGGTTGCGGTTATTCCTTGGTTCTGGTGATTTCGACGCCAACGCTTCTGGCGAATCTGAGTGCAGCAGGTTTTTCCGCTGTCACTTTGACTTTGTGGATTTTTTCGTGTTGTAGGCATGTTTGCGCTATTTTTTCTGTGAGGGTTTCAAGGAGGTAAAACTGTGAGTTTTCCACGGTTTTTATGATATTCTTGTTTAATTCTTTATAGTCGAAGGTTTCTCGAATATCGTCGGTTTTGGCTGCTTCAATTAGGTTAGCCCAGGCTTCAATGTTAATTATTACGTCTTGTCTCTCTCTTCGTTCGGCTTCGTTGACTCCTATCGTGCATCTCACGAGCAGATCTTTTATGAGTATCTTGTCCAACTCTTTTTCATCTTGGTTCTTCATGTATTCTGTCCTCTTGGGTTTGTTATAGACCTTCAATTGTTTGGGTGAGGTGTTTTCCTCCGTCGACGTAGATTGTTTGTCCGGTTACAAAATCGTTTTTCAACAGGAAAATGACTGTGGCCACTATGTCTTCTGGGGCTCCATAGTTCTTGAGTGGAACGATGTGTCTTTTTTGTTCGAGGTAGTCGTAGCCTTTGTTTTCGGGGGGAAGTATGAGTCCTGGCGCGACAGCATTGACGGTTATGTTTGGGGCTAGCTTGAGGGCGAGGGATTCTGTGAGGGTTGCGAGCGTTTTTTTGCTGAGGTAGTACGGAAAATGGTTGAAGTCGTAGCCTGCGATTCGTGTGTCCAAGATGTTTATGATTTTTCCGTTTCTGGTTTTTTCGGCGAAGGCTTTGCTCAGCAAGAAGGGCGCCCACGTGTTAATCATTAACTCCGCCTGCAGCTTCTCCGGTTCAGCATCAACCATCGCCATGGGCGTGAAGATGGAGGCGTTGTTAATGAGTATGTCAAGCCGCCCTAACTGTTTGTAAGCTTTTTCTATTAGTTTTCTGCACGATTCTGGTTTTCCTAGGTCGGCTGCTAAAAGCCAACATTTAACGTTGGGTTCAGTAATTTGCGCCCTCAGTTCTTGTGCTTCGATCTTGGATTTATTGTAATGTATTATTACGTTGGTTCCTTGCTCGGTTAGGCCGAGGGTTATGGCGGCTCCTAGGCGTTTGGCCGCCCCCGTTACGAGAGCGACTTTTCCGGTAAGTTCAAACATGTCTATTCAGTTATACTGGTTTTCCCCTTTCAAGATTTAAGCCTTCCAATTGGCTTTAGAACGGTTGTTTCAATCTGCTGGAAAAATGCTGGTGCTGATTGAAAACTATATATTGGCTTGATAGAAGGTTGTGGTTGGGGGAATTGAGGAGAGATTGTCTCCTGTCGAGTGTGATCTTGTTTATCCGAAAAACGTGCGCTTTCATTGTACTCGATGCGTTGTTTGTTGTGGGGATACATTGAAGAGGATCAGGCATGTTCTGCTTGTTAGGGAGGAGGCTGAGGCTCTTTCTGCGGCTGTGAATGAGCCTGTGAGAGTTTTTGCGGTTAAGGTTGTTGGTCAGGGACGGTTTGTTTATGAGATGAAAAAGGCGGAGGGTAGATGCGTGTTTCTGCATGAAAAAAGATGTTTGGTGTATGGTGTGAGGCCGCTCGTGTGTAGGTTTTACCCGTTCAGTCTCTCAACTGCGAAGAGTGGCAGGCATAGGTTTCAGGTTACTTTGGAATGTCCCGGTGTAGGGTCAGGGCCTGCGCTTAGCAGAATCTTTTTTGGGCGATTGTTGGGTGAAGCTTGCCGTCGGCTAGGAGACAGTTCGATTGGGAAACCTGCACAAGGGGGGCCCGTCGGGTCGGGTTAACGTCTCTGTTGAGTGATGGCCCATCCTAGGTTGATTTGTGTGAGGTGTGGAGCCTATCAAAGGCGGAAACTTGGGTGGCGGCGAGGACTGTTGGTGCGTGGGCTGAGAGGGGTTTTTTCTGGATGTGCCTGTAGCCGCATTCGCATTCGAAACCGATTGTTTGTTTTCCTCTCTTGACTTGGCGCCACTTCTTGGCAGTGCATTGTGTGCTTAGTTTGTGGATGCTCCAGAGTTGCTTTGCTTCTGTATGTGTTAGAGGGGAGTAATGTTTGGCTTTGGTGAAGTACCATGCGAGGTATATGCCATATGTTGCCCATATGGCGGGTGTGATTATGTACAGGTTTTGGATGATGGTTTCAAGCATGTTTTTCACCTGTATGTGTGTTGTTCGAGGATACAATATGTCAGTACGCAGACATATCGGTATTTAGAATATTGCTTTTTGTGATATAAACGTTTTGAATTTGCTGGTGAATCGTTGAGCGTTTGTACTGTTCTACGTTTAGACAGTGCTTATTTGCTGTATCAGTGCGCGTGTGGGAGTTGCTGTTTGTTTGCAGTTTCAAAATTGTTGTAGTACGTCTTTTTTTTCGATGATAATGGCGCAGTAGTGGCATTTCAGTTGGAGGGGATCCTCGTTTTCGGTGTAGAATTTGGGTTTGACTGGTTCGTTGCTGTTGGTTATGCAGGCAGGGTTGGGACATCGGATGATGTTTTCAATGGTTTTGGGGAGTTTGATTTCCTGTTTCTTGATGACTTTGTAGTCGCGGACGATGTTGATAGTGGCGTGCGGGGCGATTAAGGCGATTTTGGAGACTTCTTGAGGGTTCAGTTCGCGACCTTCTATTTTGAGGATGTCCTTCGTCCTATACTGTTTGCTCGGAACGTTGACGGCGATGGTTATCGGGCCTTTTTCGCGGCCCGTTATGCCAAGGATCTTGACGACATCAAGAGCGTGGCCACCCGTTATGTGATCTATCACAGTGCCATCTCGAATCTTCGTCACTCGAAGCTCAGTTTCACTCATTACAAGTTCGCTTCCTCTACTGAATCGGGTATTCTTGTAAGTTCGAGGTTAAAAAACTTTAAGGTCTGCCCCAGTTAAATGGGATCTAAGTGTTTTAGTTATACAACTTTGCGGGTTGCGGGGTTGAAGTCGTTTTGTTTGGTTTCTTTCCTTGGGCGATGTTGTGGGTCGGTAAAAGTTATGTAGTAGTTGTGTTGTGGTGGTTGTGGTGTTGGGTTTGGGGTTTAAGGGTAGAGATATTATTTCGATTAAGGATTTTTCGCGTGAGG
>Ga0209039_10002752_pt1 | contig 14532 bp, 16 predicted proteins | sample BogFormECP12_OM1_FD_188238 | JGI IMG/M metagenome (GOLD analysis project Ga0209039, IMG submission 188238) | Bog forest soil microbial communities from Calvert Island, British Columbia, Canada - ECP12_OM1 (SPAdes) (version 2) | ecosystem: Environmental > Aquatic > Freshwater > Wetlands > Bog ... | reverse complement strand
AAGCCGCGCAGATCGAACCGGATAATCCCGCCTGGCAGGCTTCGGTCGGCGATTCGTATACACAGACGGGTGATTTGGTTTCTGCGCTGGCGGCGTATCAAAAGGCGACTCAACTCGCTCCCAATGATCCGACCTATTGGCGTTTGCTGGCGATGTTTTGCTCGGATAATGATCTCTATGTTTTGGATATCGGCTTGCCAGCCGCAAAACAAGCCGCACAGCTCGCGCCGAATGATCCGCAGACATTGGATATATTGGGTTGGTCGTATTCCAACGCGGGTTTGCTTTATAATGCTGAACAGAATTTATCCCACGCGATCAAGCTCGATCCCAATTCCGCCATTATCCATTTGCATCTGGCTGAAAATTATTTAAGGCAGGGCGACCGCACTTCAGCATTTACCGAGTTGAACCTCACCATTCAATTAGACAAAGATGGAACATCAGGACAGAGTGCCGCGCAAATGTTGAACCAGTATTTTCCGTAAACCAGGAAATAGGGAAAATTGGATACGGCGAACAGAGGCGACATGATAAAATCATGCTATGCAACCAAGCCCACGATTACGTTTTGCAGTTTTTGTTTTATCTCTTTTCATCTTTGCTTGCGCTCTTCCAACCTTCAGTTCATCGCCCACAAACGCGCCATCGGGAACAGTGCTGTTCAAGGATGATTTTTCTTCGTCCACAAGTGGCTGGGATCGGTATAAATCAGCGGAAGGGACAATGGATTACGACGGCGGGGCGTACAGGATGCTGGTCAATGCCTTGCAGGTTAATTTCTGGTCCACGCCGCACAAGGATTTTAGCGATGTCCGGATCGAAGTGGACGCCGGTAAAATTGCCGGTCCCGATGAGAACCGCATTGGCTTGATCTGCCGTTATACAGGAAATCAATATTATTTCTTTGTCATCAGCAGTGACGGTTATTATGGAATCGGAATCTTTACCAATGGCCAAGCCGCTCTGCTCGGGCAAAGCGAGATGCAAGACAGCGATAAGATCAAGACAGGCATCGCGATCAATCATCTGCGTGCCGATTGCAATGGCGATACATTAACTTTATATGCCAATGGCTTTCAGTTGTCCCAAGCTCATGATCTGAGCTTGAAGCATGGCGATGTGGGATTATTGGCTGGCACATTCACTCATCCCGGCGTGGATGTGATCTTTGATAATTTTGTGGTGATGAAGCCGTAATTTATTGTTTGATACTTTAATGTCATGAAGATTTACCTGGATACTATCGGTTGCAGACTCAATCAAAGCGAAATCGAAACGATGGCGCGACAATTTCGTGCGGCGGGGCATGAAGTTGTCGCGTTTGCGCAGGGTGCAGATATGGCTGTGGTCAACACCTGTGCTGTGACAGCGGAGGCCGCGTCTGATTCGCGCGGCAAGATTCGTCAAATTGCACGCGCAGGCGTGGATGAAATCATTGCAACCGGATGCTGGGTTACGCTTCAACCGCAACAAGCAAATTCGCTTCCAAATATATCTCGCATCATAACCAATGATCGCAAAGATTATCTGGTCGCCGAAATTCTCAATGATCGTGAGCAGGCATTTGATGTTGAGCCAATCATTCGCGAGCCTCTGCCGGGTTTGCATCATCGCACGCGCGCCTTTATCAAAGTGCAGGATGGATGCGATAATCACTGCACATTTTGTGTCACCGCCATTGCGCGCGGCGAAAGTCGCAATCGTCCAATTGCAGAAGTGATTTCCGATATTCAATTTGCGCTCGAGGGCGGCACGAAAGAAATTGTTTTGACCGGCGTTCATCTCGGTTCCTGGGGACAAGACTTTGGATTTCATCTCCGCGATCTCATCAAAGCTATCTTGCGCGGGACCGATGTGCCTCGTCTTCGGCTTTCGTCGCTTGAGCCGTGGGATTTGGATGCGGACTTCTTTTCATTATGGGAAGATACACGATTATGTCAGCATTTACATCTGCCGCTTCAAAGCGGATGTGATGCAACTCTTAAGCGGATGGCGCGCAAGACCACGCCCGCTTCTTTCCGTGACCTTGTAACGGCTGCGCGTCAAATCATGCCGGACGCGGCCATCACCACCGATATCATTGCCGGCTTTCCCGGCGAGACCGAGGATGAGTTTGCCGAGTCGCTGGCTTTTGTCAAGGAAATGAACTTCGCCGGTGGTCATGGCTTCACGTATTCGCCGCGGCCTGGGACAGGAGCTGCTCGAATGAAAGATCAAGTCCGCCCTGAGGTCGGGAAAGAACGCAATGCAATTTATCGCGCGACGTTTGAAGGATCGGCAAAAACTTATCGTCAAAAATTCATCGGAAAGACTTTGCCAGTCTTGTGGGAATCGACTACTCAACTGGATGAGCATGGCTGGCAAATGGGAGGCTTGACCGGAAATTATCTGCGGGTGAGGGCCATGACTCCCGCGCCGCGCTGGAATGAGATGGATCAAGTTGAATTGATTGAAGATACACCTGGCGTGGTGCAGGGCGTAATTCGCAAAATGGGATAAGTGTCACTTTTGCGGACGGGGGAGGGATTATATAATAATTCTGAATTCCTCAAAAGATCGACAAGGAGAAAACATGACGGCTCAACTGATCAATGGAAAATTGATTGCGCAGCAAGTGCGCGAGGAAGTGGCGGCTGAAGTAGCGAAATGCACCGCGGCTGGAAAAATGAAACCAACTTTGGCTACCGTGCTGGTGGGGGATCGGCCCGACTCTGCGGCCTATGTTGCGTCGAAGGGCAAGGCCTGCCAGGAATTGGGAATGGGCTCGATCAGCGAACATTTGCCTGCGAATGCCACGCAAGAGCAGGTCGAATCACTGGTGAAACGTTTGAATGCTGATCCAACCGTCAGCGGAATCTTGGTGCAGTTGCCCATGCCGTCTCATATTGATGAGGAGCGCGTTCTTTCTCTCATCAATATCGAAAAAGATGTGGATGGATTTTCTCCGCTGAATATTGGACGGCTGGCTCAAAAAGGACGCAAGCCTTTGTTCGTGCCGTGCACGCCCTATGGCTGTATTTATCTCCTGGAAAAATCCGGTGTGAAAATTGAAGGTGCGAACGCGGTCGTGTTGGGGCGCTCAAACATCGTTGGCATGCCCGCTGCGTTACTGTTGATCGGAAAGAATGCGACGGTGACAGTCTGCCACTCGCGCACGAGAGATATTGCCGGAGTTGTCCGTCAGGCGGATATTTTGATCGCAGCCATCGGCAAAACGGAAATGGTGCGTGGCGATTGGATCAAGCCCGGTGCAGCGATCATTGATGTTGGTATTAATGCCGTTCCCGATGTGACCAAGAAAAGTGGACAGCGCTTGGTCGGCGATGTTAACTTTGAGGAAGCCAAAGAAGTCGCCGGATTCATTTCGCCTGTCCCGGGCGGCGTGGGTCCAATGACGATTGCGATGTTGATGAAGAACACGTTGCGTGCGGCAGAGATACAGGAAAAGTAATTGGCGCAATAAGAACTCTCGCTTTGAATGGCGAGAGTTTTTTATTTAAGGATTTCAAATTTGCGGAATTGATAGTTCCACCAATTTGTTTGTTATTTGTCTCATCACTTCATCCGGCACGCCATCCACGGCTTTAGATTGGATGCGGGTGTCAATACTGTCATTGACGTAATCCACTACTACGAATTTATCGTCGTTCGTGAATGCGATCTCGGTGGAGAACCAATCCAGCTTGCAGACGCGGGCGATTGTTTCCGTGACCTGGCGAAGGGGAGTGAGTTGAAATAGTGTTTCTTCATCTGGAGTCAAAACCTTAAAAATGTGCGTAGACGGATTCCACCAACAGGGAATGCAGTCGCCTCCCACGTAAAAGATTCGGAACCAGGCTTTTCTTCCCGATAAAAGACGCGGTTCGATATGGGCTTGCGCAAGATATTTCTGGCTTGGGAATTCCAGGCGGGCACATCGCACATCCTCCAGAGTGGAGGCATTCATCATCACCCCTTCGCCGCCTCCGCCGACGGCAGGTTTGAGTACGAATTTTTCTCCAAGCGGAGTCAAATCCAGCGAAGGCAGAATGGGTTGATCAATAAAAGGCGCGATTAGAATCGTGTAAGGAGTTTCAACACCAGCTTGAATCAATTCGAGATGCATTGTCGCTTTGTCTTCAGCCCAATGCGAAAGCTCCAGCGGGTTGATGCGGCGCAGGCGATTTTCATTTGCGAAGCGCCGGATTGGTTCAAAGCGCAGGTCGTCAATAGCACGGTCGAGCAAGGTTCGAAATCGAGATTGAGCTGAATAGATCGACGTGATGGAATCTATGATATTGCGCGGTGTGATTTGCCAAAGCGTCAGGCCGCGTAACGCACAGGCTTGTTCGATATATCGAACAAAATCATCATCGTACTGCCAATACCACGAAAGGCAAAGGTCGTAATCGCGCATGGGTTGATTATAAACGGCTATATTGTTTTATCACATCCTTTACTTTGTGCTGCGGCAGTGCTTGGATGGTCAACCGCCCAGGCTACAACTTGCTTAACAGATTGTTCTACCCGGTGGTGCGCAAAAGCTCGACCGCGATTTTCCCCTTGTCAAACCTTAAAAAAGTGATATAGTTAGAAATTGAAACTATTAGAAAGGCTTATTTTATGGAAAAATTGGATGAATGTGCCCGCCAACTACTTGACGTGATCCCGCAAATCATGCGCTTCATCCGTGCAGAGATGCGGAGCCATCGCGGCCATGACCTTTCGGTTCCGCAATTTCGCACGCTGACCTTCATTCACCGGAACCCCGAAGTTTCCTTGTCTCATCTGGCCGATCACCTCGGATTGACCTTGCCATCCACATCCAAACTTGTGGACGGATTGGTGAATCAGAAGATCATTACACGCCGCGAGTCAAAGGAAGATCGAAGACGGCTGACGCTGGCTTTAACAAAAAATGGAGAGGATATTTTGCGCGTCGCACGTGAAGCCACGCAAAATCATTTGAAGGATGTTTTACACGAACTGTCAGCCGAAGAATTATCAACAGTCGTTCGCGCACTGAACCTCCTACAGCCTTTATTTACGAAAGGAATGAAAGAAGCAAAATAATATGGCATCACCCATCCTTGAAACCCATGCTTTAACCCGCCGTTATGGTTCTCTTACCGCTGTAGATAGCTTCACGCTTTCCGTCGCCGAAGGCGAAATCTTTGGCCTCCTGGGACCGAACGGCGCTGGAAAAACCACCACGCTCAAAATGCTGACAACGCTTTTGCCCCCAACTTCCGGCGAAGCAAAAATTGCCGGCCGTGATATTGTCCATCAAGCCCGCGAAGTGCGGCGACTGATCGGGTACGTTCCCCAGATGCTGTCCGCGGATGGCACGCTTTCCGGCTACGAGAATCTCGATATCTTCGGCAAGTTATATGATATCCCGCGCGCAGAAAGAGGCAAACGCGTATCCGACGCGTTGGAATTCATGGGGTTGGCTGATTCGGCGAATAAACTGGTGCGCGATTATTCGGGCGGAATGATTCGCCGACTTGAAGTGGCGCAATCGTTCCTTCATCACCCCCGCGTCCTTTTCCTGGATGAGCCTACGACTGGCCTGGATCCAACTGCGCGCCGCGTCGTTTGGGAACACGTTCAACGACTGCGGCAAGATTTTGGCACCACGATCATCCTCACCACGCATCTGATGGAGGAGGCCGATCATTTGTGCCATCGGCTAGCGATCATGCATCTTGGAAAGGTTGCAGCCATCGGCACACCGGCGGAACTTAAGGCTTCCATCGGCGGCAACGGCGTTACGCTCGATGATGTTTTCATCCATTATGCAGGCGATACACTTGAATCTGGAGGTACCTACCGTGAAACAGTTAGAACAAGACGTACGGCCCACCGTGTGGGCTGAACCGACTCAACAAAATCCTTTCGGTTTCCTTTCTGAGATCATTAGCTTTGTCAGCAAGACGCTGGTCATTGCAGAATTGGAAATTCGGAAATTGCGGCACGACCCAACTGAATTGCTGACGCGCGCCGTCCAACCCGCGTTGTGGCTCTTGATATTTGGCGAAGTGTTCACGCGCATCCGCGCCATTCCAACTGGATCTGTTTCTTACATCGAGTTCATGACACCAGGCATCCTGGCCCAGAGCGTGCTATTCGTCTCGATCTTTTACGGCATCGCCATCATCTGGGAGCGCGACTTGGGCATCGTGCATAAGTTTTTGGCAACACCCACGCCGCGCGCCGCGCTGGTTTTGGGCAAGGCGCTTTCGGCGGGTGTACGCAGCCTGGCGCAGGCGATCATTATCTATGTGCTGGCCGTGCTTTTGGCGGTCCGTATGAACTGGAATCCGCTGGCACTGCTGGGTGTGATTGTGATTGCCGTTTTGGGCGCAGCCTGTTTCGCGACCTTCTCATTGATCATTGCATGCCTCGTTAAAACGCGTGAGCGCTTCATGGGGATTGGGCAGGTGATGACCATGCCTTTGTTCTTTGCCAGCAATGCGATTTACCCGATTAGCATTATGCCAAGATGGTTGCAGATCGTCTCTCGGGTTAACCCGTTGACTTACGAGGTGGATGCTTTGCGCGGGTTGATGTTGGCGAACGGTCAAATGACCTACGGCTTCAGCGTTGATTTACTTGTATTGATTGTTGCGACCACAATTCTGGTGATCATCGGCTCTATTCTCTACCCACGGGTTGCAGTATAAAGTAGAATAAAACTAAATACGCACGTTAAAAAACTTGCGCTCACAAGGCGCAAGTTTTGGATTCTCTGGAGAAAAATTTCTTGGAAAAACCTGCCAATATAAGATCGCCGATTGAATCGTCGGACAAATCGAAGCGAGTCGAAAATGTGTCGAAGACGTTCGCGGCTTTGCGTCATCGCAATTTCCAACTCTATTTTGGCGGACAGCTGATCTCAAATGCCGGCACATGGATGCAGGTCATCGCCCAAGGCTGGCTGGTGTATCAGCTTACTCATTCGGATTTGGCGCTTGGCATCGTGGGATTCGCGGCGGCAGTTCCAGCTCTAATTGTTTCTCCGTGGGGCGGAGTGGTGGTGGATCGAGTCCCGAAGCGGACTCTTTTGATCATTACACAAGCCAGCGCTATGTTGCTGGCATTTATTCTTGCCGCATTAAGCTTTGCCAATGTCGTGCAGGAGTGGCACATTATTCTTCTGGCAGCAGGACTTGGATTGGTTAATGCGTTCGATGGGCCGGGCCGGCAGGCTTTCGTGGTGGAGATGGTGGGACGCGACGACCTGTCCAATGCCATTGCGTTGAATTCGTTGATGGGCAACGGCGCGCGCGTGATCGGCCCGGCGTTGGGTGGAATATTGCTGGCAGTTGTCGGCGCGGCCTGGTGCTTCACGATCAACGGCATTTCTTTTCTGGCGGTGATCATTGGATTATGGGCGATGCAGGTCAAGCCTCACCAACCATTACATTTGATAGAATCTCCGTGGAAGCAATTGATCAGCGGCATTCAATACGCTTCACAACAAATAGACTTGGGCGGGCTTTTGCTTCTGGCCTTGATCTTCAGTGTATTCGGGATTTCATACGCGACCGTTCTTCCTGCTTTTGCGGAGCAGGTTTTACATCAAGGCGCCGCGGCATATGGCTGGATCAACACGGCGATTGGTGTTGGCGCGGTGGCTGGCGCGTTCATGATCACCAACCAGCATGGTCGAAGTTGGCGCGGTTTGTGGCTGGTCATCGCGGGCATTGCGTTTCCAATTGTCCTCGGTGCTTTTGCATTTATGCCCATCTATGCAGTCAGTTTGATTCTCGCCTTCGGTTTGGGTGTTGGCTTTATGGTGCAATTTACGATGATCAATACGCTTCTCCAAACGCGTGTGGACGATCAATTGCGTGGCCGAGTCATGGCTTTATATACGCTGACGTTTTTCGGCTTTGCGCCGCTCGGCAACTTGGCGATCGGCGTGCTGGCGCAATCCATCGGATTAAGTGATTCGATTCTGATTTTTGCTGTGCTTTGTTTGGCTTTGACATTGATCGTGCTAAGAAAAATTCCGGTGATCAAAGACCTTCCATAACGCTTCAAGGCGTTGGCGTGACGTTGGGTGCATAAGGCAACCACGGAATTTCAGCAGGCCCGGCGAACCCGTGCTTTTCCTGCAGAAAAATTCTTCCGTGCGACGGCTGGCTACATCCGGGTTCGTCCGTAACTGTTATGGATGTATCGTTCGTTGACAGCGGGTCAAAGATGATTTGTCCGCCTACGCAGTGCCAGGTTTCGATGATGTAGTGTTGCATAGTTGGACTTTCTTCGTCGCCGGGATGTAACGGAATATCAAGCCAGATCACTTTCACTTGGCTTCCATCACTATTGACTTTTGTTACAGCTGTGGACGGATAATAAAGCGATTGCGGCAAGATTGCTAAATTAGGATAATAAATTTCCAAACTATGGATATCGCCTTGAACGTTCATTTGCGAAGCTTTCACCCAGCATGGGCGATGTCCACCGACGGCTTGCACATAAATCCATTGCAAATCCTCGCGTCGCCCGATGACTTCGAGATTGCTTCCTGTTACCAAACCAGTGAAATATAAATAGGGCGCGCCTGGACCGTATCGGCAATTCGACGTTTCCAATACTTGTCCGCGCAAGATTGCAAACGTCGGAGTGATAGAGGGAGGAGTTATGTTGGTTGGTGAAGGTGTTAGCTTTGATATGGTGGTTGGAGTTATCGAAGTGGATGTTTCAATTGTTGGTGCGGCCGCTGTCGGCGCGGAGGGATGCGATGATTCGAGCGGTGTACAGGAAACCAATATCCATGTTAAACAAATCCCAATCAATAATCGTTTTTGCATCGCTTATATTTATTGTCCATTCAGTGCAGCATCAATGGTCTGTTGAAAAGTGGAATAAGGCTCAGCCCCTTCAATCAGTTTTCCATTAATAATGAATGCCGGTGTGCCTTGGACTCCCGCTGCCTTTGCATCGTTGGCATCCTGACTCACCAGATCGGTGTGCGCACCTGAATTAATGCAGGTGTTGAATTGATCAAGATTTAAATTGATTGCCGCCGCATATTGACGCAATTTATCCAGCTTGAAGTCTCCAACGTTTTCACCGGTCCAGTTGGCAAACAGCATATCGTGATATTCCCAGAATTTATTTTGATCAGCTGCACAGTATGCCGCATTCGCCGCGTCCGCAGACTGGGGGCCGATGAATGCGCCGACGGAACGATATTCATAATAAACTTTTCCGGTCGCGACATAATCCTGAATGATCTGCGGCTCGGTATCATGCCAGTAATGCATACAGTAGGGACATTGAAAATCTGCGTACTCGATGATCTTGACCGGCGCATTCGGATCGCCCATCTTGTTGCCGTTTGCCTGCGGATGATCTCTCGCTGGAGGCATAACCACGTTCGGCATTTGACTCTGCGGCGTGTTATTGACTTGCAGCGCGGGGCTGGGATTTCCGGAGATAGTTTTACTAAGGAATGGAATGTATGCGAGCGTTACCGCCACGACCACGGTGATACAGGCGATCAGCGCACATCCGCCGCCGATGGCGAGCACGATCCGTTTTCGATTGGATGTTTGATTGGCTTCCGGTGGTTGATTTTGATTTTCAATCATGGCATATTCCTGCCTTCTTTCGATACTGTAAATCACATAATCCGATTGCTTGACCGGTATTGTATTTCATAATTCTATTCTATTTTAATATAAACTGCTTGACGAAAACAAAACCCCGCCACGTTAGCCTAGGAACGATGCTCCCCATTGGACGGTTGAAGAATGGGATTTGGCTCTACTTCAATGCGCCTACTTTGTTCCAGAATATCCTTGAGCAATGTCAGGTTTTCCTTGAGTTGTTTTTTCATCTTTTTTTCCAGGACGCCCTCATCGGATTGGAATACATTGGTGGCGCTGGCCTGCGTGAAGATATTTACCTTTGTGGCGCCGCCAGCCAATTCAAAAGTATATATGGTCTGTGAATGGAGCGGGCCGGACAGGGATTTGAATCCGTATCTCTTGTTTGGCTCGTATTCAGTGACCTCAAAGGTGCCCTCGATTCGACGGCCCATGAAATGGCCGATGCTGCGAAAAAAAGTTCCCACCCCAATGCCGCCCTCGGAAATTTGGGCGGATTTCAAAATCCCGTACTGCCATTGAAAATCGTTTTCGGGTATGCTGATGAAATCGAAGACTTGTTTGACAGGCCGGTAGATGAGTTTGTTTGAGATTAAATTAATCATCTGTCTCTTCCTTTACAAATGCAAACTTCCAAAATGAAACCCGCCGTGAGGCGGGTTGGCTTTCATGGTTCAAAAACCGGGCCTCTTGTGCTACTCTGTGTTCTCGATTTGGTTAAGCTGACCTTCAATTTGTGATCGCTCAACGAGTAGGTGTTGAATCTGCTGACGGCTTTATCCGCCTCGCTTTCTGCGCTCATGGTCAGGAAACCAAATCCTCTTGATTCGCCGTTGGAAGGGTCTTTCATAATTCGAATTGTGGTGACTTCTCCGACTTGCTCGAACAGAGTTTGCAATTCGCCCTCTGTGGTTGACTTGGCCAGGTTCCCTATATACAACATAACGTTCATTCTTCACGCTGCCTTCTCCGGATTACCGGGAAAAGAAAAGCCGTCTACCTCATAACAAGGTCGGCGGCCAAGATGCCACACATAACCAGTTATCCAATTTCAAACTGTTATATTAAGTCTATCAATGCACGGAGAGCTACTCCGAATAATCAACCCCGCTGTGAAACGGGGCTGATAATCTTTCGAGATTCGATAGCTCTTACTTGGCGCGCTCCACTTTCGGTTTCGCGACGTTGACCTTCAATTCTCGGTCTGCCAAAGAATAGGCATTGAACATGCTGATGGCTTTATCGGCTTCGGTTTGTTCGCCCATCGTCACGAAGGCAAAGCCCTTCGACTCGCCGCTATTGCGGTCCTTGACCATATCCACCGCGGCGACTGATCCGGCCTGCGTAAACAAGGTTTTCAGTTCATCTTCGGTGGTCGACTTGGCCAGGTTTCCTACATACAATCTAACGTCCATTTTGAACTACTTTCTCCGGCACGGCCGGAATAAAAAATGCCGCCAATCCCATAACAGGGTTGGCGGCAGTGACACCACACAAAACCAGTTATCCAATTTCAAACTGTTGCATTCAGTGTAACACACTAATGGGTCAAAATACGCGGAAATAAAAAGCTATCATCAAGCGGGATTGAACTAAGCAAGAATTAATCTCCTCGTCCGATGGGAAACAAGAAGCTTATTGAACAGGATGATTCTATTGGGATGTTGATTCCATTTTTATGCCTGAAGTTGATGCATTGGACAGGCTGTTCCTGATCAACTGGTATATATGGATCGTGGTTTGCACCGCGATCACGATGAGCGCCACCAAAAAAGCGAGGCGGAAACTTGCCATCCCGATCAGTTGAAAACCTCCCGGCCTATTGGTAAATTGAAATTGTTCAACCGCAAAATCGCCAATACCCATTTGGCTAGACCAAGCCGCTTGGCCTTGAAGAAGCAGACAGAGCAGAACTATGCTGAAAATATTTGCGCCGATCTTTGCGATGCGAGTAGAAATTTCCCAGCGGCCGCGCCAGCGCAGGAGGATATCCAGCACGATTCCGATCATGACGGAGGCCGCGATCCACGGGAAGTACTTATCCAAAACGGGATCGGTAAAAAGATTCACACCATATTTGGCTGTAAAGCCGCCGCTGGCTCCAAAGGCACATAAGAAGGCTAGGAAAATTGTTCCGAAGACGATGCGGATAATCTGTCTGCTGCGGTCGATGGGTTTATCTTTTTGAAGCGGAGGCAGGGTGCGCGGGTCGAAATCTTTCTTCTCAGAATCCGGGTGCACGTTGAACCATTGCATGATGGCAAATACCAATACGACGGAACCAAGCGCGGCGGGGATGCTGTCCAGTAATTGCAGGAATGCCTGTACCATGGAATCGGCTTGATGTGAAACCGCAATCGAGACGACGGCCGCGATCAATTGCCCGCCGACAGTTGCCGCCAGGACGATTCCAGCAATGCGTTGAAAGAAGGGAAATAGTTCAGGCCCGATCAGATATTGTCCTTCAGGATAGTATGAGGCGGCTACTTTTCTTGGTGCGCCCATTTCCTTGATGATCTGAACGACGTCTTCTTCACTTGGCTGACCGTTTGCGTGGGCTTCCAGCGAGTCGTCGAGGGATGAGCGTAATTCTGAGAGAATGTCCGCTCTTTTGTTATCGGGCAGGTGCCGGCCGATTTCCTGTAAATATCGTTCGATGAGTTCCATGTTTGTCTCCTTACTTTACATCTGCAAGCAATTTTTCCATGCTCTTTGCCAGAGAACGCCACTCCATGGCGAGATCCTTCAAGACTGCTTTGCCGGTCTTGTTGATCACGTAATAGCGCCTGGGACGCGAGCTTTCCACTTTCCATTTGCTATCGAGCAGACCCTGAGACTCAAGCCTTCGGAGCAGTGGATATAACGTGCCTTGATCGATCTCAAGGCCGTGCTCTTCGAGCTGATTGATTAAGGCGTATCCATACTTTTCATCATCCAATTGACTGAGGGCTGCCAGAATCAGGGCGCCGCGCCGGAGTTCCTGTACGATGTTTTCGACCGTTGAAGGGGATTGGATGTTCTTTACCATGTGTGAGATTATACTGTGTATTACACAGTATTGTCAAGCGCTGTTGATCTGGAAAAACAAAACCCCACCGTGAGGCGGGGTGGAGCGAGCACCGTAGCATGGATTAAAAGAATAATCATGCAAGGACAACCTTCCGATTGCCATAGATAAAGACCAAGAGAATAATTGCTTCCAGGATCAGGTCTGCCACGATAATAAACATTATGGAACCGGGGCCAATCAAGGCAAAAGCCTGACCAATCAACCAGGGGAGCAACATGCCGCCTATTCCCGCGCCGACCAGGAACCAGCCAGTAATCGTTCCGGTGACGCGGATACTTTTATTGGCCAGCATCAGAATGTTTGGGAAAATGGATGCCATCGAGAATCCAAAGATGGAACTGCCGACCCACAATAGCGGAGCGGAAGCGTTTCCGAGGATGATCAGGCACAGGCCGGCAAAACAGCCCGCCAGGTCCGTGAAAAGAATTGTGCGTGGAGAGGCGCGGCTTGCAATCCAGATGCCCAGCAATCGTCCAACGGTAAACAATCCCCAGAAGGCGGAGGTCAAATATGCGGCCGTGATAGTTGTCGCAAGATTTAATGTGATGGCGTAGGTGTAGATCCAGTTGGAAAAACCCACCTCGGCACCGACGTATGCAACGAAAGCCAGCACGATCAGCAAGACAGGCAGGAAGGGAATCGGCGAATGGTTTTGATCGTCGGCCTTGAGGTGCGCGGGCGGTTCGGGCAAAAACCAAAACCAGATGGCAAGCGGAAGACTCAACAAGGCAATGGTCCAGAAGACCCAATAGATCTCGTGCGTGATCGAGATGATTTGCGCCAGCAAAATGGGCGAGAGGAATGCCCCAACTCCGAAAAAAAAGTGCAGGCCGTTCATGAAGGGACCGACCTGCTCGCCATGCACCCATTGCAAGAGGGTGTTACAGCCTACATCCAGCCCACCTTTGCCGAGACCCATTGCCAGAGCCGCCAGCAAAAGAAGCCATAACGTGGATGCGATGGGGTAGACGGCCGCAGCACCGAGCATAACCAACATGGAGAACGCCATGAAGCGATGACCGGGGATGTGGTCATAGGCTCTGCCGCCGGTGAGAGATCCGAGCAGGTAGCCCAGCGCGCCGAAGACGAAGATCAAACCGATCAGCTCGAGCGGACTAGATGTGTGTTTTGCGAGCGTCGGCAGGCTGGGACCTTCCGCGGCGCTGGCGAGTCCCATAACGATGAAAGATAGATAATAAGCCGCAGTGAGCATCAGCGGCTGGACAGGTTTGGTGGTTGGATTAGGCATGATGCTTGAGTATAGCAGCGAAACAAAAACGCCTCGCTCCGAGCGAAGCGAGGGGCGCCGTGAGGCGGCGTGAACGAAGTAATGGTCAGCGAAGGATGAGCGAAGGATGACTTGAAGATGCGCGACATGGTTGCCGGTTGGCAAACTATACTACCGTTTCCTGGACTGTAATTCAGATCTTTTCTTATTGGCTCTCCTAAACAGATTAAGTTATGTGTAATCATGGGTTAAGCATAGGTTAATTGAAGTGGACTACACTATGGTATCTAAATTGATTCCGTTGTTCAAATTTCTATGATGGTACAACTTATCAAGCAACCTTCCGACACAGTCCTTGCCTTATCTTGTCGCCTAACCCATTCTTCCGGCACGCAGCTCTTCGTGAACTCCACGCCACACTTTCGTCAGCTTCAACCTCCACGACCTCCCCCAGCGCGAACTATCCGCTATTTTCGCTCAAGGCTGGTGACGCTAAGCCGGCCATTCATGAGTGTGAATGATCATGTGATTCTTCAAAGGAGTAAGAAATGAAACGCAAAAATTTGTTGATCGTGGGGCTGCTCTTCGCCACGGTGTTGTTGACGTCCTGCGGAGGACCCACGGCGACT